>Ga0100377_1000460_pt1 | contig 34619 bp, 26 predicted proteins | sample CryGeymeta201501_FD_83664 | JGI IMG/M metagenome (GOLD analysis project Ga0100377, IMG submission 83664) | Groundwater microbial communities from Crystal Geyser aquifers in Utah, USA - Crystal Geyser metaG 2015-01 | ecosystem: Environmental > Aquatic > Deep subsurface > Groundwater | place: USA...
CCAGACGAGCGAACTGTAATAGCTCGCAGAAGACCCTGCGTCGCGCCCCCAACCTGGATGCACGGCGGTCTGATTGGAGACTCCTCAAAGCCACATCTGACGCACCTGGAACTCGCCAACTCGGCCATTCTCTTTCCGAGTGGCTTCTGAAGGTGCCAGCGGCCGATCGGCGAGGGGCTTGAGGCTTCGCTGCGCCGAGCCCATGGCGGCTGCACTTTTCGGGTCACACCTCGGGCGAGGTGACGCAAGCGTGGTGGAAGAACCACGAACCTCCCTCGGGCCCGGTAGCCCGCGGCCCAACCCCCACGGTGTCTCCATGCTCCGAAGCTCCGCTGCCCTCATCGTCCTCACCTTCGCCCTCGTGGCTTGCACGACACCCATCGAAGAGACCGATCCTGGCCAGCACGGGGCATCGGCCAACAACCAGGGTGGCACGGACATCTACGACGACCTCGGTGGTTGTCTGGCGCTGGATGGGAGCCTGAAGCTCCAGTGCGGCGACGACCTCTACTGCAACACGGATGAGGACTGCGGGGAGGGCGGCAGGTGCACTGCACTTGGGGAATGCAGCTATGCACCGTCGTGCGAGACGGGCTGTCTGATGGTGGGCAACCCCTTCTCGCAGCTGGCCGCCAGTGACTCGGTTGTCTGTGGTCAGACCGAGCGCCGGACGCAGTGCGTGGGTTCAGCCTATGGCGTTCGGAACGAGGGGGGGCCTGGCCACGATCCGGTCGTGGCGGATGACTTCTTTTGTCGCATCGACGTGCGAGACGCGGTGACCTGCTGGGGACGGCCGGGGCCCGACTGGGACAGCTTCGCCACGTCCCGCATGGCGAGCCTCGACGCGGGCAGCAATCACGTCTGCGGCGTGACGACCGACGGCCGCATCGAGTGCTGGTCGTACTATGAGGAGACGTTCCGCGGCTACGCGATCACGCCCCCCGGCGGCGAGTTCCTTCAGGTCGACGCTGGCACCAGGCACACCTGCGCCCTGGGGATCGATCACACCATCGTCTGCTGGGGCGACAACGACGAGGGCGCCTGTGATGCCCCCGGCGGAGAGTTCATGTCGGTCTACGCTGGCTCGGGCTTCTCCTGTGCGCTTGATGCCGAGGGTGCGGCCACGTGCTGGGGGGCGCTGAGCTCCGCGCCGAGCGATGTGCGCTTCTCCACGCTCAGCGCCGCGGCGACGGACAGGCCGACGCCATCGGCCTGCGGCGTGACGCTCGAGGGCGAGCTGCGCTGCTGGGGGGACAGCCCGGTCATCGCGATGGTCGAGGCGAACCCGGCCGACGGCCCCTTCGAGGCGGTCACGCTCTCAAGCTCCATCCTCTGCGCCAGCCGGGCCGACGCGGTGGTCTGTTGGGGGCTCAACGACGACGGCGCGATCTCTGCGCTGATGATGGAAGCCCTGTAGTGCAGGCCGCGATGAGGCTTGGGCGGCTGCTGACGGCTGCTGAGACGGGGCGCCTCGACGCCCACCCCAGGATCAACCTTCCCCCGCACCCCCACCGACCCCCTGATCCCATCCTGTGTCGCGGACCATCCTCGAACACGGGGGCGACGATCAGAAGCCACAGCCGGGGTTGTCGGTGGCCCACTGCCCGTTGGGGCAGGTCGTGTCGGCGTCGAAGGTGGCGCCGGACCAGAGGGTGGTGGCGTCCCAGGTGAGGCCATCGAGGCTGGCTTCGATGAAGGCGGCGTTGGTGAAGTCGGAGGCTGGCACGTCCGTGCCCCACAGGACGACGCCCACGAGCTCGGCGCGGGTGAAGTCGCAGGCGTCGCACGTGGCGGCCTCGAAGGTGGCGCCCTCGAAGGTGGCGTCGGTGAAGTCGACGCGGGTCAGGTGGGCGTCACCAAAGTCGACGATGGAGTGGGTGGTGCGGGTGAGGTCCACGTCGCGCAAGGTCGCGCCGGTCCAGTCGATGGTGCCGAAGGTGCCGGTCGGGAAGCCGGGCCATGGGCCGGGGCGGCCTGTGGAGCGGAGGACGGCGTCCTGGACGGTGGCGTCGGCGAAGGAGGACCGACGGATGTAGAGGTCGGTCAGGTCCGCCGCCTGCAGGAGCGTGCGGCTGAGGTCCACCTGGTACAGCTCGGTGCGGCGCAGGGTGAGGTCGCTGAGATCGGCCCAGGCCAATGTGGTGTCGTAGAAGCCGGCGTCCTCGATGACGGCCGCCTTGAAGCTGGCGGGCTGGAGGAGGAACTTGCAGCCCAGCGGCATCTCGGCCAGTGGGACGGGCAGACCGGTGGCGTCAACGCAGTCGGGGTTGCTGAGCGCCGCACGGTCCGTGATGCGCAGCCCGAAGTCGACATCCTCGAAGAGCGGCGCGTCCCGAGGGAGCCCAGGCACGGTGGCCACGCCGAATCGACTCGTCTGGAGCGTGGCGCCGCGCAGGAGAACGTGCTGCATGCGCACGCCGTCACCACGCGCGTCGACCAGCACGGCGCCCTCGAGGTTGACGTCGTTGAACGAGGTGAGGAGAAGGTTGGCGGACTGGAGGTCCACCTCGCACAGGTCAACGCCGTGCAGCGTCGCGCCGCGGAGGCTGGCGCCCACCATCGACGCCGCCCTGGAAGACGTGTAGCAGCTTGCGGTGTCGGCGAAGCGGGTCTGCTCGATCCGGGCGCCGATGAGGTCGGCCCGATCGAGGTTGGTCCGATGCAGGCGGGTGTGCCGGAGGGAGGTCAATCCCAGCCGGGCCAGCGTCAGGATCGCGTCGTCCAGCACGACCCCGTGGAGCGAGGAGAAGGTCCAGTCGGCGCCGATGGCGCTGGCGAAAGACAGGTCTGCGGCGTCGAGGTGGGCATTCTGGAGGTGGGCGCCGTCAAGGCGGGTCAGGCGCATCGAGGGCCAGTTGCACCCGGCACGGCAGGTGGCGCGGAGGCGCTCCTCATCCGCAGCGCAGAGGGAGGTGCCGTAGCAGCGCGCGTTGGGATCCGCGCGGCACCATCGGTCGGCCGTACACGCGATGGGCGTGAGGCCGGGATCGGGCTGGAAGGTGTCGACGCAGGCGTCCCAGTCGCAGTCCGACAGCAATGCGTCGCTCAGGTCCGCTGCGTTCAGGTCGGCGGAGTCGAGGATGGCACCGCGGAGCTCCGTAAAGCAGAGCTGGGCCTCCGCGAGCCGGGCGCCGGTCATATCGGTGCGCGTGAAGTCGGCGATGACGGTGGTGGCCCGCGACTGGCAGGGCTGTTCGTTCGGTGCGCTGGCCTGGACCATCGTCACGCGGCTCAGCGAAGACTCGCCGAGGCTCGCCTCGCGGAAGCTGACCCCGGCGAGCACCGCGTCGCTGAACGTCGCATTGAAGAGGTTGGCCCGCTGAAAGCTCGTGAGCCGGCAGGCGCGCGCGAGCTCTGGATGCTGCGGGCGGTCGGTGGGCCGCTCGTCGCCGTCGAGGTCGTTGAGGCAGGTCGCGCGCTCCGCAGCGGAGCAGTCGGGCGGAAGCGTGCACGTGGCCGGCGGGCTGGCGTCGGCGAAGACGACCCCGCCCGTGAACAGGGCCCCGACGAGGCTGGCGTCCCGCGCGTCGACGCCGCGGAGGCTCCCGCCAACGACCACGGCGGCGTCCAGCCGTGCCCGCCGCAGCGTGGCGTCGTCGAGCGTGGTGTCGAGGAGCACGGCCCCGACGAGCTGCGCACCGCTCAGGTCGGCGCCGTCCAGTCGGGTGCTGTCGAGGCTGGCGAGCACGAGCGAGGCCCTCTCCAGGCACGCGCCAGCGAGCTGGGTGCCGACGAGCGCGGTGTTGCTCAGGTCCACCCCGGAGAGGCTGGCCCCCGCCAGCGCCGCATCCGTCAGGTCGGCGAAGTTGAAGCGCGCCCCCGTGAAGTTGACCGGCCCCTGGAGCTCGCAGGGCGAGTCCTGCCGCACGACAACGTCGGGCTGGACCATGGCGCCGTGCAGCGACGCCGCCGTGAACGAGGCGCCGCGCAGGTCGGTCAGGCCGTCGTGAACGACGCGGTTGGAGCTCAGGCAGTCAGCGTCTCCGTCGGGGCAGCGGGAGCATGGACGAGGCTGAAGTCCGGCGCCGTCGAGGTTGGCGTTGAAGAGCCGGGCGTCGGGGAGGGCGACGCCGCTCAGGGTGGCGTCGCGAAGGTCGGTGAGGGAGAGATCGGCGCCGCTCAGATCGAGGCAAGACAGGTCGGGCGCGCCACCGTGGGCGCCGACGAGCCGCGCGCCGGAGAGTGAGGCGTTGGCCAGCGCGGGGATCTGGCGCAAATCGGCGTCCGGGATGCTGACGCCGCGAAGGTTCAGGTTGGCGGCGCTCAGGTTCTCCAGCCGCGTGCCGAGCGTCACCTCTGCGGCGGCAGCGCTCGCGCCAAGGGTCACGGTGGTCTGGCTGGCGGCGAAGCCTCCCCGCGTGATCTGCAGCGTGTACCGCCCAGCCTCCAGCGCGTTGCTCCACGCGACGGCTCCGCACAGGGGGACGTCAGGCCCGCAACCGTCGGGGCCGACGCCGACCGGGCGGCTCTCGGCGCCGTTGGGCCCGCTGAGGGTGACGGTGAAGGCCCGCTGGCCGGCCGGGAGCCAGCCCGGCCAGACGTCGACGTGGGCGACGACGGAGCCGTTCAAGGGCTGCCGCTCGAGCCGCGCGTCGACGGACGCCCCGGAACCCTCGAGGTGAAACGCGCCGACGTCCCCGTCCCACGCCAGCGGCCCGACCACCTCCGCCCGGTAGCCAGGTCGCTGGACCTGGAGCTCGTAGCGCTCGCTCGGGCTGGCGTTGAGTCGGAAGTTGCCTTCACGGTCCGTGACGGTGCTGGTGAGAAGGGTGGTGCCGGGCAGCCGGTAGCTGTAGACGGCGGTGCCGGCGTGGTCGGGCTCATCGCCGTTGTCGAGCGGCAGCCGCGCACGGCCGGCCAGCGGCACGGCCTGCTCGATCAGCTCAGACTCGTGACGAAGCAGGACGTCGCCAAGGTCGATGATCGTCTCCTGACCGGTGACCACGAAGGGGTCGGGCGCCGGCTGCGCCAGGAAGCGGGGAAGCCGGACGCTCAGGGCGTAGAGGCCGTTGACCGTGAACCCGCGCGCGAAGACAAACGTGCATCGGCGTTGGCGTGGAGCGTCTCCGGCCGGGCCTCCGGGCCAATGGCGCGCACCGTGGCGAGCGTCAGGTCGACGGTGAGGGTGGACGCGCTGACGAGGCGCCCCCGGACGGTGGCGCCGTCCCAGTCACCGTCGCAGGCGTTGCCGCGGCCGTCGTCGTCGTCGTCGGCCTGGTCGCCACGGACGAGAGGGCAGGTGTCGGCGTCGTCGAACACACCATCGCCGTCGTCGTCGTCTTCGCAGAGGTCGCCGCGACCGTCATGGTCGGTGTCGGTCTGCTCTGGATCGGCATGTCGCGGGCAGACGTCGAGGTCGTCTGGCACACCGTCGGCGTCGAGGTCGCCCTCGCAGGCGTCGCCCTGGCCGTCACTGTCGCGGTCGGCCTGTGCGGCGTTGGGGGTGCGCGGACAGTTGTCGAGGCTGTCCGGCACGTCGTCGTCGTCGTCGTCCACGTCGCACACGTCGCCCCTCCCGTCACCGTCGAGATCGTCCTGGTCCGCGTTGGCGATGTCGGGACAGCCGTCCCCGAGGTCCGGCACCCCGTCTCGGTCCCGGTCGGCCTCCACGTCGGTGAGGCAGCGCTGCCGAACACAGATGGCGCCGAGCGGACAGGTGGCGTCAGTGCGGCAGTCCCCAGCGACACACGCCCCTGTCTGCACCTGGCACACCTCCAGGGCGGCGCACTGCTCATCGGCCGTGCAAGGACAGTCGGTGCCCTGGCAGCGGGGCTCAACGGGCTCGCAGTCGCCGTCCACGCATCGCTCGCCCACCAGGCAGTCCGAGTTGAGCCGACAGCCCACGGTCTCGTCAACCTCCCGCGACGGCTCGTCACCGCAACCCGCGACGGACAGCAGGGACACCAGGGCGAGGCCGAGGATGGACGCAGGGCGACGATCGGTGCGCATGGGAGACCTCCAGGGCGTGGGGGAACGTTCGTGGCCAGCGACCCCAACGGTACTCCTTCGATGGGCGACACACCAGCCTTGCCAGACGGCGAGCTGATGAGACAAACTCCGTTGACAAGGCGGTTGTGTGCCTGAACGTGTCGGGAACGATGTGGCGAAAAAACGCGCAGGAGGAGACCATGGGAGAGACGATGAGCGGTGAGCAGGCATGGGAGCAGGTGCAAGGGCGGGTGATGGCGGTGCAGGAGGTGCCCGCGCGCCTGCCGCGCTGGCGCTTTCAGCAGACCCGTGCGGGCCTGGTGACGGAGCTGGCGGAGCTCGCTGGACGTGCGACCGAGCTCGGCGCCGTGTACGCGGGCGCGTCCCCGTCGCAGCTCGAGGGCCTGATCGCGTCGGTGGATGCGCTGTCGCTGGCGGGGGTGTGGGGCCAGACGCAGCTCGCGCACCAGATGTCCACCCGCCCGATCACCGAGGCGGCTGAGCGCGTGACAGCGCTGCGAAGGCGCGCCATGCGCGGCCTCGCTGTGCTCGAGAGCGTGGGGATCGTCTCGCGTCAGGAGGCCGTGCGGCTCCGCGAAGGCGCCGGCTACGTGGACGCCGCCAGCGACCTTCAGGCGCTCGCGCCGCTGCTTCGCGCGCACTGGGCCGTCCTGGAGCCCCTGCAAGCCCACGTCCCCGACGCCGACCTGCGGCTGAGCACCGCGTTGATCGACCTCATGCCACAGGCGGCGGCCGACCTGATCAGCGCCGACCGCGCCCATCGCACACCCGTCGGCGCGCTGGACTGGCACGACCTCCAGCGCCGCCTGGCCGCTCTCCTGGAGAGCGACTGGGATCAGCTCCGCGCCCTGACCTGCGGCGCGCTCGCCGCGCTCGGCGACTCCCGTGCCGCGCTCACCCTGCGCCCTTCACTGGCGGCGCTCGACCGACGGGCGTAGGGCACACCCTGAGCCCCCAGCGCGGGCCGACACACGACGGTGGCGCACCACGCGCTGCCCCGTCCGCGCTTCTGATGCGCATCATCCACCGATCGCTGGCCGACCGCATGAGTGATGACCGCAGCCGTCCCAAGGGGGGCGCGCGACCTCTGGAGTGCAACGCGTTGGACCTGCGCGATGGTCGGGGCACCTCCGACGTGTAACGCGTTGGACCTGCGAGGTGGTCGGGCACCTTCGACGTGTAACGGGTTGGACCTGCGCGGTGGTCGGGGCACCTCCGACGTGTAACGCGTTGGACCTGCGAGGTGGTCGGGGCACCTCGGGGGGCTAAGCCGTTGGACCTGCGAGGTGGTCGGGGACCTCCTGCGTCTGACGGGTTGGACCTGCGCGGTGGTCGGGGCACGTCGGGGGTCTGACGCGTTGGACCTGCGTGGTGATCGGGTGCCTCTGAAGTGTAACGGGTTGGACCTGCGCGGTGGTCGGGGCAGGTCGGGGGTGTGCATCGGGACTTCTCTGTGACATCGTGGTGACCAGCGACGTGCTGGTGGACGAGGACTGCGGGTGTCAGCACGCGGCGCGGCCCGTCCACCTCGAGCCGCGGTGGCTGGTCCTGCTCGGGCTGGCGGCGGCGGCGCTGGTGCTGCGGGCGAGGCGCTGAGGGACCGTCGTCTGGCCTCGAGCCTCCCGCGCTGGCAAAGCCGGGCGATTGTGCGATAGTGCGTCGCTCGGCTCGCGCCCGACAGCGCGTTCGTCCACTCTTCGACCTGGCATCCCCATGACCCTCATCGCCCCATCATCCTCCACCGCGCGCCGCGTCCGCGCCGCGCTCGACGACCTCCAGGCGCGCTTCGCCGCTGGCCTCGACCACCTGTCGAGTCGCCACGGCGACGGCACGCCGATGGCCCCGGCCGCGTGGCTTCGTGACAACGGCCTCCACGGCGGCGGCCGTCGGCTTGAGGCCACCGGGACGGCGCTCCTCAACCGCGCCTCCCTCAACGTCTCGGCGATCCACTACGACGACCTGCCGGACAAGCGCCTGTCGTCGGCGACGGCGCTGTCCTGCATCGTGCATCCGGCGCACCCGAGGGCTCCGTCGATGCACCTGCACGTCTCGTGGACCGAGCTGCGCAGCGGCGCGGGCGGCTGGCGGGTGATGGGGGACCTCAACCCTTCGATCCCCGTCGAAGCGGACCGCGCGCGGTTCCTCGACGGCTTCGCCCGCGGACTGGCCGGAGCGCCGGAGGGGACCCTGGAGCGGGCGCTCGCCCAGGGTGACCGCTACTTCGCCATCCCGGCGCTGGGGCGGCACCGCGGCGTGGCGCACGCCTACCTCGAGCAGTGGACCTCGGGCGATACGGCTCGGGATGAGGCGCTGGCGGTGCAGTTCACCGAGACGGTGATCGACACCTACCTGGCGGTGGTGGACGGCGCGTTGACGGGCGCGCCGCCGCCCACCGGCGCCGAGCGGGCGGCGCAGCTCGCCTACCACACCGTCTACCTGCTCCAGGTCCTCACGCTCGATCGTGGCACCAGCTCGGGACTGCTCGTGCACAGCCAGAACGACGTCGGCATCCTCGGCTCGCTGCCGAACCGCGTGGACCGCGCGCTGCTCACGTCTTGGCTCCCCCGCATGGACCCGCCCCAGGACCGGCTCCTGCAGTCCATCGTCGACGCGCTGCCCGAGGCGTCGCCGAGCGTGCTGACCACCGAGGTGCGGGCCGCGCTCGCCGAGGTCGTCCGCGCGCACTACCAGGCGCACCCCGAGGCGCTCGCGCTCCAGGCCCGCGGCGACGTGCTGCCGCCCACCGTCGCCAACCACGCCAGCGAGCGCGACGAGCGGTGACGCGTCGAGGGTGGCACCTGTGCACGGGTGGAACAATGGGTGTTGCGTGCCTGATCGAATCGCTTACTTTGGAACAATGCGCGTTCAGTGCAGGACGCCACCGCGGGAACAACACCGCGGTCTGCCGACATCCATCCAGAACGACGGTCCGTGAGCCTCCCCGACCGGGAGCGGGTCAGGCGCCTTGAGCGGGTGACTGCCCGCGCCGTGTCGGGCGGCCCTCGGCCTTGCGCGCGACACCACCCTCGCCAACAGGAGCTGCACATGGCAAGGCGTCCGACCTCTCTCCCAGGCCTCTTCGTCCTCTTGATCAAGACCTACGCCCAGAAGCATCCCCTCCTGTCCCGAGCGGCCGGATGCGCTGCGGCGCTCTCGGTGATCGGCCTGGCGGTCGGCGCCGCGACCCTGATGCTGCCCGGTCAGGCCGAGGCGCCCGCGCCCCTGGCCGTGGTGACGACCACGACCTGCGCCGATCCGATCGCCGGTGTGTGGACCGGCTACCAGCACCTGCGCAACGCCAAGTATCGGTTCGACGCCACGATCGAGCGGGGGGATGTCGGCGGCGAGTCGCTCAGGGGCACCATCCTGAGCCACTACTGGGTGGGGGACGCGACCTCGACGGCGCCGCCGTCGTGCGCCTCCCCCATGGAACAGCACGTGGTCTCGATGCCCGCCGAGGGCACCTTCGCCAACGGCGAGCTGCGGTTCGGCGGGACGGCGTTCACGGAGCTGGAGGGGTGCGGGCAGGTGGAAGACGCGTACTATCCCGACCGGTTCAGCGGCCACCTGACCGAGGACGGACTGGAGCTCCATGCGATCAACGACGATGGCCACAATCCAGAGACCTTCGTCGTGTTCCGCCGGACGGCGTGCGCGCCCTGAAGACCCCGTCAGCCCACGCCACGCGTTCAGAAGCCGTTCGAAAAATATATGCCTAGTTTCCTCGTATCTTCTGTCCCCAGGTGTGTTCATGGACTCAATAGCTCTGTTCTGGGCGCGCTGCGCCGCCATGTTCGGCGCGGGCGTGCCCGCCATGACCGTGATCGAGATGCTCACCGCCGAGGCCGACGGCCCGCTGCGCGAGGCCCTGATCGGCGTTCGGGAGGCCCTGGGGCGCGGCGAGCCGCTGTCCACGGCCCTGGCGGGTGCGCCGGAGGTGTTCGAGCCGGCCGCAGTGGCGCTGATCGGCGACGCCGAGACGCGCGGCGCCGTGCTCGACGCGCTCCGGCACCTCGCTGCGCTCGGCGCCGGGGGTGGGGCGCCGTCCGCGTCGGCGCCGCGCGGGGGCGCCCTGGCAGAGGTGCTCGATGACGCGATCGCGGCCGGCGCGAGCGACCTGCACTTCGAGCCGACGGTCGACGGCGGGCAGGTGCGGCTCCGCATCGACGGGAGCCTGCAGGTGCAGCGGACGTTCGAGGCCGAGGCGTTCGGGGAGGTGCTGGCCGGGCTCAAGGCGCTGGCGCACCTCGAGCCGGGGGAGCGGGGCGCGCCGAGGAGCGGGCTGGTGCTGGCCGCGCGGGGCGTCGGCGCGGAGGTCGACATGCGGGTCTCGGTGGGACCGACGGTGCTCGGGGAGTCGGCGCATGTGCGGCTGCTGGAGCCGTCGTCGCTGGAGCGCATCCTGGGCCAGCCCGAGCGGATCTTCCCGGAGGAGGCGCTGCGGGAGCAGCTCTTCGCGCTGACCTCGCGCTCGCATGGCCTGTTCCTCGTGACCGGCCCGTCGGGCTGCGGCAAGTCGACCTCGGCGTATGCGCTGGTGCACCGTCACGACGCGGCGCGGCTCAAGGTGATCACGGTCGAAGATCCTGTGGAGGTCCGTCTGTCCGGGGTCCACCAGATCCCGCTGCGACCGGCGACCGGCTTCACGGCGCCCCAGGCGCTCCGCCACGCCCTGACCATGGACCCGGACGTGCTGTTCTGCGCGGACATCCGGGACGCCGAGACCGCGACGACCCTGCTGCGCATCGCGCTGACGGGGCACGTCGTCTATTCGCAGCTGCACAGCCGCGACCCGGTCGAGGCCCTCATGCGGCTGGTCCACCTCGGCCTCGAGCCCTTCCTGCTCGCCGACGCCCTGAACGGCATCCTGGCCCAGCGCCTCGTTCGCAGGCTGTGCCCGGACTGCCGCGCGGAGGACCCGAAGCTGCGCGACCTGGTCAAGCGGCTGCCCGGCGCACGTCCGCCCAAGGGGGCGCAGCTCCTCGGCCCGGTCGGCTGCCCGTCCTGCAACCAGACGGGCTATCGGGGCCGCCGGCCGATCTACGAGCTGATGGAGGTCACCGAGCGGATCCGCGCCGTGCTGATCGAGCGGCCCACCGCCGACCGCCTCCGCCGCGCCATGCGCAAGGACGGCGCCCGGTCGATGTTCGACCACGGGCTGGAGGCGGTCTATGCGGGCGAGACGTCCATTGCGGAGGTGCTGCGCGTGTGCGCGCCCGACCCCGTCAGCAAGCGGTCGAAGTCGGACGGCTGAGCTTCCGGGCCGCCATCACGGGCCCAGCACCTCGGCCAGCCGCCTGCGCTGGTGCTCCAGGAGCGGCGCCATGTCGTAGCTGTCGAAGCTGGTCAGGTTGGCCTCGGCCAGCGACCAGAACGTCTCGTCGGCCGGATCGATGTGCCAGTAGGTGAACAGGTCGCCGAAGTCCTTGAGCTCGGGCAGGGTGTAGTAGTCCATGCCCGGCGGCCCCTGCATGTACCAGATCGAGGCGATCCCCCAGATCTTCTTGCGCTCACCGAGCGGGATCCACGCCCGGTAGAGCGGATCGTCGAGCGGGAGCAGCTCCAGGGCCATCTCGACCTCCAGCGCGCCGTCCTCGGGCGAGGGCACGCGGTCGTACGCGCCGCCGATGGGGGTGTCGTCCGAGCGCCCGAGCAGCCACGCGAGGTCGAAGGGGTCGCCGACCGTGCGCACGAGCCGCTCCCGCATGCCCGGCAGGTGCAGGTAGGGCTCGTTGCTCAAGCGGCCGACGGCGATCATCACCCGATCATCCTCCGGCCAGGGGAAGTCGACGCCCGCCAGCATGGCGCGCTGGTAGTTGTGCTGCGCGATCAGCAGCCCGAACGGCTCGTGCGTCTCGGCGTGCAGGATGACCGTGATGGCGCCGTGGATGTCGAGCTCGTGGAAGCCGTTGCGGTCGGCGATCATCCAGATGCCCAGCTCCTTGAGCGTCCCCAGCGTATCGGGTAGGCCGCTGAGCGGGTACACTGCTGAATACTTAAGGAAGATCAAGGGGATGGATGCATGAGGCAGCTCGATGGAGGTCTCGCACACCCGGCCGTAGAAGGTGGGATGCACCGCCGGCACGTCCATCGCGAGGGTGGCCTCGGAGTCCTGCTCGAAGTCGAGGTACCAGCCCATCTCCCGATGCACCGCGGCCAGCCGCTCCCGCGTCACCGGCTCGTGCGTCGCCGACCCGACGTACCGCAGCGCGCACCGCGGGAGGTAGTCGCGGTAGAAGTCCATGGGCTTGTAGCTGTCCGGGGCGACGAAGAGGCGCGGCTGGTACTTCGCGAGCAGGGCACGGGTCTTCGGCGCGTCCTGCGGCCAGTCGGTCATGCGGCTCGGCGCTTCGTCCAGCGCGCGGGCGAACGGGTTGTCGGCGGGCACCTCCAGGTGGCAGGCGGGGCTGGCCGAGCAAAGCCAGAGCACGGCGAGCCGCGTGAGCTTGAGGGCGATGGTGGTGCGTCGTCGCATGCGGGAACTCGGAGCTCCTGTGGGGTGCGAGCCAGGCGCAGCTCGTTGTCCGTTCGACCAGCCCATGGCCTCCACGGGCTACTTCAGGCTGGCCTCGGCCTCCTCACGGGTCATCGTGGTCGTGCTGACGGGCTTCATCATCCCGTCCACCCGCTTCCTGGTCGTCCGGAGGAAGGTGCCCGCGCCGCCGTTGCTGTCCTGGACGACCTCACGGGTCATCACCAGCTCCCCGGCCTCGAACCGATAGTCCCGCGTCGTGTACAGCAGCCCCGCTTCGCCGTCGTTCGTGTGGCTGTTGAGGGTCTTGTTGGCGGCGACGATGGCGAGGTTCGGGATCGCGCTGAGCCCGGCGTGGTGCTCGAAGCACCGCTTCGCCCCGTTCCAGAGCCAGTAGTCGGCGACCGCGGTCGCCGCCAGGACCTCCCGCGTCACGAAGAGGTCCTCGTGACCGTCGAAGTTGAAGTCGGCCCGCTGGAGCGCCCCGGTGATCCGCGTGCCGTTGCAGGCCATCGGGCCCTCCTGGGCCTGCGCGGGGCTGGCGACGGCGGCGATGAGGAGGACGAGGGCAGCGGCCGGGGCGATGTGTCGAGTCATGGGGTTCCAGGGGCAGACGAGTCGTGGTGGGAGGCGCACGACGGTTCAGACCGCCGTGTCGTGGTTCCCGAAGCGCGCATCGCCGATGGTGACGTGCGCTGTGGCCTTGGAGAGGCTGTCCGGGAGCATAGCCTGCCACGCCGCGATAAGCGAACCGGGGGAGCCTCGCTCCGATGGCCCGTTGCCCTTGACGCGTCGGCCGAAACCACTCAATCCTGCGTCACATCTGGTGAACGGTCATTTAGCGACTGCGCGCCGTCGTCGTGTGGGAGGTCATCCGTGGCGCTGCGCCTGCGGCGGTCGGCTCCCTGGACGTGTCCAGCCCGGTGAGATGCCATGTCACGACCCGCGCCTCGACTCAGCCATGATCAGATCCTGAACGCCGCCGCGAGCGCGTTCGCGTCGCAGGGCTTCGCCGCCACGACGATGAAGGACATCGCGCGGGAGGCAGGGTGCACGGCCCCGGCGATCTACGGCTACTACGACAGCAAGCTGGAGGTCTACGAGGCCATCATCGGCCGGATGCGCACGGCGCTGCTGGATGCCATCGACGCCGCCTGTCCGGACGGCCTGACCCGAGCGCAGCGCGTGGAGCTGCTCCTGATCCGGCAGTTCGAGGTGGCCGAGCGGCACCGCACGGAGCTGTCGATCTTCTTCGCGCTCAGGTCGTCGGGGGTTCCGGCGAGGTCGAAGCGAAGGGCCGAGCAGCCGCGGGGGTTGGACCTGTATTGCGATGCGTTGGAGCGGTGGATCGTGTCGGTCTTCGAGGTCGAGGCCCTGGCGCCGTTGACGCCGCGGATGATGGCGTTCGCGTTGTCGGGGCTGGTGACGTCGTTCTTCAGGATGTGGCTGGCCGGGCCGGAGGGGGAGCGCCTGGTCGTGCTGGCGCCGACGGTGCGGCGCCTGTTCCTCGACGGCGTCGAGGGCACGGCGGGCCTGGCGGCAGGACAGGCCTCATGAGGCGCACGACCGTGTGGGCCGTGGCGATGGCGACGGGGCTGTGCGTGGGGCTGGCCAGCCCGGCGCACGCCGAGCCGCCGGAGGTCTCGCAGACGACGGCGGGAGCGACGGGGCTCACCCTGGCCGAGGCCGTCACGCGCGGCCACGCGAAGAACCCCGACGTGCGCGTGCTCGCCGCGCGCGTCGCGCTGGCGGAGGCCAACGTGCGCATCCTGCTCGCGCGGGTCCTGCCGAACGCCAGCCTCGTCGGGACCTACGTGCGTCATGACAACGCGGTCACCCAGGGCGGCGTCACGGTCGTGCCTGCGGACGAGCTCGGGTTGAGCGGCTCGGCGACGGTGTCGCTGTTCAACCCGCGCGGCCTCGGCGACTACCTCGTCGCCGACCAGCAGCTCGACGCCCAGCTCGCGGAGCTGTCCTGGTCCGGCGACACCCTCGCCCAGACCGTGATCGCCCTCTACATCGATGCCGCCCTCGCGGCCGCCGTCCGCGACCTCGCTGCAGAGGCAACCGAGCGCCGCGACGCGTTCTTCGCCGCCGCCGAACGTCGACTCGCTGCCGGGCAGACCGACCGCGCCGAGGTTCAGCGGGCTCGCTTGAGCCTGCTCGAGGCACAGGCGTCCCTGCGTGCAGCCGAGGCAGATCGCAGGGTGGCCGCGGCCGCGCTGGCGGTGGTGCTGGACCTCCCGCTGGACACAGAGCTCGCGCTGACCGGACCGCTCGGGCCTTCAGCAGCGGCCGAAGGGCGCCTCGGCGAGGAGGCGGAGGCGCCGACGACGCGGGGCGATCTGTTGGGCGCGCGACTGCGCATCGAGGCCGACGAGACCGCGCGGCGGTGGGGCTGGCTGGCGTTTCTGCCCGACCTGGCGTTGTCGGGCTCGTTCACGCAGGGACCGGACTCCTTCCGCAACCCGGACGGCTTCGCCTGGCAGGTCGAGCTGCGGGCCACCCTCGTGCTGTACGACGGCGGCGCGCGCTACGGCGTGCTCGACCGCGCCGCCGCCAACCTGGAGCTGGACACCCTCGCGCTCGAGACCCTCGAGGACGACACCCGCCTCGAGGTCCGCGCCGCCAGCCTGCGCGTGGACGCCCTGGCCGATCAGCTCCTCCTCGCCGGGGAGGCCGTCCAGATCGCGGTCGCCTATCGGCAGGACGTCGTGCGTAAGCTCGACGCGGGCCTGGCGACCACGCTCGACGTCCTCGACGCCGAACAGCAGCTCCTGACCGCCGAGGTGCGTCAGCGGACGGCGGAGCACGCCCTCGCGCTGGCCCGATGGCGGCTCGTCCAGGCTCACGGCGAGCTGGGCGCGACCCTGAACCTGAGTGGGGACGAGGATCGACATGGAAGATGAGCTGCGCGCACAGCGCGACGTCCCGGCCGAGGTGCGCGGGCCGCAGGACGAGCTGCAGGGGACCGGGGCGAGCCGGGTGTGGCCGGCCGTCGTGGCCGTCCTCGTGATGATCGGCGCGGTCGTGGCGCTGGTGGTGTTCTGGCCAGAGCCGCCCGACGCGGCCGGCGGTAAGGGCGGCAAGGGCGGCAAGGAGACCCCCGCGGTGCAGACCACCGCCGTCGTTCGCCAGGACCTCGCTCTGCGCGCCCACTACCGCGGCGAGCTCGACGCCGACGCCGTCGACGTGGGGCCTGACATCGGCGGGCGCCTGATCGAGCTGCGGGTCCGGCTCGGGGACGCGGTGGAGGCTGGCGAGGTGCTGGCGAAGCTCGATGGGGACACGTGGAAGCGGCAGCTGGACGAGGCGGCCGCGCAGCTGCGGGTGAGCCAGGCGGCGGTGCGGCGCAGCGCGACCCAGCTCGAGGCGGCGCAGCGGGAGCAGGGACGCCAGCAGCAGCTCGTGGACGACCAGCTCATCAGCGTCAACCAGGCCGATGCCCTCGGGGCGAAGGTCGGTGGCCTGCAGGCGGACAAGGACCAGGCGGCGGCGCAGGTCGACCAGGCCCGCGCGCGCATGGCTCTGCTGCGGGAGCACCTCAAGGACACCACGCTCGTCGCGCCGTTCAAGGGGCGCGTCGTGGACCGGCTGGCGGCGCCGGGGGCGTACCTGCAACCCGGCGCGGGTGTGGTCCGGCTGGTGTCGACCGACGATGTGAGGGTGCGCTTCGAGGTGCCCGAGCAGGACATCCTGCGGGTGGCGCCCGGCGCCGCCTTCGAGGTCCGGGTGCCGTCGGACGCGAGCACGGTGGGCGGGAAGGTCGTCGGGATCGGCTCGGAGGTCGACCGCAACCTGCGGGTTATCCGGGTCGAAGGACGCCTGGACCGGCAGCCCGACGGGTGGCTGCCTGGCATGTACGTCGAGGTGGTGCTGGACCTGGCCACCCTGAAGGCCGCGACGGTCGTGCCGACCTCGGCGCTGCTGGCCCGTCCCGACCCCTCCGGCGCGGAGGTGCAGGGGGTGTTTCGGCTGGAGGGCAAGCTCGCGCGATGGGTGCCGGTGGAGGTGCTCGGCCGTCAGGGTGACCTCGTGGCCCTCAGCGACGAGGTCAAGCCCGGCGATTCGGTGATGACCGCGGGCCATCACGGCCTCAAGGACGGCTCGACGGTCGACGTGGTCGGCGGCGATGGGGTGGAGGTGAAGCCATGAGCCTGACACGCACCTCGGTCATGCGTCCGATCGGCACCTCGATGCTGTATCTGGCGGTCATCGTGCTCGGCTACACCGCGCTGCAGCGGCTCGCGGTGGACCTGATGCCGTCGGTCTACTTCCCGCGGATCTCCATCGTCACGTCGTACAGCGGCGTCGGCCCGGAGGAGATGGAGACGCTGATCACGCGCCCCATCGAGCGCAGCGTGTCGACGATCGAGGGGATCGAGTCGATCGAGTCGGTGTCGGGGGAGGGGATCAGCCGGGTCCAGCTCCAGTTCGGCTGGGGGACGGATCTGGACGTGGCGGTGAACGACACCCGCGCGTTCCTCGACCGCCTGGCGAACACCCTGCCCGAGGGCGCCGACCGGCCGGTCGTGCACAAGTTCGACATCTCGGCGTTCCCGATCGCGTATGTGGGGGTGAGCGGCAGCAGCGACCCGCGGCGCCTGCGTTACTTATCTGAACAGACGATCAGTCGTCGCCTCGAGCGTGTACCAGGCATCGCGGCGGTGAACGTGCGCGGTGGCCAGGTGCGGGAGATCCGGCTGGAGCTGGACGCTGACCGCCTGGTGGCGCTGGAGCTGTCGGCACGCGAGGTCAACGCGGCGCTCAGCCGCGACAACCGCAACGTCTCGGCGGGCGACATGCTCGACGCAGGCCGCGAGGTCGTGGTCCGCACGGTCGGCGAGTGGGAGGACGTGGAGCAGATCGAGGGCGTGCTGATCGGCTACCGCGAGGGCCGCCCGATCTACGTGCGCGACGTGGCGACGGTGCGCGACACCTTCCAGGAGATCAAGAGCGAGCAGTGGATCGACGGCGAGCCGGGCATCCGGCTCCAGATCACCAAGCAGTCCGGCGTGAACACGATCGAGGTCGTCAAGCGCCTCTACGAGGAGGTCGAAGCGATCAACGCCGAGTACGGCGAGCGGCTTCAGCTCAAGGTGCTGTGGGACTCGGGCGCGTTCATCGAGAGTTCGGTGACGAACGTGCAGAACAGCGCGCTGGTTGGCGCGGCGCTGGCGGTCCTGGTGCTCCTGTTCTTCCTTCGGGACATCCGGGCGACGCTGGTGATCGCGACGGCGATCCCGATCAGCGTGATCGCGACCTTCGGGCTGATGGACGCGGCGGGGTACTCGCTGAACGTCATCTCGTTCGGTGGGCTGGCGCTGGGCATCGGGATGTTGGTGGACAACGCGATCGTCATCCTGGAGAACATCTACCGCAAGCGCGAGGAGGGGCTATCGGGCCTGGACGCCTCGGTGGAGGGGGCCCGTGAGGTCGCGCCGGCGGTCATCGCCGGGACGTTGACCACCGTGGCGGTGTTCGCGCCGGTGATCTTCATCGGTGGCTTCGCGGGGATCTTCTTCGCGGAGATGGCGGCCGTCGTGTCGTTCGCCCTGCTGTGTTCGCTGGCGGTGGCGGTGACCCTGGTGCCGATGATCGCGGCGCGGGTCATCAAGCCCCCCGGCCGGGGAAGGAGCGCGTGGGCGCGCTTGCTGCGGGCGGTGGAGGGGGCGTTCAACGCTGTGGAGGCGTTCTATGGGCGCGTGGTGGGCCGCGCGGTGCGCTCGCCGTGGCTGGTGGTCACGGTGAGCTTCCTGGCGCTGGTGGCGAGCGCGCGGCTGGTGCCGCTGGTCGGCTTCGAGCTGATGCCGGAGACGGACGAGGGGCTGATCAACGTGGATGTGGAGCTGCCGGTCGGGACGCCCATCGAGAAGACGCGGGGGGTGATTCGCGGGCTGGAGCAGCGCGTTCTGGGGGCGATGCAGCCTGGCGAGGTGAAGAACACGCTCAGCTCGGCCGGGCCGAAGAACTGGTGGCGGCCTGGCGGGAGCAACGAGGGCGAGATCGAGCTGACGCTCGTGCCGGTGAGCCAGCGCGCCCGCGGCATCGAGGCCATCCTCGTCGATGTCCGCAAGGCGACGGGCGGCGTGCCGGGGGCGCGGATGCGCATCCGCCGCCGGAACTCGAACGTGCTGGACCGGCTGATGCGCGGTCGCTCGGGTGAGCGGCTGACGGTGGAGATCTACGGGCACGAGGTGGAGACGGCGGACCGGCTGGCCGAGCAGGTGCGCCAGCTCATGCTCACGGTGGACGGCGTGGCCGACGCGAAGGTCGAGCGTGAGGAGGGGCAGGTGGAGCGTGCGATCCACGTCGACCCGGCGCGGGCGGCGGATCTCGGGCTGGCCCGGGCGGACGTGGCCGAGACGATCGAGACGTACGTGCTTGGCCGGGTGGCCACGCGCTACCGCGACGCGGGCGACGAGTTCGACGTGCGCGTCCAGCTCAAGGAGGCCGACCGCCGCGCGGTGGACCAGCTCGGCGACCTGCCAATCCCGAGTCCGCGGGGCGGCACGGTGCCGCTGTCGAGCGTCGCGGTGGTGAAGGGGCGCCGTTCGCCGGCGTCGATCTCGCGGGTGGGGCAGGAGCGTGTGACGACGGTGACCGGCGGGCTCGGCGAGCGCCCTCTGGACGAGGTGGTGGCCGAGCTGGACGGCAAGCTGAAGGAGCTGTCGGTGCCGCGCGGATTCACGGTCGCCATCGGCGGCGAGCAGGCGGCCCAGCAGGACACGTTCAACAACCTGTTGGTCGGTATTTTTCTGGCGATCTTCCTGGTGTTCATGGTGATGGCGGTCCAGTTCGAGTCCATCCGGCATCCGATGGTCATCATGGTGGCGGTGCCGTTCGGGTTCATCGGCGTGATCCTGTCGCTGGTGCTGACCGGCACGACGTTCAACATGAACTCCTTTCTGGGCAGCATCGTTCTGGTCGGCATCGTGGTGAACAACGCCATCGTGCTGGTCGACACGATCAACCTGCTGCGCCGAGAGCAGCACCTGCCGCTGCTGGAGGCCATCCAGGACGCGGCGCGCCGACGGCTCCGCCCCATCCTCATGACCACCAGCACGACCGTGCTCGCGATGTTGCCGCTGGCGTCCGGGCTGGGGGAGGGCAGCGAGATCCAGGCGCCCATGGCGCGGGTGATCGTGGGCGGCCTGTTGACCTCGACCGCGGTGACGTTGATCCTCGTCCCGTGCCTCTACGTGCTGATGGAGCGGCGCGGCGAGCGTCTGGCGCGACAGGCCCTGGCCGCCGCCGTCTCGCCTGGCGCCGAGCGCGCCTGATCCACTCGACCCTGCCACCGCGCCCGCCGCGGAGCCCTTGTCCCGGAGCTCACATGCATCACGCGCTCGTCGCCCCCCTCTTCGAAGGCCCCCTCGACGTCATCGGCGACGTGCACGGCGAGCTGGGCTTGCTGCGGACGCTGCTCGGCAAGCTCGGCTATGACGAGGACGGTGTGCATCCCGACCTGCGTCGGCTGGTGTTCATCGGCGATCTGGTGGACCGCGGGCCAGACAGCCCGGGGGTGGTGAGGTTCGTGATGGACCTCGTGGCGCAGGGGCTGGCGCAGTGCGTCCTGGGCAACCACGAGCTGAACATCGCCGCGGGCAAGCCGCGGGAGGGCAATGGCTGGTTCCGGGGCGACCCCGAGGAGGGCGGCCACTTTGTGGCCGAGCCCGTAGCCGCCGAGGACCGCGCGGACATTCAGGCGTTCTTCGAGGGCTTGCCGGTGGTGCTGGAGCGGCCCGATCTGCGGCTGGTGCACGCGGCGTGGCACGGCCCGAGCGTGGCGGCGCTGCGCGGGGTGGACGAGCCGTGGCGCGCGCCGTACGACCGTGTCGAGGGGGCCATCCGCGCCGGCCTGGCGGCGCGGGGGATCACGCGGGAGGTGGTCAAGGCATTGGAGGAGGAGCACGGGGTGCGCCGACCCGGTCCCGCGCCGCCGTGGATCGAGGCGCTGGCGATCAACGACGAGGACCAGCAGATGGGGAACCCCGTGCGCGTCCTCGTCTCCGGCTTTGAGGCGCGGACGGCGCAGCCGTTCTGGGTGGGTGGGCGGTGGCGCATGGTGGAGCGGGTCGACTGGTGGAGCGGCTACAGCGACCCGACGCCGGTGCTTGTGGGGCACTACTGGCGGAGCCCGGCGCCGGACCGTTTTGTGTACGAAGATCTCGTGACGCCGGCAGGAGAGATCCCGGGCACCTCCATCTTCGCCGGCGTGGAGCCGTTCGATTGGTTCGGGCTGCGTCGGAACGTATTCTGTATTGACTACTGCGCCGGCGCTCGCTGGAAGGAGCGGCAGGTGGCGCCGGACGGGCCATTCCACGGCCGCCTGACGGCCATGCGCGTCCCGGAGTGGCAGCTCGTCACGGACGACGGCGTGAGGCGCGCGGTGGGGAGCCCCGGGGCGGGCTGAACGTCGCCGGGCGCTGCCCTCGCCCCGCGATCCTGCCGTGGCGGGAAGCCTGGGCGTCCGCCGCGCGTTCCGGTCCCGGCGCGCTCGGGAGACGAGCGCCTCGAGCCCGTCACGAGGACGCACGATGACGACCCCGCCCATCCCCACAGACGCCTCGCCCACCCTCGACGAACCAACGTCCGCGACGACCGGGCTCGAGCGCAAGGTGCTGACGTGGGCCTTCCCAGCCACGGTCGGCCCCTACACCCTGACTGGCTGCTCCCGCGCCCGCGACGCCACCGCCTTTGTCGTGCCGGAGCTCGGCCTCGTGCTGGACGCTGGCGAGCGGGTGCACGGCCAGCTGCTGGACGACGTGTTCCTGACCCACACCCACAGCGACCACGTGCACGCGCTGGCCCGTGTCAAGGCCCGCCGGAAGCCGCCCCGCATTCACGCGCCCGCCCACGCGCTCGACCTCATCGAGCGCTACTTCCTGGCGACCCAGGAGCTGACGGACAACCAGATCACCCCCGACGGCTTCGTGCGTGAGCCGGCCTACGCGCTGATCGGCCGGGAGGCCGGCGACGCGGTGGACCTCAGCCGCCGGGGGCAGCGCCTTCGCGTCCGCGCGGTCGCCACCGATCACAGCGTGCCGAGCCTCGGCTACCTCTTCTACGAGGTCCGCGACAAGCTCAAGGCCGAGCTGGCGGGGCTCGCCGGACCGGCCATCGCGGACCTGCGGCGGGAGGGCGTCAAGGTGACGGAGGAGGTGGAGCGGCCGCTCTTCGGCTTCCTCGGCGACACCACGGCCGCCGTGTTCGAGCGTCACCCGGAGGTGCTGGAGCTGCCCGTCGTGGTCACCGAGTGCACGTTCCTGACCGACGAGGACAGCCCGCGCGGCGAGCGGACGCGGCACACCTGCTGGGCGACGCTGGCGCCCTTCGTTGAGGCGGCCCCGCGCACGGTCTTCGTGCTCACGCACATGAGCCTGCGCTACCCGGACGCAGACCTCGCCCGGCTCACCGCGCCGCTGCGGCGGGAGAACGTGGTGTGGTGGATGTAGGCTCCCTCAGCCGCCGCCCAGCGTCACCGCCGGGCCGCCGTCTTCACGGTCCAGGCGGAACCACTGGATGGCCTGGTTGCCGACGTAGAGCGTGAGGCCGTAGTTGAGCCCCGCGCCGAGCGCGACGCCGATGCCGAACGGGATGGCCTTCTCGAGCGCCTTGCGGGTGAAGATGATCCCGAACTTCTTGAACAGCTCCTTGAGCAGCTGCAACACGGCCCCGCGGAGGTACGTGCGGAGCAGGCGCACGCCGGCTTTGGTCGCAAACTGGCCGCCTGCGGCGACCCCCGCCTTCTCGAGCGAGCCGCTGATGGCGATCAGCATGGCGAGGTTCTGCGCGTCGGCGCCGTTGAGGTCGTACCCATACGTGGCCGCCAGGCACATGACCATGTCCACCTGGAACTTGATGGAGATGGCGGCGTCAGCGACAGCGCCGCCGATCGCGATCGCGGTGCCGATGCCCGGCACGACGCCGGCGAGCCCGCTCGCGCCCCCGACGGTCGCCGACAAGGCGGCGTAGCGCTTGACGATCTTCTTGGCGACGCGGTCCTGACGGTCTGCCTCGGACTCCTTCGGGTGGTCCCGACGGGCCTGGTGGCCGTACTTGCTGGCGATGTCCGCGGCGTCGGCGGGGCTGATGGCGATGGCGCGGACCATCGACAGGAGGCGGCTCGGGGATTCGGGGGTGTTGTCGTCGGGGGCGTTGTCGTCTGGGGTGTTGTCGGGGACCTTGGTCGTCATGGGAAGCTCCGGTTCGGGGGGAGTGGGGAGTGGGCAGCGGGCAGGGCATCGGCTCCCAAAGAGACTGGAGATCGGCGCGCGATCTTGCTGACACGATGATTCGCACGATAGCGAGGCGAGCGCCGCCGTGCAATCTCGCCGCGATGCTGGCATCATGACGCCGCACACGGCGGACTGGCCGCGCCCCCGTGGTGGGCGACGGCGGCTCACGCTCGGAGGGGCCCGGCGAGTCCGGGACCGACCGACCACAGACAGACAAGGGCCATGCATGGCGGACGATATCACAGGCGACGACGCGGCGACCGAGACCCCCTCGGCCGGTGACGCAGGCTCGTTGGGGGCAGGCGCGGGCTCCTCAAGGCCACAGCGCGGCTGGGGCTGCCTGGCCGCGGTGCTGGCGATCTTTGCGCTGATCATCGGCGGTCTGTGGGGCCTGAAGGCCTACCAGGACGCGAAGGAGCGCGACGCCATCGCGGTGCATGAGCAGCAGGTGGAGCAAGAGCTGGTGCCGATGGCGGCCAGGCTCACCGAGACTGTGGACAAGGAGGCGCCCTACGACATCGACAAGACCATCCGGGTGATCCACGAGATCGACGAGGCGGTCAAGGAGAGCAAGGATCTGAAGGCGTACATCCAGCAGCTCGGCAAGCAGGACTACCGCAACGTCGCCCCGGACGTGCTGGAGGCCCGCAAGGAGTTGATGGACATCATCCTGCGGCTCTACGCGCGCCAGGTCGCCCTGGAGGACCAGGAGGCCATGTGGGACGTCACGAGCGAGATGATGTTGACGGTCATGTCGGCGGTCGAGGTGGACAGCGGGGTCGGCGGTCTGCCCGGCGCGCTGGTGACGGGCCAGTTCTCGGTGGACAAGGAGAAGTTCGAGGAGGCGCTGGCCGAGACGAAGGAGCGCCACGCCGACCAGCGCAAGCTGATGGCCGATCTGCGCGCCGTGGAGCAAGAGTTCCTCAAGGCGATGCTGAAGTACTCGGAGGTCTATTACAAGTACGTCGAGGAGTGGGACCGCGTGTGTGTCTACCGGGATCGCGCGTACCTGGCGACCCACAACAGCGACTGGGACCAGGCCGTCGAGGCCTCCGACGCGGCCATTCAGGTCGCCCCCTACGAGACCGAGGCGCACCTGCTCAAGGCGATGGCGCTGATCGAGCAGGGCAAGCGGCCTGAACAGGAGCAGAAGCTCGTCGAGGCGAGCACCATCCTCAACGCGTACATCAAGGACCACCCGGACAGCACGGCGCCAGCGTTCCTGCTGCTGGGCGTGCTCAACGGGGCCAACGGCAACGACAAGGAGGCGCGCCTGTCCCTGCAGCAGTCCGCCGCCTACTACCCGAAGCAGTCCGAGCACCTCAACAACATGCTCAACCCGTATAAGATGCGGGACTTCTTGAGGAAATCGCGCGAGGGCGGGTACATCGTCGAGCTCTACAAGGGCACGATGCTGGGCGCGGGCTACTTCAGCCCCGACCTGCAGATGGCCCGCACCCTGTTCGAGGCGGGTGACTTCGAGGCGGGCCGGGGCAAGGTGCTCGACCACTTCTCGCGGCGCCGGGCGCAGGCCCAGTGGGACTTCGTGATCTCGGATCTGGAGTTCTGTGAGCGGTTCCTCGGCGTGCACTGGCGCCGGATCTTCCCCGAGGAGCCCTACCTCGACCTCGTGGTCGACCCGAGCCTGCTCGGCAGCAGCTTGTCGGTCTCCGTGGTCAACCGGAGCAACCGCACCCTCCACAACGCCACCCTCGTGCTCGCCGTCCGGTTCACCGACATGCACCGGGAGGACTACGAGACCTTCACCGTGGGACGCACCGTGCCGGCCATCGCCGCCAACGACGAGACGGACTTCGGGGATGTGGAGATCAAGCGAAAGATCTTCGGCAAGGAGAAGACCACGGGCGACATCGTTCAGCACCGGGCCATCCTCGTCACCGACGAGGCGGTGTCGTGGGTTGACACCGACCAGTACAAGATCGCCGAGCTGAAGGAGCTCCGGCAGCAGCGGTGGTATCAGGAGTCGCGCGCCCAGCAGGACAAGAAGGGCAGCGCCTGGCTCAAGGCGCTCGGCGTCGACCAGCAGCAGTTCAAGGAGACGCTCCAGAAGGACAGCGCCCTCAAGATCAACCCCGAGCTCGGCCGCGACAGCGTCACCGTGGAGGTGCCCGCCGAGCTCGCCCTGCTGCGGCCCTTGTTCCGGCTCGTGCACGGCGACCAGACCTTCAGCCCCGAGGTCAACGTGCTCGACACCGAGAACATCCAGCTCACCTTCAAGTCCGTCGAGAACTTCGAGAGCAAGGACCTGAAGGACCTGCCGATCGAGCTGACCGTGGACGGCTTGTTCGGCGACTACAAGCTGATCTGGACCAAAGGCGAGGACGGCAAGTTCACGTTGACCGCCGTGGAGTAGGCTCGGCCGCGGTTCGCACGCCGGTCACCACGACCGAGTCGAACTCGGCGTCCTCGTCGGTGAGGGCGGTGGTCAGGACGTCGAAGCCGGCGGCGCGGAGGGCGTCGGCCACCTCGTCGGCGCTGGGCGTGAGCATGTCGCGTCGCGTCCACCAGGAGGCCCGCATGGACTCGGGCGACGAGAAGCAGACCGTGAAGCGCGCGCCGGGACGCAAGACCCGCGCGACCTCGGCGAAGGCGGCCCGCAGGTCCGGCCAGAAGTACACCGTGTTGATCGTGCACGCCCGGTCGAACGTCGCGGCCTCGAACGGAATGGCGCCCACATCGCCGAGGCGGACGTCGATCCGGCCGGCGTCGATCTCCGTCGCGAACCGGCGTCGGGCCACGTCGATGGCGTCCGCTGACCGGTCGATGCCGTGGGCGCAGCCCCCCGCGCTCAGCCGCGGCGCCAGCTCCGCCAGCGACAGCCCCCCCCCGAAGCCGATGTCGAGCACCTGATGGTGCGCCTCGACGCCGAGCGCCTCGAGCGCCCGGCGGATGTTCAGCGCATTGCTCTTGTTGTACACGCTGCGCAGCAGCCAGCGGCCGAACGGGCCAGACGGGTGGCCGAGCTGGCGGATGAGGAGGCGTCGGAACATGGGGGCTCCTGTCAGGAGAGGGGCCGCTGCGGGGCGGAGCAGGTCCGGCGCCAGGCGCGGCGCAACCGCCAGGGTGGCGCGGTCGTGCGAAGCGACAGGGCGCACCAGGCGTGATGGCCGGAACGATAGCCTCAGACTATCAACCCAGGGCGTCGTTGATGAGGCGGATGAGCAGCGCGTTGAGCTGCTCCACCTTGTGTGGCCCGATCGTCGGCTTGATGTGGGAGCCGCCGACCCCGCTGTGGTCGGTCAGGAACACGTACGTGCCGCTCGTGGCCACCGCCACGAAGCGCATCAGGAACTCCGTGTCCTTGTTGATCCCGCTGCCGCCGATGGGGATGATGCGGATACCCTTGGCGGCCGCCCGCTGCGTCACGTCGTGCAGGCGCTGGAGGATCTGGGGGTTGTTGTGGGGCGGCGCGTCCAGCACCAGGAAGAGCAGCCGCGCCCGCGCGCTCGCGCTCCACGGGTGGCTGTTGACGGCGTTGTCCAGCGCCTCCTCGACGGCCTCGGGGAAGTCGCCTCCGCCGCTGGCGTACTGGTCGCCGAGGGCCTTGAGCGAGTCGCCGAGGCGGTCGGTGAAGTCGAACGGGCGCACGACGTAGTCGTCGCCCTGGTCGCGGTAGAAGTTCACGCTGGTGCGGATGCCGAGCTGTTGACCGTTCTTCTGCTGCACCTGGTCGATGACCGACTGCATCTCAGCCTGGAGGAAGCTCAGCTCGTCGCCCATCGAGCCGGTCGTGTCGACCATGAACATGATGTCCACGCCGTTGCGCGCGGGGGCGGCGTCCTTGAGGTGCAGCGAGAGCGTCTCGTTGGCGTTCGGGACCACCTTCGCCATCTGGGCGCGCCCCTGGCCGGAGGAGGCGACGAGCACGTAGGGGCCCTGGCTGGCGCCGAACAGGCCGGCGTAGAGGTCGGCGCGCCCCTTGTTGTCGGTCCGCGCCTCCCAGATCACCCGCTGGTCCTGGCCGAGGAGCTGGACGGCGGCGTCGGTGATCGGGCCGGGGGTGCCGTTGCGGTCGCCGGTGACCTCGACGCGGACGCGCTGGGCGGTGTTGAAGCCCCAGGTGCGCTCCATGTGGGTCCAGCCGCCCTCCTGCTGGTTCTGGTTCGAGTCGAACAGCGCACGCCAGAAGTCCCAGTTGTCCAGATCGCGCCACTCACCGGCGGTCAGGCGGCCAGCGCGTGACTGGGCCTCCTGGCGTCGGCGCTCCTCCGCGCGTCGGCGCTCCTCCTCGATGCGGAGCAGGTCGGCCTCACGGCGCTTGATGTCGTCGGGGTCAACCCTGGCCTCGCCCGTGGTGAACACGAACGGGTAGTTGACCACCACGATGCCGCCGCCGGTGGGCTGGGGGAACTTCCAGCGCTGGGCGCGGGCGGCCACGCACTGTTCGACCTCGGCGTTGCCGATGGTCGACTTCGTGATGGAGGAGCTGGAGACGTTGCCAGCGCTGTCGATGACGAACTTCAGGTCGACCTTGCCGGCGAGGTCGGGCTGCTTTACCAGCACGCGCTCGTAGCAGTACTTCACCTCGTTCTGGTGGCGGCGGATGACGCGGCGGATGATGTCCTTGTCGAGCGAGCCCTGGACGACCGGGGAGGCGGCGACGACCTTCGGGGTGATCGACCGCTTCTCGCCCAGTCCGCCGTGCTTGCCGTAGCCGCCCTTGCCTGCGCCGAGGCCGCCGGTGCCGATGCTGCCGATGCCACCACCCTCGCCCGTGCCGCCTCCGCCCCGCCCGATGCCTGAGGTGCCGATGCCTCCGCCCGGCTTGCCGTCGGCCCCGGCGCTGTCTCCGGCGAGCTCGCCGAGGACGCCGACCGACGCCGCGGCGTCCTTGCCGGGGCTGGGCGGGGGCGCGGCGTCGGCGGGCGGGGCCTCCTCGTCGCTGTCGTCGGCCTCGGAGGGCGCCGCGGTGGGGCCGGGGGAGACCGGAGCGGCCGCGGAGGGATCGGCGGAGGGGGCAGCCTTCTCGCCTTCCTCGGCCCTGCCGCCCTCGCCGCCAGCCGGGCCTTCCTCGTCGGCCTTGTCGGCGGTGGCCTCGTTGGCGGCGGTGCGGTCCTCCGCGGCGGGGGCCTCGGCCTTGTCGCAGGCGGCAAAGGCGAGCAGGAGCGAGACGATCAGGAGGAGGAGCCGAAGTCGATCTCTCATGGGAGCCTCGGGGTTCGAAGGTTGACGCGTCGCACCATACCAGATACCCGCAGCGAGTGACACCCGGGAAGCGCGCGCGTCGCTGGCCTGTTGGCTGCGAGGGCCGATCCCACCGGGCGCCGCATCGCCGCGCCGCGTGATGCTCATGACCCGCGTTGGACACCAGCGCGCCTTGAACGTTCGGAGGAATGTGTGTCGGACCTGCTCTCGCTCTCTTCGCCCTTCTTGATCGAGCCCGGCCACTACAGCTGGGAGGTGCCCGATGGCTGGCAGCAGGGCCGCGGCGCCTTCGGCGGGCTGGTGCTGGCCGCCCTGGTGCGCACGCTCGAGCACGCCCTGGCCGACCCGGCACGACCGATGCGGACGCTCACCGCGACCCTGTGCGGGCCGGTGGATGTCGGGCCGGCGCGCGTCGAGGTGGAGCTGCTGCGAGGCGGCTCGGGGTTGACCGCGCTCGCCGCGCGGCTGGTGCAGCGCGGCGAGGTGCGGACGCACACCGTGGGGCTGTTCGGGGGCGACCGGGTGAGGGATGGGGCGTGGTGCGACGTGAAGGCGCCGCCGATGCCGGACTGGCGGGCGCTGCCTGCAGCGGCCATCGTCCCCCCGCTGGCCCCGGTGTTTGCGCCGGCGTTCGAGTTCCGTCCCACCGTGGGGCTCCCCTACGCCAGCGGCGCCGAGGCGGTGACCGAAGGCTGGATCCGTGCCCGCCACCCGGGCCCCGCGCGCGACGCCGCCTTCCTCGCCGCCCACGCCGACGCCTGGTGGCCGGCCATGCTGACGACGCTCAGCGCGCCAAGGCCCGCGGCGACCGTATCGTATTCGCTTGAAATTGTTGGGGATTTTGAAGGGCTGGACGCCGATGTGCCGCTCTATCACACTGGGCGCTCACCGATCGCGGCCGGAGGCTACGCGGTGGAGTTCCGCGAGCTCTGGGGCGCCGATGGCCGCCTGCTCGCGCTGAACCAGCAGACCTTCGCGATCATTCGATAGACCCGCCCCGCCGACGCGTGGGTGTGTGACGCCGCGCGCGGCGTCAGGGAGGCCCGGTATGGGATGGGCGACGGCCGCGATCGAGCGACTCAAGCTGGGTGAGGTGGTGCAGATCCGCCCCCGCGGACATTCGATGCGAGGCAAGGTGGACAGCGGTCAGCTCGTCACCGTCTCGCCTGACAAGGACGCGCTCGCCTCAGGCGACATCGTGCTCTGCAAGGTCAAGGGCCAGCAGTACCTTCACCTGATCAAGGCGATCAACGCGCAGGGGCGCTACCTCATCGGGAACAACCGGGGTGGCACCAACGGGTGGATCGGGCTGGACCAGATCTTCGGGCGGGCCATCAAGGTGGAGTAGGGATCAGAACGCCACTCGCCGCACGCCCACCCCGATGGACGGCGCCACGAACGTCATGGTCGTCCCGGCGCTCTGCACGACCGCGTCGAGCCCGAGGTTGGCTGAAGGCACAAAGCCCCACACCCGCAGCAGCTCCAGGTCGAAGAACAGGCGCGCGTTGGCCTCGAGCTGGTCGGCGCGGGTGAGCGCTGGAGGGGCCACGGGGTTGAGGCGGACCGAGCGCGTCAGCGTGTGGGTGAGCACGTCGGCGCGTCCGCGCAGCACCAGCGCGCCGTCCAGCATCGGGAGCTGGCCGCGGAGGCGCGCGTTGAGGATGAGCGCGTCATCATCGCGGTCGAGGGTCTGCACCTCGGCGAAGGGGGAGACGGTGAGCAAGCTGAAGCTCTCGTGCTGGACGCCTGCCCCGAGCCAGACCGCGAACGCCGCGTCCCCCTCGGTGTAGCGGAGCCCGGCGAGCCCGTGGGCGCGCAGCATCAGGGCGGTCTCGTCGCGGAACAGATCGGGGTTGGCGCCGTCGGCGCGGATGACGGTGGTGTCGTAGCGGGCGACGCGGAGCTGCGTGCGGGCCTCCCAGCGCCACGGCGCACTCGCCGAGGTGTACCAGAGGTCGAGCTCGCCTTCGGGCGCGGTGGTGTCGGCGACCTCGACGTCGCCCGCGAGGTCCCAGGCGGTGATGCCGCCGCGCGCCACGACGCCGAATTGATCGCCCTGCAGCCCGAGCAGCACATCGCCGAACACCTTGAAGTCGAGGGTGTCGAGGTCGAGCACCGGCAGGTTGGCGTTCAGGTCGAAGATCAGCCCCTCCGCCCACGGGCCGAGCAGCAGGGGAGCCAGCACGGACGGCGCAGGCCCCTCCTCGGGAGGCTCGGCGGCCGCCGGTGAGGCCAGCAGCAGCAGCGTGGGGGCGAGCAGGGCCGCGAGGCGGTGGGTGCGGTGGCGAGACATGAGATCCCTTGCGCGCGGCGCGGTCAGTTGCAGCAGCTCTCTGTGTACAGGCCGCAGCTCGAGGTGGAGGGCGCGTGCGAGGGCACGGGGTTGCAGTTGTTGCTCGTCCAGTACGGCGTCCCGGTCGGCTGGCACTTCAGGATGTCGCAGTGGGCGATGCCGTTGCTGCACACGGCGTAGCCCGCAGTCGTGCAGACGCACTGACCGTTGTTGTTGCACTGGGTGCCAGTGGGGCAGTGCAGGTTGCAGCCGCCACAGTGGTCGTTGGTGTTGAGCGGGATGCAGCCGTTGCCGCAGTCGGTGGTGTTCGGGGCGCACTCGCACTCGGCCCGCTGAACGCCTCGGGGGTCACAGACCTCATTCGTGCCGCAGGTCGTGGTGCAGGTCCCGCAGTGCTGCACGGTCTCGGTGCTGACGCAGGTACCACCGCACAGGTCGCCGGTGCCGTCGTACTCGCCCGGGCACTCGCACGAGCTGGACCGGCAGATCTCACCGGCGCCCGTGTTGCAGGCACGGTTGCACGTGCCGCAGTTCGCCGTGTCGGTGACGGTGTTGACGCACAGGTCGCCGCACAGTCGCGTGCCGCTCGGGCACTGGCACGTGCCGCCCGAGCACTCGCCCGAGGAGCGGCCGATGGTGCAGGAGCCGGAGACGCTCCGCGTGGTGCACCGCCCGTTCGAGCAGGCGGCCTGCCGGCACGGGTTCGACTCCGACGGACACTGCGCCACGCTCGTGCATTGCTCCGTCCTCGTGCACCCGCCCTCGCCGTCGCACTCGCCCCCGAAGCCGTTGGTCGTGCAGGCCGCGCCGAACTCGGCGTTGGTGAAGCCGCAGACGCCCGCCTCGCAGGCGCGGGTCTGGCAGTCGGTGTCGAGGCCCGCGCAGTCGGTGCCGATGTTGCACTCCGCCTCCGAGTTGCAGACACCCACGCCGTTGCAGCTCCCGTTGATGCCGCCGATCTCGCACGTCACGTCCATCGGCAGGTCGGCGAACCCGCACACGCCACCCACGCACGCCCGCACGCGGCACTGGGTGTCCTCGCCCGGACAATCGGACGCCAGGCTGCAGTCCACCGAGGGCGCGCAGACGCCCAGCCCATCGCACAGGCCGGGCACGCGGGCCGTCTCGCAGGGGGTCGCCTCGGGCAGGTCGGCGAAGCCGCACGCGCCCTGCACGCATACGCGGAGCCGACAGCCCGTGTCGTTGCCGGGACAGTCCGAACCGATCGCGCACTGCTCGCTCGGCCGACACGCGCCCTGACCGTCGCAGACGCCGTTGACGCCGCCGAGCGTGCACGCCGCCTCGCTGGTCAGATTCTCGAGCTCACACTCACCCGCCACACAGACCCGTTTGCGGCACTCGGTGTCCTCACCCGTGCAGTCCGTTGCCCGCGAGCACGTCGCCTCGGCGCACTGCTGGGCCTCGAGGCCGCGGATGCAGGCGTCCTCCGAGGCGCAGACCCGCAGATCGAGCCGATTGCGCCCTGCGGCGCACACCTGCATCACCGTCCCCACGCAGCTCGCCTCGCCCGCGCCGCACAACGGCTCCTCACACGCGCCGAGGGCGAGGCCCTCGGCGCACAGCTGCGCCGTCTCGCACTCGGCCTCGACGCCGTAGCCGCGCCCGTCGGCGTTGCAGCGCAACAGCGTGCTGCCGTCGCAGTCGAGGCTGTCCGGCTCGCAGGGGACGCACTTGATGGCGTCGTCTCCGCAGTTGACGCTCGTGGCGGTCACGTCGTTGGTCTTGTCGCATCCGAACAGGGCGATGAGGATGGCGAAGATCAGCAGGAGGTGGCGCATGGCAGGGACCCCAGGTGCGCCCGTGCGGCCGCGCGGGCGAGATGGTCGATTCGGCTCGCAGACGTCAGACGCGCCAAGTGTAGTGGATCTTACGGGGCTCGTACATGGGCACGTCTCGGGCGGAGGCCGTGGACACAACCCGGGGAGGCCGTGGTGGTGCGCCGGCCCAGGCTCGGTCGGGCTGTTCGCCATCCCGTCGCCCTGGCGCGTGTTCGCTTCTCGATGGGACCGCGACGGTGGGGTCGGTGATCGTGCAGATGGCGTCGATGTCTCGCATCGTTCGGCGCGTCGTTCCGCCCGTTGCTCATCGTGGAGCCGGGCGCGGGGCCGCAGCGCTGGCCCGGGCCGGGGAGCTGCGGCTGACGCCAAAGCGTGGAGAGCCTTGAGCCGCGCCGCCAGACCGTTCAAGATGGCCCGACAGAGAGCCTGCGCCCACACACCGAGGAGAGACACGCGATGGTCAAGCCCTTTCACCGACACGAGAGCCGACACCTGCTCGAGACGCCGATCTTCAAGCTGCGACAGGATGTTGCGAGTCATCCCGGCACCGGCCACACGGGCCATTACGTCGTGCTGGAGAGCCCCGACTGGGTGAACGTCGTGGCGTTGACCGAAGCCGGTGAGGTCATCCTCGTGCGCCAGTGGCGGCATGGCACGCGGAGCGTGGAGCTGGAGATCCCCGCCGGCCTCGTCGACGCGGGTGAGGACCCGATGCACGCCGCCGCGCGCGAGCTTCGCGAGGAGACCGGCTACGTGCCGGCTCGCATGAGGATGCTCGGCAATGTCGCGCCCAACGCCGCCTATCAAGATAACACCTGCTGGACGGTGCTGGCCGAGGGCTGCCGCCTCGAGGCCGCGACGGACTTTGACGCGGGCGAGGACCTGGAGGTGGAGGTGGTGAGCGAGGACGCGCTGTGGGCGGCCGTGCGGGCCGGGGAGATCCGCAACGGGATGGTGATCTGCGGTCTGTTCTGGTGGCAGGACGCCCGCCAACGCGGGGCCCTCTGACGAGGCGAGGCCATGGAGAGATGGGGACTGGTGCTGGGGTGGCTCGTGCTTGTGGCCTGCGCGGTCGACGTCACGGGTCCGTCCGTCACCGTCGAGTCCGACATCGGTGACGTCGGTCGCGACATCGGGCCGTCTGGCGACACCGACGGCTTCGTCCTGGCCGATGTCGCCCCGTGCGAGCTGGGCGCTGAGGTCTGCAACGGCGTCGACGACGACTGCGATGGCGAGGTCGATGAGAGCCCCGCCGAGTCCTCTTGCGCCCGGCCCCACATGGCCGCGTCGTGCGGCGTTCGGGGCTGTGAGGTCGAGTGTCTCCTGGGCTATCACGACTGCAATGGCGAGCTCGCCGATGGCTGCGAGCGCACCACGACGGAGCTGCTCCGCTCAACCACCGACTGCGGCGCCTGCGGTCAGGCCTGCACGAACCCCTGGGGCGAGACCCAGTGCGCCGGCGGGAGCTGCTACCCCACCTGTCTTGCGGGCGGCGAGGACGCCGACGGTGACCCGAACAACGGCTGCGAGCGCGTGCGGCTGAGCGGGGCGCAATGCGGCACGCTGACCTTCCCGCAGGGCGTCACGGTCGAGCTGGGCGACGTCTCTGTCTGCGCCTTCGAGAGTGGTGAGGTCGGCGGTCGTCTCCGGATCGAGGCGGATGTGATCGTCGTCTCCGGTCGGATCGACGCCGCCGGGCGCGGCTACGGTGGCGGCGGCGCCGGTGGTGGCGGGAGCGGCGGCAGCACGGGGAACCGTCGGGCGGCCGGTGGCGCGCCCGGAGCGGCGCGGGCCGGAGGCGTGCCTGGTGTGACCGGCGAGGGCGTGGCAGCGAGCTGCGGCGGCGCGGGCGGCGCGGGTGGCCGCGGTGGCGGCCCGGCAGCGGGTGGTGGCGGTGGCGGCGGCGCTGGTGGCATCGGCTCCGGCGGCTCCTGCGCTCAGGACGGCAACGAGGGCGCCAACGGCACCGCTGGCCAGCACGGCGGCTACGCCGCTGCGGCGACGAATGGCGACGCCTCCACCGACCTTACCGTCTGGCCCGGCTCCGGCGGTGGCGGCGGCGGCGGCGCCGGCGGAAACCAGCCCCAGAGCTGGGGCAGCTGCGACTGCGGCGGTGTTGGGGGGTCGAGCGGCGGCAGCGGCGGCGGCGGCGGCGCCGGCAACGCCGGTGGCGGCGCGGTGGAGCTGGTCGCCCGCCTCAACGTTCGCGTCGACGGCGCGGTGCACACCCGCGGACACGGCGCCGCGTCCGGCGACGGCCAGCGCGGCCACGACGGTCGCTACTACGGCTGCGAGGGCGTCCTCGGCGAGACCGGCGGTGCGGGCGGCGCGGCCACGGCCACCGGCCAGAGCGGCGGCGGCGGCGGTGGCTCCAACGCCCAGGTCTGCGGCCACACCCGGGACCGAACCGCAGGCACAGGCGGCGCTGGCGGCGCCGGCGCTGGCGGCGGCATCCTGCTCATGGCGCCGCACGTCGAGGTCGCCGGACGGCTCGATGCCCGCGGAGGAGCCGCTGGCAACGGCGGCACGGTCAAGATCTTCGCCGAGTCCCGGTCAGTGACCGGGGCGATCGAAGGGGGGAGGACGTACATCGCCGGGGAGTAAGGGAGGCCCTCACCCCCCCGCCCCCCCTCCCCCATGACCGGGGAGGGGGGGGGCCCCACCCCCCCGCCCCCCCCCCCCCCTTCCCGGGGGAGGGG
>Ga0100377_1000462_pt1 | contig 34588 bp, 21 predicted proteins | sample CryGeymeta201501_FD_83664 | JGI IMG/M metagenome (GOLD analysis project Ga0100377, IMG submission 83664) | Groundwater microbial communities from Crystal Geyser aquifers in Utah, USA - Crystal Geyser metaG 2015-01 | ecosystem: Environmental > Aquatic > Deep subsurface > Groundwater | place: USA...
CCCCCTCTCCCGTATGACGGGAGAGGGGGAGGCCCTCACCCCCCAGCCCCCTCTCCCCTCGACGGGGAGAGGGGGAGGCCCTCACCCCCCAGCCCCCTCTCCCCTCGACGGGGAGAGGGGGAGTAGAACAGGTTTCTTGCTTATGAAGCAACAGCTTACTGTCCGGCCCCCCCTCTACCCTCATAGGGGAGAGGGGGCTGGGGGGTGAGGGCCTCCCCCTCTCCCGTCATACGGGAGAGGGGGCTGGGGGGTGAGGGCGCGCGGTCGGGGCCGAGACTAAATCCCCCCGCCCCCGATCGCCAGCCTCGACGCCGCGACCTCGCCGATCCCCAACCGTGTGTAGACCTCGGTGCGGACGGCGTCGCTGAAGATGACGCGCTCGCCGTCGAGTTCCTGGACGCCGTAGGGTTGGGAGGTGAGGGGGTCCTCGGTGACGAGGTCGGGGGCGACGGTGCGGAGGAGGTCGATGGTCTCGGCGGGGGCGCCTGTGCGGCGGCGGTAGAGGCGGTCGGCGGCGGCGAGGGCGATGAGGTCGACGTGGGCGACGCTCTGGGTGATGAGGAGGTCGTAGTCGGCCCAGCGGTAGCGGACGAGGAGGGCGTCGAGTTCGTGGTCGCCGGCCTCGATGGCGTCGTCGATGCGGGCGTAGGCGGCGAGTCGGGTGAGGAGGGGCTCGGACTGGACGTCGATGAGGGAGCGCCAGAGGGGGGCGCGGTCGACGACGAAGCGGGCGATGTCGGCGTCTTCGAGGTGCTCGGCGGGGATGGGGAGGCCGCCGGGGACGACGGGGAGGTCGGCGCCGAGCCAGCGGGCGTAGGTGGCCATGACGACGACGTACTCGGTCTCGAAGGGGGTGCCGGGGGTCGTGGTGTGGCGGCGGACGTGGGCGAGGCCGGTGAGGAGCTGCTGGAGGTCGTCGTCGGTGAGGGGCTCGTCGAGGAGCTGGCGGAGGGCGCCGGTGGCGCGGATGCGGAGGCTGGCGCCGGTGATGGCGCCGAGGACGGTGCCGCCGGCGTGGAGATCGGCGGCGAAGCGCAGGAGGGCGAGCGTGCGCTCGATGGTGGTGGAGACGGGGCGGAGGCGGGCATCGATGAGCGCGAGGGTGGCCAGCTCGCGGAAGACGGAGGCCTCGCGGGAGCGGCCGCCGCCGAGGTACATCCAGGTGTTCCAGGGGTGGAAGGGGCTGGTGTTGCGGCGCTGGCGGGTGCCGTCGAAGAGCGCGTTGAGGGTGGGCTGGACCTCGTTGAGGGCCTCGCAGACGTCGTTGTGGACGCCGACGAGGTGAGGCCGGGCGGCGGGCGCCACGTCGGGGAGCGACGCGCAGGCCGGCGCCAGCGTCGTCACCGCGCCGGGCTCGACCAGCCAGACCTCGGCGAAGGCGGTGTCAAGCGCCTCCTCGATGTTGTCGTTGCGCTTGTGGACGGGCTCGAACTGCTCCCAGGCCGTGGCGTAGAAGTCGGCGGCGGCACCGTCCTGGAGGGTGCCGGTGGGCAGCGGAGGCCGCTCGTGGGGGAAGTTCTGGAGCTCGACGGCCGTCTGGGTGATGCGCTGGAGCTCGGCCTCGGTGGCGGCGTCGTGGCCGCTGCCGAGCAGTGCGGCGGTCGCGGCGCCTGCGATCACGACGAGGGCGACAGCGGCGATCAAGAGGGCCTTTCGGCGAGCGGGGGAGGTCGTCATGGAGCTCGTGAGGGTAAGATGGAGGTCAGTGCCAGGCCCACCACAGCGCGAGGCCAGCGCCCATGGCGGCGCCCATCAGGAAGGTCAGGGCCATGGGCCAGACGGGCCGACGCGCCGGCGCGAGCGGGAACACCACCTCCCGCACCCGTCGCTTCTCCATGTCGACCAGTAGCACGCCATGGACGGGATAGGCCAGCCGATACTCGAGGAGCTGGCGGCGGGTGGCGCGGTTGAGGAGCTGAGGGGCGGAGCGGCCGGTCTTGACCTCGGCGACGAAGGCGCGCCCGCCACGCGACACGAGGTAGTCGGCGCGGATGCCGATGGGGACGCGCTCGCCGTCGAGGCCGACCTCCCAGGTGTGCTCGACCTCGCGGCCGTCCACGCGGTAGCCGGCCGCCCGGAGCACGTCCGCGGCCTCATCCTCGCCGCGGCGAGCGCGGGCGGCGCGGCGGCGGAGGCGGAGGCGGTTCCAGGCGCCCTGGACCCACACGCTGAAGGCGTACAGGAGCAGCAGCCCGAAGGCCGCAGCGGCGAGCATCCAGCCCAGGTTGGCCGGGGCGATGTCGGCCAGGAATGGTGGCACGGCTCAGCCTCCCTGGCAGGTGCCGTGGGCGCCGCGGCGGGCGCGGCGGTCAAGGTCGAGGCCGCGCCTCGGACGCGGCGGGCGGTTCATCCGCAGTTGGCGCCCTCGTCGATGTCGCCGTCGCAGTCGTCGTCGCGCTGGTTGCAGATCTCGGCCGCGTCGGGGTTGATGGCGGCGTTGTTGTCGTCGCAGTCGCCGCCGCACTCGGTGTAGCCGTCGCCGTCGGCGTCCCAGCCGTCGTCGATGGTGCCGTTGCAGTCGTCGTCGACGAGGTTGCAGCTCTCGGGCTGGCAGGGGCAGGCGGTGTTGAGGTCGGCGCCGTTGTTGAGCTCGTTGCACTCGTTGTTGACGCCCGCGCGGGCCTCGTCGCCGTCGACGATGACGGAGAAGGTCTCGTAGGGGGAGAAGGGGCGGGTGCGCACGAGGACCACGCGCTCGCTGCCGCCGGGGGCGATGAAGCCGGTCGTGCGCGCCGTGCCGATGAACACGCGCTGGTCGCCGCCGAAGAACGACACCGGCACCCCCGGCGCCACCGACAGATCCCCGACGTTCGCCACGAACACCGACAGCTCCTGGGTCTGCGGGCAGGTCAGGCGGCTGATCTGGAGGTTGCGGGGCACGAGGTCGGGCGCGTTGTTGACGTCGGCGCCCTGGATGGACTGGCGGTAGTTGTTGAAGCCGCGGGGGCCCCAGCTCGGCTCCTCGTGGGTGGGGATGGTCAGGTCGGCGTTGATGTTGGTGACGTGGTAGCTGTGCTGGTTCCAGACCGCGCGGGTGCGCACCCAGTTGTCGGCGGCGTCGCCGTAGACGAAGACGCCCGTGCGGGCCGGCGTGTTGGCCGGCCACGTGGGGCACTTGACCTGGGGAGCGGCGTGGCCGGCGTTGTTCGCCCCCACGATGACCTCGGCGTTGCCGTCGCGGTCGACGTCGGCCAGCACGGGGTACTCGAAGATGGTGGCCGAGGGGTTCGGCTCCTCGTACAACACGACGCCGTCGCGGCCGCGGTAGAAGCGCAGGTAGCACTCGTCGTTGTAGACCACCTCGGCGGCCCCGTCGCCCTCGAAGTCGAAGACCGACGACCCGGTCACGTTGGAGGACAGGTCCTGCGTGTCGCGGGACCACTTGACCTCGAGGCGGCCCGGCGTGCCCGGCACGTACTCCAGCACGACGTAGGCCCCGCCGTTGGCCGTGGCGATCTCGGCGACGCCGTCACCGTCGAAGTCCGCGACGGTCGGTGGCCCGCCGCGCCCCTCCGAGGGCAGGGCCAGCGAGGCCAGCGGCGCCCCGGTGGCCGCGTCCTGCACGCGGACCTCCCCGTTGGCGATCACCACCAGCTCCGGGCCGCCTCCGTCGAAGTCGGCGATGGCGGGGAATCCGTCGGTCAGGCCGTTGCTCCAGACCGTCTCCCCCGTCGGCCCGATGGCCAGGTTCCCCGTCACCACCTCCTGCAGCCCGTCCCCGTTCACGTCCGCCACGATGCTGACCTCGCCGTATCCTCCGGCGGCCGAGGCCAGGGTCAAGCCCCGGTTGAATCGCAGCTGACCGTCCGACTCGAACACAGCCCCGGCGACGATGATCTCGACGCTGCCGTCCCCCTCAAGGTCTGCCAGCGCCACGGTCGCAGACCGGAGCGAACCATTGAACACAGCCCCCATCAGATCCCGCGCGCGCCACTTGAAGGTGCCGTCGTGCTCGAAGGCGATCAGGCCCGTCGGGAACGCCCCCGTCACGAGCTCCGGCCGCCCGTCCCCGTCGAGGTCCCCCATCGCCGGCGTCACCCGCGACTGCACGCGATAGTCGGTCTGGAACACGTCCGCCGTCACCGACCACGACTCCAGCCCCGTCCGGCCGTCCAGCGCCCTCAGGACCGCAGGGTCCGTGGCCGCGTTGAAGTTGCCCGAGGTGACGATGACCACCTCGGGCGTCTCGTCCCCGTCAAGATCGCCCACCAACGGCATGTGGATGACCTGGTCCAGCTCGGGCAGGAACGCCGACGCCGTCCACGACCACTCGAGCTGCGGCGAGAACACGCCAGGCGCCGGCACGAGCTCGCAGACCGCCCCGCCCATGTTCACCGGCAGGCAGCGCTCCAGCACCGGATCGCAGAACGCGTCGAAGGGGCAGTCCCCCGGCTCGTCGCACGGTGCGCCGGGCGGCTGACACGTGCCGGACAGGCACAGGTCGCCGTCGGCGCAGCACAGGCCGTCGCAGCGCACGCCGAACGGGCACGGGTCCACGCAGACGTCCCCCACGCACTCCTGCCCCACCGCGCAGCACAGCTCGGCGCCGGGCCGGCCGCAGAAGACCTCGCTCACGCACGGAGGCGGCTCGCAGGCGTTGCCGATCCCGTCCCCATCGAAGTCCGCCTGCCCTGTGTTCCGCGCGTCGGGGCAGTTATCGCACGCGTCGCCCACCCCGTCGTCGTCGCCGTCGAGCTGGTCGAGGTTGGCGACGGTCGGGCAGCTGTCGCAGGCGTCGCCGAGGCCGTCCTCGTCGGCGTCCTCCTGACCGGGGTTGCGCACCCGCGGGCAGTTGTCGGCCGCGCCGGCCACGCCGTCGAGGTCGGGGTCCGCGGCGAGGTCGGTGTCGGTTCGGCCCGAGTCATCGGTGCCGCCGTCCGGTTCCGCGCCGGTGTCTGCGCCCGTGCCCACATCGGCGCCCGAGCCGGGACCGGCGTTCGGCCCCTCGTCGGCGCAGGCCGCGAGCGCGAGCATCATCACCAGGGCCACGCGCCCCATCCGTCGTCTCTGCATCACTGTCCTGCTCCCTGCCCTGCCCCGAGGTGCCGTCTCGACCGGCTGGCGTCGCCGTGGTCGCACGAGCGGTCAGTCTGAACGGGAACCGGCCGCAACGCAAAACCTCGGACGTGGGGCCCTGAATCGGCGATGACGCGGGGCGCAACAACTGCGCGAAGGACCTCACCGGGCCCGTCATGACCGGACCCCCTCAAAAATCCGGAGGGCACGGGGGCCGCCGCCACGGAATTGTGAACCAGGCTCGCCCCGCAGCGCCGCCCTGCCCTCGCGGCGTCCCGCACCGGGCTCGGTGGCGACGGGCGCCGTGAGATTGTCCAGAAGAATCCGAAACGCTGGCACGAGCTTCGCTCTTACATTCGAACGTTCGGCGACGTGACGCTTCGTCACCCACCACCACAAACCGCCGTGAGTCTCCGTCCGTCCCGCGATGCAGGGCTCCCTGCCCTGCGGGTCGGACGGAGACCCCCGCTGCTCCGGCCAAGCCCAGGGAGACTGCCATGACCACCCGGCTCGCGACATACACCCGCTGGCTCCTGCCCGCACTGACCCTCACGCTCGCCGTGGGGGCCTGCACCACCCCGACCGAGGAGACCACGTCCAACCCGGGTGGCCCCGTCACCACCACCGAGTACGCCCTGCAGCCCTTCGACAACTGCAGCGACTTCCGGGACTACCTCGGCGATGTCGCGCTCGAGCAGCTTGTCCGTGAGCGCTACTCCTACGGCCTGCGTGGCGAGCTTGACGGCGCCGGCAACAACGGCGCACCGGCGGCCGACAACAGCGGCGGTGGCGCCGCCCCCACCGACTACACCACGACCAACGTGCAGGAGGAGGGCGTCGACGAGGCCGACTTCGTCAAGACCGATGGCACGCACATCTACATCACCCAGAACAACGCGCTGTTCATCGTCAAGTCGTGGCCGATCGCCGAGACCTCGCTGGCGAGCAAGCTCGACCTGGACTTTGACGCCTACGCCATGTTCCTCAAGGGCGACCGCGTCATCCTGATGTCCTACTACTACAACCAGGGTCAGGACACGCCCGACGACGGCCGCAACAACGGCACCGAGCCCGCCTCCGACGACGACTTCATCCTCCGCAACTGGGGCGGCACGCGCCTGACCGTCGTGGACGTCAGCGACCGCGAGAACCCGTCCATCCTGCGCAACGTCGACCTCGAGGGCTACTACGCCCAGGGCCGCATGATCGACGGCGACGTCTACCTCGTGCTCAACACCTGGCTGCCCCTGCCCCAGGCGCTCTACGAGCGCATCTACAACGACCCCGAGCTCGAGCTCCCCGAGCCCCGCTGGGACGGCACCGACGCTGAGCGCGAGGACGACGCAGACCTCTTCCGCGAGCTCATCCGCCCGATCGTCGAGGACGTCATGGCCAACGCCGACGTCAACGACATGATCCCCCGCTTCCGTGACCAGCACATCGGCGCCACCGCCGCGCCCATCGAGCCCATGCTCGGCTGCAACGACATCTACCGCCCCTCCAACGTCTCCCAGTACGGCATGCTCTCGGTGCTGCACGTCAACCTCGACGACGACCACGCCGCGATCGCCACCACGGCCGTCCTGTCCAACGGCTGGACGCTCTACGCCAGCCAGGACAACCTCTACGTCGCCTTCACGAGCTGGTGGTGGTGGTGGGGCTGGGGCCAGATGGACGACCTGAGCACGCATATCCACAAGTTCGAGCTGCGCTCCGACGACGGTCACCCCCGCTATGTGGCCTCGGGCAAGGTCGACGGCTGGCTGCTCAACCAGTTCTCGATGAGCGAGTTCGGCGGCTACCTCCGCGTCGCCTCCACGGACAGCGACTGGTGGTGGGGCACGCAGGAGGAGCCTGAGGGCGGCAACCACATCACCATCCTGGACGACAAGAACGGCGTCATGAGCGAGATCGGCTCCGTGCGCGACATCGCCCCAGGCGAGCAGATCACGGCGTCCCGGATGCTCGGCAACAAGGGCTACCTGGTCACCTTCCGCCAGACCGACCCGCTGTTCACCATCGACCTCACCAACCCCCGCGCCCCGCGCCTGGTCGGCGAGCTCCAGGTCCCCGGCTTCTCGGCCTACCTGCATCCCATGGACGAAGACCACCTCCTGGCCGTGGGCATGGACGGCGACGAGAGCGGCACCAACGGCAAGATGCAGGTCAGCATCTTCGATGTGTCCGACTTCGCCAACCCGGCGCTGGCCCACAAGCTGACGATCGGCGAGGAGGGTGGCTGGGCCTGGAGCGAGGCCCTGTGGGATCACCACGCCTTCACGTACCACCGCGGCGTGCTGTCCATCCCGGCCTACACCTACACCTACGATGAGGGCCTCGGCCGCGACCGCAACCACTTCGGCCTCCTCGTCCTCGGCATCGACGCCGAAGCCGGCATCACCGAGATCGGCCGCGTCGACCACACCGACCTGCTCGAGCAGTCCGAGTGCCCCTACGACGTCGAGAACTGGGGCGGCACCGAGGCCGACCGTGAGTGGTACTGCAACGACTACTACTACTACGGCTGGTACAACCAGATGCGCCGCAGCATCTACATCGAGGACAACGTCTTCTCGATCTCGACCATCGGCCTCAAGGTCAGCCCGCTGAACCAGCCCGAGACGACGCTCGGCAGCGTGCTGCTGCAGTAGCCTCCCAGCTCTTGCGGGTCCTTCGAGAGCCCTCGGCGCGACGCGCCGGGGGCTCTGGTGCTTGGGGGGAGGCTCCTCACTCCAAGAAGAGCAGGCGCTCGTCCGGCCGGGGCAGTCGGCACGCGTCGTACTTGCCGAACAGGCGGTAGCGCAGGCGGGCGATGAGGTTGTAGAGGGGGTTGGCGAGGACGGCGGGGAGCCAGCGGAACCAGGACAGGGCGCGGAAGGGGAGCTGGAGCTGGGCGGCCACCTGCATGACGGCGTGGGCGCGGGTGAACAGGCGTCCCTCCTCGACGTAGACCATGGTGTCGAGGTCGTGGGGGAACTCGGGGTGGCGGGTGCGGAGCGCGGAGGCGGTCTCGCCCTGGAGGGGCGCATAGCGGAGCTGGCGGTCGGGATCGGCGTCGATGACCGCCTGGACGAGCTTGTTGCAGAGGGCACAGACGCCGTCGTAGAAGAGGATGCGGGGCGGAGGGGGGGCGGAGGGGGCTTCGGCGAGGGGTTCGGTCATGGTCAAGAGCTCCAGCGGTTGTGTTCGGGGCGGGCGGCCTCTACCATCGGTGCAGCATAGGCCTTCCCGATCTCACGACAGAACGTTCGCTCTGCGAGGCGAAGCATCATGACAGACCCGTTCTTGTCCGTCCGCAGCGCCACGCGCACCCTGCTCGCCGCGATCGCCGCGCTGCTCGTGCTCAGCCTCGCCGCCGCCGCCGCGGCCCAGGCGCCCGGCTGGGAGGAGGTGCGGCGCGACAAGGGCGTGACCGTGTGGCAGAAGGAGCGGCCGGACCTGGGCATGCCGATCTTCCGGGGGCGCACTGTCATCGACGCCAACGTGTACGTGCTGCTGGCCATTCTGGCCGACTTCGACAATCACTGCCAGTGGATGCATGGGTGCCACACGGCGAAGCTGCTCAAGGGCTACGACGACTTCCACCGCGTGTCCTACAACCGCACGGACGCGCCGTGGCCGGTGGACGACCGCGATGTCGTGCTCGACTCGCGGGTGGAGGTCAAGGCCGCCCGGCACACGGTGCTGATCCGGTTCAAGTCGATCACGTCGGCGCTCCAGCCCGAGGTGGACGGGGTCGTGCGCATGACGAAGCTGCAGGGCTACTACAAGCTGGTCGCGCTGAGCCCGACGCGGACGACGGTGGAGTATCAGGTCGACACCGATCCGGGCGGTTACCTGCCGGACTGGGTGGTGGCCCGGGCCTCGCAGGATCTGCCGGTCAACACGCTCACCAACCTGCGCAAGCGAGCCGGCCTGGTCGACGGGCAGTACAAGGACTTCATCGCGCGGTGGGACCCGGCCCACAACCCCGAGGCCCCTCAGGTCGTCCCGGAGCCCAAGGAGGAGGTCGCCACGGATCAAGGGCCCTGACGCTGCCGCAGCTTCTGGATGTACTCCAGCTCCTGCTTGGCCAGCGGGTTGTCCGGCTGGAGCCGGAGCGACTCCTGGTAGGCCTTCTCGGCGCCTTCCAGGTCGTCCAGTTCGATGAGGGAGTAGCCGATCCCGCGCCAGGCCACGGGCATATCCGGCCGCGAGCTCTCAAAGCGCATGGCCAGCTCGAGGGCGAACCGGTAGGCGTCGAGGCCCTCGTTCGGGCGCTGCATCTGATTGAGCACGTAGCCGCGCTCGCAGTGCACGGCGGCGGTGAAGGGCGCGAAGGCCGCCTCGACCCGCAGGATCTCCAGCGAGTCCTCGAAGCGCCGATGGCCTGCCGCGAGGAAGGCCTTGACGAGCAGGGCCTCACGGAAGGCCCAGTCGAGCCACACGACGTCCCGCCCCTCGGCGAACTCGCGCTTGAACAGATCGAGCTCCTCCTGGCTGGCCACCGAGACGTACAGGATGGCCTCCCGCGTCATCAGCTGCTCGAAGGCGTCGAGCACCTCGTCGAGCAGCGCGTCGGCCTCCTGGTAGCGCTGCGCCGAGACGAGGTCGGTGGCAGCGGCGACCTTGTCGCGGTGCTCGAACCCCTTGCCCGGCTCGATGCTGGTGTAGTGGGTGACCGTCTCGACGGGCTTCTGGTGGGCGACCTCCACCGGATCGTCCGCTCTCGGTTGGGGCCAGTTGCTGACCTCCATGCCCGGGCCGTCCGCCCCGCGCGGGGTCGCGCACCCGACCAGCGCCACGGCGAGCAGGGCCACGAGGGCCCAGGCGAGGCGCACCGATCCATGGAAGGAAACGTCTGGACGGCTCACCATGAGGGCTCCTTGGCAGATGAGAGGAGGATGCGCCACGGAGCGCACAGACCGCGTCGACAGACGCCCGAACCACGCGGTCATCATAGCAGGTCACCTCGGCCGAGGGGAGGGGACCGGCGTCCTCCGGCCAGCACACCCCCGTCCAACACACGCGCTGGAATGATCGATTCCGCTCGCGTGTACAACGCGGCGACGCCCGCAACCCTTGCCCCACGGCGCTCCCCATGGACCTCGATCACCTGCCCCTGGCTGCCGACGCCGAGGCCACCCAGACCCGCCTCGCCCCCCGCGTCCACCGCCCGGCCCGTCCCGAGGACGGCTACCGCCCGGCCCCCGGCGACGTCGTCGTCTCCCTCGACATCCAGTACGACGGCGACGACGCCCACGTCGCGGCCCACCTGCACCGCCACGGCGGCGCCTCGCTCGGCGTCTACGCGGCCGTGACCCCTGCGACCTTCCCCTACATCCCCGGCTACTTCTGCTTCCGTGAGGGGCCGCCGCTGCTGGCGCTCGTCCATCACCTGACCACGCTCGGACTGCCCCCGCTCAACGTGCTCGTGGTCGACGGGCACGGCCTCGCCCATCCGCGCCGGTTCGGTGTCGCCTGCTGGCTGGGGCTGGCCACCAGCCTGCCCACCGTGGGCTGCGCCAAGAGCACGCTGATCCACGTCGACGCCGAGCCGGCGGCCGAGCGCGGCAGCACCACGGCCGTGCGCCTCGACGACGAGCTCGTCGGCGTCGTCTTGCGTACGCAGGACGGCGTCAACCCCCTCTACGTCAGCCCCGGCCACGCAATCCACCTCGAGCCCGCCGTGGCCCTCGTCATGGGCATGGACGGCCCCTACCGCCTCCCCGACCCGCTCCGCGCCGCCGATCAAGCCGCCCGCGCCCATTGCCGCGGCGCCCATGGATCCGGTATGACGGACCTCGGCGCGATCCCCCCGGTCGCCCCGCCCTGGTAGCCTTCCCTGCCCCACGAGGAGCGTCCCGACATGACCGAGCCCCAGGACACCGAGTACTCCGGCAAGAAGGTGGTGCTGGTGATCGCCCTCCTCGTCCTCGTGCTGGGCGTGGGCGGCCTGCTCAGCCGCCACTTCCAGCTGTTCGAGCGCCTCGGCGTCATCGAGTCCGTGCCGGCGCACACGCCGAAGAAGGGGGTCGTGCCGGTGGAGGAGGTGGATGGGGGTGGCGCGGACGCGGGGAGTGGCGGAGGCGAGACGGACGGGGGAGGCGCGCGGTGAGAGACGACAGCGCGTTGCGCTCGTCCGGGGGCATCAAAGCGGCAGGCAGGTGCTCTCGGACTCCACGCTCCACGCCCAACGCACGTCCTCGGGGGGCTCGCAGGCCTCGCGGATGAGGCGTGTCTGCTCCCGTGCCTGCTCGAGCCGCGCCGCGACAAGCTGACGTCGGTGCTCGGACACGTTGGATTCAGAGGCGTTGATGCCCTCGGCAATACGCCCCAGCAGCGCCGCAGGCTCGCCGAAGTGCTGCTTCCACCAATCGGGCAAGAAGTGGCGCAGACAGAACTCGAAGAAGTGCGTCGGCAACATCGGAGGAGTGCGGCTCCGCACCATGCGCGCGCCGTCCACGGTGCCGAGGACATTCTGGATGGGATCCCACTGAAGGTGATGGTGAGGGTGGTCTGCCCACAGGTGGCCTGTGTTCTCGAAGTCTGCCTCGTAGCGAACGGCCACATCCACGGTCTTACCCTGGTACCTTCGCCCGGTCTCCTTGCCATCGATGCGCGCGTAGAAGCCGCAGTTGCAGACCTCGATGACCTCGGGGGCACCTTGCTTCTCTGGTGGCCTCACCTCAAGCTCGATGTCGAACAGCACCTGACCCGGTACAAGCCACACTCCGGCCGCCTCACCCGCCTCCATCGCGAGCCAACGTCGTTGGAGGAAGCTGCCAAGAGGCTCGGAGCCTCGACGATGCTGAGTTCCATTGAACGTGCAGAGGCGTTCACCCGATGCGGTCGCGAAGCTCAGCACAAGCGGTGTGTCAAATCGAAAGCTGTAGAACATCGTCTGGAGTTCATCGAGCAGTCTACGCATGCTGTTCCTGCGGATGCCTGACCTCGTCCTCGAGCCCCTTGAAGCTCTCCTGCGAACCGATGACGTGGAGGCGGATGTCTGGACACGCCATCAGGACATGCCACCCGACGCGGTCTGGATCCAATGAGACGGGTTTGCCGCGTGGGGCGAGCCAGAGGATCTCGGCATGCGCTGGCGAGATGGGCTCGCGGCTGACCGCGCACCACGCCCAGGCGAGCGTCGGCGCCTCCGGAAAGAGGGTGGGGGCCATCCGAGCGTACCGGTGCGCGACGACATCCCACAGCGGCTCAAGCCTGTCCGCCTCTCCCATGCTGCGGGCCCGGTCATCGAGCGCTCCGCGCAGGCGCTCGGCCCGACGCGTAATGCTTGACCACACGCCGTGGAAGTCCGTGACCTCTTGCACCCAACCCGACAACATGCTGCCGAGCACGATACGCTGCCCCCCGAGCTCCCGCATGGGTAGCCGGGGGATGTCCGCCATGGGCGTTCCCGCCTCGCCAGCCTGGTCCATCAGCCAGCGCACGCTCGCCTCCGTCAGGCAAAGCTCAGCCGCGGCGAGTCGTGGGGAGAGCCAACGCGCCTCGGCGATCTTGCGCTCGAAGGCCCATCGATCGATCGCAAGGGCGCCGTTCAGATCAACCTGGGCCCCTCCAACGATCGCCATCACGGCGGCCCGGTCAAACCCGTAGTGGCCCGTGATCTCCTCGATGGGCCATACCTGCTCACCGAGCAGTTTTAACCGTTCTCTCAACACCTGTGGTTCGACTGACATGATCGCTCTCCCCTCAACGTCGTCGCCATCGCACACATCCAGCATAGCATCGCCCTCCAGACCCGACAACACGCTCTCGCCCGCCCCCTACTCCACGTCCCGACAGCACCGGAACCCCGTCTCATAGAACCGGAACGCGTCGGCGTGGTTCCGCACAGCCGACTGACAGGTGCGGCTCTCGGCCCAATAGCGACCCTTGAGCGCGCCCGTGAAGCCGGGCCCGTCGCCGCCGTCCCGGCGCGTGGTCCACTCCTCGACGTTGCCGACGAGATCGAACACGCCCCAGAAGCCGCCACAGCCGGGGTGAGCGCCCGCGGCCGTGCCCTGATAGAGCGCCTCGACATGGTCGGCGGCCGCCTGACCGGCGGGGCCGGCGGCGCGGGCGATGGCGAACTGGTCGGCGAAGGTGGAGACGGCTGCCGACGAGGCCGCCGCGGGCCAGCCGTTGAGGAGGGACTGGGTGTAGACGCGCCAGAGGGCGTCGTCACGGCAGGTGGCCGTCTGGTGGGTGGCGCCGTAGGGGTAGGCGGCGCCGTCGGGGCCGGCGCAGGAGAGGGTCCACTCGTCGTCGTAGCAGGTGCGCTTGTCGCGGGCGGCGCACCAGCGTTGGGCGTCGAGGAGGGACATCATGACCAGGGGCGGCTCGCCGGGGAGGTTGGGCGCCTCGTGGCGGTCGATGCAGAAGGTGTCGTCCACCGCGACCATGTCGGGGGGGCATGGGGGGGCGGGGGTGTCGGGAGGGGTGTCAGGAGGCGCGTCGGGGGCGACGTCTTCGGAGGTCGTGTCCTCGGGGACATCGAGGGGGACGGCGTCGGAGCCAGTGTCCGGGGGCTCGGCATCCGGGGGCTCGGCGTCCTCGGCGAGCGCGTCCTCCACGGGGTCGGCGTCCGCAGGGACGTCGGCGCGTGAGGTGTCGAGGGCGTCGGGCGAGGGATCGGCGACGTCGGTGGTGACGTCCGCGTCGGGCGGGTCCACGAGGATGGTGGTGGTGACCTCGGTGGGGCAGCCCACGAGGAGGAGCGTCAGGGCGACGCTGGCGGCGAGTGCCAGCGTCGGGGCCTGGCGCGGGGGGCTCACGCCTTGTCCTCGTCGTCGTCGTCGTCCTCGTCCTCGACGGCGGGCTCGGCAGGGTCTGCTTCGGCGGACTCGCCGGACTCGGCGGCGCGGGCGGCCTCGGCTTCGGCCTCGCGGGCGTGCTCGGCGGCGCGGATGGCGTTCTGGAGGTCCACCATCGCCTGGGTGAGGGCGTTGGAGGCGCTGGTGACGTCCTCGAAGGTGGCGGACTCGTCTTTTTCGGTGGTGCGGGCGGCGGCGATGGCCTGCTCGAGCTGGACGCGCTGCTCCTCGTGGGGGGTCTCGCGGTGCTCGCGCAGGGTGCGCTCGGCGTTCAGGAGGTGGCCCTCGAGGGTGTTGCGGGCCAGGATGATCTTGCGGCGGCCGCGGTCGGCCACCTCAGCCAGCTTCGCCTCCTCGATGAGGCGCTCGATGTCGCCGTCGCTGATGCCGCCGGAGGGCTCGAGCACGATCTCCTGGCTGCGGCCGCTGCTCTTCTCGACCGCTGAGACGCTGACGATGCCGTTGGCGTCGATGTCGAAGGTCACCTCGATCTTCGGCGTGGCGCGGGCGCCCGGGGGGATGTTCGACAGGAGGAACTTGCCGAGCAGCTTGTTGTCCTTCACGAACTCGCGCTCGCCCTGATAGACCTTGACCTCGACCTCGTCCTGGTTGTCGACCGCGGTGGTGAAGGTCTTGCCGCGCTTGACGGGGATGGTCGTATTGCGCTCGATCAGCGTGGCCATGATGCCGCCGCGGGTCTCGACGCCGAGCGACAGGGGCGTGACGTCCAGCAGGAGCATGTCGCGCACATCGCCGCTCAACACGCCCGCCTGGACCGCGGCGCCGAGGGCGACGACCTCGTCGGGGTTGACCCGGTGCACCGGAGGCCGGCCGAAGAACTGCTCCACCTTGCGCAGCACCAGCGGGATGCGGGTCGAGCCGCCGACCAGGATGACCTCGGCGATGTCGGTCACGCGCAGGCCCGCGTCGTCGAGCGCCTGGCGGCACGGCGCCATCGTCCGCTCGACCATGTCCTCGATCAGGTGCTCCAGCTTCGCCCGCGACATGCGGATGTTGAGGTGCTTGGGGCCCTTGGCGTCGGCGGTCAGGAACGGGAGGTTGATGTCCGTCTCCACCGTGCTCGACAGCTCGATCTTGGCCTTCTCGGCGGCCTCGCGCAGGCGCTGCAGCACCATCCGGTCGCCGCTGACGTCGATATCCGTGTCGTTGCGGAACTCCTTGATCAGGTAGTCGATGATGAGCCGGTCGATGTCGTCGCCGCCGAGATGCACGTCGCCCGCCGTCGAGCGGACCTCGACCACCTTGTCGCCGACCTCGAGGATGGACACATCGAAGGTGCCGCCGCCGAAGTCGTACACCGCCACCAGCTTCTCCTGGCCCGTGGCCAGGTTGTAGGCCAGCGCCGCCGCCGTCGGCTCGTTGACCAGGCGGCGGACGTTCAGACCGGCGATGGCGCCCGCCTGCTTGGTGGCGCTGCGCTCGGCGTCGTTGAAGTAGGCCGGCACGGTGATCACGGCGTCCGTGACCTCCTGGCCGAGGTACTTCTCCGCCGCGCGCTTGAGCTTGACGAGGATCTTGGAGCTGATCTCGGCCGGGCTGTACCGACGCCCCTTCAGCCGTACCGACACGTCACCGTTGTCGGCCTCGGCGAGCTCGTAGGGGACGCGCTCGATCTCATCGGCGCAGTCGGAGAAGCGCTTCCCCATGAAGCGCTTGATCGAATAGACCGTGTGGGTCGGGTTCGTGATGGCCTGCCTGCGGGCCACCTGCCCCACGAGGAACTCGCCCCCATCGTCCACCGCCACGACCGAGGGGGTCGTGCGTCCGCCCTCTTCGTTGGTGATGATGATGGGCTCGCTCCCCTCGAGGATGGCCACCACAGAGTTGGTCGTACCCAGATCAATGCCGATGATGTGTGACATGTCTCTCCTGAGCCCTCGCCGCGCCCACCCGCCCGCCGCGTGACCGTGCCCTCCGCTGTGGAAGGCACCCGTCACCGCGGCCCGGCGCCGTTCACGGGGAGCCCTTGATGCGGAAGCTGATGTGGTGGTTGTCGATCAGAAGGAAGTCCTTTCGGACGTGATGGGCGTAGTGCTTCAGCTCCTCGACCGACTTCTCGGTGTAGGGCTTGTGCCGACAGTCGAGGACCTCGCCCCAACCCCGCACCTGCGGCGGAAACACCACGTCGCCCTTCTCTCCGTCCAGGGGACCCAAGCGCTCGCCAGTCTTGAAGTGGATCAGGTACAGCACGCCAGACTCGGCCATGGTGGGATGCTCCTCGGGCGTCCTGGGCGCGCGCGTCCAGGGTGTCGGTTCGTGTGCGGGGCCCGTCAGACGCGCCGGAAGGTGCGCGCACGGCCCCGCGCGTCAAGCGCAAAGGTATATTCAACGGGGGCGACCGGTGCAATGGCAATGGGTGGGCGCCAGTCGCGCCGCCCGCAGCCTCCAGAGGCTCTGGAGGTCGATCGACGGCTGTCGTCGATCGGCGCGGGAGGCTCTGGAGGTCGATCGACGGCTGTCGTCGATCGGCGAGGAGGCTCTGGAGGTCGATCGACGGCTGTCGTCGATCGGCGAGGGAGGCTCTGGAGCCTCGACGGCTCCATGGCCGGGCGTGGCGAGGGGTCGAGAGGTCGCCTGGGGCGGCGCCCGATGCGATGGAGGGCTCCAGATGCCCCGCACGTCAGCGGGACAGCTCGTCCACGAGGGGTTGGAGCAGCGTGCGACGCATGGCGAGCTGATCGGGGTGGTCCTCAGGCCAGACGGCGACCACGGCGGCCATCCAGGCGTTCAGGCTGGACAGGAGGGCGTTCGCGGCAACCGCGGCCGCAGGCACCTGGGGGGCGGCGGCGTCACGGTGGGCGGTGATGTGGAGCAGCTCACCGAGGTGGGCGTTGAGGACGGTGACGGCGCTCAGGGCGTCCGCGCGGCGGAGCAGGGTCGCGGCCGCGAGCCCGCCGTCACCGAGGGCGGTGAGGCGGCTGGCGGTCTCCTGGAACTGCTCGTCGAGCGAGAGCAGCACGAAGCGGCGACCGTCCTCGAAGAGACGGTCGATCAGCAGGCGCGCGGCGTCTCCGAGCTCGTCCGGATCGTCCCTGTAGGCGAGCGCGGCCTCGTGCAGCGGGCGGAGCGCCCCTTCAAGCAGGCGGTCGACCTCGACGGGGACGGCCAGCACCTCGCGTGGCGCCAGCGCCAGCGCGGCGGCGGAGGGTTCGAACGACGACGGCTCCAGCGCGGCGGCGGGCACCTCCATCGCCGCCACACGCGCCTCCAGTTCGCTGGCGCGCCGCGTGAACAGCGGCAGTCCTTCGGCGGGCACGACGGCGGCGTTGACCGTCCGGTACGCGGCGAGCAGCCGCTTGCCCAGCAGGGTCGCCCGGATGGCCGACATGCGACGCAGCCGGAGGCGCAGGGTGTCATCGAACGCGATACGAGCGAGGGTGGTCATAGCGTGCGGCGCTCCGTGGCGTGGAGTTGTTTGGGATGCCCGAACAAACTCGTGTTATTTTCGCGACCATGCGACTGAATACCATAGCATGGCGACGTGATCAACGGGGCCTGCCGGGGGCAGTCGAGTTCTCGCCAAGGCCGTGAGATCGGGGTCGCCGGCCACCCCACGCTAATCCGGCGCTCGTCGCGCCGGCTCGCGCGTGGGGCTACCTGTGGGAGGGCGCCCCCGTTGGGGGCTTGGCCGAGCTCGTATCGGAGAGCGACGCCAGGTCTTCTGGTTTCAGAAAGGATAATTTATATCAAGTGCTTGCATTGTGACGCCAAGGGCGGGGGGGAGTGTGTACCTTACGCGATCGGCCAGGGCGTCCCCCCACGCGAACCTCTCCCAACCCTCGACACGAGCACGGCCAAGCCCCCAACGGGGGCGCCCTCCCACAGGTAGCCCCACGCGCGAGCCGGCGCGACAAGCGCCGGATTAGCGTGGGGTGGCCGGCCACGACGGGATCCACGGCGAAGTGAACAAGCGTCAGTGCTCGCGGGGGAGCCTGCGCGACGGTGACCCTGAGCTCACCGTCCTGGCCAGAACTCGATCGCCCTGCGGGCCCTGCCAGGGAGCGACGGGACGCCTTGAAACACCAGCCCCAGGCGACCACGGTCACCGTGCGGGACCTGATCCAGCGGGTGGCCGCGGGAAAGATCCGGGTGCCGCGCTTTCAGCGCCCGCTGCGCTGGGTCGCTGAGGACGTGCGGCAGCTGCTCGACAGCATCTGGCGAGGGTACCCGGTCCTGGAGAGGGGGACGTCGTGAGCGCCTCGACCGATGAGCGGCGGCTGATCATCTCGGTGCGCGGCACCGTCATCGGCGCGCTCACCCGCAACCGAAGCGGCCTCAGCACCTTCACCCCTGACCGCGCGTGGCTCGACGGCGGCCAGCGCCCCCCCGCTTGGCCTCGCGGTGCTGCGTGACCCCGCGCCGAGACGCGCCGGGACGGGGCTGCCGACCTGGTTCGAAAACCTGCTGCCGGAGGCCGACTCCGCGCTGCGGGGTCGGATCTGCCGGCAGCAGGTTCTCCGACGGACGGACAGCCCCGCGCTCCTGCGCCTGCTCGGCGACGACCTTCCGGGCGCGGTCCGCGTACGGGGCGAGCTGGACGAGGCCGATCTCCCCGACGGAGCCAACCCCGCGCCGGGCTTGCTGCGCTTCTCGCTGGCGGGGATGCAGCTGAAGTTCTCCATGGTGCAGAGCGGCGCCCGGTTCGACAGGCCCGCGCGGGATGAGTCGGGGCACTGGATCGTCAAGCTGCCCGGCTCCGCGCTGCCTGAGCTGCCCCAGGTGGAGGCCGCCACGATGACGTGGGCGAAGGTCAGCGGCCTCGAGGTGCCGACGCACCGCGTGATCGACGTCGAGCAGCTGGAGGGGCTTCCGGCCGGCGTCGTGGGCGAGTCGCGCCATGCGTTCGCGATCGAGCGCTTTGACCGGGCCGCCTCGGGCGAACGCATCCACCAGGAGGACTTTGCGCAGGCGCTGGAGCTGCTTCCGCACGAGAAGTACGCCGACGGGGGTCACAGGCAGGTGACGTACGCCGGGCTCGCGACGCTGATCCGGGACACGTGCGGCGAGGACGCGCTGGACGACCTGCTTCACCGTCTGGCGTTCGTCATCGGGTCGGGCAATGGCGACGCGCACCTGAAGAACTGGTCGTTCCAGTGGTTCGAGGGCCACACGCCGCGCCTGAGCCCCTCCTACGATCAGGTCGCGACCATCTGCTGGCCGGAGTATGGGTGGCCGACGCGGGGAGGGCCGGCGTTGGCGCTGGCGCTGGCGTTTGGCCGAACGCGGCGGTTCGGCAGGATCGACCGCGCGCAGCTGGACGCGTTCTGCGCGCGGACAGGTGGAGGGGACGACCGCGAGCGGTTCCTGGCGCACCTCGAAGGCATCCTTGCGGCGTGGCTGCGGCCGGAGATGGACGTTCCGGCCAGGATGAGGACAGCCATGGTGGAACACCATCGGAGGGTGCCGCTGTTGGCGTGGGTCGGCGGAGGGGCGGGGGGCTGAGGTGGCGCGAGGCTCGCCAGGACGCCCTCCCCATGGGCACGGCACGCGTCGATTCTACGGGGTGTCCGTCACGCACACCACCCCATACCCCGTCGTGACCCGGTTGGCCCGAAGGGTCCAGATCTCGCCGGTGGGATCGGTGCCGAACGCGATGGCGATGTCGTAGGGGTTGGGGCCACCGCGGAGCTGATTGAGCGGGGTGGAGGTCCAGTAGTTGCCCCACGCCCCGAAGCCCTCGAACGGCACGACGGAGTGATAGCCCTCGTCGAGGTCGGCCACCGACAGGATCTCCTTGAGGGACGGCAGCCGCCACTCGGTCTGTCCGGCCAGCTCGAGATTGGCGCAGGCGTTGAGCGCCTGGCCCCAGGTGTTGCTGGCCGACGAGGGGAATCTCTGCCAGCGCAGGCCGTTCACGACGTCATCGAACCAGTCGGCGCCCAGCACGAAGCGCTCGGCCGGAGGCTCAATGACCGCGTCCTCGCGCACACAGTGCACGACGGCGCGGTTCTCGCCCAGGCTGTACACCGCCGGGAAGCCGTTGGTCCCGACGAGGCCGAAGCCGATCGGACGGCTGGCCGACTGCTCCACAAAGCGCGTCCAGATCCCGATCTCACCCCCGAGCGCGAACGTGTCGCCGAACGCCCACGTGTCCGGCAGACCATAGTCGGCGAGCGTGAGCAGCTCGGTGGGCCACGGCACACGCCAGTCGTCGTGGCCGCCGAGGCTGAGGTCCTCGCACGCACACTGGGCCGCGAGGATGTCGAGCGGCGGCGAGGCGTCCCGCTGCCACTGGAGGCCCGTGACGAGGTCGGTGAGCACGGGGCCGTTGACGATCAGGGACGGCGCCGGATCGATCCGCGTGCCGTCCTGGGGGGACGCCGTGGCGCAGTCGACGCTGTTGGCGCCGTCCGTGCAGAACGGCGTCGCCGAGTCGGGCATCGGCGTGACGAGCAGGCTCGAGCGGTTCGCGCTCAGCACCGTGAACGACGGCCCCTGCACCGGCACCTCCCCGTACCACACGGTCACCGGGCCAGACTGGGCGCCCACCGGCAGCACCGCCCACAGCCGCGCCGGCTCCACCGCCACGATGCGCGCCTCCACGCCCCCGAACGCCACCCGCGAGACCGCGCTGCTCGCCAGATCGGCGCCAAAGCCGTAGCCCCGGACCTCCACGAGGTCGTTCGGCCGCCCCGTCGGCGCCCCGCACACCCCCACGGTGTCCACGCCCGGCCGCAACGTAAAGGTCTCGGCGCTGATCCCGAACCCGTCCGACGTCCGCACAAACACCTGGGCGCTGTGCAGCGGTGAGCAGGTCTCGGCGCCGAGATAGTTGATCCCGCACGGCCGGGGCACCCGCACGGCGATCTGCTCCGCCGTCCAGCTCACCACCTCCGCCACCACCCCGAAGTGCCGGTTGTACTCGAGCTCAGGGTACGGGATCCAGAAGATCACCTCGCCGCCCAGCCCGAGGTTCGACCCCGTGATCGTCACGACGGCGTCTGGCAGCCCCTCGGTGGCGCTGAGGTGGACGTTCGTCGGCACCGACGGCAAGACCGCGAAGGGCGCTGGCGAGTCGGCGAGCTGACCGGCGCTGTTCTGCACGATCACCCTGCCTGTCCGGGCGCCTGCGGGCACCGTGACGATCGCCAGGTCATCGCTCACATTCTCGATCCACAGCTGAATCGGCGCCTCGACGCCGGGCTGGAAGAACACCTTGCCCTGGTTGGCGCCGAAGAAATAGCCACGGAGCGTGACGCGCGTGCCGAGCCCGCCGGAGGTCGGCTCGATCCCCGTGACGGTGAGGTGATCGATCACCTGGAACCAGCCCGGGCCGCCCTCGCCGTCGCTGTTGCGGACCTGGACCGAGCCCGTCCTGGCGCCAACCGGCACGGTCACCTCGATGCGGGTGGGCGTCCAGCTCGACCAGACCCCCTCGACGCCCGGCGCGAACGTCACCGTCCCGCCAGTGCCGAGCGCGACCCCGGTGATGGCGATGAGCGTGCCCACCTTGCCCTCCCGCGGCGTCACGGCGTCGATCCGGAAGGCCGTCTCCACCACCTCGTCCAGGCAGGCCGCCTCAAGGCACCCGTGCGGGCACTGCACCGCTGTCAGAATCTCGCAACCCGCGACGGATGAGTAAGTCGGATCGCTCACGCAGGTCTGGAGCAGCGTCGGTCCCAGGCAGCGGGCCTCGAAGCCCTCGGGGCAGAGCTGGACGGAGACCGGCGCCATGAGCTCGGGGTCCGTCTCGAAGGGGCAGCTCGTGCACGTCGCGCCCGCGCTGCTGTACCGGCACGCGCCCTCGCACGGCGTCTCCAGCGGCCTCGAACCGCATCGGGTAGGCTCGCCGCCACAGTCCACGACGACCGCTGTAAACAACCCCTCCGACGCGGTCACGTTGCAATACGACTCCGTGCCGCGGCACGCCACGCCCTGGATCGAGGCGCAAGACGTGCAGTCGGTGCAGCTCCCGGGGTCCATGGTGCGCTCGTCGACGGAGCAGTACCCGTCGCAGGTGGACTCGGCCTCCACGCAGTCCACGGCGCAGGTGCGCCGGGTCTCACCGATCGTGGTGTCGCAGACGCTGTCGCCGCAGGCGCCGAGGTCGCGCGAGCAGTCGACGGGGCAGTTGACGGGGTTCTCGTGGCCGTCGCACTCCCCGTCGCCGCACTGGATGTCCACGCCGTCGCAGTCGGCGGCGCAGGTCCACACCTCGCACGTGTCGCAGACCCCATCGAAGCAGGTGGCGGGGCCGTCGCAGTCGACAGGGCAGTTGAAGCAGGTCTCGGGGCCGTCGCAGAGGCCATCACCGCACTTGATGAACTGGGCGCAGTCGGTGGGGCAGGTGGCGCTGTTCTCGGTGGGCTGGCAGATGGTGTCGCCGCAGTAGCCGGGACCGCAGTCCACCTCGCACCAGCACTGGCCTTCCGTGCACTTCTTGCCTGGGGAGCAGTCGCCGTCCACGGCGCACTGGCTGCCCACGCACCGGCCCCCCTCGCAGCGCAGGTCCGAGGGGCAGTCGGCGTCCGAGACGCAGCCTTTGCGACCCAGCAGCGCCTCGCCGTTGGCGGCCTCGCACTCGCCGTCGCCGCACACGGTCCGGCAGCAGTCCTGCGGGCACGACGTGCAGTCCGTCGACGTCGCCGGGCACACACACGCCTCCGTCGGAGAGGCGCAGTACCGATCCCCGCACGTGCTCCCGCAGTCCTCCGGGCACGTCCCCACGTCCTCGCCGCGGCCACGCTCGCACACGCCGTCGCCGCACGAGCAGTCGGCCGCGCAGCGCCCGACCGTCTCGGCGCCCGGCGTGCAGATCTGGTCGCCACAGATGGCGCACACCGTCGTCGGCTGCGCCATCACGCCACCGACCAGCGCCACGCAGTCCCCGCCGGAGCGCGCGCACAGCTGGCAGGTCTGCTCCAGGCGCACCGCGATCTCCGCGGCGCACGGCGAGCTGTTGGGCGGGATCACATCGATCGTGCCGGAGGCGTCGAACGCCAGGCGATACTCGGCGAAGGTGGCGCCGCCGTAGGTGCCGCCGAGCGATAACCCGAAGCGCTGCTGCGCGTCCACCATGTTCGGGCACGCCGCGTTGGCCGGGACACCGTTGTTCGTCGCGCCCGCCTCCGGCGTGTCGTTGTCGTTGTTGCAGCACGCGCCGAGCGAGGCGGAGAGCGCCAGGACGAGCAGCGCGAGCAGACACGGGTCCGGCGAGCGGGTCTTCATGGCGTCTCTCATGGTGCGTCCCTCACACAGAGCACAGACAGTCGACTGGTCGCAGGGGTGACCTGGAGAAACTGTCCGGCGTTCCTGGAGATATAGCGCGGCAGCTTGCTCGACGGGTCTGCGCTGCTCGTCCAGATGTCCCCAAGGGCAATCGTCGGGACGGCCTCCGAAGGCCACGCCTGCTCGCGGCTGGCGTCGAAATCTTCGAGGGTGAGCAGCTCCTTGGCGGTGGGCACGCGCCAATCCTCGTGGCCGCCCCGTGCCAGCTCATCGCATCGCACCATGGCCTCGGCCCAGGTGGCACCAAGGTTGAAGACGCTCACCTCCCACATCAGCCCGGTCCACTGATCGGTCACGGACTGGTCGGCGAGCAGCGGCGCGTCCTCCAGCACGAAACGAGGGTTTGGGCGAGGGGGCGGACCGCCGCGCACACAGCGCGTCGCATACGTCGTCGTGTCCAGCGCCTGGCCCGTGCTGGCCGACGAAAACTGCCATCCCTGGCGGACCACACCCAGGAGCGGCCCGCTGGCCGTTGGCCCGCTGGCGGCGCTTGGACCGGCCAGCCGCGTCCAGAGCCCGAGCTCCGGCCCGTGCGCGAGCTCGGGGGGGAGCGGTGGGAGCGTCGCTGCGCCGTTGTCGTTCAGCGAGATCAGGTCCAACGGCCAGGGCAGCCGCCAGTCGTTGTAGCCGCCGAGGTCCAGCGCCCGGCATGTGCACTGGGCGTCGAGCCGGCTCATGGTCGCCGAGGGCGTGATCTGCCACACCAGGCCCGTCACCCGATCCTCCACGACCTCACCCACCACGTTCAGGTCGGGTGGCGGGCTCAGGCGCGCGCCGTCCTGCAGCGGCGCCTCGGCGCAATCGATCGCGGCTGTGCCGTCGGAGCAGAACGGCGTCGGCGAGTCGGGCATGGGGTAGCTCAGCATCCCCGCGACGTCCTCGCGCTCCAGCGGCAGCACCTCGAAGTCACGGCCGGAAAAGCCCCAGCCCCGCTCGTCCAGCAGGTCGACCGCCCCGCTCTGCGCGCCCGGGGGCATGATCGTGTAGAGGTGCTCGTCGTCCTGCACCCACAACGGCGCGTTCACGCCGCCAAACCGCAGACCGCCCACCTTCGGCGCCTGCGCGGTCCCGAAGCCGTACCCGCGCACGGTCACCAGGTCGTACGGTTCGCCCCGCGCCTCACCGCACACCTCGACCGCCGTGGCATGCGCCGTCACCGTATACGGCTGGAACGTGGACGCCCGGCGGTCCTCGGCGGTGCGCAGGACCACCGTCGAGCTCAGGAACTGGCCGCACACGTCCTCACCGCGGAAGTTCTGGCCGCACACAGGCGGCACCCGGACCTGCACGATCCGTTCGTCCCACGCCAGCACCTCCGCCACGACGCCGAGGGCCAGCGTCTCGTCATTGCCCACGGCCGTGCTGATCGTCCAGAAGACCACCTGGCCGGGCGTGGTCCCGAGCTGCTGCCCGTACAAAAACAACGACTCGCCAGGCCTCCCCTCCGTGGTCCCGAGCACGACCGTCACGGGCTCCGTCGCCTCGACGGTGAATGGCTCCGGCGAGTGCACGACGCGACCGTCGGCGGTGGTGAGCGTGACGGGGCCGGTGAGGGTGCCCTCGGGAACCCGCACGTTGACCTGCCCATCGCTCCAGTACGCCGCGAACGCGCGCTGGTTCGGCGAGAACACGACGGTGCCGACCGCGCTGCCCAGCCCCGCTCCGATCAGCCGCACCTCGGTCCCGATCACCCCGGCGTTCGGCAGGATGCTGGCCACGTTCGGCGCCTGGATCGGCTCGCACACCGCCTGCGCCTGGGGGCCTGCCTGGGTGCACCGGGCGAACTCGCCGCACTCGGTCTCCCGCGCAAAGCCGGGGCAAGCGGAGCCCAGCGGGTGGGCGGACCACACCTCGGTCGCGGAGCCGTCGCGCGTGCAGCGCGTCTGCCCCTCCGGCTCCTCGACCGGGCACCCGATCGAGCACCCGTGCGCGGTGCAGATGGTGGGCAGCATGCCCGCCGGGTCGAGCCCGACCACCTCCACACAATCCACCGTCGTCTCGTACCAGCAGCCATCGAGGCCCGGGAAGGGCTCACACTGGCGCATCGTGTGCTCGCCGTCGCAGCTCAGCACCGATGGCCCCGGGCAGAACACGACCCCGGGCAGGTCCACCGGGCAGGGCAGGCACTGGCCATCCAAACAGCCAAACTCGCAGACCTGGGTCGACAGCAGGTCCGGGCAGTTGCCCGCACCCGCCAACCGGCACTCCACCACGCGGTTGCCCGCGCAATGGGTCCCCTCCTGCGTGCAGACGGTCGGCCCGGGCCGGCGCTGCTCGTCGTCGGGGTCCACCCCGCAGCAGTCCGCCGGGCAGCGAAAGCTCGACTCGTAGGACTGGCAGTAGTTGTCGCCGCAGGTCGTCGTGGCGCACGTGCCGCCCTGGCTCTCGTCGCAGTTGCACCGCAGCTCGGCGTCACAGACCGCGCCGAGGCAGTCGGCGTCGCTCTCGCACGGCTGGCCGAGCGTCTGGCCAGCGCAGTCCGCCGGGCTGTTCACCGGGTTCTCGCCCGCGGCGCAGAGCCCGTCACCGGCCGTGTAGTTGCAGTCTTGCGGGCAGCTCTCCGGGCTCTCCCGGTCAATGCACAGGCCATCACCGCAGGCGGTGTCGCAGTCCTGCGGGCAGCTCTCCGGCGTCTCGATCCCCTCGCAGACGTTGTTGCCGCACGTGCCCTCCGACACACAGTCGAGCGGACAGTTCGCCGGCGTCTCGCCCTCACCGCAGGTGCCGTCACCGCACGGCGAGCAGATCTGCGGCGGCGCCGTGAAGATCGAGCGCAGCAGCGCCTCGCACTGCCCTTCGTTCCGATCGCAGAACGGGCACGCGCTGCTCGCCAGCCGCTCCGCGATGGCGTTGGCGCAGGGGTTCGGCAAGGACGGCACCACCGCGCCGTCCCCGACGCGGTAATCGCCCAGAGAACCGGCGCCCGGCGCCGTGCCGAAGATCTGGCTGCCTGCCCGGCCCTGGACCTGAACGAGCACCTCGCACGGCCCCGCGGTGGCGGACGCGGGGTCCTCCTCCCTGGGGCAGCCGACCAGAGCGATGATGAGGAGGGCGACGACGCCCGGGAGCGAACGCGAGGGGGTCATGGACATACCTCGGTGGATCGGGTTTGACGGGCTCGAAACCTAACAGAACGGCCGGCTGGCGTCACGGAGTTCGTTCCTGACAGCCCGCGAAGCGCACGTGCGGCGTCGCCCCGGCCGAGCCGTCCAGACGGTGCTCCCTACGGTGCATCTGTCACACACACCACCCCGTACCCCGCGCTCGTCCGGGGCGCCCGCAGCGTCCAGATCTCCCCGGTGGGGTCGGTCCCGAACGCGATGGCGGTGTCGTAGGGGCTGGGGCCGGCGTGGAGTTGGTTGAACGGGGTGGAGGTCCAGGTGATGCCCCCCACCTCGAAGCCCTCGAACGGCACGCCGGAGAGGTGGCCCTCGTCGAGGTCGGCCACTGAGAGCACCTCCTTGAGCGACGGCAGGCGCCAGTCGGTCTGCCCGTCCAGGTCCAGATTGTCGCACGCGGCGATGGCCTGGCCCCAGGTGTTGCTGCCCGAGGAGGCGACCTTCTGCCATCGCAGCCCCGTGACGAGGTCGTTGAACCAGCCGTTGCCCTCTACGAAGCGCGGCGACGGCGGCTCGATGACCGCCTCCTCGCGCACGCAGTGGACAACCGCCCGGCTCCCGCTGATGGTGAAGCCGTTGACCGCCACGGCGCCGAAGCTGAGCGGCCGGCTGACCGACTGCTCCGCGAACTGCGTCCAGATCGCCGTCTCATCGCCGTGCGCGAGCGTCTCGCCGAACACCCAGGTGTCCTCCAGACCGAAGTCGGCGAGGGTGAGCAGCTCGGTGGGCCAGGGCAAACGCCAGTCGGTGTGGCCGCCGAGGGTGAGGTCTTTGCAGGCACACTGCGCCTCGAGGCGATCGAGCGGCGGGGTGAGCTCCACCTGCCACTGAAGGCCCGTGACGAGGTCGGTCAGCACCGGCCCGTCGACGATCACGGACGGCGCCGGATCGAGGCGCGTGCCGTCCTGCGGAGTGGCCGTGGCGCAGTCGACGCTGTTGGCCCCGTCGGTGCAGAACGCCGTCGCCGAGTCGGGCATCGGGGTGACGAGCAGGCTCGATCGAGCGGCTCCCTCGATCGTGAAGTTCGGTCCCTGACGCGGCTCGTCACCGCGCCAGAGCATCACCGACCCCTCCGGGGCGCCGACAGGCACCAGCGCGACGATGCGCCTCGGCGACACCAGCACCAGACGCCCGTCCACCCCCCCGAAGGTGACACGGGTGATCGGCGTGGTGGCCAGATCGGCGCCAAAACCGTAGCCGGAGATCTCCACCAGATCATTCGGCCGCGCGGTCGTCGTCCCGCAGACGTCTGCCGTGTCGATCCCGGGCAGCAGCGTGTAGGTCTCAGCGCTCAGGGCCGTGCCATCGGGGGCACGGATGAGCACGGGCCCGCTCTCCTGCTGCGCACACACCGCGGCACCGAGGTAGTTCAGGCCGCAGGGACGAGGGACGCGCACGACGATGCGGTCTGGCGTCCAGCTCACCACCTGTCCGACCACGCCGCTGCCGTGGTTGACCTCGAACTGGGGCAGACTCACCCAGAAGATCACGTCGCCCGACAGCCCGAGCGTCGACCCGGTGATGGTCAAGAGCTCGTCTGGCCGCCCCTCCGTCGCGCTCAAGTGGACGTCGGTGGGGACGGAGGGCAGCACGACGAACGGGGAGCCTGTGTCCGACAGCTGCCCGGCGCTGCTCTGAACGATCACCACCCCCGTCTGGGCGCCCTGGGGTACGGTGACCGTCACCACCTCGTCGGTCCACGTCGTGATCGGCGCCTCGAGGGCAGGCAGGAACAACACCTTGCCGGGCGCGGCGCCGAGGAAGGCACCGCGAATCGTGACCGTGACGCCGAACCCGCCGGAGGTCGGCGTCATGTCCGTCACGGTCAGGCGGTCGATCACCCGGAACCACGCCGGGCCGGACTCCCCCTCGGCGCTGCGCACCTGGAGATTGCCCGTCTCGGCGCCGGCCGGCACGATCACGTCGATGCGCGTGGGCGTCCACCCCGTGACCGTCCCCGCGACGCCCGGCGCGAAGGTCACCGTCCCGCCCGTCCCGAGCGCGACCCCCGTGATGCCGATGGCCGTCCCCACCTTCCCCTCTCGAGGCGCCACCGCATCGACCTGGAAGGCGCTCTCCACGGCCTCGTCCACGCAGGCCGCGTCGAGGCAGCCTTGCGGGCACTGCACGGTGGCCACGATCTCGCAGCCGGCCACCGACGAGTAGCTCGGGTCGCTGACGCAGGTCTGCAGGAGGTTGACGCCGAGGCAACGGGCCTCAAACCCGTCGGGGCAGAGCTGGACGGAGACGGGCGCCATGAGCTCGGCGTCGGTGTCGAAGGGGCAGCTCGTGCAGGTCGGGCCCGTCGCGCTGGTGCGACACGCGCCGTCGCAGGGCGTCTCCACCGGCCGTGTGCCGCACCGCGCGGGCTCAGCGCCACACTCCACCACCACCGCCGCGAGCTGCCCGTCAACCTCCGTGACGTCGCAGTAGCGCTCCTCGCCACGGCACGCCACGTCATTCCGCCAGAAGCACGGCAGGCAGTCGTTGCAGGTCTCTGCACCCGGCGCGCGGTCGTCGGTGGAGCAGTAGCCGTCGCAGGTGTCCGCCCCCGCGCAGTCCGCCGGACAGCTGCGGGCCGTCTCGCCGATCAGGGGGGCGCAGACCGTGTCGCCACAGGCGTCGGGGTCGCGGGAGCAGTCGACGGGGCAGTTGACGGGGTTCTCGTCGCCAGCGCAGGCGCTATCGCCGCAGTCGATCTCGACGCCGTCGCAGTCGGCGGCGCAGGTCCAGACCTCGCAGGTGTCGCAGACGCCGTCGAAGCAGGTGGCGGGGCCGGCGCAGTCTCCGGGACAGTTGAAGCAGGTCTCGGGGCCGTCGCAGACGCCATCGCCGCACTTGATGAACTGGGCGCAGTCGGTGGGGCAGGTGGCGCTGTTCTCGGTGGGCTGGCAGATGGCGTCGCCGCAATAGCCGGGGCCGCAGTCCACCTCGCACCAGCACTGGCCGTCCGCGCACTTCTTGCCCGGCGAGCAGTCACCGTCCACGGCGCACTGGCTCCCCAGGCAGCGGCCCCCCTCGCAGCGCAGGTCCGAGGGGCAGTCATCGTCCGTGGTGCACCCGTTGCGTCCCAGCAGCGCCTCCCCGTTGGCCGCCTCACACTCACCGTCACCGCACACCGTCCGGCAGCAGTCCTGCGGACACGACGTGCAGTCCGTCGCCGTCGCAGGGCACACACACGCCTCCGTCAGAGCAGCGCAATAGCGATCCCCGCACGTGCTCCGGCAGTCCTCCGGGCACGTCCCCACATCCTCCCCGCGGCCGCGCTCACAGGCTCCGTTGCCACAGGTGCAGTCGCTCGCGCAGGTCTCGGTCGTCTCAGCGCCCGCGGTGCAGAACCCGTCCCCGCAGCTGGCGCAGACGGCCGTGGGCTGCGCCATCACGCCTCTGACCAGCACCACGCAGTCCCCGCTCGAGCGCGCGCACAGCTGGCACGTCTGCTCGAGGCGCACCGCGATCTCCTGAGCGCACGGCGAGCTGTTGGGCGGGATCACGTCGATGGCGCCCAGGCTGTCGAACGCGAGGCGGTACTCGGCGAACGTCGCACCGCCGTAGGTCCCGCCCAGTGACAGCCCGAACTGCTGCTGCACGTCCACCAGGCTCGGGCACACCGGGGTGACGGGCACCGTATTCGAGGGCGTCGGTGTGTCGTCGTAGCCGCCGGAGAGGCAGCACCCCGCGAGCGAGACGGAGAGCGCCAGGACGAGCAGGGCGAGGAGACCGGGGGCAGGCGAGTAGATCTTCATACATCCCCTCATGGCGCGCCCCTGACACACAGCGCTGCTTTTTCATTAAAGGCCTGAGATTCCGTAATAAAATAACCAGCATCCCTGGCCATGTAGCGCGGCGCCCTGGTGATCGGGTCGGCGCTGCTCGTCCAGGTGTTGCGCAGGTCGATCGTCGGGACGCCGACCGGCGGCCATGCCTGTTGACGGCTGGCGTCGGAGTCTTCGAGGGTGAGCAGCTCTTTGGCGGAGGGCAGTCGCCAGTCGTCGTAGCCGCCTCGTGCCAGCTCATCGCAGCGCACCATGGCCTCGGCCCAGCTGGCGCCGAGGTTCCAGACGTTCGCCTCCCACATCAACCCGGTCCACTCATCCCGCACGGTCTGGTTGGTGGTGGGAAGAGCGCCCTCTAGCACGAAGCGAGGCGTCGGGAGCGGGGCGAGACCGCCGCGCACACACCGCGTCGCATACGGGTTCGTACCCAGCGCCGCCTCCGTGGTGACCGACACAAACCTCCCTGTGGAGTGGATGACCCCCACCAGCGGTGCGCTGGCCGTCCCGTTCCCGAACAGCCGCGTCCACCAGCCGGACTCCGCGCCCCAGGCCAGCTCGGGCGGGAGCGGCGGGACGGTGGTGGTGCCGAAGTCCACGAGCGACAACAGGTCCACCGGCCACGGCAGCCGCCAGTCGTCGTAGCCGCCGAGGGAGAGGTCGCGACACGTGCACTGGGCCTCGAGGCGGTTCATGGTCGCCGAGGGGGTGACCTGCCACATCAAGCCCGTCACCCCATCCGTCATCACCTCACCCTCCACGCTCACGTCGGGCGGCGGCGACAGGCGCGCCCCGTCCTGCAGCGGCGCGTCGGCGCAGTCGATCGCGGTCGTCCCATCGGAGCAGAACGGGGTCGGCGAGTCGGGCATGGGGTAGGTCACCATGCCCACGAAGTCCTCCCGCTCCAGCGCGAGCACCTCGAAGGACTGCCCCGTCCTCCACCACCCCCCTTCGTCCAGCAGCGAGACAGCCCCCGGCTGCGCGCCGGTAGGCACGATGGCGTAGAGGTGCTCGTCGTCCTGCACCCACGACCGCGCGTCGACGCCGCCGAACCTCACCCCGGTCACGTTCGGCGCCTCCACGGTCCCGAAGCCGTACCCGTGCACCGTCGCCAGATCGTACGGCGCGCCGCGCGCCTCGCCGCACACCTCGACCGCCGTGGCGTGCGCCTTCAGCGTGTACGGCTGGGACGAGGACGCGCGGAGATCTTCCGCCGTGCGTAGGATCACCGTCGAGCTCATGAGCTGGCCACAGACGTCCTCACCCCGGAAGTTCTGACCGCACACCGACGGCACCCGCACCTGCACGACCCCCTCGTCCCACGCCAGCACCTCCGCCGCGACGCCGAGCGCCAGCGTCGAGTCCTCCTGCACCGGCGTGCTGATCGTCCAGAAGATCACCTGCCCCGGCGTGGTCCCGAAGCGCTGCCCGAGCAGGAACAGCGAGTCGCCAGGCCGCCCCTCCGTGGGCGCGAGTGTCGTGACCCGCACCGGCTCCGACGCCTCGACGGTGAACGGCTCCGGCGCGTCGACCACGCGCCCGTCTTCGGTCGTCAGGGTGACCGGGCCGGTGACGGTGCCCTCGGGGACCCGCACGTTGACCTGCCCGTCGCTCCAGAAGCTCACGAACGCGCGCTGGTTCGGCGAGAACCTCACGGCACCGGGCCGGCTCCCCAGCCCGCCCCCGATGAGCCGCACCTCGCTCCCGATCACCCCGGCGTTCGGCAGGAGGCTCGCGAGGTTCAGCGCCTGGAGCGGCTCGCAGACCGCCGGATCGTCGGGGCCGGCCTGGGTGCAGCGCTCCGACGCTCCGCACGCGGTCTCCAACAGCCAGCCCGGACACGTGGAGCCGTGCGCGTTGGCGCCCCAGATCTCCGCCGACGCGCCGTCCGGGGAGCATCGGGTCTGTCCCCGCGGAGATGTATCGGGGCACCCGATCGAGCAGCCAAGGGTGGTGCAGACGGTGGGCAGCACCCCGGCAGGGTCCAGCCCGACCACATCCGCGCAGTCCACGGTCGTCTCGTACCAGCAGCCCTCGATGCCGGGAAAGGGCTCGCACTGCCGCAGCGTGCGCGCGCCGTCGCAGCTCAGCGCCGGGCCGTCGCAGAACGTGACGCCGGGCAGGTCGAGCGGACAGGCTAGGCACGCGCCGTCGGTACAGCCGAACTCGCAGACCTGCATCGACAGGAGGTCGGGGCAGTTGCCCGCCCCCGCCAGCCGGCACTCGACCACGCGATTGCCCACGCAGAACAGCCCCTCCGCGATGCAGACGCTCGGCCCCGGCCGCCGCTGCGGGTCGTCGGGATCGACGCCGCAGCAATCCTCCGGGCAGCGGAAGCTGCTCTCGAAGGACTGGCAGTAACCGTCCCCGCACGTCGTCGTGGCGCACGTCCCTCCCAGGCTCAGGTCACAGTTGCACCGCTGGTGGGCGTCGCAGATGGCGCCTCGACAATCCGCGTCGCGCTCGCAGGGCTGCCCCAGCGTCTGGCCGGCGCAGTCCGCCGGGCTGTTCACCGGGTTCTCGCCCGCCGTGCACAGCCCGTCGCCCACGGTGAAGTCGCAGTCTTGCGGGCAGCTCTCCGGACTCTCACGGTCGATGCACAGCCCGTCACCGCAGGCGGTGTCGCAGTCCTGCGGGCAGCTCTCCGGCGTCTCGATCCCCTCGCAGACGTTGTTGCCGCACGTGCCCTCCGACACACAGTCGAGCGGACACGTCAACGGCGTCTCGCCCTCCCCGCACCTGCCGTCGCCGCACGGCGAGCAGATCTGGGGCGGCGACGCGAAGATCGAGCGCAGGAGCGCCTCGCACTGGCCCTCGTTCCGGTCGCAGAACGGGCACGCGCTGCTCGCCAGGCGCTCGGCGACGGCGTTGGCGCACGGGTTGGGGAGGGCGGGCCGCACGACGCCGCCCGAGATGGTGTAGTCCGTCAGCGACCCGGCGCCTGGCAGCGTGCTGAAGATCTGGCCGCCCGACCGCCCCTGCACCTGCGTCACCACCTGGCACGGACCGCCGGCAACCGGCGTGTTCTCCTCCTGCGTGGGGCAACCAACGAGCGAGAGGACGAGCAGGGCGACAAGGCCCGGGAGCGAACGCGTGGGGGTCATGCACTTACCTCAGCAGAGCGGGGTTTGACGGTCGCGAAGGCTGGCAAGGCGCCCGCCAACGTCACGGAGTTCGTTGGATGCGAGGCCCCGAAGCCTCGGCGCACCACCGCGGCGCCTGGCGCCGCACGGGACCATCGCGTCAATCACTCACACAGATCACCCCGCCTGCCCCACGGACGTCCGTGAACGCGCTCACCGCCCCCGTGTCGAGGTCCACCGAGACCGACTCGCCGCGCGTCCCCGCCGAAGGCGTCGACGTCCAGTGACCACGCACCCGGAGGCTCGCCCCCGTGAAGGTCACAGGGTCCACGGCGGGCGAGCTCCTGGACCGATCCACGAGCGTCAGCAGCTCCTTGACCGAAGGTAATCGCCAGCTCGTCCGCCCCTCCAGCTCAAGGTTCGCGCAGCGGGCCAGGGCGAGCGACCAGGAGAGCGTGGCGTCGGCAGGATGCCGCTCCCACTTCAGCCCTGTATACAGATCTGTTGCGACACCCGTCGTCGTCTCGTAGCGGATGCCAGTGGTGTCCGACCCTCCACGCACACAGAAGTATACAAAACCAACCACCTCGCGCCGGTCTTGGGTCTCCGGCCCCTCAAGTGTGAGGGTCCACGCGCGCTGGACCTCGGCCGCGTACGCGTCGCGTGTCCAGAACTGCGTCCGGTCGCCTGGCGCCCATGCGCTCGAGATCCCCTGAAACCCATGCGTCCCTGTGTCGAGCAACGACACCATCTCCACGACGCTCGGCAACCGCCAGTCGTTGTACGCGCCCACCGTGGACGCCCGGCAACCGCACGCAGCCGCATCCCAGCTCCCCGTGGTCGTCTGGGCGTCCCAGGTCAAGCCGGTGACCGTGTCCGTCACCCGCCCCGCGGACGCAGGCGCGAAAGACGGCTGCGGCGAGGTGCGCTGACCGTCCTGACCGTCCCACGCGGTGCCTGGGAACGAGGCGCAGTCGACCTCCTCGCTGTCGGCTACGCAGCGGGCGGTCATCGAGTCGGGCATCGGCCACCGCGCCACCGCCGTGTCACCGCCCGGCATCGGGTTGAACACCGTCCTGCCCACACGCGCCTGCAGCCGCCCCAGGGCCTCGCACCTCCCCGCAGGCGCCACCTCCCCCTCCCCCGGACAGCCCATCACCAGCGGCACGACCAGGGCCAGAGCCCCAAAGAGAAGACGCGATCGGGGCATACACGAACCTCAGCGGTGTGCGTTGAACAGACCCCCACACTCGCAGAACACCCGTACACCGTCACTGACGTGGATCATATCGACGCGCTCGATTGCGCCGCGACCGGGGCTCCCCCTCCGGGGAGCCCCCTCAATCGCTCACGCACATCACCAGCCCCCGCGCCGCCTGCCCCGTGGACGGTCGCACCACCCCCTGCTCGAAGTCCACGATGAAAGACTGCGCTGCCCCGCCGCCCCACGGCGTCGACGTCCAGTGGTCGCCCCGCGGGAAGGTCTCTGCCGGGAACGCCGTCGGGTCCACCGCCGATTGGTGCTGGCTCCTGTCCACGATCGTCAGCAG
>Ga0100377_1000467_pt1 | contig 34507 bp, 29 predicted proteins | sample CryGeymeta201501_FD_83664 | JGI IMG/M metagenome (GOLD analysis project Ga0100377, IMG submission 83664) | Groundwater microbial communities from Crystal Geyser aquifers in Utah, USA - Crystal Geyser metaG 2015-01 | ecosystem: Environmental > Aquatic > Deep subsurface > Groundwater | place: USA...
CGCGTGTCGGCGTCGACGTCTTCGCCTACCTGATCTGGGTCTTCGAGCGCCGGGGCACCTGGAAGAAACGCTTCGGCATGGCTGCCGACCAGCTCACCCCCGCGGCCTACAAGAAGCAGGCCCTCGAGGAGGCGCAGGCACGCGCTTCGGCGGCGTAGGGGGGGCAGCAGGCATGCGGGCACGTCACCCGCCTGAAGGTACGCAGCCTCCGGGCTTGGCTGATCGGTCACCTGAAGACATCGCCAAGGGACTGCTGGATCCTGACTGCTACGAGGACCGGGTCTTCGCCAGTGGGATCCCGGCCAACAGGGACATCCTGCGCGCGCCAGGTATCGACCTCGTGTCTCGCCGTCGATCGTGGGCCCTGGCCGGGCCCGGAGCCGTGGGGTGGTCCTCGGCAGGAGCGGTGAGGCGGAAGTGCGACGGGCTCGGCGACGGGCTCGCCCCGCGCCCCCTCAGCGCCCCCTCAGCGCCCCCTCAGCGCGAGGCGAGCTTCTGCAGCAGCCCCTGCAGCACCGCAGCCTTGTCGCGGATGACCAGCACCGGGCCCTGGGACAGGCCCGCGACGCGGTTCGCCGTGGATCCGATCAACGCCCAGGCCAGCAGGGACAGGCCGCGGTGGCCCATGACCAGCATGTCGTCGCCAGCGGCCTCGATCAGGGAGGCGGCGGTGTGGCGGCCCTCGACGACCCGCAGGGTGGGGGGCTGGTGGTCGGCGCCGATCTCGGGCAGCACGTTCCTGTGCAGGTTCTCTTCGGCCGCGGAGACCACCTTGTCGTGGAACTCTTCGGAGGTCAGGCCCACCGTGCGCGAGCGCGGCGGGGCGTACTGGTAGACGGCGTGCACGTCGCGGCTGAGGGCACAGGCGGTGGTGATGGCGTGGATGGCGGCGTTGGAGAAGTCCAGGCCCACCACGACCCGGTCCAGGTGCACGGTGGAGCCCTGGGGGATGATGAGCACCGAGCAGGGGATGAGCCGCAGCAGCTTGGCCCCCGAGGAGCCCCAGCCGGCCCTCTCGCCGACCGCGGCCCGGCGCCCGAGCACGACCAGGTCGATGTCCTCGGCGACGACCAGCTCGGAGATCTGGACCTCGGGCTGCCCGACGCGGAAGCTGCCGGAGACCTCGACGCCCTCCAGGGTGGACAGCCGCTCGACGGCAGCGGCGACCTCGGGCGGGAGCTCGCGCTCCTCGTCCTCCAACAGCCCGGCCAGCGGCTCCGGCACCGGGTCCTGGTTGTAGATGTGCGTGACCAGGATGCGTCGGGCGCCCAGACCAGCGGCAGCGGCGTGGATCTGCTCGATGATGGTGGGGTCGCGCTCGTCACAGGTGAGGACGAGGAGGATGGACGGGAACACTTGGCCTCCAGACTCGGAAGTGGCGATTGTATCGAGCGGAGCGATGGCCGGCACCTGGGCGCATCAGCGGACCGTGGACCGGGGCTACACTGGCGGTATGGCTCCCTCTTCTGTCCCCCCGGTGTCCGAGCTGCCCGAGCCCTCGTTGGTCCTCGATGCGGGCCCGGTGCGGGTGAGGCACCGCCCGGGGCCGGGTCCGGACCTGGTCCTGCTCCACGGGGCGGGCGCTGCGGCCGCGGTCTGGGGGCCTCAGCTGCCGCAGCTCCCGGGCTTCCACCTGTGGCTGCCCGATCTGCCGGGTCGCGCCGGCAGCCCGGGCCCGGCCTGCACCACCGTCGACGCGCTGGGCGCCTGGCTGCACGGCCTGCTGGGAGCCCTGGGCCTGGGGCGACCCTTGCTGCTCGGTCACTCGCTGGGGGGGGGGCTGTGTGCCTGGAGCGGGCCTGCCAGGCAGGGGGGGATGCCTGCGCCGGCCTGGTGCTGGTCGGCAGCGCCGCCCGCCTGCGGGTCGCGCCCCCGGTCCTGGCCACGGCCGCCGCCGCAGCATCGCCGGGTGGGGGACCGGCCCTGCCCATGGACTTCGCCTTCGCCCCGGGCACCGCGCCCGAGGTCCTCGCCCGCTACCAGGCGACCTGTCAGGAGGTGCCAGCCGGCTCCGTGCTGGCCGACTGGCAGGCCTGCGACGCCTTCGACCGACGGGCGGCCCTGGCGGCGGTCACCTGCCCGGTCCTGGTGCTGCACGGCAGCGACGACCTGCTGACGCCGCCCAAGCACCAGGGCAGCCTGGCGGGGACCCTGCCCCAGGCCCGCCGGGTGGAGGTCGAAGGCGCCGGCCACATGCTGCCCTGGGAGCGGCCGGAGCGGGTGGGCGCGGAGGCGGTGGACTGGGTCGGCCAGCTGTAGCGGCCGGCCCTCGCTCAGCGCCCCCCCAGCCCCTCTCCCAGCCCCTCGGCCAGCCGGTCCGTGACCCGGTCGCGGAGCTCGGGCCCCAGGTGGGCGCCGCCTCGGAAGTCGTTGGCCGTGACGCCCCAGGCCGGCGTCGGTAGCACGCGGGCCCCGGCCTGTTCCAGGTCCCGGGCCTCGGCCTGGGTGAAGGCGGCGCCGGGGTCACCGGGCGGGGCAGCGGCGGGGACCAGCCACAGAGCGATGCCCTTGGCGCGCAGGTCCTGGACCATGGGGGCGATGACGGTGTCCACCCAGTCGGGGTCGGGGGGGGGCGGGGTCGGCGACACCACCTGGGTGCTCCAGGCGGGGAAGATCTGGGAGAAGGCCTGGTTGACGGTGCCCTGTCGACCGCCGACATCACCGGCACCGGCCGAGGCCAGGCCGCGCAGGATCCGGTCCCGGGTGGCGTCCCGAAGCAGCATCAGTCGGGCGCTCTCCTGCCGCAGCCGGCTGCCGCCGAAGAGCTGCTGGCGCAGAGCAAGATCGTCGGCGGTGCCCAGAGCCATGACCCGGGCGCGCTGCTCGGCGTCGAGGGTGGTGGGCCGCAGGCTGCTGGCCAGGGCGTAGATCAGCACGACCTGCGGCTGTGCTTCGTCCTGGTGGACCAGCCGGTGGGTCGCGGCGGCCAGGTGGATGGGCCCGCCGCCTCGCACCACGGCCAGGGTGACGCCGCGGGGATCACCCAGATCGGCCCCCAGGCGCTCGGGGTCGATGGCGGCCTCGGCGACCGAGTTGCCGACCACCAGGAGCGCGGCCCGGCTGGGGTCGGCCCCGTGCAGCAGGGGCGGCTCCATGGGCAGGTTCCGGCGGCTGAGACCCATGCCCAGACCCAGGCCCAGCGCGACCAGCAGGACCAGGACCGAGCCGAGCAGGCGGCCGCGATCAGAAGCGGAAGTAGAGGAAGGCACGGGCGTTGTCGCGGGAGAATAGGAGGAGGAGCCCGATGGCCGCGGCCCAGCCCAGGCCCCGCAGGGCGGGGCCCAGGCGGGTGCCGGCCGGCACGCGCAGGGTGCCGCTCAGCCACAGCAAACCGGCCCCGGCCAGGACGACGGCGCAGGCGCCCCGGGCCAGGGTCCAGTCGGCGGCGCTGGCGGCGAAGGGGGACAGGCGCAGGATGTCCAGGATGCGGCCCAGGTCGCGCTCGCGGAAGAAGAGCCAGCCGAGCACGGTGGCCGGGAACATCAGGGCGATGGCCAGCGGGCGGGGCAGGGGAGCCGGCCGCAGGGCCTGCCAGCCGCGGTGAAGGACCAGGATGAGCGCGTGGTAGCCGCCCCACAGCACGAAGTTCCACGAGGCGCCGTGCCACAGACCCGAGGCCAGCAGCGAGGCGAAGGTCGCCAGGGTCCGACGCAGGGGCCCTGGCCGCTCCCCGCGCAAGGGCCGGTAGAGGTAGTCGTGGATCCACGAGGAGAAGCTGATGTGCCAGCGGCGCCAGAAGTCCGCGGGCGAGGTGGCAGAGTAGGGCTGGTGGAAGTTCTCCTGGAGCTCGAAGCCGAGCATGCGGGCGCTGCCGCGGGCCAGCAGCGTATAGCCGCCGAAGTCACCCAGGATCTGGACGCTGAAGCCCAGCATGGCGACCCAGACCAGGGGGAAGCTGGGGTGCTCCAGGTCGAGGATGCGATCGACGTAGAGGGCGACGTTGTCGGCGACGACGACCTTGAGCAGGGCACCACGCAGGCACAGGCCCAGCCCCGAGCCCAGGCTCTCCCACGAGAAGCGGCGGGGCGACTCGACGTGGGCCAGCAGGTCGCGGGCCCGCTCGATGGGGCCGGCGACGAGCTGGGGGAAGAGCGAGACGAAGACCACGAAGGCCAGCAGGTCGCGGCGCGGCTCCAGGCGGCCTCTCCAGATGTCGATGGAGTAGGACAGGCTCTGGAAGGTGTAGAAGCTGATGCCCGCCGGCAGCAGCAGGCGGAGCAGGGGCGGGTCCAGGTGCAGGCCCAGGCGTGCGCCGGCGGCGGCCACGGCGCCGGCGAAGAAGTCGAAGTACTTGAAGGTGCCCAGCAGGCCCAGGTTTCCGACCAGGGACAGGCCCAGCAGCAGGTTCCGACGCCCCGGCCAGCGGGCCATGCCCAGGCCGACGCCGTAGTCGATCAGGGTCGAGGCGTAGAGGAGGAGCAGGAACCAGGGGTGGACCCAGCCGTAGAAGACGGCGCTGGTGATGGCCAGCAGCACGTTCTGGGCGCGCGTCGAGGGCAGGGCCCAGTAGACCAGCAGCACGGCAGGCAAGAAGCCGAGGTAGGCGAGTTGGACGAAGGTCATGGCGGCCGAGGCGGGGTGCGCGCCAGCGTACCCTGCTCCTTGTGATGGCTCCCACCCTCCTGCCCGCCCTGGTGCTGCTGGCCTGCGACTCCCGCTGTAGGGCAGGTGTGGACTGGTTCGCCGCGGATGTGGCGCCGGCGGCCGGCGCCTGGGCCCAGTACCGCCTGGCTGCGACCCACACCGGCCAGGCCCCCGGCGGCAGTCGGGTCGGCCCCGAGCTGGCCCTGACCTGGAAGAGCGCCGCCTACGCCATCGGCGACTACTCGGCCTCGAAGGGCTCCCCCACCCTGGTCGACGACACGGTCTACGTCGGCTTCGACGACGGGATCCTGCGCGCCCTGGACGCCGCCGACGGCAGCCTGCGCTGGGACTTCGCCACCCGGGCCGCCCAGGCTGAGGTCGACCGCAGCGACAGCGCCAACCGGGGGATCCACGGCACCCCGGCGGTGGCGAAGGGCATCGTCTACATCGGCGCCTACGACGGCTGGCTCTACGCCCTGGACGCCGACGACGGCAGCCTGGTCTGGGAGGCGCAGCTGGGCGACTCGATCGGCGCCTCGCCGGTGCTGTACCAGGGCGGCGTCTTCATGGCGGTGGAGCTGGGCGACCCCGAGGGCAAGGTCGATGTCCTGGACGCCGCCACCGGCTGCACCTGCTACGAGACACCCCCGCTGGGCGACAACCCGCACTCCTCGGTCAGCATCGACCCGGTGCGGGGGCGCTTCTTCGTCGGCTCCAACAACGGCCGCGTCTCGGCCTTCGACCTCGATCCCTTCGTGCCGGCCTGGGTGGCGGCCATGGAGGCGGGCGGCGACGGCAGCCAGGACGGGGCCGTGAAGTCGACGGTCGCTGTGGACGGCGACACGGTCTACGCCACGTCCTGGGATCACTCCCTGCACGCGCTGGACGCCGAGACGGGGCAGCGCCGCTTCGACTTCCAGACCGGCGGCAAGACCATGTCCTCGCCCAGCCTGTGGCAGGGCGTGGCCTACCTGGGCTCGCACGACCACGTGCTGTACGCCGTCGACGCCGATCCCGACGCCTCCTACGCCGACGACCAGGCGCGCGAGCGCTGGCGCTTCGCGACGGGGAACTGGATCCTGTCCTCGCCGACGGTGGTGCCCGAGGCTGGCGTGCTGCTGGTCGGCAGCAATGACGACTCCCTGTACATGCTCGACCTGGCCGACGGCCACGAGGTCTGGAGCGCCGGTCTGGACGGCCACGTCAGCAGCGTGCCCACCGTGGTGGACGGCACGGTGCTGGTGACCGATGCCAGCGGCACGGTCTGGCGCTTCGACTGAGTCGCCCGGGGGCGCTCAGCGCGTGACGGTCAGGTCGATGCCGTAGCCGCCGCCCGCGTCGTGGGTCGCGCCGCTGGGGGTCTCGCTGCCGTCGCGGACCACGCAGGGGCGGCCAATGCGCTGGTTGGGCTTGCCCGGGTGCAGGCGCTCGACCTCGACGCAGGTCTCGGTCCGGCCGTCATAGTCGCTGTGGTACAGGACCACGGTCCATGTCCACGCGCCCTTGGTCCACAGCCAGGTCGCGCCGTCCTGCAGCGGCTCGAAGGTGTGGGTGAACAGCGGCTTGGTGGGCTTCTTGCCCACGGCAACGGTCGCGCTATCGGCCCGGGCCGGGGTGCTGGTGGCCAGCATGCCCAGCAGCATGCCCAGCAGCATGCCCAGCGGCAGGGTCAGCAGCGGTGCCAGGGAAGCTCGTCCTCGTTCCATGTCGTCGCCTCGTGGGAGTCGCGCCCGCCAGGATCAGGCGGCGCCAGCTTATCGCGCCGCGGGCCGGGGCCTGAGGCTGAAGGTGGGCCCCGTCGCGTTAGGCGGGATCATGATCATCCCGGATCGGGTCCTGGTTCTCGGCTGTGGCGGCATCGGCGGGACCGTCGCCGCGCACCTGTCTGCCCAGGGGGTCGACGTCTGCGTCGTGTCCCGCAACCCCGACGTGGCCCAGGCCGTGAACACCCGCGGCTTCGAGCTGTCGGGGATCGGGGTCGAGGGCACCCGCCGGGTGCCGGGCACGGTCTGTACGCGGATCCCGCCGGGCGCCGTCTACGACCTGGTGCTCCTGGCCACCCAGCCGCCGGACCTGGAGTCCGCGGCCCGACAGGTCCTGCCGCACCTGGCGCCGCAGGCCCGCGTCGTGACCCTGCCCAACGGCCTGCCCGAGGAGCGGGTGGCCGCAGTCCTGGGCGACCGGGTGCGGGTCATCGGCGCCATCGTGGGCTGGGGCGCCTCCTCGCCGGCCCCGGGAGTCTTCGAGCGGACCAGCGAGGGCGGCTTCGTATTGGGCCGGCTGGACGGGGCGCCCGACCCGGTGCTGGACCGCCTGGCGGTCCTGCTGGCCCCCATTGGCCCGGTGGAGCGCAGCGACAACCTGCGCGGCGCCCGGTGGAGCAAGCTGGCCCTGAACTGCGCCATCTCCTCGCTGGGCACCCTGGGGGGCGACCGCCTGGGCGTGCTGATGCGCGATCGTCAGACCCGCCGCCTGGCGCTCGAGGTCATGACCGAGGTGGTGGAGGTCGCCCGCGCCGAGCGGATCTCGCTGCCCAAGCTCGCGGGCACCCTGGACCTGGAGTGGCTGGCCCTGACCGAGCAGGAGCGGCGGGTCAAGGGCTCGCTGTCCCTGGCCGCGAAGCACGCCCTGCTGCTGGTCGTGGGCCTGCGCTACCGCCGCATGCGCTCCAGCATGCTGGCGGCCCTGGAGAGGGGGCGCCCGGCCGCCGTCGCCTTCCTCAACGGCGAGGTCACTGAGCGGGCGGCCCGCCACGGCCTGGCGACCCCGGTCAACGACGCGGTCCTGGCGCGGGTCTCGACCCTGAAGCCGACCGGCGCGCCGACCCACCACCTGCTGGCCCGGCTCTACGCGGACACGCGGGTCGCAGTGGCCTGAGCGCAGTGGCCTGAGCGCAGTGGCCTGAGCGCAGTGGCTTGAAGGCAGCAGCGGCTGGGGGGGGGCGGCTCAGGGTTGCAGGCGCAGGCCCTCGTCCGCCGGCCAGGCGTGGTCCCAGGTCCCGGCAGCCCAGGCGCCGGAGCCGAGCGCGGCGTCGGGTGCGGCGCCGAAGCGCCAGCTCCGCTCCCAGGCGGGCTCCTCCAGCCAGGCCAGCACGGGCGCGTCGCAGCCGGCGGCGCGGATCCCGGCGGCGTCGAGCAGGGTGACCGTGGCGACCCGACCTCGCTCCCAGGTCACGGTCAGGGGCGAGCCGGGGACGGGGCGGCCCCAGCGGGTCCGGACCTGGCGGTGCCGCTCGCCGGCCTGGGGCAGGCAGGGGTTGGCCCCCAGGGACAGGCGGCCGGCCCAGGCCCCCGGCGGCGTGGCCAGGACGGCGGCGACCTCTGCCGGCGAGGCCTCGTCCAGGGCCAGGGACCACCAGCCCGGCGAGAGCTGCTGGATCGGGCCGCGGCGGAGCGGGTCCGCCATGAGCGCCGCGAGGGGGGCGGGCACATGGGCGCGGGCCATCTCGGCCGTGGGGTCGACGCGCTCGGGGTCCAAGGCGCCCTCGTCGTGCCAGCCGCGGGCCAGGGCCCAGGCGAGGGCCTGACCGGGGCGGGCGGCGTCCAGCATCAGGGGCAGGGCCTCGGTCTTCCAGCCGACCTCGTCGATGATGGTCCGGCCCGCGCTGTCGGTGGTGAAGGGGTCGGCCCCGCGGGCCAACAGCAGGCGGACCACGTCGAGGTGATCGCCCTGCACCGCGTCGACCAGGGCCGGGTCGCTGTGGGTCCACTTGCGCTGGAAGAAGCCCGTCCGGCCGGTGCTCTCGGGCTCCAGGCAGCGGTCGGGGTCCTCGCCCTGGTCCAGCAGCCAGCCGACGGTCTCGACCCGGCCGTCGGCGGCCGCCGTGTTCAGCAGGGTGCGTGGGTCCTCGCGCCAGGTGCAGGTGACGGCTACCGGCTCGGGTGCCAGGCGGGCGAGCAGGGCCGTGTCGCCGGCCGCGGCGGCCTCACAGGCCGAGGCGGGGGCGCCCATGGTGAGCAGGGTGTCGACCACGGGGGGCAGCGGCGCGCCCGCGGGACGATCTTCGACCACCAGGGCCGTCATGGCGCGGTCCAGGCCGGCGCCCTGGGCGTGCAGCCAGCTCGTCCAGTCGGGCGCGTCGGCGTCGAATGCGTGGCCCGGCAGGTAGGCGGCGAGGGCGGCGCCGGGGCGCGGCTGCTCCAGGTCGGCGCCCGCCGACAGCAGCAGGCGCACGACCTCCCGGCTGGGCGCCGGCGCGGCGAGGGCGCAGGACAGCGCGTGGTAGCGGGCGTAGTGGGGGCGGTCCTCCAGGATGTAGATCGGCACCAGCAGGCCGCCGGTGAGCGCGCTGGTGAAGAAGCGGAAGAGCATGCCGTTCTCGGAGACCGGCTCGTCGCTGCGCACGCGGCCGGCCGCGTTGACGTCGATGCCGGCGGCGACGGCCCGGCGGATGGCCGGCAGATCGCCCAGGGCGGCCGCGCGGCACAGCGCCAGCTCGGGGGAGTGGTCGGCATCCGAGGCGAGGGCGGCGGCGGTCCAGGCGAGCAGCAACAGCATGCTTCCCGCTAGCCCGGGGGGATCGCCGGCGCCTGGGTCCCCAGGGTCGCAGGGGAGGGTGCGCCCCCGCGTGGCTTCCATGGAGCGGCCGTCCGCGAGCGGCTGTGCGTGGGGCGTGCGCGTGGGCGGGACTGCACGGGGCAAGGGGGCGAGTGGGGACGGCGGGGTGAGGAACCACGAAGAGGTGGCTCGGTCTGGACGCGTAGCGGCCGCTCGCGACCCCTCGAAGCGGTCATCGCTGGGGGAGACCGGCGGTCTGGTCGCGTAGGGGCCGCTCACGCTGAAGCGTCAGCCCAGGCGGATCCTCGGCGCCTCAGATCACCAAGGTAGAAGCCAGCTCGCTGCCGCCGGCGCTGCTGGCCAGCCGCCCGAAGAGCCGGTCGGCCCGGGCGAGCTGGTTGGCCAGGTGGACCATGAGCGCCCGCCGCAGGACGGCGCTGACGTCGTCGTCGCGGTTCAGCAGGGCGTGGGCCCGATCGTGGGACAAGCGCAGCAGGTCGATGTGGCCGCGGGCCCGGACGCTGGCCAGGCGCTCGCGATGGGCCAGGGCGCCGGCGAAGCCCAGGATGGCCGGGCCGGAGATGAGGCCGACGACGACGCGGTCGCCGGTGCCGGTGCTGCGGATGACCTCGACCTGTCCGTCGAGCAGGAAGTACAGGGCGTCAGAGGCCTCGCCCTCGTTGATGAAGGTGCGGCCGTTGAACTGCTCGTAGGTCATGCCGCGGGCGAGGGACTCGAGCTGGGACCGGCTGGCCCCGTCCAGGCCCGGCAGCTTGGCCAGGGCGACGACGTAGGGGTCGAGGCTCATTCGCGGCTCGCGAGCATGCGGGCCGTGGCCCGGAAGGCGGGGTCGTCGGCGTGGGCGCGGACCAGCTCGACCATGCGGTCGTTGGTCTCTGCCACGCGGTCGAGCATGAGGTCCAGGACGAGCTTCTCCAGCGTCTCGGTCGCGCCCGGGTCGCTGGCGAGCATGGTCTGGTAGGTGGCCCGGTCGAGCAGCGCGGTCCGGACGGTGTCCAGGGCCACGACGTCGGCGGTGCGGGGCTGGTCCTGGCCGAAGAAGGCGACCTCGCCCAGCAGGTTGTCGGGGCCCAGGGTCGCGACGGCGTGGGTGTCCCCGCCAGCGGGCACGCGCACCTCGACCTGTCCCGACAATAGCAGCAGCATGCGGTCGCCGCCGCCGCCCGCCGCCAGCAGGACCTCTCCCGCCGCGAAGTCCGCCGGATGGAAGTACATGCACAGGGCCGTCCGGCTGAGCGGGTCAAGGCCGCTGAGCAGGCCGTTGCCCTCCAGGAGGGACTGGAATTGGGGGTCCGTCACGGGGCCTCCCTGGGCGGAACCGCGCCGACGGGGGGGATGCGGCAGCATACGTCGCGGCGCAGCCTCCGCCCAGGCGCTACGCTCAACCGGCATCTGGAGGCCCCATGCTCGCGTTCTCCCTGGCCCTGTTGCTGGCCTGCGGTCCCAAGGCCCCGCCCTCTGCGGCGGCCGCTCCCACCGGCGCTCCCCTGGAGGATGCGGCCCCGCCTGCGCCTCCTCCTTCGCCCCCTCCTCCTCCCCCCAGCGCGCTGCAGCAGCTCAGCTCGCAGGGCATGCAGATCTCCTGGCAGGTCGAGGGCAACCGGCTGCACTGCCACATGAGCGCCCCCACGGCCGGCTGGGTCCGCTTCGGCATCAACTCGGTGCGCTCGCAGGCGCAGGCCAACATCATCCTGGGCTGGGTCGACGCCGAGGGGGGCCACGTCCAGGACGGCTTCGCCAACGACCCGCCCCACATCACGCCCGACACCGAGCTGGGCGGGACACAGGACGCGACGCTGGTCTCGGGCGCCGAGGCGGCCGGCCGGACCGAGGTGGAATTCACGATCCCGCTGGACTCGGGTGATGCCTATGACATCGCGCTGGTCCCGGGCTCCATGGTCTACCTGGTGCTGTCCTACGGCCCCGACGACAACCCCGAGCACACCGCGGTGGTCCGGACCGTCGAGCAGATCACGCTGTAGCGGCTCAGCGCAGCGGCGCAGCGGAGCGGCTCAGGCCGTCGGGTCCGAGGGCCGCCGCTCGTGGGGCGGCTGGGGTGTGCGGATCGGGTTGTTGTAGGGCACCCGGTTCGCGCGGTCGTCGTGAAAGTAGCGGGCGATGGCCTCGGCCAGCAGGCGGGCGATGCGGCGGGCGTTTTCGGGCCGCGGGGCGACGGGCCGCTGGTGCTCGTCCAGCTCCCAGACCAGGTCCTTGCGGATCTCGATGCCGATGGCGCCGGGGCGGCCCTGGCCGAAGCGGTAGTCGTCGATGACCTGGCCGCTGTCGGCGCGGATGAAGGCCTGGATGCGCTCGTAGACCTTGCGGGCGACGGCGAACTCGCGCTCGAAGCCGCGCGGTGGGGTGCGGAACATGTGCAGGTAGCTGCGCAGGGCCTCGCTCTCCGAGCTGCGCAGGTTGGTGTCGAGCAGCATGCGCCAGACCGCGACGACCATGGGGTCCTGGGCCTGGTCGGGGTGGGCCTGCATGAAGCGCAGGCGGGCGAACTCGAAGAAGTGCCAGACCTGGCTGCGCACCTCGACGCTGCCCTCGGGCAGGCAGTAGGGGAAGTTCAGGGCCACGGGCAGGCCGGCGCGCTCCAGGTGCAGGCTGATCCGGCTGGGCAGGGCGCGGTCGCAGGTGAACTCGCCCAGGCGGTCGGGGTACAGCGGGTCGAAGATGCCGGCCGGCATGCGGTTCAGCGTCTGGTAGGACAGGGCCCGGTTGAGGATGCTGATCTCGGGGCGCAGCGTGCCCGAGGCGTTGTAGACGTCGTAGGTGTGCACCCCGACGGCCAGGGTGCGGCGTGAGAGCTGCTGGTCGAAGTGGTCGGAGATGGCGTCATACCAGCGCTCCAGCAGCACCCGCTTCTGCTGGAAGTCCAGCCACTGGGAGAAGGGGCTGTTGATGGCGAAGCGCTCCATGTAGGAGGCGTTGCTCGGGGTCAGGCCGGGGAAGCGGCCGAAGTCCATGACGACGCGGGCCAGGTGTACGTGCAGGAACTGGGGGATGCCCAGGGCCCCGACCAGCTCGCCGGCCACCAGGGAGGCCCCCCAGTCGCGCTCTCGCAGGTAGAGGGGGTGGATGCGGGCCGGGTCCACGGGCTCGCCCCGCGCCATGAGCAGCGGGGCCGGAACGACGCGGCCGTCGTGGATGACGTAGACGGAGACCTGGTCACGCAGGGCCTCCCCCAGGTCTGCGACCTGCTCCCCCTGGCCCGGTAGCAGCTCGCTGGGAAGCAGCTCCCAGGAGCCCGGGCCGGTGGCGATCCCGATGGTCTGCAGGGGGATGGCGGGGACCGGGTCGGTCATGGGGCTCCCAGGTGGGCACGGCGAACGGGCGGCGGGGCCCGTGCGGCGGCGTGGGCAAGCTATCGGGTCGGCCCGGCGGACACGAGGGGGGGGGGGGCGCCGGGCTCTGCAGGTGGGCCCGCATTGGAATAGGTTGCAGGCCCCGCTGGACCGCTGAGGAGCGCATGCTGAAGGTACGAATCGTTGGAACCGGCTTCCATGCGCCGGAGCGGGTGGAGACGGCAGAGGATCTGGCCCCGCGGATCGGCAAGGATGCAGCCTGGATCCGGCAGCGGACGGGGGTGCTGCGGCGCCACATCTCCGACGAGCCCATGCACATCATGGCGGCGCGGGCGGCCCGGAAGGCCCTGGGCGACGGCCCGCCTCCCGACCTGGTGATCAACGCGTCGCTGACGCCGCTGCAGCTCATCCCCGACTCCTCGGTCTTCATCCTCGAAGAGCTGGGCCTAGGGGGCACGCCCTCGTTCTCGGTGCACGCGACCTGCTTGAGCTTCCTGGTGGGCCTGCAGGTGGCCTCGTCCCTGGTCGCCGCCGGCACCTACCGGCGCATCCTGGTCGTGAGCTCCGAGCAGGGCAGCGTCTCGCGGGACTACGAGCAGCCCGAGAGCGCGGCCCTCATCGGGGACGGCGCCGGCGCGGTCGTGGTGGAGCCCACCCCGGCAGGTCAGGACAGCGCCATGCTGGACTTCGCCATGGCCACCTTCCCCGACGGGGCCAGCCTGACCGTGCTGCGGGGCTGCGGCACCCGAAAGCACCCCAACGACCCGGCCACCACCGTCCAGGACAACCTGTTCCAGATGAGCGGCCCGGGGGTCTACAAGATGGCCCTGCGCAAGGTGCCGCCGGTCGTGGGCGGGCTGTTGGCCCGACACGGGCTGTCGCCCGGGGACATCGACATCGTCATCCCCCACCAGGCCAGCGGCCCGGGCATGAAGGCCTACCAGAAGCTGGGCTTCACCTCGGAGCAGATCGTCGACATCATCGGCGAGTACGGCAACTGCATCTCGGCCAGCCTGCCCATGACCCTGGCCCACGCCGACCGGGAGGGCCGCCTGAAGCGGGGCGACCTGGTCTGCATGCTCGGCACCGGCGCCGGCCTGAGCGTCGCGGCGGCCCTGCTGCGCTGGTAAGGGGTCGGGCTCCTCCGCCTGCCGGCGGACCCTGCTGCCAGAGGTGCCGATGGACTCGATCCTCACCCGCCTGAACCGGGCCCGCCGCGTGGCCGGCACCACCTTCGGGGTCAAGGTCCGCCCGTGGATCGTCGGCTGGCTCTTCTTGAACCTGCGGGTCCTGGTGGCGGTGGGCCAGGCCCTGGACCCGCTGTTCTTCCCGCGGCTGAAGCAGACCCGGGTGACGCGACCCATCGTGCTGGTCGGCAACCCGCGCACGGGCACCACCTTCCTGCAGCGCTTCCTGTCCGACCACGGCATCGGCGCCGGGCTCGAGCTGTACCGGATGTTGTACCCCTCGCTGCTGCTGCAGAAGGTGCTGACGCCGATGCTGCCGCTGCTCGAGCGGATCTCGCCGGCGAAGTACCACAACACGGCGGCCCACGAGACCAGCCTGTCCTCGGTCGAGACCGACGACGTGGGCGTGCTCTTCCGCTACTTCGACGGCTTCTTCCTCTACGGCTTCTTCCTGGCCTTCGATGACCAGGACCTGCTGCGTGAGTTCGAGCCCAGCACCCGCGACACCTCGGCCCGGGACTTCGACTGGTTGGAGCAGCTGTGGGCCCGCAGCATGGTCGCCCACGACACCGACCGCGTCGTGGCCAAGCTCTTCAGCCTGGGCCCGCGACTGCCGGCCTTCACGGCCCGCTTCCCCGAGGCCAGCATCCTGTACTTGGCCCGGGATCCCATCGACATCATCCCCTCGGGCATGAGCCTGGTGACGGGGGTGCTCGACTCGGCCTTCGGCTTCTGGAAGCTGCCCGAGCCGGTCCAGCGCCGCTACCTCGACCGCCTTTATGTTGCCTTCGTCGAGCTGCTGCGCCGCTTCCACGCCGACTGGAGCAGTGGCGCCATCCCCCACGACCGGGTCTACATCGTCCGCTACGACCGCATGATGTCGGACTTCGAGACGGTGATGGACGAGATCCTGGCCCACATCGGCCACGAGCCCGACGCCGCGCTGCTGCAGGCCATCGGCGCCCGGGGCATGAAGCAGCGGTCCTACAAGAGCGGGCACAAGTACGATCTGCAGAAGTTCGGCCTGGACGCCGAGCAGATCCGCACGGACTGCGCGTTCTTCTACCAGGCCTTCTTGCCGCCGCTGCCTAGCTCGCTGCCCCTAGCTCGCTGCCCTGGCTCGCTGCCCTAGTTGGCGGCTGCCACATCGACGACGGAGAGCAGCAGGGGTGCCGGGCTGGTGCAGGTCATGCACTCGATGCCGATGAGCCAGACGCCGTCGGTGGTGAAGCCGCCGAAGGGGGCGCCGGAGCGGCTGTCCACGGCCTGGGCCAGGTCGACGTGGGTCAGCCCGTAGGTGTCGGCGTGGTACAGGCCGTCGGCGGTGTCGAGGACCGACATGATGTTGTCTTCCACGTAGCTGACGTCCTGGCCCGCGACATAGCCGATGAGCAGGCGGTCCCCCTTGGCCGTGTCGAAGTCCTGGCCGCTGGCTTCCTGCGTCGCGCCGGCCCAGTCGTAGCTGTAGGTCGAGGCCCCGGCGACGGTCTGCAAGGCGGCCGCGCTGTGCAGATCGACCAGGAAGGACAAGGAGCCCGAGTCGTCGGTGAAGACCAGGTCGTGGTTGTCCGAGCTTGGGTCCAGGGTCAGGAAGAGGGTGAACAGGATCTCGTCCCGGCTGTCCTCACGCGACCACAGGCTCACGGCCCAGGTCCAGGTGCCTTCGCGCTCGACCAGGTCCTGGGTGGGATCGAAGGCGTTGCCCAGGATGCTGAAGTCCGTCAGGTCGGCGCTGGAGGCCTGCAGCACGCTGTTGTCGTACAGCCGGTAGTCGCGGATGTCGGACTGCTTGAGGCTGTTGTTGTTGATCGAGGCGAGGACCTCGTCCTTGGTGATCGAGAAGGCGATGAGGCTCACGTGGTCGACCGCGCTGGGGTCCAGCTCGCGACCGCGCAGATCATGCGTGAGCTGGGACCAGTCGACGTGCACGTCGGCGCCGGGCTGGATGGCGACGGAGTCCACGGAGAGGGTGGCCTGGTAGCTGTAGTTGTTGGCGTCGGCGAAGACGAGGTCGTTGCTGCCGGTCGCCCCGCTGTCGTCGCCCTTGTCCTTGCCGCAGCCGGTCAGGGGCAGCGTAGCCAGCGCGAGGAGGCCAAGGGCGAGGATGGACATGAGGACTCCGAGGGGAAGGGGGGCGGCGCAGGCGGTGTCCGCAGGGACCACCTTAGCGGGGGAAGGATCCCGCCGCAGGTCCGGGGGCTCCGCCGCAGGTCCGGGGGCTCCGCCGCAGGTCCGGGGGCTCCGCCGCAGGTCCGGGGGCTCAGCCCTCCTCGCCCGGCGGACGTGTCGCCTCGGCCAGCAGGCGCCCCAGCCCCTTGACGGCCTTGCGCCCCAGGACCCGCTTCCAGTCGGCGTCGGGATCGGCGGCGCGCATGGCCAGGAGCTGGTCGATGCCCTGCTGGACGGCAGCCTCGACCTGGCGGCGCACGGCCCAGGCGGCCTCGTCGTCGTCGCGCCCGCCCCACTCGGCGGTGGAGACCGGCGGCAGGAAGGCGAAGTACTGGCGGCGGATCCCCGGCATGCCCAGGGGGCCCTGGCCCTTGAGCAGGGGAGGCACGACCTCGGGGCGAATGCCGACCTCTTGGACCCACTCGCCGACGATGCCCTGCATCAGGCGGTCCTGGTCGGCCACCACGTCGAAGACGTCGTCGGCGCCGACGGCGGCGAAGGGCACGACGGTGACCCCGTGCCGCAGGGCCAGGCGGGCGAAGCCCAGGCGCTCGCCCCACAGCAGCTGGTAGCGCTGGTCCGCTCGCTTGAAGGCCTCGCGTGCCCCGCCGGGGAAGACCAGCACGCACTCCCCGGCCTGGAACAAGGCGGCCGCGTTGTCCCGGTTGCCGTCCACGGCGCCGAAGCGCTCCAACATCCGGCGCCAGCCGGGCAGCCGCCAGTGGGCCTTCTCTCCCAGGCTGCGGACCAGGATCCCGTGGTGGCGCTGCAGGCGGAAGAAGAGCTGCGGCACGTCGACGATGCCGCCCAGGGTGTGGTTGCCGACAAAGAGCAGGGGCCGCTGGCTGGGCAGGTGCTCCTCGCCGACGAAGACCGGGCGGGTCAGGGCCCGCAGCCAGGCCAGCGAGGCCCAGGCCAGGTCCAGCTCGGCGGCGGTGGCCACGGCGGGCAACACGGGCGGGGAGGAGGGGCTCACAGCAGGCTCACGGGAGGTTCACAGCTGGTTCAGGGCGCGATCGTGGGGTGGGCGGCCAGCCAGGCCTCCACCTCGGCCCGGACCTCCAGCGGGCCCTGCCACTTCGCGACGTTCAGGCCCTCGGGGCCGTAGGCGGCGTTGACGCGGTCGCGCAGGTCTTCGAGCAGGACCACCTGGTCGGTGCGGTCGTCGCCCGTGGTCGGGACCAGGGCGTAGCCGGTGAGGTCGGCGAGGTGGAAGGAGAAGGTGCCGGGACGATCGCCGCGGTGGGCCGCGGGCCGCAGGACGGCGGCGAACAGGCTGTCGGCGTCGTCCTGGGTGGTGGTCAGGGGGCTCACCTGGTCGGTGAGCTGGACCAGGGTGAGGTCGCTGCGCTCGGCCTCGTCCTGGCGCGACAGCGCGATGGAGTTGCCCGGCAGGTAGAGCAGGTTCGAGAAGGCGCTGTCCGCCTCCCAGTCGTCGGAGGAGGCGGGGAACCAGGAGTGGCCCAGCAGCTCAGGGTGCCAGGGGGCCGGGTCCTTGGCGCGGGGGTCCTCCTCGTCGGTGATCTGCGGGTAGACCCAGTCGCCCTGGAACAGGGACAGGTCGTAGCCGGTGCTGCCGTCGGCCCGGGGGAAGATCCGGTAGCCGTGGGCGATGTACTCGTAGCCCCACAGGCGGTGGCGATCGGCGCCGAAGATGAAGTGGGCGCCGCCGGGGATCCAGGTGTCGACGTCCAGGGCGCGCTGGCCGGTCCAGGCGGTCCAGCAGGCCTGGTCGTCGGGCGCGCAGTAGTCGGGGTTGCTGGGCCAGCAGGCACCCTCGCTGTCGGGCGAGGCGTAGTCCCGGCTGGTGGGGCTGCACGAGGCGGGGACCTCGCCAAGCACGTCGCCGTCGGTGCAGGAGTAGCAGGGCTTGTCGTGGACCATGACGCCCAGGGTGAAGCCGGCGTCGACCAGCTCGCCGAGCACGCCGTCCAGCCCGCACTGTCGGGCCTTGGTGCCGAACTCCCAGGTGACGCCGAAGGCCACGGGCAGGCCGGTGGACCGCAGGGGGGCGATGTTGGCCCGGAGCTGGTCCACGTAGGCGGTGAAGTTGTCGGCGGGGTCCTCGCTCGCCGTGCAGGCCATGTTGGCGTCGGTGAAGGGCTGCTCCAGCGTGCTGACGATGAACATCGACAGCGGCGGGCGCTCGTCCTGGGGGTCCTGCACGTACCAGGCACGGACGGCGGTGCTGCCGTCGGGGGCCTGGACCAGGGCCGCGAGCTGGCCCATGGCGCCGGGCGGGACCAGGGCGATGGCAGGCTCGTCCAGGGGCTGGGCGGCGCGCAGGCCCTGCTCGTCCATGACCAGCAGCTCGGTGCCCGAGGGGGCGTCGGGGCAGTCGGCCAGGGCGTGGATGGCGCCGGTGCGGCTGTCGACGGCCAGCTCGTGGATGCGGCCGCACAGGCTCCAGCTCTGGGCCAGGTGGAAGCCCTGCTCGTCCTTGACCAGGCGCAGCAGCCGGCCCTCGCTGCCCCGGGCCACCCACAACACCCCGCGGTCGGCGTCGACGGCCAGCACCGAGGCGCTGCCGGGCGGCACCAGCTGCGTGGCGCGGGCCGTGTCCTGGGTGTCGATGGCCCACACGCTGCCGTCGCGCTGGGCCCCGACCAGCCAGCGTTGGTCGGCCAGCCAGCTCATCTGGCTCAGGCCGCCTGTCAGGCTGATCCGCGTGCCGATCTGCCAGGCGGGATCGGTGGTGTCGAGGAGCGCGACCCCGTCGGCGCTGGACAGGGCCACGTGGTCGCCGCCGCGGGAAGCGCAGGCCTGGTCGAACTTGTCCCCGGTGTCGCGGGCGACCAGGTGGCGCGCCCAGGGCCGGTTCCAGGACTTCCAGGTCTCGCTGTCCCGGCTGGTGCCGACCATGCCGACGGCGCTGCCGCCCGGCTTGACCAGCAGGATCTGGTCGTCCACGTCGTCCAGGCAGGCGGCGGCCCAGCTCTCGGGCAGGGCGATGCGCCCGGGCGTGAAGTGCACGCCGCGGGTGCAGTCTTCGGGGGTGTCGGTGCCCAGGCCGTCCAGGCAGAAGTCGCCCTCGGGCCAGGTCCAAGAGGGGCCCAGGTACTGGATGCTCTCGCCGTCGGCGTTGAGGGAGTAGACGTCGTCGTTGCCGGCGGCCCGCAGGACCATCCGGGGGGTGTCGCCCGCGCCCACGACCACGCTGCGGGGCGTGACCGGGACCAGGTCCCAGCGGGCCGCTGCCCACAGCTCGTCGTGGTCCGAGACGCAGCAGGTGGGGCCGGCGGCGCTGTCCTGGCCGTGCCCGGAGCAGGCCCAGGCCATCCACAGGCCCAGCGTGATCACTCTGCTGCCGCCGTGTAGAAGGGCGTGATCCAGACCCGCTCCTGGCCCTGGTCGGCGCCGCCGGTGTCTCCACCGGTGTCCGCGGGTGTCTTGCCCGCGGTGTCGCCGGTGCCGCCCCCGTCCGCGCTGCCGGTGAGCACGACGCGGATGTACCAGGCGCCGCCGGGCGCCAGGGAGATGGTGTCGTCCATTGGGGCGCCGTCCTTCTGCGCGACGATCTCGCCCATGGCGTCGACGACCTCCAGGCGGGTCACGGTGTAGCCCTGGCCGTCCAGGCGGGCGACGAAGCGCAGGCTGGCGGTGTCGGCGGGCAGGATGGAGCCGGGCAGCCAGACGCCGCCTTGCTCGTCGACGCCGACCAGGCGGATGGTGGGCCGGGGCCCGCTGGTCGCCACGGTGCCGCGGTTCTCCAGGGCGTCGAAGAGGGCGACCCGGTCCAAGGGCCCGTCCACCCAGGCGCCGGTCAGGCCGCCGGGGGCGAACTGCAGGTCGGCGACGGAGTCCTCACCCTGGGGGGTGCCGTGGTAGCCGGGGCCGTCGGCGATCGAGCCGGGGCGCGCGTCGTGGCAGTCGGTGCCGGCCGTGAAGCCGACCTGGTTGCCCACGCTCAGGGCGTACTGGATGGTGCCCCGGTCGATGTACATGATGTTCTCGTCGTTGACCTCCCAGTCGCAGTCCTGCGCGGTCAGGTCCATGCACTCCGAGCTGCCGTGCTCGCTGTAGATCTCGACCAGGGGCTCGTAGCGGGTGTCCAGCGCGTTGACGGGGTTGGCGAAGTCGACGGCTTGGGGCTTGTCCAGCGCCGAGTGGTGGAAGAAGCTGATGACCCGCTCGGTGCCGTCGAGGGCCTGGGCCTGGTCGAGCAGGGCGTAGAACTCGGCGGGGTCGGTGGTCGAGGCGTTGTCGCCCTTCACGTAGGTGCTTCCGTCGGCCTTGCGCACGGTGTCGGCGGTGGTGTTGGCCGCGATGCGGAAGTCCGCCGGGATGTCCAGGTCCTGGAAGATGACCGTCTTGTGCCCGCCCTCGAAGCCGTTCTTCACGTCGGTGGGCTTGGTCCGGAAGTTGGTCCACTCGTAGCCGACCAGGGCGACCAGGTCGTTGCCGTCGGCCAGGGCCGCCAGGCGGTTGGTCTCGGTCCAGATGTCGACGCCCGCGCCGCCCATGCCCTCGGGGTAGTAGGTCCCCCACTCGGCGTGGTCAGTGAGCGCGACGAAGTCCAGGCCGGCGTTGCGCGCGTTGTCGAAGAAGTCCTGGGCCGCGTACTCGCCGCGGTGCCCGCAGTCGGCGTCCACGTCCTCGCAGCCGTCGTGGGACAGGTTGGTGTGGGCGTGCAGATCGCCCCAGTACAGGCGGCGGCCCATGGACAGGGCGGGCTCGGTCTGGTCATGGATCAGCAGCACCCGGGTGGGGGCGCCGTCGGTGCCGACCCCGTCCAGGTACAGGCTGGCCGACACAGCCAGGGTGCCCGGCAGGTCGTGGGTCGCCATGAAGCCGGGCAGGGAGGGCAGGCTGAGGAGGTCGGGCACCTCCCACAGGGTCCGCTCGCTGGTCCAGCAGTCACGCAGCTCGCTGCCGTCGTGGCAGGAGGGAGGGATCCACCGCTGCTCGGGGCCGTCCCGGGTCTCCAGGTCCACCGTCAGCTCGACGGCGCCGCCGGCCTGCTCCAGGGGGGCGAGGGCGGTGGTGAGGGTGGGGCGGATGTCGTCACGGCCGTTCCAGGGCGGGTCGGCGGCCCCCACGCTCAGGCTCAGGCCGACCTCGATGGGATCGACCGTGGCCGAGGTGGAGCGGCCCACGACGAGCTGGAGCTGGACACGGGACGGGTCGCCGCCCACGTCGGCGGCGGGCAGCCAGTAGCGGGTGTCGGCGGCCAGGCCTTGGCCGGCGGGGCCGGAGACGGGGGCCCAGGTGCCGCTGCTGCCGTCGCGCCACTGGAGCACGGGCAGCGCGCCGGTGGCGGCAGCGAGCGTCGCGTCGTCGGGCACCCACGCGAAGAGGCCCGCCTGGTCGGCGGCGCGGATGGCGATGGGATCGGGGACCGTGGTCGCCGGGCCGTCGCCACCACAGCCTGCCAGGAGCAGGAGGAGGAGGGTCATGCGGGGCTGCGCCTCCAGCGGTGGGGCGGGGACTGTGCAGATGACGGTAGCCACCGCCGATAACGTCGGGGAGGTTATCTCGGGAACCTGTCATCCGCGCCCGTCGCCCCGAGGGGGTCTCATGCCCATGCTCTCCCTGGTCGCGGCGCTGTCTCTGGGGGCGCTGTCTCTGGGGGCGCTGTCTCTGGGGGCGCTGTCCCTGGGGGCGCTGTCCCTGGGGACGCTGATCGGGGGCTGCGGGGACGGCAAGCCGACGGGCGACGACAGCGCGTTCGGCGTCGACGGCACCGGCTCCGCGGGCCCCTTGCAGGTGGACGCGGCCCTGGACGCCACCCTGACCGACCAGTGCCGCCAGGTCTGCGGCACCATCACGGCCACCGGGACGGGCGCCCACGGCCTGGGCTACCAGATCGAGAGTGACCTGGACGGCTTCCTGGGCGTGGAAGGCAGCCTGGACGACCAGGGCGTGGGCAGCTTCTGCCTGCCCACCGGCTTGTCGGCGGGCGTCCACCAGCTCGCCGTGCACCTGGACGCCGGCGAGCGCCAGTACCTGATGCTCTCCCTGGACGTGCGCCCCTTCGGCTGGGCCTACGGCCTGGACAAGCCCCAGGCCCCCATGGCCGAGCTGCCCTGGGTCCCCTCCTTCACCGCGGAGCAGCTGCAGGCCGACCCGGTCCTGGTCGTGCACCCCGACACCTGGGACAGCGTCAGCCTGCTGGCGCCCTCCGCGATCCTCTACGGGGGGCAGCGGCTGGTCTACTTTGGCGGCACCGCCGACGTGGACTTCCAGCTCGGCGTGGCCTCGGGCACCGGCCCCGGCGACCTGGTGGAGTACGCCGGCAACCCCATCCTGACGGCGGCCGAGACGGGCGCGACCAAGGGCGACTGGGACTACTACGCCCAGAACACGCCCGAGGCCATGGTCGTCGACGGCCAGGTCTGGCTCTACTACAACGGCCGCTCCGAGACCGCGGGGGGCCTGAACATCGGCCTGGCCACGAGCTCCGACGGCTTCCACTTCACCCGGGTGGCGGACAACCCGGTGCTGGCGCCGACCGGGGACGAGACGGACTTCGACGGTGTCGGCGTGGCCCACCCCTCGGTCCTGGAGCGGCCCGTCGACTTCGCCGACAACGAGGCGCTGGCCACGCGGGTCTTCGAGCTCTGGTACGCCAGCGGCACCCTGCAGATCGGCTACGCCATCTCGGCGGACGGCCAGCACTTCGAGCGCTACTGCGATGGCGCCGTCTTCCACGGGCAGTCGGGGACCTGGGACCAGGGCGTCACCAAGGCCCCCGAGGTCGCCTGGCAGGACGGCCACTACCTGATGACCTACAGCGGCTGCGGCCAGGGCTGCTACCAGGTCGGCTGGGCCGGCAGCGACGACGGGATCCGCTGGATCACCGCCGGTGCGCCCGTCATCCCCACCCAGCCCGCGCCCGCCTGGAACAGCTACGGCACCCAGGAGGCCTTCATCGAGGTCGGTGACGACGGCACCTGGTCCTTCTGGTACGCCGGGACCGGCGACGACCACGGCGAGATCGGGCTGCTCCAGGACCGGCCCTAGCGCTCTCGGGGCCGGTGCCCGCCAGGCGCTCAGCGCTGCAAGACCGCCAGGATCTCGACGTGCTCGGTGAGCGGGAACATGTCGAAGGCCTGCAGGCGCGTGATCCGGTAGCCGCCTTGCAGGGCGGGGCGCAGGTCGCGGGCCAGGACCGCGGGGTTGCAGCAGACGTAGACGATGCCCTTGGGGCGCGTCAAGAGCAGGCGAGCCACCAGGCCGGGGGCGCCGGCACGGGGCGGGTCGAGGACGGCGACGTCGAAGAAGGCGTCGCCTGCCTGGAAGGCGCCGGCGTCGCCGGTGCGGATGTCGACCTGCAGCCCGTGGGCGTCTGCGGTGCGGCGGGCGTCGGCGCTGGCGGAGCCGGCCTGCTCGATGCTGGTTAGCGGCAACCCCGCTGCGGCGAGGGGCAGGCCCAGGTTTCCGCAGCCGGCGTAGAGGTCGAGCACCGCCTCGGCCCCCATGCCCAGGACCTCGGCGCGCACGGCCTCCACCAGGGCCTGGTTCGTGTCGAGCTGGACCTGGGTGAAGGTCTCGGGTGACAGCTCGTGGGTGATGCCGGCGACGGTGAGGCGGAGGCGGGGATCACCCAGCACCGCCCGGCCGTCGACGGCGACGGCGTCGACGGGCAGGGCCAGGCGCCGCAGCTCGGTAGCGAGGCCGCCGCGGAAGCGAGGCTGACTGGCGTGTACCGAGGCCACGACCCGCGTGCCGTCGGTGCGGATCTCCAGGCTGGCGGTGCCACGGGGCGAGGCGGGCAGGGTGGCCATGGCGGCCTGGATCGCCGGGTGGGCCAGGCCGCACCACGCCACGGGCTGCAGGTCGTGGGTGCCGGGCAGGGCCTGGCTGGCTCGCCCAGAGGGGTCGGGGCGGAGCTGGACCCGGATCCGGGCCGGCTGTGTGGGGGTCGCGGGCGCGACGGGCTGCCCCAGGGCGTGGCCCACGCCGGCCAGGCGGCGGTCGCGGGCGGCCAGGTCGGCCAGCACCCCCTCGGGCTCGCCCCGACAGGCGGCATGCACCCTGCAGCGCAGCGCGGGCGCGACTGTGGCGGGCGGAATGGGCAGCTCGGGCGGGGGAGAGAGAGCCATGGCGCCCAGGTAGCACGGGGCACCGCCGGGCAGCTTCCTGCGTCCGGGCGTTATGCTCGATGCCGCTTCGGAGGCTCCATGCGTCGCGTGCCCCGCACCGTCCTGCTCGCCCTCTCCCTCGGCGCGCTCGGTTGCGAGTCGACCCAGCCCATGTCGAACCCCTTCCAGCCGGTCAAGGTCGCCCCGCAGGGGACGGCCACGTCGGCCGGCGCCTCGGGGAGCACGGCCGCCGACCCGCGCTTCGCGGGCATCGACGAGCCGCAGACCTTCTCCAGCGAGGAGCTGCGCGCCGCCGTGGGCACCGCGGGGACGGACGGGGGCGCCGACGGCGCGAACACCAGCGCGGGCACGCTCGGGGCGGACGCGAGCGCGCCGACCACGCCGGGTGCTGCGCCGACCGGCACCGCCTCGACCGGCACCGCCTCGACCGGCCCTGCCGCCGCGCCCGACGCGATGGCCGCCCCGGGCATGGGCATGTCGGCCAGCCTGGGCGGGGCCGGCAGCCTGGGCTGGGCCGTGCGGCTGGTGTCCATCGTGCCCGGCGCCCAGCCGCCGCGCGCCATCCTGGGCCTGTCCGACGGGCAAGAGATCGTGGTCACGCCCGGCGCCATGGTGCCCGAGGCCGGCCTGGTCGTGCTCTCGGTCGGCACCCGCGCGGTCCAGGTCGCCCGCATCACCGGGGTCGGCGACCACGCGACGGTGCAGTCCATGGACCTCAGCCCGCAGTACTGAGAGCCTGCAGCCCGGCAGATGCGGCCTTTCTCGGCCGCCAGGGCGCGATAGGGCCGGGCGAGGTCGACGCCTTGGACATCATCCTGCCCCCCGGCGAGCTGAAGCTGCTCCTCGACCATCCGCTGGTCCGAGGCCTGCTGGAGTACGGCTCGGACGGCGCGGTGGTCATCGATGCCGAGACCCGCCGGGTCCTGGCCATCAACGGGCGGGCCCGCGAGCTGCTGGGCCTGGTCGAGGACCCGACGGGCTGCGGCTGTCGCGCGACCCTGGACGCGCCCATCTGCCACACGGCCTGCCCCCTGACGCGGGCCACCCAGGGCGAGACCCTCCCCGACGTGCACAGCCTGTCCTTCCGGCGCCACGACGACCAGCGGGTCGGCCACGCCGAGGCCCGCATGCTGGTCATCCGCAACCCCGAGGGCCGCCCGGTCGCCGCCATCGAGCTGCTCAAGGACGAGCGTGAGATCCAGGCCCTGCGCCGCGAGCTGCGGGCCCGCCGCGGCGTGCACGGCCTGGTCGGCCGCTCGACCGCCATGCAGGGGCTCTACGAGAGCCTCGACCAGCTCGCGCCTTGCGACCTGCCGGTGCTCATCCACGGCGCCGCCGGCACGGGCAAGCGGCGGGTCGCCCAGGCCCTGCACGGTGTGTCCGCCTGGGCCCACGGCCCCCTGCACACCGTCGAGGTGCGGACCCTGCCCCCGGCCCTCCAGGGCGAGCTGCTCCTGGGAGAGGACGGCGCGCGGGTCCACGCTGAGGGCGGCACCCTGCTGCTAGTCGGCGCCGAGGCCCTGACCGCCTCGGTCGCCGAGGCCGTGGCGACCCTGGCCCGCACCGGGCAGGTCCGCTGGAACGGCGCCCTGCGCACCTTCCCCGGTCGGCGCCTGGTGCTCACCGCCACCGACCCGCCGGGCGTGCACCCCGCCCTGGCCCAGGCCCTCGGCGGCACCCTCCTCGCGGTGCCCGAGCTGGCCCGGCGCCTCGAAGACCTGCCGCTTCTGGTCGATGACCTCCTCGCCGCCCGGCGGGCCGAGCTGCAGGCCGGTCCCGAGGTGCTGGCCGCCCTCGCGCGCCGCCCCTGGCCCGGGAACCTCCGCCAGCTCGAGCGGGTCCTGGCTGCCGCGGTGCTGCGGGCCGGCGATCGCCCCCGCCTGCAGGTGGCGGACCTGGACGACGACCCCGCGCTGGCCCCCGCGAGCCCCGGTCACAGCCTGGCCGATGTCGAGGCGCAGCTCATCGCCCAGGCCCTCGATCGCAGCGGCGGCAGGCTCGGCAGCGCCGCGCAGATGCTCGGCATCGACCGCAGCACCCTGTGGCGCAAGCTCAAGCGCCTTCGGGAAGAGGGCCAGCTCCCGGCCTGAGCGCGTCTACTCGCCGCAGCGGACGCGCACGTGGAAGTGGTGCTCGTGGCCCGGCACGTGCTGCACGACCTGGTCCAGGGACCACACCGACGCCGAGAGCGGGTCGCCGGGGGCGACGAACATGCGCCAGGCGTCGGCCTCGGTCATCTTGCCGCTGTCGATGGCGTAGCTGCGCAGGGCGCGGATCAGGCGCTGGTCCAGCAGGATCCGCTCGACCTCACCCGTGGCGAAGAGCGCACGGACGAAGGCCAGGTCGGCCGCCAGGTCCAGGTCCGAGGGGTCGACGACGACCAGGCCGTTCTCGTGCCGGCCATCGGCCAGGAAGTAGATGCCGACATCGGCGTCGACGCCGGCCCGGTGGCTGCGGTGGCCCTGCAGGACGCCGCCGTGCTCGTGGGAGACGTCGCCGATGATCAGGGGCGGGGCGGCCGGGAAGCGCCAGCGCATCTCCTCGGTCACGCGGCTCAGGGTGTCGACCATGCGGCGGGTACCCCAGGCCCGGTGCGGGTCCCACAGGCTGTACAGCTCCGGCTCCTCTGGGAACTGCACGCCGTCGACGAGCTGGGAGAGGTCGCAGCCGCAGTCGTTCAGGCCGGTGTCGAGCTGCCCGTCGAGCTGCCCGTCGAGCTGCCCGTCGAGCTGCCCGTCGAGCTGTCGTTCCAGGGCCAGACCTTCGGGATCCACGTCGAATGGACCCACATCGTCCAGGCCGGGACCGGGCGCCGCCGCGTAGCCCGCGTGGGCGTGCAACAGCAAGGCGAGCGCGAGGAAGTGCAGGGAGGCTCCATTGCGACCCCGGCGGGTAACACCCTGTTCCACGGCGAGCCAGGAGCGGATTCACACGATCGTTACGGGCCTGCTAAGCTGCGCGGCACGACGCCACGTCCGCCGGTGCGGCGACCGTGGAACGGGGCCTGGCCCCACGGAGAAGCGGATGCCCTGGACGATCGGAGTGCTGGCGCTGTCGCTGGTGGGGAGCGCCCGGGCCGGCGGCGGTGCGGGGGCCGAGGTGGCGGTCGTCGGCGTGCATGTCGAGGGCCTGGACGACGCGGCCGAGGCCGAGGCGGCGGCCCGCCTCGCGCGGGCCCTGGACGACACCGGGCGCCTGCACGCGGTGCCGCCGGACGAGGTGCGCCACCGCCTGGCCGGGCGGGAGTCCCTGGTCATCGAGGGGGCCTTCCAGGGCGCCGGTCGAAAGGCCCTGGAAGAGGGCCGCGTGCTCTACCAGCGCGCCGAGTTCGACGACGCCAAGGCGACCCTCAAGGACGCCGTGGGCCTGCTCACCGAGGCGCTGCCGGCCTCGACCGACAACCGGCTGCTCGTCGACGCGCTGCTCATGCAGGGGCTGACCTCCTTCTCCGTCGGCGACAACGACGACGCCCGGGCGGCCTTCGAGCAGGTCGTGCGCATCGACCCCGACCGCAAGCTGGACCCGGTCAACTACTCGGGGCCCACGGTGGCCGTCTTCGACCAGGTGCGCAGCGACGTGGCGGCCCTGGGGGTCGGCGCCGTCCAGGTCGACGCCGAGGCGGGCGCGACGGTCTACGTGGATGGCCGCAGCCGCGGCACGGCGCCCTTGCGCGTCGAGAGCCTGCCGGCGGGCCCGCACGCCGTGCTCGTGGTCGGCGAGGGCGGACGCCGCGCCTTCAGCCAGGTGCAGGTCACGGCCGGCGGGGCCGAGCAGCTCGCCCCGACCCTGGTCCGCGGCCTGCTCATCCCGGCGGGCAGCACCGAGGCCGAGCGGGCCCGGCAGACCTCGCAACTCTACGGGGCGCTGGGGACCTACGCCGACACCGGGCTGGTCCTGCTCGCTGGCGAGACCGGACCCGGCGAGGTCGCCGTCCAGTTCTACGAGCCCCGCACCGGCAACTTCTCCAAGATCTTCCGGGCCAGCGGCACCGACCCGGTCACCGACCTGAGTGACGGCGTGGCCGGCCTGGCGGGCATGGTCGACGACAGCGGCTCGCTGAAGCCCGACAAGGTCTTCCCCCGGGCCGCCCCGCTGGACATCGGTACGAACCCGCTGCTGCTGGGCCTGCTGCTCGAGCCCGAGCCGGTGGGGACCGGGCCGGTGACCAGCGGAGACACCGGCCGCAAGGGCGTGCCCTGGTTCGTGTGGGCCGGCGTGGGCGCCGTCGCGGCGGGCGGGGCCACGACGGCCGCGGTCGTCCTGAGCAGCGGCGACGGGGGCACCGGCGGCGACAAGGGCACGATCATCGTGGGGCCGATGCCCTGAGCGGCGGCCCTGTGCGGCGGCCCTGTGCGGCACCCCGGGGCTTGGCTCCTAGAAGGTTGCCTTGGCCGTCGCGCCCGAGCTGACCGTCACCGAGCGGGTGATCGGCTCGGAGCCGTCCTTGGGCTCGACCCGCACCTGGTAGGTGCCCGGCGGCACCTGCTTGGTGAGCAGGGGCGGGGTCTCTCCCCAGGCCTTGCCGTTGACGAAGACCGTGGCCGCGCCGGTCTTGCCGCTGAAGATCTGCAAGGTGCCCGGCTCGACGGCCTTGGCCGACAGCGTCTGGCTGAAGCTCTTGCTGCCCGTACCGGGCAGGGTCGCCGTGAAGGCGGCGGTCTCGTAGCCATCCAGGCTCATGCGCACGCTGTAGCTCTTGCCGGGCTCGCCCCCCTTCCAGGCGGTGGGCGTGGTGCCGACGCGGTTGCCGTCCACGGTCACCGCCGCGCCCGCCGGCGAGGACGCGAAGCTGGCCTCGACCTCGACCTGCTGGATGCGGACCTGGGGGTTCGTCTCGGTGCCGTGGGTCTCGGGCACGGACACGGGGCGGCCCGGGACCGGGACCGGCAGCAGGGTGATCTTCTGGCGCAGGCGCTCGCCGCGCGACAGCGTGACCGTGTCCTCCCAAGGCTGGAAGCCTTCGGCCACGATGCGCAGGACCAGCGGCTGGTCGGCGGTCAGGCCCTCTTTGGTGATGCTCGTGCCCGTGCCCAGCTCCACCTCGCCCAGCCAGGCGGTGGCCTGGGCGGTGTCCGGCTCGATGTGGAGCTGGACGCTGCCCGTCGTGGGGACCTCGGCCTCGACCACGTGCTCCACGACCCGGGTCTCGGGGGTGCGGGTGAAGGCCCACACCAGGACGGCGCCCACCAGGGCGACGGCGACTGCGGCCACCACCAGGGGCCAGCGCGGCGACTGGGTGCGCAGGGTGCCCGTGGCGGTGACGGCGTTGCTCGGCCACTCGGCGGCCGGGTCGGCCGGGGCGGGCTCGGCCGCGTACAGCTCCGAGGCGATGCGCGTGCCCTCGGCCAGCCGCTGGCGCTCCTCCTCGACCTCCTGGCTGAACAGCTCGCCCATGAAGTGGGTCAGGCTCTCCCGCGTCAGGTCGGGGGCCGCCGGGTACATGAACTCCAGCAGGGCCTGCTGCAGGTCGCGGGCGTCGGCGTAGCGGTCGGCGGTGTCCCGCGACAGCGCCTTCATGACGATCTCGTCCAGGCGCGACGGGATGTTCGGGTTCAGCGCGCTGGGCGGCTGGATGTCGACCGCCTTGATCTTCTCCAGCGTCTTGACGTCGCTGTCGGTCTTGAAGAGCCGGCGGCCGGTCAGCATCTCGTGGAGGATGATGCCGGCCGAGAAGATGTCGGAGCGGTGGTCCATGTCCCGCCCCGAGGCCTGCTCGGGGCTCATGTACTCGAACTTGCCCTTGAGCACGCCGTCCTTGGTGTCGTAGGCGCTGCTCTCGGCCTTGGCGATGCCGAAGTCCGCGATCTTCACCTCGCCGTTGTACGAGACGAGGATGTTGCTGGGGCTGATGTCGCGGTGGATGATCCGCAGGGGGTTTCCCTGGGCGTCGGCCTTCTTGTGGGCGTAGTCCAGGCCCTTGGCCATCTCGTGGGCGATGTAGACCGCGAACTCGGTGGGCAGCAGCTTGCGACGGTGGGCCAGCTTGCGCAGGATGCCCTTGACGTCCTTGCCCTCGACGCACTCCATGGACAGGAAGTAGTTCTCGCGGATCTTCCCGAAGTCGTAGATCTGGACGATGTTCGGGTGCTGGAGCGAGACCGTGATCTTGGCCTCGTCGATGAACATCTCGACGAACTCGTCATTGGTCGAGAGGTGATCGAGGATGCGCTTGATGACCAGCAGCTTCTCGAAGCCCCCGGTCGAGAAGCTCTTCGCCTTGAACACCTCGGCCATGCCGCCGGTGGCGACCTTGTCGACGAGGTAGTAGCGGCCGAAGGCCTCGGTCTGGAAGCTTGCCACGCTCTCACCGCGCCTTCGCAGGGGGTGCGCGCCGGCCTGCGAAGGGACGCCAGAGGATATGTCCGGGGCCCATCGCGGTCAACGCAGCCTCACGGCGCGCCGACGCTGCTCGTGCCGAGGTCCGTGTCGGTGGGCTCCGCCGCGGCAGTCGACGCAGGGCCGGATGCTGCGGTCGACGCAGCGCCGGATGCTGCGGTCGACGCAGCGCCGGATGCTGCGGTCGACGCAGCGCCGGATGCTGCGGTCGACGTAGTGGCCGACGCAGTGGCCGACGCAGTGGCCGACGCAGTGGCCGACGCATTGGCCGACGCATTGGCCGACGCAGTGGCCGACGCAGTGGCCGCCGTGTCGCCGCCGGTGTCGCCGGTCTCCCCGAAGTAGAACTCCAGGTCGCTGCAGCTCCACTGGTCGGCCACCTTGCCCTTCTCCTGGCGGCAGGCCTTCGCCTCTCCGTCTGGCAGGTTGGCGACGGCATAGTCGGACACGCACTGGTCGATCTGGTCCTGCCCGAAGTCCAGGCCGCAGTCCCGCTTGGCGTAGTCGGCCAGCTCGACGCAGATCGACTGGCAGGCGTTGCGGCAGCTCCCCAGCAGCAGCGGGGCGAGCACGGCGATGGCGGCGAGGGGAGCGCGGCGCAGCGCGCGGGAGGCAGAGGCGGTCATGGCGCCCTCGGAGCGGGAGGGGCGCATCGTCACACGGAGGGGGGTGGGGAGCAAGCGGGAGGCGGTGGCGCGGCGCGACGGCGGCTTTCGGGGGCCCGGGGCCGCGCTACGCTGGGGCCGTGCAGCAGCCCGCCCACCCCGTCCTGCAGGTCGAGCCCACCGACCACTGCAACCTGCGCTGCCGCATGTGCGCGCCGCACCACGAGGGCTGGGAGACGGTGCATGGCATCCCCAAGGGCTACCTGGACCCGGCCCTCTGGGAGCGGGTCGTCGCCGGCCTCGCCCGGGACGGTCAGCGCTTCGACCACCTGATCTTCCAGTGGCTGGGTGATCCCAGCCTGCACCCCGAGCTGGACCGCCTGGTCGCCACGGCGGCGAGCGGCCTGGGGGAGCGGGTCGGATACCTTCGGGTCGACACCAACGGGATCCTGCTGGCCGGCGCGCGCATGGAGCGGCTGGTCCAGGCCGTGGCTGGCACCCCCGTGCCCTTGCTGGTCGTCATCACCCTCGACGCCGCCAGCCCCGAGGTCTACGCCCAGGTCAAGGGCCGGGACGCCCTGGTCCGGGTGCGCCGCAACGTGCGGCAGCTGTTGGCCCTGCGCCGCCGCCTGGGGGCGCGGGTCAACCTCCAGCTCCAGTTCGTGGTCCAGCCCGGAAACGCCCACGAGCTTGGGCCCTTCCTGGCCTACTGGCGCGACCTGCTGGCCTGCCAGGGCGGCGCCGACTTCCACGACGAGCTCCTCTTCAAGCGGCTCAGCGTCGGCGGCGGGGCCCAGGGCCAGGCCCAGGCCGACGCCCTCTACGAGCAGGCCCTCGCCCAGGCCGACATCCGGCCCGGCCGCGACGGCCCCCTCATGGTCCAGACCTGGCAGGACCGCCCCTGGCAGACCGACGATGGTCACACCGGCGCTCGCACCGCCTGCCCCGGCCTGTGGCTCACCCCCGTCATCCGCCAGGACGGCCACCTGCTCATGTGCTGCGCCGACCTGCACAGCGCGCTGGACCTGGGCAGCCTGGCCGAGCGCGGCTTCGCCGAGCTGTGGCAAGGCCCGCGGGCCACCGAGGAGCGCCTGAAGCACCTCGCCGGCCGCTTCGAGGGGCCGTGTGAAGGCTGCGGCGGCATCAACTGGTACGCGACCACGCCGGAGATGGCGGCGCAGGCGCGGGAGAGGGGGGGGGAGCTGGGGTTGTCGGGGGGTGAAGCGACGCGGGGCCGCGATCCAAGCTAGAGTCGGGCCATGGCCACTGACGACGCGACCTACCTCAAGGACTTCTACCGGGCCCTGGCCGATCGGCCGCTTGCGCCGGACGATCCCAACTACGTGCGGCTGTACGACGGAGAAGGGTTGGTCCCGACCGACCCGATTCGGCAGCTCCAGACGACCATCGAGTGGTCGACCCTGGAGAGCGCCCAGCTCTTCAGCGGCTTCCGTGGCACCGGCAAGAGCACCGAGCTGCGTCGGCTGTAGCACCAGCTGGAGCAGGCCGGCGGCAGCGTCGTCGTGCTCTGCGACATGGGCGAATACCTCAACCTCACGACGCCGGTTGACATCAGCGACTTCCTGCTCGCGGTGGCGGGAGCTTTCGGCGATGCGCTCGGCAAGGACCCGGAGCTGCTAGGCCAGGACCAGCTCAAGGAGAGCTACTGGACCCGCTTCCGGCAGTTCATGACCCGGACCCAGGTCGAGTTCGAAGAGCTGGGGCTGACCGCGACCACGCCGGGTCTGGAGACCACGGTCAAGGCCAACCTCAAGGCCGATCCGTCCTTCCGCCAGCGCCTTCAGCAGCAGCTCCAGGGACGCCTGGGGGCGCTGGTCGCCGACGTGCGCGGCTTCGTGCAGGACTGCATCAAGGCGGTCCAGAAGCGGCATGGCGAGGAAACGCGGGTCGTGCTGCTGCTGGACTCGGTGGAGCGCATCCGCGGCACGGCGGTCAACGCCGATCAGGTCGCGGCCTCGCTGGTCGAGCTGTTCCACGGCCACGCCGACAAGCTGGCTTTTCCGTACCTGCATGTGGTTTACACCGTGCCGCCCTGGCTCAAGATCAAGGAGCCTGGCATCACGCGCCTGTACGCCGGGGCCGAGTGGATCCCGTGCGTGAAGGTGCGAGAGCGCACCGGGGAACCGTACAGCAAGGGGCTGGACGCGCTGGAGCGGGTGGTGGCCCACCGCGGCGACTGGGGGCGCTTGCTGGGCGACCGCGCAGCGCTGGACCAGGTCCTGTTGGCCTCGGGCGGCTACCTGCGGGACCTGTTCGGCATCCTCCAGACCACGCTGCGGCTGTCTCGCGGGCGCACGCTCCCCCTGGACGGTGCCGTGCTGGAGCTCGCCCTCCAGGAGGTGCGCAACGCCTACCTGCCGGTCTCCAATGAAGACGCGCTGTGGCTGGACCGGATCCACGCCCGCCAGGCCACCGAGCTGGAGGACGGCACGAAGCTGCCGGACCTCGCGCGTTACTTCGACAACCTGCTGGTGATGGCCTACTGCAACGGCGAGGAGTGGTGGGCGCTACACCCGCTCATCGCGGGCGCGATCCACGAGCAGGCGGAGCAGGTGCGCCGCCGCCGCAAGGCCGAGGCCTCGACCGGCCAGGCGCCCGATGCCCCCGCGACCGACTGAGCTGTCTGCCTCGGGCGAGGCTGCCTGGCAGAGCCTGCACCAGCACGCCGAGTGGGCCAAGGACCCGTGGCTGGCGTGGGTCTTCACGGATCACCCGCCCACCGCAACAGAGCTGCGGCGCCGCCTGGAGCGGCAGAGCATGGCGCCGCTGCGCCTGCTGGAGCTGCGCGCGGCTGAGGACGTGGAGCGGATCCTGAAGGCGCTGTTGTCGGGCCCCAGGCCCGAGGGGCACGTCTGGGTGCGGGCGGCGGGGGCCGAGGACGCCGCGCGGGCCGCTTGGGTCAACCTGCACCTGCGCCTGAACGAGCGTCGCGAGCCGCTGCGTCAGCGCTTGCCGGGCGGGCTGGTGTTGCAGGCGCCTCGGTCCTGGAAGGCTGCAGCCCGCGAGGCCGCACCCGACCTGTGGAGCGTGCGCTCGCTGGTGCTGGAGCCGGGCGCACCGCAGCCGACACCGGCACGCCTGGTGGAAGGGCCGCGCAGCGAGCGCGTGCCCGAGCCCGTTGACGCCGAGCTGGCCGAGACGGGCCTCGGCAAGGCACTCCGGGCCGGGGATCGGGTGGCGGAGGCCATGGCCCGAACACGCCTGGCCCAGGCGCGGCTGGCGGAGGGGCGACCGGGAGACGCGCGCGAGCAGGCGGTGCTGGCCGTGGAGGCGGCGCCGCAGGGCGAAGTGAAGGCACAGGCCCTGGGGGCGCTGGCCGATGCCGAGCGGGACCTGGAGGACGCGGCGGCAGCGGAGACGCACTACGCGCAAGCGCTGGAGCAGGTGGGGGAGGGCGGCGGGCGCGACGCGGTGTGGTGGGGGATCAAGCGGGCGGGGCTGCTGGAACAGGCGGGCTTGCTGGAGGACGCGCTCGGTGCCGCACGGGATGCGGTCGGACGGGCCCGGGGCTTGGGGGAGGCGGCGGCGCGGGACCTCTCGGTTGCACTGAACACGGCGGGGCACGTGATGCGATTGCGGGGGCGGCTGGAAGAAGCGCATGCCGCCGACGTGGAGAGCCTGGCGCTGTGCCGTGCGCTTCGGAGTCAGCTTGGCGAGCAGCCGCAGGTTCTTCGGGACCTGTCCGTCAGCCTGGACAACGTGGGTGGGGTCTCTCGCGACCTGGGCCGGCTGGA
>Ga0100377_1000471_pt1 | contig 34427 bp, 17 predicted proteins | sample CryGeymeta201501_FD_83664 | JGI IMG/M metagenome (GOLD analysis project Ga0100377, IMG submission 83664) | Groundwater microbial communities from Crystal Geyser aquifers in Utah, USA - Crystal Geyser metaG 2015-01 | ecosystem: Environmental > Aquatic > Deep subsurface > Groundwater | place: USA...
CCGGCCACCCCCTGGGCGGCCACAAGGGCCGCCCCTACCATGGGCATCGTCGTAGACGGGATTTGTAGGGGCATCCCCTTGTGGGTGCCCCTTCGCCGGGTGGCCGGAACGGTGATCAAGGCCCGCCAGGAAGTAGTGTCCAAGCAAGCCGTCACCGCTTGCGGATGGCTGTGGCGTACACACCACCACGCCCGGCTCAAACCGACACATCTCTCCGTCCCATGTCACCAGGTCTGCATTATGAGCTGTGCAGCCAGCCTCGTAGCACAGCATCGAGGCGGTCGTGTGCGCGTCCGGGCAGGGGTGGTGTGTGCACGGCTCAAGATAGGTGAACTGATTACACAGGATGGCTGTCTCGTCTGCGGACAGCGCGTCATTCCCCGCGTCCAACCCACCATCGGTCTGGGCATCCTCCGACATTGTGTCGTGCATTGTGTCGGCGGCGGCGTCGTCGTTCGAGGTGTCGGCTTGAACTGCGGCATCCAACGGAGGTGAGGCCTCGCCGCTGTCCCCACCGGCGTCGGCTTGGGACGAAACATCTTCTTCATCGCCGTTGTCACTTCCACTGCTATCTGGGGAAAACCACAGCTATAAAGTGCCAACAATGTGACAAGAATGAAGATGCGGACAAGCGCTTTATTCATCGTCATCTTCTCCTGCATAATATCAAAACACATGCGTAGTAATTGAGCTTTCAACTGCTTTAGAGTGAAATGCGCTAACCTGGATATATGCATTCTCAGTGCTATTGATGTCATTCTCGTATGTTGTGAGGTATTTGATATCCAAGTATGTGTCATAAATTGCAGGAGGTCGCTGCACACCTGGGAGACTGCAGTCAGGATCGGGGAATCCACCAGCCGGTTCATTGTGGTCGCAATTCGCCGACGGACGGTTGTGTATGTTCATGGCGGTGTGATCGAGTGCCTCGGGAGGCCACTTGATAGCGGGTGGAGACGGCTGGTCTGGGATGTGACCTCTCCCACTGAAAACAGGCCGAACCAATCCAACAGCGCTGACAACAAGCGAATCGTACCCCCGCCACACGGCGCGGCTCGCGGAAGTAGCTCAGCTTGATCGTACCAAGCCGACGACGCCTGCGGCATGAACGTGGAGGTGGCCTCTGTTGCGTAGGTTCGGACTTACAGCACGGAGGTGGCCTGTGACGGGGGAGAAGCCTTTGCGGGTCTCTCCCACTTATCTCGCGGCTTCCGTGTGGTTCGAGAGTAGGCCTGCAACGGAGAAGCCCACGCGACCAGGACCCATCGTGCGATTGCAGCACCTCTGCGCACACGTTCATCTCCCGGAGCGAGGACGCTCGTGCTACGTGTTGCCACCTTCACTTGCCACCTTGGGTGGCTACTTGCCACTTTGCCACCCCCAGGCACGTGGCAAGAAACGAAAAAAGCCCCTCAAAGAGGGGCTTGATTCAAGAGCGGGAGACGGGATTTGAACCCGCGACGTCAACCTTGGCAAGGTTGCACTCTACCACTGAGTTACTCCCGCGTGGTTCGCCAGGTCAGCGAGGCCATGCGATGGATCCGGGACCGAAGTTGTTGTGGCGAGCGGACTCACCTATGACGCGAAAAGGGCCCTCCATGAAGGGCCCTCTTCGAGAGCGGGAGACGGGATTTGAACCCGCGACGTCAACCTTGGCAAGGTTGCACTCTACCACTGAGTTACTCCCGCGTGGCCGCTCCCCCTGTTGGCGAAGCGAGGGAATGTATAAGCGAGCGGCCGAGGGGTGTCAACGGAAAAAAACCCCAGCCCCCGTGATCAGGTCTCGGACGTCGTGTCCGCGGGCATCGATGGCTCCTCGGACAGGGACGGCGGGGCGGCAGGTGGCGGAGCGGCTTCGGTGGTGGGCGCCTGGGACAGGAAGGTCTGGAGCATCGCGCGGAGCTCGGCGACCGACGCCTGGAGCTCGTCGAGCCGGTGGGGGCTGTGGGCCTGCTGGGCTCCGTGGGTGGCGGCCTGCTGTTCGGCCAACTTGAGCCCGGCGGGGTGGTCGGCGATGAGGCTGGCCAGCGGGTGCTCCATGCGCGGCAGGGCGTTGGGGTCGTCGGAGACGGGGCCGACGGGCATGGAGACGTGCGCGTCCACGGCGAGTCGCTCGACCTGCATGTGGTAGGGCGCCTTGATGTTGTGCAGCGCAAAGGCCGTCTTGAGCCGCTCAGTCACGTCCGTGCGCACCGCGCTCTCAAACCGCACGTCGATGACGTAGAACTTGGTCCGGATGCGCGTCGCGAACGAAGTCTCCCGCGAGACGTCCTCCACGAGCACGACCACGGGCTTGTCGAGGAAGACGAACTTCGAGGTGATCGTCGCCTCGTAGGCCAGGCGCTTGGCGAGGCTGAAGTCTTCGTTGACCCCGATGTGGAAGTCCATCTGAATCATCATGTCCAGCGCGCCCGCGTTGGCGGAGGCCACGACCTCGGTCAGGAACTTGTTGTTCGGGATCGACACCAGGTTGTCGTCCAGCGTCGTGATCTGCACCACACGCAGCCCGATCTCGGTCACCTCGCCGTACGTGTCGCCGAACTGGACGCGATCGCCCACCTGGAACGGCGCGTCGATCAGGATGATCACGCCTGCGATGATCGAGCCTGCGAGGTCCTTGAACGCGAAGCCGATCATGACCGCCGACGCCGTGATCAGGGCGGTCAAGGTCTGGGCCTCGGGCTGGATGACGCCGAGCACGATCAGCAACGTCGCCAGCAGGTACAACAGGAAGCGCGACAACGAGGCGATCTTCTTGAGCAGCAGCCGCCGGGTCGCGAAGCGATCCCCGATCTTGTCCAGCGTCCCGGTGGCGATCCGCGCCAGGAAGAAGGCCACGACGATGATCAAGACCGAGAGGAAGATGTCGTTGAACGCCGGCAGCTCCGCCAGCAGCTCCTTCGGCACGGGTGCGTCCTGCGCCAGCGCGACAGACGGGGCGAGCACGCTGGCGATTGCGCCGGCGACGACAGCGGGCAGGGTGCGGAGACCGCGGGGTTTCAGCGGTGCCATGGTGGACCTCCTCACTTCGGCAAGAAGTTGTTGGCGCCGAGGTGGCTGAGGGTCTGGCGGAACAGGGCGGCGGTCAGGTGCGCTCGCCGCGACTCGCGGTCGAGCTCGACGAGCCCGTGCTCGAGGAAGTAGTTCATCGCGATGACCGCGTCGGCCAGCGTGCAGTTCACCACCTCTGCCAGCTCCTCCACCGTGAGGGCGTCGTGCTGGACGATGGCGGCCAGCGCAAACTTGAGGGGGTCGTTGAGTCGGGACAGCTCCTTGATGGCGCTGGGGTGGAAGAGGGTCACCTGGAGCTGCGCCTCGTGCACCGTCAGCGAGCGCTGCCAGTAGTGCAAGGCGATGCGTGGGTTACCTCGGGCGTGATCGCCGAGCAGCCGGTAGTAGCCGCGGGCGCTGCGTGAGACCTCCAGCCACTGGTCCTCCGAGCCGTCCTCCTCGAGGATCAGGCGGGAGAAGTCGAGCGTCCAGGGGGTCTGGTTCGTGCGCGCCTCGACGAGCTCGCGGATCTCGGCTTCGGTGAGCGGCTCGAGCGGCACGCCATGTCCGAACAGCTTGGAGGTGTCGGTGACCTGCTCGATGTACCGCCAGGCGTAGCGGTTGAAGACCAGCACCCAACAGTGGTGCTGATCGGTCAGCCGGACGATCTTACGGAAGGCGTCCAGGGCCACAAAGCCGCTGATCTTGCGCATGAAGACGTTGTGGCAGTCGTCGATGAGCAGGGTCGTGGGTGGCAGCTCGAGGGCGCGCTGCACGACGGCGTCGGTGGTCAGCTCCGCGTCGTCCGTGCCGAGCAGCCGGGCGAGGAAGTTGAGGACCTGGCGCTCGGTCGTGATGCGGGCCGGCATGGAGGCGTGGGTGACCGGATCACCATCCTCCTCCCAGGCGATGCGGAGCTGATTGAGCAGGGTGGTCTTGCCCATCCCGAGCTCGCCGTAGATCACCACCGAGGCGCACTCGGCTTTGTCCTTCCAGCGCTGCCGCACCGCCTGCACGGCGTCGAACGCCCCCTTGCGGGGGACGTACCACGGCTCGTCGATGAGCGGCCGCTCGGTGAAGTAGCGACGGTACTCCTCCGGCAGCGCGTCGATGCGCGGCTCGGCGGTGGGGCCGGCGGCCTCGGCGTTCATCTCGATGCGCTTGCGGAAGAAGAAGTTGCGGATCTGGTTCGCTGCCTCGAGCCCGCTGAAGTAGCGCCGCACCCGCTCGTAGCCCTCCTTCCCGAGCACGTAGAGCAGCGCACCGAAGATGACGCCGACGCCGTAGAACGCGTCCTTGCGGGTCGTGACGAACTCGACGGCCTGCGGAGAGCGGGCGCGCACGAGGCTGGCGAACCGCGCCGCGATCGCGTCCTTCCACCGGCTTAGCAGGACGTACACCACGACCACGTAGCCGAGATAGCCGAGCACCGCGATCCAATGCGCGATGAAGAAGTCGCCGAGCGCCGACCGCACGAGGTAGAGGCTGTACTGGCAGATGAGCGTGTAGAGCAGCATCAGCCGCAGCGTGGAGACGCCGAACAACGCCACCTGCACGTTCAGGTCGAGCAGATCCTCCCCGCTCGGCACGAAGTCCGCGGCCGAGTCGGTCGGACTGTCGGTCTGGATGGCCCGGTCCTCGGCGACTCGATACCATCGCGGCAGAATCATGGTTTTGATGATGTTGATGGTGATCATATAGATCAGGGTGCTGTTGATCAGCACGGTCGCGATGACCACCATCGGTGCGTTCTCGGGGAACAGGCTCAGCGCGAACTGCATCAGGATCAGCACCGAGACCGGCATCAGGACCGCGTTCAGCACCTCGAAGAACTTGACCACCAGGTTACGTCGCCGCCGGAACGCGCGCTGCTTCATCGCCCAGTCGGAGAATCGCAGCAGCCACTCCTCCCGACGCCGACGGATGAACCGGATGGCGAAGACCATCGCACCCACCACCACCACCAGCTTGAAGATCCAGATCAGCCCGTCGAACGACAGCGCTTGCTCCCCGATTTCGCCCGCTTGAGCCAGCCTCGCCGAGATGTAGTGCCGCGTGGCGAGCGCGAAGTCGGCCAGCTCACTGGGCGCGCTGGCGATGTTCGCCGTGTTCATCGCGCGCAGTGCGTCGAGATCGTCGTCGGCGAGCAGGGCGTGGAGCCGCTGCTGCCGGTCGCGGGCGAACAGGAGCTGCTCGAACGCCAGCTCCTGGCCCCCGGTCAGCACCTGCCGCTTGAGCTCGAGCAGGAGCTCGTCGGCGATCAGGCGTTGGAGCCGGGCCTGGGCCACGCTCAGACGCTTGCGGGCCAGCCGGTCGTCCCGGTTGTCCTGGGCGATGCGCGTCAGCCGCTGCACCGCATCCCTGGCGTCGTCGATGTCTGACCGCACGTCCCGGGTCGAGTCGCCGATGCTCCGGGCGGGCCGATCAAAGGTGACGACGTGGCCGCGCGCGGCCGAGCGCAGGTCGTTCAGCTCGCGGTAGAGCGCGCGCGCCTCCGCCTGGGTCTGCTGGAGGCCCTCCCGGCGCTCCAGGCGGTCCTCCAGCGTCGCGATGGTCTGGTCGACCTTGCTCTTGTAGGTCGTGAAGGCGCTGCTGGCGTTGCCGAGGTCCTCCAGCTGGGCCGACAGCTCGAATTGGCGTCGCGCCTCGATGTAGAGCTTCTCCTCGAGGATCCGGGGCTCGAGGTTGGCCAGCTCGCGGTACTCGTCCTCGACGTTCGTGGTGTCGTCGCGCTCGGCCTCGGCCTGTTGCAGGCGCCGCTGGGTGACCTCGCGGGCCTCGGCGGCCTTGGCCTTCTCGCGCTCGGCCGCCGCGCGGTTGTCGACCGCCCGCTGTTCCTCCGTCGTCCGCAGATCGACCTGGCGGTGGAGATCGGCCATGTGCCGGTCGTAGAAGGCGAGCTCGGTCTGGATGACGTAGAGGCGGTTGGAGAGGCCATCGGCCTCGGTCTGGAGGTGCTGGCGGTGTCGTCGGAGGCCGTCGAGCCGCACCGCGTCGAGCATCGCGCCACCGTGCGTGGTCGGTGGGCCCGTGGCGGCGTGCTCGATGGCGGTGATCTCGTCGCGGAGCGCGTCGAGCTGGCCGTTGAGGCGGCTGAGCTCGGCGTCTCTCGTGTTGTGTTCGGACTGCACGAGCTCGATCCGGGCGTTCACCCGCGCCTCGGTCGACAGCGCGTCTGGAGAGAGCTCGAGGGCCAGGAGGACGGCGTCCACATCGTCAGACTGACAGGCCAGGACCTGAGACCGGAAGGGCTCGGGGAGGTCGGCGATCTCCTGTGCGAGGCCGTGGTCGCTGTCAGGCTGGTCCGTGTCGGCGGTGTCGGGCGAGGTGGCGGGCGAGGGGGCGGCGTCGAGCGCGACGTCTGGCGTGGTCGCGACGTCCGGCGAGGCGTCGGCGAGTGGGGCGGCGTCGGGTCCGGCGTCCTGGGCCGCGGCGGAGGGGAGCAGGGACAGCGGCAGCAGGAGGGCGAGCGCGACGAACACGAGCGCGCGGCACATCGGCTGCCAGGGCGATGGCGCGTCGTGCGTCCCTGACGGGCGATGCCGTGCAGTCGTGGGACGAGTCGCCGCGGCACGCCGTGGGTGGACGCTCGTGGCGGCTGTCAGCGGGCTCGCAGGTGGATGCTCCTCATCGCCGGACATGCTCGATCCTCGTTGTGGCTGCTACGCCGCCCGTTGGTTCAGGGCGGGCCGCGCCAGGTTCCCGTCGCGCGCCGCTCGGCGTCCGCCTCGGCGCGGTGCGCTCGCCCGCTCGATGGGCGTGGCGTTCGATGCACGCCCTCACAGCCGCCAGGTCAACCGCGTGAACACGGTGTGGACCAGCAGGTCTCCGGAGGTCTCCAGCTCCTCTTGAACGACGTTCGTCTCCTGACTCAGCTCGTAGTCGAGGGCGAAGTAGAGCGCTGGGCTAAAGTTGTAGACGCCTCTCAGGTCGTACACAAGGACGTCCTGGGTCTGCGGCGCGACCTGGGAGCGCCCGGTCAGGAACGCCACCGAGCCATCGAGCTCGAAGGTGCTTCCGAACTGTCGCGCGACCTCGACAAACAGCTCGCTCGAGTCCGACTGGAAGTTGTTTCGTACGGTCAGCCGGGCGTGCCAGAACACACCCGTCTCAAGCAGGTCGCTGTCGCGCACGCCCACGCTGTAGTAGGTCGCGTCGCCTGGGGCGATGGTGTCGCGCCGTCGCAGGTCGATCTGCTGGTAGAGGTAGACGCCACCGAACCGCTCGGCGGTGCTGAACCGGACCTGGTCGTACGTGCCGAGGTTCGTGTCGAGCCCCAGCAAGCTCCGCTGGTTGGGCTCGGCGAAGTTTCCGCCCGTCTCGGCGTGGGACCGCACGTACTGGATGTTCGAGAAGCGGGCCACGTTCAGCCCGAAGTTCAGGGTGTCGTTGACCCACAGGGAGCTGTTGGCGAAGGCCGTGGTGAGCTGAGGGCTCGCCTCGGTCTGGAGGTCTGCGGTCAGGTAGTACGACAGGAAGAAGCCTCGCACCGCCGTCCACGGCACCGCCCAGTGCCCGCGGCTGGAGACGAAGTGCCGGTCGATGCCGCCATCGAGCAGGTCCAGCGTGTACCCCAGCGACCACGACGCCGTCCGGTCCTCGAACGCCACGAACGTGCCGGCCGTCTGCCGCGCCGCCGTGAGGCCGTAGCTGTACGGGTCGGGCTGGAGCCCGCCGAACAGGGTCGCGCCCCACTGATCGGCGAAGTGGAAGGTGGCGGCCAGTCCATCCACCCACGCACCGCCGCTCTCGAAGAACCAGATCCGACCCGCAGACAGGTCGAACCGGCCGAGCCCCTCGAGCTCCGCGAACGCCGACCGCACATCGGCGACCGTCTGGGTCTCGCCGAACCGTCGCTCGTTGCGTTGGCGGGCGCCGGCCTCGTCGGTGAACAGCGAGGTGTTGGCGAGGCCCTCGTCCTGGGTGAAGTCGAGCAGGAAGCGGCTCTCGAGCCGCACGTTCAGCTTCGCGTCGGCGACGCGGGCCATGTCGAGGCCACGGAAGTCGGCGTCGGCGAACAGGATGTGGATGTCGTTGTCGGTCTGGCTGTCGACGCTGAAGACGTCCCGCAGGGACAGACGGCCGTCGTAGCGCGCTCCTCCGGGCTGTCCGCCACGCTCAGCGAAGTCGGGGTTCGCCGCGGGCACGACCGCGGTCAGGGCGGGCTCGGGGACCGCCGCGTCGTCCTGCTGGGCCTGGGCGGCGGGCGCGCCGATCCCGAGGGCACACGCGCCGAGCCCCACCGCGATGGCCGTGCGTCGCGCGCTCATGGCGGGCCTCCGGCGGGGCCGTTCAGGGCGCCGGGGCGGACCTGGAGCCAGGACAGCGTGGTGTGGCAGTTGGCGCAGAAGCTCTGCATCCCCACGTGCCACTGGCCGCCGGGCGCGCCGATGTAGCGCTGCACGGTGTCGAGGTGGCAGAACTCACAGTCGGTGGGCAGGGCGCCGAAGACGCGGCTGCGGTGGCAGTCGGTGCAGCGCACGAAGCGGTGCTGGCCGGTGAGGCGGAAGCCGGTCTGCCAGTGCCGGAACTGGCTCGGAAGCCACGCCTCCTGGCTGTGGCAGTCGATGCAGAACGGGCCGAAGGAGGCGAAGTGCGGGTCGCGATGGCAGCCCACGCACTCGTGCCCGAGCGAGCCGAGCGAGCGGCCGCCGGTGTGGCAGGTGTCGCAGGGGAGTCGGTCGTGCTCGCCGCTGAGCTTGTAGGCCCCGAAGAAGTGGACCTGGGCGGTGTTGGTCTGCCACGAGCTCTCGGTGTGGCAGTTGGCGCACTTCGTGCCTTTTTTGCCCTTGTGGATGTCCGTGTGACAGGACTGGCAGTCCTTCGGTAAGCCTCTGTAATTATTATCAAAGTGACACTTGCGGCAGTCCAGCGTGACATGCTCGCCGAGCAGCTTGTAGTCTGCGTCGCGGTTGTGCACGAAGTCCACCTGGGTCCAGCCGAGCGGGGCGTGGCACTGCTCGCAGACCTTGTCCTTCATCTGGCCGCGGTGGAAGTCCTTGTGGCAGGTGCTGCAGTTGGCCTGGATGGGCTTGAAGTGGCCCGACAGGTGGCAGTTGTCGCAAGGCACCTCCTGGTGCTTGCCGACCAGCTTGAACCGCGCTACGTCGTTGTGCGGGAAGTTGTCGATCGGCCACTGCTCGAAGGTGTGACAGTTGCCGCACAGCTTGTCCTTGAACTGCCCCTCGTGCAGGTCCACGTGGCACCCATCGCAGCTCGCCGGGATCTTGCGCTCGGTGTCTCCACCCGGGTGGCACTTCTCGCAGTCGACGTCGCTGTGCGAGCCGGTCAACGCGAAGCGGGTGACCGTGTGGTCGAACTTGACCCGCTTCCAGTCCTTCGGGCTGTGGCAGTCGTCGCAGGGCTTGTCCTTGAACTTGCCCTGGTGGGGGTCGTCGGTCTTGTGGCAGTTGGCGCAGGCCGTGTCGATCGGCTTGTAGACGCCGCTCTGGTGGCACTTCGCGCACGCGACGCGGAGGTGCTTGCCGACGAGCCTGAAGCGGCTCTGGCGGTTGTGGTTGAAGCTGACCTTGTTCCAGCTCAGGGGGCTGTGGCAGTCGGCGCAGTTCTGGCGGCCGAACTGACCGCGGTGGGGGTCGTCGTCCTTGTGGCAGCTGTTGCACGTCGTCGACTGTGGCTTCCACGGGGGCTGCCAGTTGGTCCCGCGGTGACACTTCGTGCACGTCACCTTGCGGTGCTGACCGATCAATCGGAAGCGCTGCACGTTGTGGGCGAACGTGACGACCTTGAAGGACTTCGTGACGTGGCAACCGTCGCAAGGGCGCGCGCCGAACAGGCCGCGGTGCTCATCGTCGTGGCACTCCTTGCAGTCGTCGTGGCTGACCGGCGCGAATTTGACCCGCGAGGTGTGGCACTTGCTGCAGTTGACCCCGGCGTGCCCGCCATCGAGCGGGTACGAGGTCTCGCTGTTGTGATTGAAGTCGTTGTTCGCGTTCAGGTTTTTCCAGCCGAACACGTTGTGGCAGCGCTCGCAGCGCTTGAGCGACGCGCGCTTGAACCCGTGCACGTTCTTGTGGCAGCTGGCGCAGCTGGCGTCCAGGCCCAGGTAGGTCCGCGTGCCGCCGCCGCGCCGGGTGCCCGTGTGGCACTTGGTGCACCGCACCTTGGCGTGGTTGCCCTGCAGCGGCCAGCCGGCCTTGTCGTGCTCGAACTTGTCGGGGTCGAGCGGGATGATGTTGACCCCACGGCCGCGGTGCTCGACGTGGCACGACTGGCACTTCTTGCCCGCCACGCGGGCGTGGAAGCCCCGCGCCTGGTTGATCCGGACGCCGATCTCCTGATGGCAGCGCAGGCACTTCGCCGTGGGGACGACGTCATCGCTGTCGTGGCACTTGGGGCAGCCGTCGTCGTTGTCGAGCTTGCTGTGGGCGTTGCTCAGGGGAGGGGCTGCGAAGGCTGGAGGCAGGTGCACCAGAGCGGTCAACACAAACCCCGACAGGGTGAGCAGGCACAGCGCGAGGTTCGTGAGTGTCTGTCGCATTCGACCGGGGTGACCGCTTGTGGACTCCGACGCACCGGACCCGTTCGAACCCCGCAGGACCGGGGACAAGGGCGTCGATGCGGCGAGGAGGGGCGACGTGGCGTCGCGATCCAGGGAGCCAGTATCGGCCTTGAATGTACCAGCGCGTGGGGCGAGGCGCAACAGGGGCGCCGGTCAGCCCCGCGCAGGCACAGGGCGATCAGCGGTCGGGGCGGATGAACCGATCCATGTCGTGCAGCGCCTGCACGTCCACCTCCATGTCGCGACGGGCCTCGAGCACGAGGCGGCCGTTCTCGCCGGCCAGCGAGCCGATGGCGTGGATGGCGCTCATGCGGACCTGGGGATCGGGGTGGCCGAGGTAGGGCTCGACCCAGGGCAGCGCCCGCTCGCCGAAGCCACGGAGCGAGGCGGTCAGCGTGTGCCGGAGCAGGTCCTCGGGCAGACGGCCCTCGGCCAGACGGGCCTCGAACCAGGTGGCGGCGACGGCGTCGTCGGCGAACAGGCCGAGGGCGCGGATGGCCTGGATGCGCAGGCTGGGCAGGTTCGAGGCCTCCTCGGCGATGCCGATGAGGATCTGGGGGGCGTTGGGGCTCTCGGCGGCGAGCTTGTCGCGCGTGGGGAAGTAGTGGTAGCCGGACAGGAGCAGGATGATCTGATCCTTCTGGGCTTGCGGGGTCGCCTCGGCGGGGGCAGGCGCGTCGTGGGAGTCCTGGGCGAACGCGGGCGTGGCCACGAGGGCGACGGCGGCGAGTGCGATCATGATAAGGAAGCGGCGCATGGTCTATGTCCTCCTGCTCCCCCGCAGCGGGGGAGCGTGGTCGAGCGGCGTCGAGCGGTGGTTCACTTCACCAGCGCCGAGCGCTGGAGCACGTAGCCCTGGCCTGAGGAGACGTTCTCCTGGGCCACATTCGGGATGGCGAACGGGAACATGAAGTTCTTGTGGTCGGGGCACGCGGTCGACTTCTCCGGATCGGAGCACTCGGGCGTGTCGCTGATGGGGTCGCCGCCGCCGCCGTGCTCGCTGGAGTGGCGCAGGCCGAGGAAGTGACCGATCTCATGGGCCATGGTCTGACCGAGGTCGGACCCGCCGCCGCGGAGGTTGACCGAGGAGAAGATCAGGCCGGCGCCCTCGGTGCCATGGAAGCCGGCGATGCCGGGCAGACCGGGGCTGATGCCGAGCAGCGTGCCGGGGATCTCGGGGATGTCGAAGTCGCGGATGAGGAACACGTTGACGCTGAGGCGCTCATCGGTCGAAGGACCGGGATCTCGGGACAGGGCGACGAGGCGGAACACGTCGGTGAAGTCGCGGATGATGGAGTAGCGGCTGGTGTCCTGGTCGCTCAGGCTCATCCAGCGGACGGCGCCGAGGTTGATGTTCGCCTTGCCGTAGATCTTGCGCATCGCGGCGAGCATGGCCGAGAAGTCGCTGTTGCTGTCGGCGTTGGCCGTGGTGACGCCCTGGACGCCGACCAGGTAGAAGTTGACGTCGATGGTCCGACCGGGGGCCATCTTGGGGATGATGTAGTAGCAGACCTCGTCGGCGCGGGTGTCGTTCTCGAGCGTGAACTGGCCGCTCCAGTCGGTGCGCTCACCCTCCAGCGCGGGCATGTCCGAGCCGGGGAAGAGCAGCGGGGCGATGGAGACCAGGAGCTGCGGGTTGAGCGAGTAGAAGTCGTACTCGTTCTTGAGGTCGAGGTCGATGCCGTTCGGGCCGCGGAGCCGCGTCGGGTCGATGGAGGAGCCGTCGCTGGTGAACGGGGCGATGTAGAAGCCGATCGCGCCAGCGGGCACGCTGAAGGAGACGTTGGAGCTGGAGCCGCACTGGATCTCGATGGGACCGGCATCGCCGCCGCCACCGGTGATCGGGGTGTTGTTGCCGCCGGTGTCTTCGGGCTGGCAGTAGGTGCCGTTGACGCAGCGGTAGCCGTCGCGGCAGTCGCTGGCGTCGGAGCAGGCGGCCTTGCAGACGTTGTTGGTGGTGTTGGTGATGCAGACGCCGCCGTTGCACTCGCTGTCGTCGCCGCAGCTGAGGGTGGTGCAGTAGCCGCCGGGGTAACCCTCACCGGCCTTGGAGCAGACACCGCCCTTGCAGTTGATGTCGGAGACGCAGGGCTGGCCGTCGTTGACGCCGTTGGGGTTGACGGTGACACGGCCCTCACTGGGCACGCAGGAGGCCTCGCTGAGGTCGGCGTCGGTGCAGACGTAGCCCGCGCGGCACTGGGTGTTGTCGGTGCAGTCGCGGTAGCAGAAGCCCTGGTCGCCGAACTGCTCGCAGTGCGACGAGGTCGGGCAGTCGCTGTCGCCCGAGCAGCTCGCCGAGCAATAGCCGCCGTCCAGGTGGGTCAGGCACTCCAGTCCGTTGCTGCACTGGCCTTCACCGGAGCACGCCGAGCCGACGCTGCCAGCGGCAGGGAAGTTGGAGCCGATGCCGTCGGTGGGGAGGCAAACGGGGGAGCCGGTGACCTCGAAGCAGCCGTACTCCTGACGGGAGCAGGCGCCCTGGGCGTCGCAGTTGGCGAGACAGATGGTGCGGTTGCGGCCGTCGACCTCGAAGTCGAAGCACTCCGCCCCGAGGTCGGGGCAGCCGGAGATGTCGCAGTCCTCGGTCGTGCAGTATCCACCCGGAAAGCCTTCCGACTCCGTGAGGCAGGTATCGCCGAGGATACAGTCCTGGACGCTGGTGCAAGCTGTTCCGGTGCTTTGAATACAGCCTGTGGCGAGGTAGAGAAGCACCAGGGCCGAGGCGGGGACGATGGCCGCCCTGACGTGGTGCCATGCGCGTTTGACCTGCATCATGATGGCTCCGCTCCTGAAGTGAAAGGAGGCACGGTGCGGACCGTGCGCGAAAGCGTGTCTTCCAGCGGCTCAGACGGGCCGCGGTCGGCGTTATTCAACCAGAAAGCGGCCGCGATCACGATCCCGGGAGCTGGGCGATCCGGCCGTTGATGGCCACGCAGTCCGTCCAGGTTCCCTCGATGCGGCCCATGCCGAACAGTACGGCGTTCTTGACCACGGTGCCAGGGCCGATCTCCGTATGGTCGGCCACCACGTTCGGCCCCACGCGCGCGCCAGCGCCCACGGCGGCGCCCGCCCCGAGAAACACGGGGCCGGACAGCAGCGCCTTGCCGTGGATGTGGCGAGGATTGAACAGCGAGAGCGCGGCGCCGTGGGTGGGCACGGCGGGCGACTGGGCGAACGGCCGCTCGACGTCCAGCGCCTGTCGGGTCGCCCCCAGCAGCAGCGCCGGCGTGTCCAGCGCCACCCAGAAGTCATCGATCACCTCACCGCGCACCCCCCCCCCCTCGAGCAGGGTGGGGATGGTGATCCGCTCGAGGATGTCTGAGAGGGCGTTCCGGGAAGCCTCGCGGTCGAGGCGATGGAGCAGCTCCGGCTCGAGCAGGTGGATGCCCATGAAGGCGAGCTCGTGCCCGACCGGGGCGCCGGACAGCCGGGCGTCTCGCAGCCCTACGACGCGATCGCCGTCCAGCCACACGCGACCGGGGTGGCCGTCGAGCAGGGGGCGCAGGAGCATGCTGATCGGGGCGCCGGAGGCCTGATGCGCGGCCAGGGACGCGGCGAGGTCGGCGTTGTAGACCGGGTCTCCGTTGACCACGATCGCGGTCCCGTCGGGTCGGCCGAGGGCGCGCCAGATGTTCGCCACCCCGCCGCCGGTGCCGAGCAGGACAGGCTCGGGTGCGACCACGATCTCGAGCTGCACACCCTGGCGTCGCCAGGAGGTCTCGAGGGCGGTGAGCACGGGCGCGAACGCCTCGGGCAGGTGGTGGACGTTCACGCCGATCCGGCGCGCTCCGGCCCGAACGAGGTGATCCACGGCGTAGGCGATGATCGGGGTGTTCAGGAAGGGCAGCAGGGGCTTGGGGAGCGCGTCGGTCAGGGGGCGCATGCGCGAGCCCAGGCCTGCGGCGAGGATCATGCCATGGGGTGCGTGCATGTCGGCTCCGTTGGGGGCGGCGCGGTGGCTAGAGCGTCGGCCGATCGGGCTCGCCGCCCTGCTCAGCTCGGATCACGGTCTGGAGGAGCTCGGCGTCGCCGGAGAGCTCGGCCAGGCGGCGGGCCTGCTGCATCAGGTCGAAAAAATCGCGCCCGGCGCCGCGGGCGCGGGCGACCATCGCGCGGGTCAGGACCGAGAGCGCGGCGATGTCGAAGCGCAGGACGCGGACGGCCAGCTCGGTGGCGCGGGTCAACAGGGCGTCGGCCTCCTGGGGGTCCCCGCCGAGCCGGAACCGTCCGGAGATATAGTAGATCTCGGCGGCCGAGCCGAGGTCGTTCGCGCCGAGCTGGAGCTTGAGCGCCTCGGACAGGACGGAGGCGGCCACGCGCACGTACGAGGCCACCGAGAGGTCGTGGGGCGGCACGTTGAGGTAGAGCCGGGCGATGGAGCGGTAGAGGCCCGCCAGCTCGCCGACGTCGTGGGCGCGGGCGTAGTGGTCGGCGCCGACCGCGAAGGCGTCGTAGGCCTTCTGGTGGGCTTCCTGGGCGATGTAGAGGTTGATGCGGAGGCTGTGGACGCGGGCAACGCCGGGGGAGTAGCCGTCCTTGTCAAACAGTCGCTCGGCCTCGAGAAACGCGATGGTGGCGCCATCGAAGTCCTGGCGGCGCACCGCCTCGATGGCCTGGACGATCCGGACGGACGCCACGGTGTGGTTGCCGAGGAGGTAGGCGAGGTTGAGGGCGCGGTCGCGGTAGTCGGCCTGGAGCGCAGGCGCGTCGGCCACGCTCCAGTAGCCGGAGAGGTAGAGGTAGTGCAGGTCGAAGACGCAGCTGGTCGTGTCCAGCCCGACCTCCTTGCCGGCCCGGCGCAGCGCCTGGGCCTCGCCGACCTCGGGGGCGCAGCGGCCCTCGAACTCGGCGATGGCGTCCTGGGCCTCCTTGCGGCGGCCTGCCTTGAAGAGGGTCTCGATGAAGGCGCGCAGGGCGTGGTCGGTGTTGGGCCCCTCGCCGAGGTCGCGGCGCGCCTCGTAGAACTCCTGGGCGGAGTCGACGGCGCGGCCGTCGAGGCCGAGCTCCTCGTAGAGGGCGTAGATGGTGCCGACGGCGTTGACGAGGGCGTACGGATCGCTGAGCGCGCGCGCGCGGCCGATGTCCTCCATCACGAGGCGCAGCGCCTGACGGAGCTGACCGGCCTGCACCCATCGCATCGCGAGCTGATCGCGGAGGTGCCATCGCACCGGGCCGTCCGCGTCCATGCTGCGCAGGGTCGTCTCGAGGATGTAGAGCGCCTCGGCGTTCTGGCCCCGGTGGGTGAGGATGGCGGCGAGCAGGGCGTGGAAGGCGGGGGTGAGCCGGTTGGGGTCGAGCTCCTCGATGGGCCCGACGTCGAAGGCCATCTCTGGCGTGGCGGCCACCATGCCGTGCGCCGCAGACAGGCCGGAGTTGGCGTAGTTCAGCACGAGGTGCTGGCGGCCGGCGACGGTGACGACCTTGCCGGCCAGGCTCAGAGAGGGCTCGTGGCGGTAGCTGTCACCGGGTCGCGGGGCGCCGAAGCCGGGGCTCATCGGATCGAACTCGGCGTCGCTGGCGCGGGCCTGGAGGCTCCAGGCGGGGTAGTGGGCGAGGTAGCTGGTGAGGGCGCTCAGCACCCGGCCGCGCAGGGCTTCATCTCCGTCGATGATGCGGCAGACGTCGATGGTGGCGGGCAGCGGCGGCTCGGCGATGCCGGGGTTGGCGAACAGCGCCCAGTCGCCTTCGTCCACCGCCCCGGCGATCCCGTCCTCCAGCAGCACCTCACCGAACGCGGCGGTCTCCTCGAGGCGCGTGATCATCAGGATGCCGTGCAGCCGGTCGCCGAGGTGGTCGGTGCCCTCCGCGGCGGGCGCGAGCACGATGTAGCGGTCTCCGACCGCGACGCCGTCGAAGAAGCCGCGGTCGAGGCTGACCGTCTTGCCGTCGAGGTCGGTGACGGTGGCGAGGCCCTTGGTGATGTGGGGGGCCTCGGCGGATTGCCAGGCCTGTACGAAGGCGCCGTCGAGGTCGAGGTTCGGCGTGAGGTAGTCGGGCTGGGCCAGGGCGAGGGTGCCGCCGTTGTGATCAAGCACCCTGGCGACGCGCACGAGGCCGAGCAGCGGCCGCTCCCCGAGGTCGGTGTCCCAGCGCCCTCCGTAGCGGAGAGCGAACGCGTCGCCGACCTTGGGCTGTTCGAGTCCGGCGAGGTAGAGGAAGCCGTCGTCGCCGCTGACGACGACGGGGCCGTGGGAGAGGTCGGTGGGGATGAGGAGGGTGGCGGGGGCGCTGGTGGGCAGCACGTCCGGCATGATCGGCGGCCCGTGGAGCTGCGAGCCTGCGCAGCCCATCGCGAGCGCGACAGCGACGAGCGCGGCGCCGAGCCAGACGGGGAGGGCGGCGCGAGCCGGTGGCACGAGGGGCGACGCCGAGCCTGGGGATGTGGGCGCGGCGGGTACTGTCGAGTTGCGCATGCAGAGGACGGGTGCTGGAATGTTGCAGGGCGGGTCACGACGGCGCCGCGACCCGGCAGGGCTCGCATCGTATCAGCAAGCCGCACGAATGCCCAACGCCACCGCGGGGCGAATCGTTCCCTGCGCCCGTCGAAGTGCTCCGGCGCGGAGCCGGCGCCGAGCGCGGCTGAGCGCGGGGGGCGCCAGGCGTCGTCAGGGGAGGGCGCAGAAGCCGGGCGCGACACAGGCCTCGCCTTCGGCGCAGTCGGCGTCGGCGTCGCAGGCGGTGCGGCAGTGGCCGCCGACGCAGAGGAAGCCGTCGGCGGCGCCGCAGTCGGCGCCCATGGCGCACTGGGCGGGTGCGCAGAAGCCATCGAGGCAGATCGCGTCGGTGCAGCTGGCGTCGTCGGTGCAGGCCAGGGGGGCAGGGTCGGCGCAGGCGCCGTCGACGCAGACCTGGTCGTTGTCGCAGGCGGCGTCATCGGTGCAGGCGGGGTCGGGGGTCGGGTCGGCGCAGCGGCCGTCGGTGCACTGCTGCCCGTCGGCGCAGTCGGCGGCGGTGTCGCAGTTGGTCGCGCACTGGAAGCTCGGATCTTCGCAGGGGTCGACGCAGGCGTTCTCGCGGCAGATCAACGGCGCGTCGCAGTCGCGATCCTCTCGGCACTCGGGCGTCGCCTCGGGGGTGCACACGCCGTCGATGCAGGCCGAGCCGGCCTCACAGTCGCTGTTGAGGTGGCAGGCGGGGACGGGCTCGGCGCAGTGGCCATCGACGCAGCTCAGCCCGTGGTCACAGTCGCGGTCGGCGACGCAGGAGCCGTCGTCGGGCACGAAGCAGCTTCGGACGCCAGCCTCGTCGGGGCGGGGGATGCATTGGTTGGCGTGCTCGGGCTGGGGGCTGATGTCGAGGCACTCAAAGCCGGTCGGGCAGTCGTTGTTGGCGTCGCAGGCGCGGGCGCAGGCGCGCTCGCCGCTCTCGAACTCGACGCAGAGGGCGCCGGGCTCGGCGCAGTCCTCGGCGAAGCTGCAGGTCTGACAGAAGCCGGCGTCGCCACGAACGGGGGTGGGATCGTCGGTGGGCTCGCACCAGCCGTCGAAGCAGCCGTAGTCGGCGGGGCAGTCGCGGTCACCGTAGCACTCCGGGCCCCAGCTATCTTCATAGTAGACGCACTCGCAGCTCTCCTCCTCCCAGCAGCCCCAGGGGTCGCAGTAGACGTCGGAGTAGCACTCCTCGTGGCAGACCTCGTCGGAGTGGATCACGCAGGCTGAGAGGCTGAGGGCCGCGCCGAGGAGCAGGGCGGCGCCGAGGGTTCGAAGGATGGAGTCGCGATGCATGGGTTCCACCAGGGGTGGGGGTCGGAACGCTGCGCCTCCTGCGGGGCCTGGGGCGTCCCGAGCGTTCGGAAGTGTTGGCAGGAGGGGGACGATGGAGCGGGGCAGAATATTCATCGTGGCCTGCCGTCGGCGTGGGTGGTGGAATTGAAGGGGATGGGGCGATGGCGTATGGTGTGTGCGGAGTGACTCTGCAACAGCCGGCTGTCGGGCGATGAGGTTCCGGGAACTCCCTTCTGGCGGGCCTTGCTGACGATGATGTGGTCCCACGTGGCGTCGCGGCTTCGCGTCGATCCCGCCGTCTTCGGCGGTTCGGGCGAGCAGCGCGCGGCTTCGGCGAGGCGAGCGCGCCTCGGCGCGAGGTCAGGTTGGGGGCCGACCCAAGCGACAGGTGTGTACGATGACAGATCGAGTGGACAGACGACAGATGCGCGCTGCGGTGCTCGCGCTGATCTCCCTGGTGGGTGTGGCGAGCGCGGGGCGTGCGGAGGCGCAGTCGCTCGGGTTGACCGACGTCGATGGGTTTCCGTGGCTGGTGGACGTCGGTGGATCGGGGGACGGGACGACCGGCGACTTCGGGGGAACGGGGGCGTTCCTCGGGACGGACGGGGCGCTGTTGCAGTTCCCGAGGCTGTGTGTGCTGAGCGATCAGGGCCAGGTGGCCCCGTGCGCGGCGCAGGATATCTTCGCGCCGGCGGCCGGGACGACCCTGGCGCTTGAGGTCGGCGACCGGCAGATCGCCCTGAGCGGCTCGACGCTTGCCGGGCTGACGGTGACGCGGCGGATCTATGTGCCGTTGACGAGCGCGATTGGCGGCTGGACGCGCGTCATGGACACCTTCGTCAACAGCACCGCGGCGCCGATCACCGTTAAGCTGCGCTACGGGACGGTCGTGGATGGGAGCGGGTTCAACGAGCTGGGCTACGGCGTGGACACGGCGGTGGTCGCCAGCGGGTCGGGCGACGCCGCCTGGGGCGCTGATGATGCGTGGGTTGTGGTCGACGACGCCGACGCCGCCGGCATCAACGCCCTGGGCATCGCGATCAACACCGCGGACGCCGAGCGGGTGCCGGTCATGGCGGGCATCGATCCCTACGGGGTCGGGGACGTGGCCGACGCCGCGTGGGAGTACCGCGATGTGACGCTCGCCGCAGGCGAGCAGCGCTCGGTCGCCCACTACTTTGTCCAGGACAGCGTGCGGGGCGAGGTGGCCGGCCGCCTCGCGGCCGTCCGGGCCCATCCACCTGAGATCTTCGAGGGCATGACGCAGGCGCAGCTGGGCGGGCTGCTCAACCTCGCGCCCCGGCGGCCGCGCGTGTTGCTGCTGACCTCCGACGACATGGGCGCGTACAACGACGTCAAGCAGACGCTGACGCTGACGCGCAGCTTCGCACCGGAGGACATCGACATCGTGGACCTCTCGGACGAGGCGCTGCCGACCCTGGCGACGCTGGAGACCCACGACGTCGTCATGTGCTGGTTCCGGCAGGCCTACAACTTCCGCGTGGCGGCCGGGGACCTGCTGGCCGACTACGTCGACGGCGGCGGTGATGTGGTGGTGCTCCCGTTCTCGTTCGGCGGCAGCGCCAGCCTCCAGGGCCGCTGGCTCTCCGGTCAGTACTCGCCGATCGTCCAGGGGGTCGATCCCAGCACCTCGGCGTCGCTGATAGGCACGCGCTACGTGCCGGGCCACCCCCTGTTGATCGACGTGATGGGGATCGGCAACGCCGTGAGCCGGTCGGGCTCAACGCAGGTGTCCGCCGGAGCGACCCGCGTGGCGGACTGGGCTGACGGGGCGGTGATGCTGGCCACGCTCGACCGACCCGGTGCCGCCGGGCGCGTCGCGGCGGTGGGCTTCTACCCGGTCAGCGACCGCAACCGCAGCGATCAGCAGAACTTCTGGGACGACAGCACCGACGGCGACCTCCTGCTGCGCAACGCTATCTACTGGGCCGACGGCTACGGGGGGATCATCCTTCCGGGGCCGCAGCCCGTCGCTGGCACGGGCGGGCCGTACTTCATTGACGAGGGCTTTGCGGCTCCGCTCGCGGGCCTCGACGCCTCGCAGGGGCACCGGCTTCAGTTCGCCTGGGATCTCGACGACGACGGCATCTTCGGAGAGGACAACAACGAGCTGAGCGCCAACCCCGTCTATCGGGCGTTCGACCGCGGTGGACCCGACGTGCAGGCGATCGCGCTTCGGGTGACCGACCGCATCGGCCGCTTCGACTATGCGTCGGGCACCATCAACATCGTCAACCGGCCTCCGCGTATCGGGACGACGAACGCGCCGATGCAGCTCGTCGAGGGCGAGGCGGGCAGCTTCGCCGCGACGGCCACCGATCCGTTCCCCGGCGACGTGGTGACGCTGGCGTGGGATTTCGACGACGGGACGAGCGCGATGGGCAGCCCGGTCATGCACGCGTTCGCCAACCAGGCGATCTACGACGTGATCGTGACCGCAGACGACGGGGACGACACCGATGTGCGGACCTTGCGTGTGACGGTCACCAACGCCAACCCTGTGATCGACACGCTGGACGTGCCTGCGACCGGCCTCGAGGGGGAGGCGCTGAGCTTCGGGGCGACGGCCTTCGATCCGGGCATCAACGACACCTTGACGTACCACTGGAACTTTGGCCTGCAGACGCTGGATGGCCAGAACGTGACGTTCAGCTGGCCGAACGACGGGATGTACCCGGTTACGCTCTCGGTGGAGGACGGGGAGGGCGGCCTGGTGGAGACCACCTTCAGCGTGGAGATCTTCAACGTGGCGCCGCGCATTGACGCCCTCGACTACCCGATGGTGGGCGAGGAGGGGGCGGCGCTGCCGTTCCACGCGACGGTCAGCGACCCCGGCGGCGACGCGCTCCAGGTCTCGTGGTCGTTCGGTGACAACTCGCCGGAGATCGTTGGGCTGGAGGTGACCCACGCCTACGGGGACAACGGGACGTGGACGGTGGTCGCGACGGTGGATGATGGCACGGACCAGCACTCGGTGCTTGGTTCGCTGACCGTCGTGAACGTGGCGCCGCGGGTGACGGGCATCATCGGTCCGACCGATGTGACGCTGGGCGAGGAGTTCACCCTGACCGTCGTGTTCGAGGACCCTGGCTTCTGGGACACGCACACGATCAGCTGGGATCTGGGTCCGGCGGGCACGACCACGGGGCCGATGGTGACCGGGAGCTTCGACGCGCTGGGCCCGGTGACCATCTCGGTGACCGTCACGGACGATGAGGGCGCGTCGGACACCGAGACCAGGCAGCTGACGGTGCGCGGTGTGCCTCCGACTATCACCGCCTTCGACGCGACCGCCTCGGGCGACGAGGGTGGGACGTTCCTGTTCCATGTGGAGGCAATGCAGGCTTCCTGCTCGCAGCTGACGTACGAGTGGGCCTTCGGTGATGGGGGCGTGGAGACCGGCACGGACGTGTCGCACGTGTACACCGACGACGGCAGCTACAACGCAGAGGTGGCCGTGACGTGCGTGGACACCAACGGGCTGTCGGTGCGCGGTCGGGAGATCGTGGTGCTCAACGTGGCGCCGACGCTCGGGGCGTTGATGGGGCCGGCGTCGGTGCTGGAGGGCGTGGAGGTGCCGTTCTCGGTGGCCGTGAACGATCCTGGCGCGGACCAGTTTACGTTCACGTGGACGATCAACGCCGAGGAGGTCGTCACGACCACCTCGAGCCTGCCTTGGACGTTCCTCGACAACGGGACCTACACCGTGTCGGTGCTGGTGGCAGACGACGACGGCGGTCAGGCGACGGCGGGTCCGCTGGAGGTCTCCGTGCTGAACGCCGCGCCGGCCTGCGAGGGCAGCGTCCCGAACGCCATCCTGGTGATCGCGGCGCCGCCAGTGACCTACGAGACGCAGCTGTCGGCGACGGATGTCGCGGCAGACACGCTCGACTGGCAGCTCGTGCAGGGGCCCGAGGGCATGGTGATCTTCAACGACGGCCTGGTGCGGTGGTCGGTCTCCGAGCCCCAGTACGAGGCGGGTGAGGTGGACGCGGTCGCGCTCGTGGAGGACGGCGACGGCGGCTCTTGCCGGGTCGAGTGGACGATCACGCTGCGCTTCGCTGACAACGACAGCGACGGCATCCCGGACTACTGGGAGCTGCGCTTCGGTCTCGATCCCAACGACCCGGACGATGCGGCGAGCGACCCCGACGGCGACGGCCTCAGCAACCTGGCCGAGTACGAGGGCGACACGAACCCGAACCTCTACGACGGCGTGCCTGCGCCGCGTCTGCTCTATCCGGTCGGCGGTGAGGAGGTCGGCACGCTGCACCCGGAGTTCCTGTTCGACAACGTGGTGTTCGATCAGCCGGTGGTCGTCGCGGTTGAGGTCTACCTCGACGAGGCGCTCACGGAGCTGGCGTTCACGCTGAACGTCGACCAGGACCCCTCAGGCACGACGACGTTCGTGCCCGCGGACGCCCTGACGGAGAACGCCAGCTATTGGTGGCGGGCGCGCGGTGTGGTGGAGGGCTTTGACGGGCGCTGGAGCCGCGTCGAGCGGTTCCGGGTGGATGTGGCGAACGAGCCGCCGCTGCCGGTTACGCTTGAGCGTCCAGGGGACGGCTCGTCCGTGGACGATCCGCGCCCGACGCTGGTGGTGGTCAACACGACCGACCCAGACAGCCTGGTGCTGACCTACGGCATGGAGGTCTACAGCGACCCGGACCTGCAGACGCTGGTGGCCTCGATCGACGGTGTGGAGGCGGGGGCGCTCGGCTCGACGCGGTGGCGCGTGGACGCCGAGCTGACCGAGGACGTGACCTACAGCTGGCGCGCGCGGGCCTCAGACGACCGGGGCCTGGCCGGCCCGTGGTCGGAGGTCTGGAGCTTCGTGGTCAACCTCGACAACCGGACCCCTTCTGCTCCGACGATCGTGGCGCCGCTCGACGGTGAGGAGACGACGGATCTGATGCCCTCGGTCCAGGTGAGCGAGATCGCGGACCCCGATGGGGACGCGGTGGTGCTGGTCTGGCAGCTCGGGCTGGAGGGGATGTACTCGCCGCCGGTCTTTGAGGGGCAGGTGGATGATGTGCCGCTGACCGGTGAGGTGACGTTCGAGCTGCCGGGTCTCGAGGACCATGGTCTGTACACGTTCCGGGCGCGGGTGGACGATCCGACGTCGAGCTCGGAGTGGGCGTCGGTGACGTTCTTCACGAACGTGGCGAACGAGCCGCCTGGGGTGCCGGTGCTCGAGGCGCCGGTGGCGGACGCGGTGGTCGAGACGGCGACGCCGACCTTCACGCTGGTCAACGCGACGGATCTCGATCGCGACCACCTCACCTACGACATCTTCGTGTACCAGGGCACGTCGCAGGACACGCCCTTGCTGGAGATCAACGTGCTGGAGGACGCCAGCGGCAGGACCTCATGGACGGTCCCGGCGACGGCGGCTCTGACGGACGGCAGCTACAGCTGGACGGCGCGGGCGATCGATGAGCACGGCCTCGCAGGTGACCGGGCGACCGCGACGCCGTTCACGGTCGCCATCCGCGAGATCACGCTGTCGGCGCCGGTGCTGACGACGCCGGTGGATGAGGAGTGGTCCGCCAACGCCATCCAGACGTTCCGTTGGGACAACGCGGTGGCGTCGGACGGCTCGTCGGTGCTCTACGAGTTCGAGGTCTACGGGATCGAGCCCGGTGTGGACGGACCGGGTGTGCTGGTGTTGAGCCGCTCGGCCATCGCCGGCGGCGGCGGCGGGTTGACGGAGCTGACGCTGACCGATCGGCTGGTGACGGGGAGCTACCAGTGGCGCGTCAACGCTTCGACGGAGACGGTGGGCCCGGTGTCGAGCGACCTGGCGTCCTTCTCGGTGGGCCGTGCGCAGGTGGGCGCCCACGCTGCGGGCGGCGCGGACTGCGCGTGCACGCAGGCGCCGTCCGGGACGGCGCCGGTGGGCACCCCGATCGTGTGGGGCGCGCTGGTCGCGCTGGGCCTGATCAGTCTGGCTCGCCGCCGCTGAGCGGGCTGGAGGCGCGGTGGCTCTGTCGAGGGTCAGCGTCGCTTCGCCCACCATCCAAACACCAGATCCAACCCGATCCCGACGACGAGGGTCGCGCCGCCAGCGACGCCGAGCCAGAGGTTTCGGTCGACGAGCGCCTCGAGCAGCAGGACGAGGCCGACCCCGCCACCGACGACGCCAGAGATCGGCGCGGCGACGCTGCGCCAACGCCAGACCGGTGTGCCTTCCGGGGTTAGCATGGCTTCTGCAAGGAAGTCTCTGGTTTCGGGGATCAGTATCGGGAGGTTCAGGCCAAGCGCAGGGGGCGGGCAGGGGGTAAGGGTGACGTGGGGCCACGGTGCGTCATGCCACGTCGGGAGCTGCGTCGGGCGGCTGACGCACGCGAGCTCCAGCACCGCACCGAGCACGAGCCCATCGACGTCCGCCGCGCTGGCAACGGGCACGGGGGGCGGGGCCACGCGCAGTCGAGGGGGGGAGGTTGGCGCAGGCCGCGGGACCGATGGTGGTGGCGCGGGCGTCCATGGCGGCAGCGGCGCGGGCGGCACGAGGGCGCGCCTCAGCAGGGCATGCACAGGCTCCGGCTCGAGCGGCAGGCCGGCGGCGAAGGCGATCTGGACGTGCACCATGAGGGGGGCGCGGTCGTCCGGTGCGGTGAATCGATAGGGCGTGCGGCCATGCAGCGCGCGGATCACCTCGGCGATGCGGGCGACATAGCGGGCCCGCGCCTCCAGCTTCAGCGGCTCGCCGTGTCGCACGACGGCCTCGGTGAACAGGGCGCTGATCTGGCCGTTGGCGCGCTCGTCGCCGTCGTCAAGGTTGAGGACGTCCAGGGGTTTGCGGGCGATGGCGAGCAGGTCGGCGGGGCGAAGGCCGTTGCGCTGCAGGAGACCGCGCATGCTGGGCGCGTCAAGGGGCGCCAGGTCCCGGCGCGCGCGCACGCAGAGCACTTGATAGACGAAGTCCGAGAGGGGCTCCGGCGAGGCTGTGGGGCGCTCGGCGGCGTTCACGATGGGTCTCCGGGCCGTCAGGGGAGCGGCGGCATGGGGCGGTCGAGGCTCTCGACGGGCGATTGTGCGTGCAATCGCGGCGGCTGGCAAATCCCGTTGGCGTGTTCGAACAGCACCCGCGCCGCGCGCTCGGCCGGGGTGCCGACCGCGGGCAGGAGCGATCGTCGGAGCTCGGCGAGCTCGGTGGTGAGGGCGTCGGTGCGGCCGAGGACCCAGCGCGCGGCGCGGAGGATGGCGTCCGGGTTGACGTCGCGCTGCCAGAGCTCGGGGAAGACACGCCTGCCACACAGGAGGTTGGGCATAGCGATGTAGGGGACCTCCAGCAGCGCGCGCGCGGCCAGCCAGGTCGAGCGGCTCGCCCGGTAGATGACCACCGTGGGCACGCCGGCGAGCGCGGCCTCGAGCGTCGCGGTGCCGCTGGCGCAGACGGCGAGTCGGGCCTGGTGGAGCGCGTCGGAGGCCGACGGGACGAGGGTGACCCCGTCGGAGGGCACGCCGAGGGCGTGAAGCTGGCGGCTGAGGGCGGCGCGGTCGAGGGTGTGCGCCACGGGCAGCAGGGTGCGTCGGGCCCCGCACAGGCGCTCGAGGCGCAGGCGCGCGGCGAGCAGCGGGCCGAGGTGGCGGGCGACCTCGGTCGGTCGGCTGCCGGGCATGAGCACGAGGGCGTCGGCGTCGGCATGGGCGTGCGTGGCGGTGAGGGCGCGGGGGTGCCCCATGAAGGTCGTCGGGATCCAGGGCTCGAAGAAGGGCACCTCGAAGGGGAACAGGACCAGGAGGTGATCGAGGCTCTCGGCGAGTCGTCGCGCACGGGCGGGTCGCCACGCCCAGGCCTGCGGCGCCACCATGCCGACGACGGGGATGCCCGCGCGGCGGAGCCGATGGCCGAGCGGGTGGTTGAAGTCGGGCATGTCGCACAGCAGCGCCACGTCTGGACGACGCCGCTCGGCCAGCCAGCGCAGGCGCTGCTGAACAGCGACGAGGTCGGGCAGGCGCCGCACGACGTCGCCGAGGCCCATCACCGAGAGCGCCTCGGCGTTCACCACGGCCTCGAGGCCCTCGGCGCGGAGGGCTGGCCCGCCCACCCCCCAGGCCTCCACCGCCCGGCCTGCGCTCCGCACCGCCCCGACCACCTCGGCGCCCAGACGGTCGCCGCTGGCCTCGCCGGCCACCACGAGCAGCTTGAGCGGGCGCGGGGCGGCTGTCATGGGCGGGCTGCCGCCGGCAGGTGGAGCACATCGGCTTCGAGGATGGCTTCGAGGCTCTCCGGAGCGAAGGCGTGGTGCACGAGCGCGTCGGCCAGCTCGGCGCCCGTCAGGGAGCTGTAGCGGTCGCGCAGCCCCGTGGCGCCGAGGCGTCCCAGCAGCCCGAGGCCCGCGTCGGCCACGGTGGCCGCGACCCGCTCGCCGAGCCGCCGCTCGTCCCGGTCGTCGCCGGTGATGAAGGATGGCCGCGCGATGGTCCACGCCAGCCCCGAGCTCCTCAGCTCTTGCTCGGCGCGGGCACGCGCCTGGAGGTAGGGGTTGCGCGTCCCCTCGGTCACGCCGAGCGAGGACAGGTAGACGAAGCGCGGGTGGGTGGGCATGCGCGCGGCCGCCCGGATGAGCATCGCGGTCAGGCCGTAATCGACGCTGTCGTAGCTGGCCCCTTCGGCCTGGGCTCGGGCGCGGGTCGTGCCGAGCAGGGCGAAGACGTGGGTGATGTTGCCGCTGGCCAGTGTGGCCGCCATCGCGTCCTCGTCCCAGGCGGTGGTGTCGAGCCCTGCGCCGAGCGCTCCAAAGCGGCGCCTCCACTCCTCGAGGCGGGATGAGTCGGGGCGCACGTGGGCGACGACCTGGACGCCGCGCTCGGCGAGCGCGCGGACGACCTCTCGACCCGTGTAGCCTGTAGCGCCAGCGACGAAGGCGATGGGGACCATGGCGTCTCTCCTCAAGGGTGACCTGTGCAGGTGCGCGCGGCCGCGCCGGCGCGTGCTCGCCGGAGGCCCCTGGCACGAGGCGTCGCCGCAGGGCCCAGGCCCCTGACGGGATGGACGGCGCGCCTGAGTGAACGGAGGATCGGCGCGGTGGAGGCGAAGTCAAACTTGACCCGCTCGGCGTTCGGGTTTACACACTCTGCTGTGTTGACGCGTTGGATGCGCTGGTGCCGGGCTTGCCCGCACAGCGTCGACGCTGGCGCGTGGCCCTGGCGACCTCGGTCGCCGCTGCCCGCTCGGCCATGGAGGCCTCACGTGAGCCCGACCGCAGACCCTTCGCCCGACGCCGCCTTCTGGCGCGGCAGCGCGAGCCTCGTTCCGGACGCCGTCGCGGCGGCGGTCAAGGCCGAGGTGGGGCCGGGTGCGCCCGTGGACTGGACCGAGCGGCGCGGGTCGCGGTCGTTTAATCGCATCTTCCTGGGTGAGCTGGAGGGCCGGGGGGCGGTGGTGCTCAAGGTCTACGGCTACCGCGAAGGCGCGCGGCGTCAGGCCTGGTGCATGGAGACGCTGCCGGAGCGCGGCGTGTCGTCGGTGCCGGTGCTGCTGGCGAGCGGAGAGACGCTCGGCTTTCACTGGACCCTCGGACAGCGGCGCGGCGACGCGAACCTCGCGGACATCTGGGAGGGCCAGAGCGCGTCGGAGCGGGGGCGGCTGATGCGCGAGATCGGGGTGGTCGTGCGACAGCTGCACGACCTGACGGCGAGCTCGCGCCACGGCGAGATGGAGGAGGGGGACAGCAACAGCTACCTGACGTGGAGCGCGCTGTTGACGCGCAAGCTGGAGCGGTCGCGTGCGTGGTACCTCGGGCTGCCCGCCTCGGCGTTGCGTGACGCCGCGCTGATCGGCGTCGCGGACCTGTTCAGCGAGCTGCGCCACTTCCACCCGCGGTCGGCGGCCATGCTGGTGACGCGGGATCTTCACCTCGACAACCTGACGGTCACGACGACGCACGGTCTGGCGGAGGTGGAGGGCATCGTCGACTTCGACTACGCCGGGTATGCGCCGGGGGAGGTCGATCTGGGGCACCTGCTCTGGTTCGAGGGCGTGGACGGAGACGACGCGCTGCTCAGCGCCTTCTACGATGGCTACGGCCTGGCCCGGACGATGGATGTCCGCCGCAGGGAGGTCGTCTACCGCACGCTCGCCGCGCTGGTTCAGGTCGCGCGGCTGTTGAGGTTCTCAGAGGCTGCGCCCATCGGGGAGCACGAGGCCGAGCGCTGCTTGCGCTATCTGGTCGCGATGCACTGACGAGGGTGACCGGCTCGGGGTCAGGATGACCTCGGATGGGTCGCAAATTTTGCAGGGATCACGGATAGAATCCCAGAGGTCACGCAATGGGTACACCACTTCTGGTGCACATCGAGGCGCTCAGCACAGCCGAGCGCGACATCATCGCATCCCGCTGGGGTGCGCCGAGCCCGACCCCGCATCTGCTGGAGCGCTACCTGCTGAGCCGCGAGGCGGTCCAGCATCGCCTCGACGGCGTGTCAGGGCACGCGCTCGATGAGCTTGTCGGGCTGGTCGAGGCCTCGCGGGCCGGGGTGCCGGTGGCCCAGGTCAGCGAGCTGGCGGCGTTCGAGCTCGAGGAGGCGCTGCTGGTCGGCCGTCCGCCCGAGGCACCCCACCTGGTCTTTCTGCCGGACGAGGTCGCGGTGGTCGTGCTGGAGACGGTGGCCGCCTCGCCTTGTCGGCTGCGTCTCCTGCTGGCGGGCCTCGATGGCGACGCGCTCTGTGCGTTGTCGGCGCGGCTGGGAGACATCCTCGGGCCGTTCGCCCGAAGCCTGTCGCAGAGCGAGGCCGTGTTGGCCGCTCTGACCGAGCCGCACAGCCTGGCTGCGGTAGTGGAGTCGCTGGACGACGAGTCGCGGGGGCTCCTGTGGGATCTCGTGGACGCTGGCGGCTACCTGCCCGACCCCGATCAGGTCCGGGCGGGCGCGCTGGCTGCGCTTCGCCGGCTGGAGGCGCTGGGGCTGGTCTGGTGGCAGCCCACCGACGCCCGCATCGCGGCCGAGGTGCTGCGCGCGCTGCTCGAGCTGCGCATGTCCGTCCAGGTAAGCGACCTGCTCGGCACCTTCGAGCAGCTCCAGCGCGGCGGCGCCCAGGACAACCTCCTGATGTTCCCGACGGCCTCGGGCCGGCTCCTGGGCGAGATGGCCGAGGTGCTGCACGCCCGGGCGAACCTGCCTCTCGAGGAGCTCGGCGCGGCGTTGGGGATCTATGGCGACACGCGGCCCATCGAGGCGCTCGTGGAGCTGGCCGCGGCCTGCGGGCTCGCCCGCATGCGCGGCAACCGGTGCGTGGCGGGCCCTGTCGTGCGCATCGAGCGTCGGTTTGAGCAGTGGCGGGCCATGACCGAGGACGCCCGCATGGCGCAGCTCGTGGCCAGCATCGTCGATGACGGCGCGCTGGCGGCGCTGGACCGGCCGATCGCCGCGCTGCTGACGCGCGAGTCGTTCGGCGAGGCTGAGGGCGTGGACGATGACGAGCTGACGGGGTGGGCGGCGCTGCCGCCGCATCTTGTGGCCGATCTGGAGTCGGGCGCCGTGGATCATGGCGGGCAGAGCCGCGCTCGAAGCCTGCTGCGGGTGGCCCTGCAGGCCCTGTTCGCGCGTTTGGAGCCGGGCCGCCTCTACCCGCTGGAGGTCGTCTTCATCGGGTGCGAGTACGCGGCGGCGATGGCCCGGACGTGGGCGCGGCTGGTCGGCCAGCTGTACGGGCCGACGCTGGCGCCGCCCTCGGTGGCCTCGGCGCACCAGGCGGTGCGGGACTACTTCGAGGCCGTGGCGGTGCCGCTGGGCTGGGCGGCGCTGGAGCTGGACCGGGCGCCGGTGGAGGAGCGCGTCACGGGCCGGGTCGTCGAGGCGCCCTCAGCGACGCTGTCGCTGTTCCCGCTCGAGACGGTGAGCCCGGAGATGGATCTGGTGGACGACGAGCCCGAGCCGTCCTCCGGGCCCGACGATGGGGTGGGCTCCCTGCGCGTGGTCCGAACCTGGCCGCTGCCGCCCGCGTCGGCCATCGAGGGCTTGCTCGCCGAGGCGGGCCGCCATCGACCCATGCTCGGCTGGCTGCTCGGCGAGTCCGCCCACTGGACGCTGGCGCCGCTCGTGGTCGGCGCCCGCACGCCCGAGCTGTCCAGCGCGCTCCAGGGCCGCTCCTCCGCCCTCAAGCGCGAGCTTCAGGCCTTCTGCGCCCAGCTCGACGAGCCGACCTGGCTCGAGGCCGCCCGTCGCGTCTCCACGCACCTCACCGAGGTCTGCGCCCTGGCCGGGGTGGACGAGGTGGACGAGGCCGCCATCGAGGGTCTGCTGCGGCGCGTGCTGGAGGGGCATCGCAAGGATCGGGATCGCCTGGGCCTTCGCCGCATGTTCGCGGCCATCGACGCCCTGGAGCAGTGGGCCCGCACGCGGCGGTATGCGCCGAGGCTCGACGCCTCAGCCCTGCGCAGCCGCCTCGAGGGCGCGGTCCTGCGCGCCGAGACGGTTGACAGCGCCCTGCGCCTGTTCCAGCGCAGGGTTCCGCCGGCCGACATGCTGCGTCATCGCCCGAACCTGACCTTCCAGGGCGAGGTGCGCGTCTTGCAGATCGACCGCGACCTCGGACGGCTCAAGGTCGCCCCAGCCGATGAGCGCGGCCAGGACTGGGCGAACGAGTGGGTGGTCCGCACCGACGTGCGGCCGCTCTTCTTCCTGCGGCGCGGTGACATCATCAGCGCCAAGCTCGTCCGGTACGGTCACGAGTGCTGGATCACCTCGCTCAGCTGGGTTCTCCCTCCCGAGCTCGAGCGCGAAGACGCCCGATGAGCGCGCGGCGCATCGCGGCCCTGTGCGCCGGCCTGATCGTCGTCTGGGCCGCGCCCACCGAGGCGGAGCCCCAGAGCGCTCCGTCTACCGCAGCGACGCCTGCTCGTCGCGCGGACCTGCCCCCGCTCCCAGCGCGCCTCAGCGTGCACGGCGCCTCCCGCGGCGGCCTCAAGCCGACCGCTCCGATGCAGCTCGGCACCGTCCGCACCCTGACCGACCGTCTCTCGCCCGCCATCATGCGCGTCGAGGTCGGCAAGGCCGGCGACAAGCGCAGCCAGGGGACCGCGTTCTTCATCAACCCCGAGGGCTGGGCCGTCACCAACCACCACGTCGTCGCGGGCGGTCTCCGCTTCACCGTCCACCTGGCCGATGGCGAGAGCCGCCCCGCGCGGGTGGTCGGCCGCGACCCCGTCAGCGACTTCGCGCTCCTGTACGTCGAACCGCGCGGCGGCGAGCGCTTCCCGTTCCTTCGCCTCGGGGACAGCGAGCGCCTCCGCGTGGGCGACTTCTGTGTCGCCATGGGCGCGCCGCTGCGTTTGGACCGCACCGTCTCACTCGGCGTCATCTCCGCGCTGCACCGGCGCGGCTCCCGCCCGGAGAGCCCCGAGCTCGATCGGGCCTTCATCCAGTTCGATGCGGCCATCAACCCTGGCTCGTCCGGCGGCCCGCTGTTCGACATCGACGGCGCGGTCGTGGGCGTCGTCACCGCCATGCGGAAGGACGGGCAGGGGCTCGGCTTCGCCGTGCCCATCCAGCGGCTCGACCGGGTGCTCTCCCGCATGGCGGACGGCGAGACGATCCAGCGCTCCCACCTCGGCGTCGCCTTCCAGGCGCTCGATGAGCCGCTGGCGGCCAGCTTCGGGGTCCGCTCGCGGGACGGGGCCTTGCTGCAGACCGTGGAGCCGGGCAGCCCGGCCGCCGAGGCGGGCCTTGCGCCGGGCGACATCGTCGTGGCGGTGGACGGCGTTGCGGTGGTGGAGGCGGCCGAGCTCGTCTGGCTCGTCGCGACCTCCGACGCCGACCTGCCGGTGCAGCTCGACGTCGTGCGCAAGGGGGAGCGGGTCCGATTTCAGGTCGGCTTGACGCGCCAGACCCCCTGGACCCGGCTCAGCCCCACACCCCCGCCCGCCCCCCAACCTCACGGCATCTGCACCCTCCCCAACACACCCTCCCTGGCGGCGGCCTTCGCGCTCGCCGCGCCGGAGGGTCTCGTCGTCTGTGGCGTGGAGGAGGGCTCGGATGCCGCCGAGGCGGGCCTCCAGCCCCGCATGGTCATACTCGCCGTCGGCGACCGTCCCGTCACCTCCGCCGAAGCGCTCCACGCGGCCCTCGACGCCGACCTCGCCGAAGCCTCCGTCGTCCGTCTCCACGTGCTCGAGGGCCGATCGCGACGGTGGATCGCGTGGCGGCGGCTGCGGTGAGGAAGGGTGTTCGGTCAATTGACTTGGGGGGGAGTGGGGCATAGCATGGCGCGACGGATCAAACGGCCCCAGGGGGCAGACAGGTCCCATCCACCAGATGGAAGGCTATGGAAGCTGGGCAGCAGCTCGGGAAATACAAACTCGTCAAGAAGCTCGCCGTAGGCGGCATGGCCGAGATCTGGCTCGCAGAGCAGATCGGTCCGGCGGGCTTCAACAAGCAGCTGGTCATCAAGTGCATCCTCCCGCACCTGGCCAACGACCAGAAGTTTGTCGAGATGTTCCTCGATGAGGCCCGCCTCGCGGCCAACCTCGAGCACCCGAACATCGTTCGCATCTCCGACCTCGGCCAGGAGGACGGCACGTACTTCATCGCGATGGAGTACATCGACGGCCCCGACGTCGACTACATCATCGACCGCTGTCACCAGCTCGGCGTGACGGTGCCGCTGCCGATCGCCGCCCGCATCATGGCGGACGCGCTCAACGGCCTCGAGTACGCCCACACCTTCGTCGACCGCACGGGCAACGCGGTCAAGCTCGTGCACCGCGACATCTCACCGCACAATGTGCTGGTGAACCGCGCGGGTGTGGCGAAGATCGTGGACTTTGGCGTCGCCAAGGCAGCCACCAGCTCTCACAAGACCCAGACGGGCGCGGTGAAGGGCAAGTTCGCCTACATGTCGCCCGAGCAGATCGCCAACGCCGACCTCGACGGCCGCTCCGACGTCTTCGCGATGGGGATCGTGCTCTACGAGCTGACGACCAACCACCGCCCCTTCGGCGACGAGGGCGAGCTGCTGGCCGTCACGGCGATCCTGACCAAGCCGCCGACCAATCCCCGCGAGATCGTGCACGACTTCCCTCCCCAGATGGAGGAGATCATCATGCGGGCGCTGGCCAAGGACCGCAACCAGCGGTACGGCAGCGCTCGGGAGATGTCCCAGGAGCTCGAGAAGTTCATCATCAACTCCGGTGAGTTCGCCTCCACCAACGACGTGGGCGCGTTCCTCCAGGACCTCTTCAGCGAGTCGCCCCAGATCCTCAACGGCAAGGCGGCCCCTTCAGCGCCACCCCGCTACGATCTCGACTCCGACGAGGGCGGCGTCACCTCTCCGACCGGCCCCACCTTCGTCCCCGACAGCCCCCCGAAGCCCGTCAAGCCGACCTCGCCGCCCCCCGGCCCGACCGGACGGATCGCGCCCATCGCCCCGCCCCCCGAGCTCGACGACGCCGCTGGCGGCAGCAAGGTCGGCCTGATCGTCGGTGTCATCGCCGTGCTTGTCATCCTGCTCGGCGTCGGCGGCGGCGTCGCCGCCGTGGTCTTCTCCGACGACGACAACCCCGGCGGCCGCAGCAGCGAGGTGATCGAGGGTGGAGATGCCGGCGACACCGCAGGCACCCACGACACCCCCGACGCGGAGGTCGCCTCCGAGGACGTCGGTGAGCCCGACGCCAAGGAGGCGAAGTCCGAAGGCAGCGTCGTCGTCAAGGCCTCGCAACCCATCTCCGTCTTCTTCAAGAACAAGAAGCTGGGCGTGACCCCCCTGACGATCAAGCTCCCCGTCGGCAAGCAGAAGGTCGTCCTGAAGGACAAAGAGAAGCTCATCAAGCGCACCGTCACGGTGGAGGTCCGCAAGGGCGAGATCGCCGAGATCGACGAGACCTTCGCCGAAGGCGATCTCCTGCTGACCGTCGAGCCCTCCATCGACAACCGCGTCTGGATCGACGGTGAGGAGTACACCAAGCCCCTCAACCAACCGATCCGCCTCGTGGAGGGTGATTACATGGTCAAGGTGACCAACGGCATCACCAACAACACGCAAGAGAAGCACCTGAAGATCAAGAAGGACGCGTTGACCGTCGAGAAGTACAAGCTCGACTGAGGCCTCGGTCATCGTTCCGGCCACCCCCTGGGCGGCCACAAGGGCCGCCCCTACCATGGGCATCGTCGTAGACGGGATTTGTAGGGGCATCCCCTTGTGGGTGCCCCTTCGCCGGGTGGCC
>Ga0100377_1000474_pt1 | contig 34347 bp, 23 predicted proteins | sample CryGeymeta201501_FD_83664 | JGI IMG/M metagenome (GOLD analysis project Ga0100377, IMG submission 83664) | Groundwater microbial communities from Crystal Geyser aquifers in Utah, USA - Crystal Geyser metaG 2015-01 | ecosystem: Environmental > Aquatic > Deep subsurface > Groundwater | place: USA...
TGGCTCCATGCGGGTTTTCTGCTCGGTCATGGGCCTCTGGGCCCACTCCCTCACATCAAACGCCGCCTGGAACCAGAATCTACGTCGGATCCATCGGCATCTACTTTCTCAACGGCTTCTCAGCGGGCAGTGCTTGCGGAGGGTCACCCATGGGGTGGCCCTCCGCTTTTTTGTGTCGTGGGGGCTGCGTCGGTGGGGCGTGGGCGTTGGTGGTGTCGTTGGGTTGCGTGTTGCGGGATGCGTGTTGCGTGTTGCGTGTTGTTTGTTGCGTGTTGCGACGTGGGGCGGTGGGAGGGGGGCAGGGGGTGTGAACGAGGGTTCACAGCGGCGGTGTGACCGCCGTTCACGACGCTGCGGCAGCGGCGGGGTTGGAGGCCGTCGGCGTGGGGGAGCGAGGCATTCGTGCGGTGAGGGGCAGGCAGGCGCGGATGTTGCTTCGGAGGAGGGGAGGTCTCCGCGGTGCGGCGCGGGGGTGTTGTCGACATTTGACAGGCGTCGGGCAGATCCATAGAGTGCGGGGGATCGGATGTACCTTCGGGGGCGCCGCTAACTTCACCAGGCACTTCCCGTGGATCCCAGGGAAGACGTCAGGAGCAGGTTCATGAACCCTGGTCACAGGTATTCTATCGTCATGGTGTCGGCCTTCATCGTCACGGCCGGTTTCAGCGTGACGGCGTTCGCGCAGGGGCCGGGCGTCGCGCCGACGGACAACGTCAACATCGCCAAGAATCTGACGTACGACGAGATGCACAACAAGGCGGCCGCGATGGTCACCGAGATGCAGACGACGTTGGACGATGTGGTGGTGCTGCGCGAGTCGACGCGCGAGAAGGAGAAGGACGTGTTGAAGCTGAACTGCATCAACGTGAACGTCTCCTCGATGAAGGGCTTTGTGAAGGTGAGCGAGCAGTCGGTGGTGAAGCTCGACAAGGCGATCGCGAAGAAGGATCGGGACACGGCGGAGCATCAGTTCTACCTTGTGACGCTGGCCGGTGATAAGGTGTCCTTTCTTGCGGTCAAGGCGCGGTCCTGCGCGGGGGATGTGCTTCGGTACTCGGGTGAGACGGTGGTCACCAAGGACATCAGCGGTGACATCGCGGCGATCGATCCGACGGACATCGTCGACGAAGAAGACGTGTTGTTCGCGACCGAAGAGGCGACGCCGTATCAGTAGGGCGTCGAAGGACGGCATCCACGGGAACGGTCTTTAGCGGGTTGAGGCGTTGAACCTTCGGCTCGCCGGCAGGTTCGTCAGCGATGAGTGAGCATGATTGAGGAACAGTCAGAGATAAGTCCATCCGCAGGGCGCTGGCGTCGTTGCGTGGCCATGGCCGCGAGCGTGCTGGTGGCGACGGCAGTGATGGTGTCGGGCCCGGGGCGGGCGCAGGCTCAGGACGCCGAGGCGAAGGATGGGCTGGGGGGTGGCAAGCTTCGCTACCATCCCGGGTTGTTCCTTGAGGGGGGCTACGACAGCAACCTGTTCCGGCAGGACACGGAGGAGGGGCCGACGTCGTCGCCGCTGATCCTTGTGCGTCCGAAGCTGGGGATCTCGCTGTCGAACCCGACGAACGTGGATCTGGCGTTGAACGTGGGCGTGGCGTACACGCAGTACGTGGCGTCGTCGGACGTGGTGCTCGAGCAGAGCGGTCTGACGGCGAAGGTCGACGGGAGCGTGACGTTCAACCCGAACGGTCCGGTGGCGTTCACGGTGTATGAGGACTTTCGTCGAACGAACGAGCAGCCGAACCAGGATCTGTTCGTGCAGTACGACCGGATCTACAACCTGGCCGGGGGCACGTTGCATGTCCAGCCGGGTGGCAAGCTGCTGACGCTGGATCTGGGGGGTGGTTTTGAGCTGTACCGGCACGACGAGCTGACGGAGCTGGACCGGAACGCGGTGCGGCTCAAGGCGACGGGCAAGTGGAAGTTCTTCCCGAAGACGTCGCTGCAGATCGACGCCGACCAGCGGTTCCTGCTGTACAACACCAAGCTGCGGACGCCGCAGGGCGTCGGTGACAACGTCCCTCCGTACCAGGAGCCGTTCTTGACGAACGGCATCCAGAACTCGGACAGCAGCCCGTTGCGGGTGTTGGGGGGTCTGGCGGGTCTGGTGTTGAACCGTCTGAGCGTGGTCGCGATGGTGGGTTACGGCAACAGCTTCTACAGCGACGGGCCGAATTTTTCGGGGCCGCTGGGTCGGGCGGAGGTGGCGTGGGAGATCGGTCCGACGAGCCGTCTGCGCCTGGGTTACCAGTACGGTTACGCGGACTCGACGTTCTCGAACTATTTTACGGTGCACAAGCTGTACGGCCGGTACAACCATCTGTTCGGCGGGCGGTTCGCGCTTCGGCTCGAGGGTGACTTCGACTACCGTCAGTTCGCGACGAACCCGGGTCCGACGTTGGACCAGGTGTCTGTGGACAACACGCCGGGTGCGCCGGCGTTCAGTTCGTCGGACCGGGTCGATCCTGTGGTGAAGCTGTTGGGAGAGGGCGTGTTTCGCTTCTCGGACTTCTGGCGCGTGGGCGCGCGGTACGAGGCGGACATGAACTTCTCGAACTTCGTGTTCATCACAGGCAGCGTGGCCGCGAACCCGACGCCGGGGGATGTGAACACGGCGGGCGTGGCGTTGGCGAGTTATCAGAAGCATACCGTGGTGATCTTCACGGGCGTGGAGTGGTAGCGCGAGCCACCTGCAGCCCGGGCGGTCCCCGAGGGGTCGGGGTGTTCCGCCGCACGTGACGACCGCATCCGGCGAGCGGTCCGGAGTCGAGGGCCATGGGAGCGGGACAGTGGAGCGCACAGGGGCGCACGTGTTGAGAAGCCGTTCTTTTTCCGAATGGCTTCTGACACGTGAGGTGACCTATGCGGCGCTCTGCTTCGTGGAGCGACGTCGTCGATGGCGGCGGTGACGGCCCTCGGCCCTCAGCAATTGAGAACATGGATGGACAGGACGAAGGCAGGACAGCGAGCGCGTCAGGCGCTCCGCGGCATGTCGCTGGGCGTGCGCGTGGGGTCGGGTTTGGCGTCGCTGGTGTGGGTCGCGTGGTGGCTGATCGGCTGCGCGCCGCCGGTGGATCCGAACTACACGGCGCTGCTGGAGGCTCCTTTGGCGCAGGTGTTGCCGGCGGCGTCGACGTTGGACTCGGGGGATCGCCTTCGTCTTCGGGTGTATCCGGACGAGACGTTGGGTGGCGACTACGTGGTGGCGCCGGACGGGACGATCAGCGTTCCTCTGCTGGGGAAGCTGTTGGTGCAGGGGCAGACGTGTTCGGAGTTGGAGGACGCGGTGACGTCGAAGCTGTCGGCGGACTACCTGCGGAGTCCGTCCGTGACGTGCTCGGTGACGGCGTTTATCAGCAAGAAGGTGTTTGTGTTCGGGGAGGTGCGTCAGCCGGGGGCGTTTGTGTACGAGGACAACATGAGCGTGGTGCAGGCGGTGACGTTGGCGGGCGGTTTCTCGGATCACGCCTCACCGAACTACACGTCGGTGGTGCGGGAGCGGGAGGGGAAGAAGGTGCGGGCGCGGGTGCCGATGGACCGGATCATCGCGGGTGAGGTGGAGAACCTGGCGTTGTTGCCGGGAGACATCATCTTCGTGCCGACGTCGACCTACTGAGCGGCGCGGGTTCAGGAGCGAGGTGTTGATGATGGAGCAGTCCCAACAGCCCGTGCAGCCGAGCGTGAACGGCGCGACGATGTCGGATGGTTCGGTGCCGCTTGCGCGCTACTGGCAGATCATCCTCAAGCGGATCTTGACGGTGATCGTGGTGACGGTGGGTGTGGTGTCACTGGTGGCGGTGTACACGTTCCGTGAGCCGAAGATCTACGAGGCCCGGACGACGATCGTGATCGACCTTCAGCGTCCGCAGGTGCTCGGCACGGACGTGCAGCCGGTGGTGGACCTGTCGCCGGCGGACTACTGGAATTCTTCTCAGTTCTACCAGACGCAATACAAGATCATCACGAGTCGGATGATGGCTCAGAAGGTGGTGAACACCCTGGGCCTGGCGGATGATCTGGAATTTTTGCATCTATCCCACATCGATGATCCGGAGGCTCTGGCGAAGGCGCTGGAGGCGACCGATCCGGTGGATGTGCTGTTGAAGGGTCTGGAGATCGAGCCTGCGCTGGACAGTCGGATGGTGGGGATCGTGTTCCGGCACACGAGCCCGGAGCATGCGATGCGGGTAGCGACGGCGGTGGCCGAGACGTACCAGGACATGAACGCCGACGACAAGATGGAGTCGACGGGTCGTGCGCACCGGTGGTTGACGAGCCAGTACCAGGACGTCAAGAAGCGGCTGGAGGACTCGGACCGGGCGATGTACGACTTTCGTCGCGAGAACAACGTGTTGACGACGTCGTTGGAGGATCGCCAGACGATCACGACGCAGCGCCTGATGGATCTGAACCAGCGTTTGACGGCGGTGCGTTCGGAGCGGCTTCGCGCGGGCGCGGAGGTGGAGCAGATCCGGCAGATGCGTCGTTCGGACCTGCGGGGAATGTCGTTCAACGAGGTGATCGACAATCCGCTGGTGCAGTCGCTCAAGACGACGCACACGCAGCTTCGTCAGCGTGAGGCGGAGTTGGGGGAGAAGTATCTGGACGGGCATCCGGAGCTGGCGGCGGTGCATCGTCAGCGGGAGGTGGTGGAGAAGGATCTGGACCGGGAGATCGTGGCGATCCTGGCGACGGCGGACAATCGTTTGAAGGTGTTGCAGCGGACGGAGGGAGGTCTGGAGCAGGAGCTGGACTCGGTGAAGGAGGAGGCTCTGGAGCTGAGCGAGAAGGAGCTGGTGTACGCGGAGCTCAAGCGCGAGCATCAGAACAACGAGCGGATGTACGACCTGGTGCTGAAGCGTCTGAAGGAGACGGACCTGTCGCGTTTCTTGAAGGACAACAACGTGCGGCTGCTGGACACGGCGCGTGTGCCGGTGTCGCCGGTGTATCCGCGGGTGTGGTTGAACCTGTTGATCGGCGTGGTGACGGGTCTGGTGGCGGGTGTGGGTCTGGCGTTCGTCAAGGAGATGCTGGACCACACGATCCGGACGCAGGCGGATGTGGAGGAGGACCTCCAGATGACGTTCCTGGGATTGATCCCGGCGTTCAAGTCGGACAACGAGGGTGGCGGGGCTTCGGACACGGAGGTGGTGTCGAACCTGAAGGAGCTGCACTGCCACAACTTCCCGAAGTCGACGGCGGCGGAGTGTTGCCGGATGATCCGGACGAACCTGCTGTTCATGTCGCCGGAGCGTCCGCTGTCGCGCCTGGCGGTGACGAGTCCTGGTCCTCAGGAGGGCAAGACGATCACGTCGGCGAACATCGCGACGGTGATGGCGCAGTCGAACACGCGGGTGCTGCTGGTGGACACGGACATGCGCCGTCCGCGGTTGCATCACGTGTTCGCGATGGACAACAGCGTGGGGATGACGTCGCTGATCCTTGGGGAGTCGACGTACGAGGATGCGATCCGCCACACGGTGGTGCCGAACCTGGACGTGCTGTGCTGCGGTCCGATCCCGCCGAACCCTGCGGAGCTGCTGCACACCGAGCGCTTCCAGGAGATCATGCGGAACCTGGACGCGCGATACGACCGGGTGATCTTCGACACGCCGCCGACGATGGTGGTGGCGGACGCGATGATCATCGCGAACCTGGTGGACGGGGTGGTGTTCGTGGTGAGCGGCGGCAAGACGTCCAAGGACGTGGCGCGGCAGGCCCGGTCGAAGCTGGTGGGCGTGAACGCTCCGCTGCTGGGCTGCATCGTGAACAACGTGGACCTGCAGGATCGCCAATACGGTCAGTACTACTACAACTACGGTCGTTACGGCGGTTATTACGGCGAGGAAGAGGATTCGGAGCTGGACGCGGAGCCGGCGAAGGCCGCGTGATGGGGGCTTCATCGGGGCGCCCGGTTCGGTCGCTCTGCTCTCGTCAGCCGGGGCGTCGCGCCCGCCTCAGAGGTCGAGGCCGTGGTGCGCCCGGGCGGCTCGGATGTCCTCGGCGATGCGGGCCTTGAGGGCTTCGATGTCTTCGAAGCGCTGTTCGGGTCGGAGGAAGGCCTGGAGCTCGACCTGGATGGTGGCTCCGTAGAGGTCGGCGTCTGGGGGGAGTCCGTCAAGGATGAAGGACTCGACGTTGGGGGCGGTCTGCTCGCCGAAGGTGGGTCGGAGGCCGATGTTGGTGACGGCGGGGAGGGTCTGGCCGTCGGTGTGGAGGGTGGTGACGTAGACGCCGTGGGGGACCATCATGCCGGCGGTGGGCTGGATGTTTGCGGTGGGGAAGCCGAGTCGTCTTCCGCGGGCGTGGCCGTGCTCGACGCGACCCTCGACGGCGTGAGGGCGGCCGAGTAGCGAGGCGGCGCGCTGGAGGTCTCCGGCGTGCAGGGCCTTGCGGATACGGGTGGAGCTGACGACGTCGCCGTCGTGGAGGACGGGGTCGAGGATCTTGACGACGATGCCGCGCTCCACGGCGAGCCGTTGGAGATCGGCGGGTGTGCCGGCGCGCCCGCGTCCGAAGTTGAAGTCGTAGCCGATCCAGACCTCAGCGGCGTCGAGGACGTCGGCGATGATGCGGGCGACGAAGTCCTCGGGCGAGAACGCTGCGAGCTCGTCGCCGAAGGGGAGGGCGATCGGGTGGGCGACGCCGAGCGCAGCCAGGAGCTGGAGCTTGCGTTCGGGTGAGGTGAGCCGAAAGGTGTCGACGGGGAGCTTTCGGAACCAGGAGACGGGGTGGGGCTCGAAGGTGACGGCGACGCTGTCGGTCTGGAGCTGGTTGGCGCGTTCGACGACGCCGTGGATGATGGCGCGGTGGCCGCGGTGGACACCGTCGAAGTTTCCGATGGTGACGACGGGCCGACGGACGCGTCCGTGGAGTTGGCGCAGGGTGGTCTGGAGAGGGTCGGTCATCACAGGCTCGGCGGTGGGGTGACGTGGTGTCGAGCGATCGGGTCAAGGGGTGTAACACCTCGGTGTGCGGTTGAAAAGGTGCGTGATGGGCGGCGTGAGGGTGGGGGTTGGCGTTTGGGCGCGGACCCTATTGTGTGGCGGGCCGGAGTCACGCTATGTTGGGGCCGACGTGAAGGGTTCGACCGGAGAGGATGGATGAACAAGCGCCTGATCGAGCACCTCCGACAGAACGGCTTCATCGACGAGATCCAGCTTCGCTCGGCGATGGCCCGCCAGCAGCAGTTCGGTGGCGACATCCTGGACTTGCTGATTCGGCTGAAGATGTTGTCGGAGCGGGAGTGCGCCCGCGGTATTTCCACATTCTACCACTACCCGCTGGTCGACCTGAACCAGACGACGCCAAACGAAGATGCGTTGACGTTGCTGGACGGGGAGTATGCGCGCAAGCACGGTATCCTGCCGCTGTTCATCGACATGAACGAGCGGATGGTGGACGTGGCGTTGTTCGATCCGGCCAGGACACTGGACGCGCTGGACTTTGTGCGTCGGCGGGCGGGGTTGGAGCCTCGTCCGCACATCACGGCGCCGACGGCGTTGGTTCAAGCGATCAACTACTTCTACTACGGGGAGCTGCCCGATCGTCTGCCGGGGCAACCGGAGCCGGGGTCGTCGTCGGGGTCGCGGGCGTTGCGGGCGGACGGGTCGGGGGTGGGGCGTCGAGGGGGGTTCTCGGCGAGGGAGCCGGCGCCGCGGGCGGCGCTCCGGTCGAATCGGGCCCCGGCCGCGGGGCGTGGGTTCAACCGTGGGGGTGAGGCCTTCGGGGCCGAGCCTTCGACGGGGGCTTTCATCGGCGGTGAGGCGGAGCCGTTCACGCTGGGTGGGCACGCGCAGCCGCTGGACCGGAGCGGGATGCACAAGCTCGGTCTGCTGGCGGAGCCGGTGTCGGCGGAGCTGCCGTCGTTGCCGGCGGTGCCGGCGGTGCGCGAGGTGTTGGAGGTGGTTGCGCCGCCGACGCAGAGCGTGCTGGAGTTGGAGCAGCGGATCGAGCGGATGGAGGAGGAGCTTCAGCACTCGCGTCGGCTGGTGCAGATGCTGCTGGACACGCTGGTCGAGACGGGGCTGGCCAATCGCGATGAGCTGATCAAGCGGATGCGTGAGGAAGGCTAGGTGTCTTCCACGGGGGAGCGCGCGCGTTCGCGGTCGAGCCGCGTGCTCCTGCTGGGCTCGCCGGTGTCTCACTCCCTGAGTCCAGGATTTCAGAATGCAGGCTTCGCGGCGGCGGGGCTGGCGCTGCGGTACGAGGTGCAGGAGACCGCGGAGGCGGAGCTCGGCGCTGTCGTGGCGTCGATCCGTCGTGGTGAGCTCGAGGGGGCGAACGTGACGGTGCCGCACAAGCGCGCGGTGGTCCCGCACGTGGACCGGTTGAGCTATGCGGCGGGCCGTGTGGGGGCTGTGAACACGCTCGTGCGGACGGTGCACGGCGTGGAGGGGCACAACACAGACGTGGCGGGGCTCCGGCGGTCGCTGCAGGAGTGGCTGGGCGGGGAGACCCGCGGGAAGACGGCGGTTGTGCTCGGGGCGGGCGGGACGACGCGGGCGGCGCTGGTGGCGCTCGATCAGCTGGAGTTCGCGCACGTGGTGGTGGTGAACCGGACGGCGGAGCGTGGTGAGGCGCTGGTGGCGGAGCTTCGGGACGAGGTCTTGACGGAGGTGTCTTGTTGCGCGCTGGAGGTGGCGTGCGGGGCGTCTGCGCCGGAGGCGGTGTCGGGGGCGGACGTGGTGGTGCACACGACGAGCCTCGGGGTGGGGACGGCGCCGGGGGAGTCGGGCTGGGCGTCTGCGATGGAGTCGTGGGGGGCGCTGCCGTGGAAGGGCTGGGCGGGGCGTGTGCGGGCGCTGGACGTCTGCTACGGACGTGAGGGCACGCCGTTCTGCGCGGTGGCGACGCGGGAGGGCGTCCCGTGCACCGACGGGCTGGATATGCTTTTGTATCAGGGGGTTGAGAGCTTCGTGCTGTGGACGTCGACGGAGGCGCCGGAGGCCGAGATGCGTCGGGCGCTGCACGAGGCGGCGGGGCGCGAGGTGGGTTGATGGACGGTGAGGAGGTGCTGGCGTGGCTTGAGGGGGTGGAGGCGGGGGCGCCGTTGCAGAAGCCGAGGCCTCCTGCGGAGCTGGTGTGGTTGCTGACAGGGCTGCATCGGCACCTGCCGCGTCAGGCGTGGGTGGGGGAGGTGGTTCGGGAGAGGCTGGGCGGGGAGCTCGAGGCGATCGCGGAGGGCGGGTATGCCGGTCATCCGGACGCGGTGCCGGGGGCGGGCGCTGTGCCCGGCCTCGAGGGTTGGCGGTACGAGCTGCACGGGTGCGGGTGCTGCCTGACGGGCCCCTCGGGCGTGTCGGTCGACGTCGACTTCGAGGCTGGAGGGACGTCGGCGATCGACGTCTACTTCTACATAGGATTCTTGCGTTCGGTGGTGTTGCCGGAGCCGTTCGAGGAACGCATGCTGAGGCTGTTTCCCGCGATCGAGGGAGTCGTGCTTGCGGCGGACTGGTTGTTGGAGCTGGGGCTGCTGGTGGACGGCACGCGTGGGAACCGGGTGAGGCTCGCCGCTGAGGTGGAGGCGCTTGGGGGGAGGCTGGTGGACCTGGCGTCGCGGATATCGGAAGGGGAGGCGTGGGGGCCGAGCGCGGCGTGGGTCGAGCGGCTGGTGAGCCTGGCACATGCAGGTGGGTTCGATGGGGGGAAGGCTGCGGCGTGCGCCAGTCATCACCTCGACGCTGAGGCTTTTGGGGCGCTGACCGCGGAGTTGCTCAGGCGAGACGTAGATCCGACGGTGCTGGCGGCCTTCGAGGCGCTGTCGCGCCGCGGAGAGTTGGAGGGGAGTGCTTTGGCGCGGCTGGTAGCGGGGGCGCGACCGACGCAGTCGCACGCCGCGGCGCGTTTGTTCGTGCTGGCCTCGGAGGCGCAGCTGAACCGTGTGGAGGGTGGCCGGGCTGAGCCTGTCCTGGCCGGTCTGGCGTCGTTCGCAGAGCAGCGTGTGGAGGGCTGCAACGGCAATCCACAGGCGGATGAGATCGCGATGGTGCTGCTGGAGCACGACCCTGATCGAGCTCGAGCGTTGGCGGTGGCAGGTCGCGCGTTGAGGGGCTGTGGGCCGTATGGGCGGGTGGTCATCGCGGCGGTGTTGGCGCAGGTGAGGACGGAGGCGTGCCATCGTGAGCTGCAGTTGGTGCTGCTGGAGAGCGAGGGTCTGGAGGAGACCGCTGCGGCGCGGGCGGCGCTGTTGACCTTCGGGGATGCGGGAGATGTCGCTCTTGTGACGGCATGGGAGAACACAAGGGCTGGTGAGCCGGACAGCGACTCGACAGGCAACGGCGGATGGAGGCGTGCGCGGCTCCGAAGCACGGATGACGATGGTGGAGCGGCCCGAGAATACGTCGATACGCCGCTGCACAACGCGATGGTGATGATTGATGGTGTCGCCGACCGCCTGCGAGAGCGCGCCGACGCGATTCGCCGGGCGATGGCGTCGCGTCAGGTCTGAGGCGAGTCAGCCATTGGAGGTCGTGCCTTCGTGCGTGAGCCGCGGGAACCGCAAGGTGAAGCACGTGCCCTTGCCCACGACGCTCTCCACCTCGATGGTGGCGTCGTGGCGCTCGATGAGGTTGCGCACGATGCTGAGGCCGAGCCCTGTACCGTTGGCGCTCGCACGGCTGGTATAGAACGGCTCGAAGATCTGGGAGAGGTTCTCGGGGGCGATCCCGACGCCGTTGTCCTCGATCTGCGCGGTCACCTCATGGTCGCCCGAGGTGGTGCGGATGGTGATCGTGCCGTGGGCGTGCTGGATGGCGTCGGCGGCGTTGGTCAGGAGGTTGACGAAGATCTGGTGGACCTGGCCGGAGACGGCGAGGATGAGGTCGTGGTCTGCGGCGAGGTCGAGGTGAAGGTCGATCTTGTCGAGGGGGATCTCGCAGAGGTCGACGGACTCGCGCAGGAGGGTGTTGAGGTTGCAGGGCTCGCGCTCGTCGTCTCCGGGGCGGGCGTAGTGCAGGAGATCGCGGACGAAGCGGTCGATGCGCTCGACGCCCTGGATGATGCGCTCGAGGCGTTCGGAGTCGCGGGCCTCGAAGAGGCGGCCGCGGTACTTGCCGAGCAGGTAGTCGGAGTAGCTGAGGATGCTGGTGAGCGGGTTCTTGATCTCGTGCGCGATGCCGGCGGCGCGCTGTCCGAGTGAGATGAGCCGCTCGGCCTCCTCGATGCGCCCCTCGAGGGTGCGGCGCAGGGTGTGGTGCTGGAGGGATTCGGCGGGGGGGACGTGGTCGTGCAAGACGACGGAGAACCCCGTGACGCCGCCGGGTGTGCCGAGCCTGGCGAGGTGGGCGGTGAAGGGGGCATCGACCTGGAGGAGCCGCAGGGGGGTGGTGCGGCCGCCGTCAGAGCCCATGGTGAGCGAGGCGAGCTTCCTGAGCTCCTCTCGGTCGTCGGGGTGGACGAGGTCGAGGAGGTCGTGGCCCGTGAGGAGGCTGTGGGGGTGGTCGACGGCGCCGAGGCGGAGCCGAAGGGCGCGGTTGGTGGCGAGCACGCGGCGCCGGGCATCACAGACGCAGACCAGGGCGTCGATCTCGTCGAAGACCGAGTCGTTGGTCGGTCTGTCCTGGGCCCAGCAGAGCCGTGCGAGCGCGCCAGCGAGCTGCGAGGCGAACAAGGAGAGGGCCTCGCGCTGGACGGCGCTGAAGCCCTCAGCCGCCGAGGTCTCCACCTGCAGGATGCCCAGGGTCGGTCCGGTCGTGTCGAGCTGGAAGCGGCAGGCGTGCGCGGACATGGGCAGGAGGAGCTCGTCGGGGGCGACCCCGTAGCTCTCAGTCCAGGGGATGACGCGGCCTGCGATGTGTGCTTCGGGTCTGTTGGGATAGCCGTGCACGAAGCGCGGCCCTCCGGGTTCACCCGGGGCGTCAGCGGCGAGCTCGACGATGGTGGCGACGTCACTGAAGAGGGCGATGAGGGTGGAGCTGAGGTAGGCGGCGAGCTCCTCGGGGGTGGAGAGCACCTCGGCGCCGCTGCAGAAGGCGGCGAGCTGGCGCAGCGTGCGCCTGGCGAGGTCGGGCGCCGTCTCGGTGTGTGTCTCGGGGGTGGAGCGGGGGCTCAGCCGAACCCAGAGGCCGCCTGAGGGCAGCGGGGTGATGGTGAGGTCGAGGCAGCCGAGGCGGTTGTGTCGGGCCAGCCCCGGATCGAAGAACAGCGTGTCGGCGAGTGGGTCGAGGGCGTCCTCGGTGACCTGGATGAGCTGGACGTCGGCGAGGTAGAAGCCGAGGTTGTCGTCCTGGGGGACCTCGATGTGGAAGTGGGCGGCGGTGGAGCGGACCGTGAGGTTGAAGGCGAGGTTGTCGGTGGGTTCGGCGCCGAACTCGTCTCGGAGGAGGGCCCGGGCGCGCACGTTGGCGCTGATGATGCGCGCGCTGGCGTCGCAATACGCGAGTGGCTCGGCGATCCCGTCCTGGATGGCTTCGATGTCGAGGTGCAGTGGATTGGTGCGCCGTGCGGCGTGGTCTCTGGTCATTGTTCAGTCATCGAGGGGGTCGCTCGCCGAGTCGAGGTCGACGATCTGGGTGGAGCCCGTGTAGGTCTTTGTTCGATAGTGTGTGATGCGCCCGATCTTCTTGACGATGTCGGCCATGCGCGTTGTCTGCTCGATGATGGTGGTGAGCACCTTCTGGTTGGCGTCATCTGCGGGCAGCCGGAGGCTGAGGAACTCTGTGTAGCCGAGGACGGCGGTGAGGGGCTGGTTGAGCTCGTGGGCGGCGGCGCCGGCCAGCTCGGCAACGACGGCCTGACGGCGGGTGAGCTCGAGGTCGACGTTGGCCTTCTGGAGCTCCTGCTCCATGCGGATGCGCTCGCGGAGATCTGTGAAGATGCCCATCGTGGCGCGCTCGCCGCCGTCGCCGTCATACACGATGGCGGCGGAGATGGAGACGGGCACCGGCTCGCCGTGGGCGTCGATGAGGGTGGTCTCGAGGACGTCAAGGCGGCCGTGGCCACCGTGGGCGTCGTCGCGGAGCAGGCGCATGATCTGGCGTGCGCCATCGTCGGGGTAGAGGGCCCTGACGTCGAGGTGACCGATGACCTCTTCTGCGGTGTAGTGGAGGATGGCCTCGGCGGCTTTGTTGAAGACGACCACCTTGCCGTGGATATCGCTGGAGACGATGGCGTCGACCGAGGCGTCGATGAGGTTGGTCAGAAAGTCCTGGGTCTTGCGGAGCTCTCGCAGCGCGCGATCGAGGCGTCGCCGCTCGATGACGATGGCCTCGTACATCTGGGCGTTGCGGATGGCGTTGGCAGCGACGTTGGCGGCGGTCTGGGCGAGCGTGTGACGGTGGGGATCGAAGGCCCACCCCTCGCTGACGTTGCGGAGGAACAGGACGCCGACGAGCTCGTCGGCGACGGTCATCGGGAACAAGACGAGAGAGCGGACGCCGAGCTCGCGGAGCTCCTCGCGGACGGAAGCCATGAGGGGCGAGTGGTAGATGTCCTCGACGACGAGGGACTCGCGGGTGCGGACGACGTAGTCGATCTCGGGGTAGGCGTCGATGTCGAGGATCATGTCGTCGATGTTGAGGTTGTCGGAGGCGACGACGAGTCGGCAGGTGCGGTCGTGGATGCCGCTGTCGCCTCCGGTGGCGTCCGGGTCCTGAAAGCGGCCGACGAGGATGATGGAGCAGCGGTCGACGGCGAGCGCGTCAGCGACGCGCTGCACGAGCATCGCGAGCACCTGGCGCAGGTTGAGGCTGGCGTTGAGGGCGCGGCTCATCTCGAGGAGGAACTGGCCGTCCCGGTTGCGCTGCTCGAGGTCTGAGACGACCTTGTGGGTGCGGACACGGGCGGCGACGCGCCCGAGCAGCTCGTCGATGTTGAACGGTTTGTAGATGTAGTCGTCCGCCCCGGCCTCGAACGCCTCCACCAGCACCTCCTCGCCGGTCATCGCCGTCAGGACGAGGATGGGGACGTTCTTGAAGTGTGGGAAGCGCCGGAGGTGGCGGATGAGAGACAGGCCAGAGCACTCGGGCATGAGCAGGTCTGAGATGACCAGCGAGGGTGCGTGGTGTGCTGCGGCGTTGACGGCCGCGAGCGATGCGCTGAAGGTTCGGAGTGCGTATCGGCGCGTGCCAAGGATGGCCGCGAGCGACGCGAGGATGTCCTCGTCGTCGTCTACGAGCCAGATCTCAGGCTTCTCAGGTGCCGTTTCCATTGAAGGCGGTTCCGACCGGGTACTTCAGTGCGGCGCTCGCCATGGCTTGCTGCAGGACCACCTTGAGCGGTAGGTCCATGTGGCGGGCCAGCGCGAGCGTCGAGTCGAACTCCGGAGCGACGTTGACGACGCGTCCGTCCATGGAGGCCACCTTCACGTTGACAGTGCCTCCGGGCAAGGCGATCGAGACGATGGTCCGCGGGCACTTGTGCCGTAGGACTGGAAAGATACGAACGCCGATGCTGCTGCTCTCCGTCAGGATGACCTTGACAAGAGTATCACGGCGGTCGGCAGGGCACAAAGCCGAAAGCTGCAGGGCCGGCCGGCCCTTCTTCATGGTGATGGGGGTCCACCAGACGTCGAGGGCACCGGTCTCGAAGAGGACAGCGGCGAGGTGGGCGCAGAGCTCGCCGGACATGTCGTCGATGTTGGCCTCGATGACGAGGTCTTCGCTGATGGCGAGGTCGGTGGGCTGGCGAGCGTGTCCGAGGATGGCGCGGACGAGGTTGGGGCGGTCAGGCAGGCGCCGGGTGCCTGCGCCGTGGCCGACCCGGGCGAGCTTCAGCTCGGGCATGGGCCCCCAGCGCTCGACGAGGGCGGCGAGTATGCCGGCGCCGGTGGGCGTGACGAGCTCGAAGGGGAGGTCGGTACCCCGGACCACGGCGCCCTCCAGCATCAGCAGGGTCGCAGGCGCCGGCACGGGGATGTGGCCGTGCTGGCTGCGCGTGCGTCCCTGACCGAGCGGCACGGGTGAGGCCGAGACGCTGTCGATCTGGAGATAGTCCAGGCAGAGCCCGACGGCCACGATGTCGACGATGCTGTCGATCGCGCCGACCTCGTGGAAGTGCACGTCGTCCGCTGGCACACCATGGACCCGCCCCTCCGCTCGGGCGATGGCCTCAAAGATGGCGATGGCGTGCAGGCGGGCTCTCTCCGGGAGCGCTGAGGCCTTGAGCATGGCGCGGATGTGCCGCCACGCCGTCTCTGCGGTGTGCTCGTGCTCGTGCTCATGCTCGTGCTCGTGCTCATGCTCGTGCTCGTGCTCGTGCTCGTGCTCGTGCTCGTGCTCGTGCTCGTGCTCGTGGGTATGCTCATGCCGGTGCTCGTGGGCGTGCTCGTGCCCGTGTTCGTGCCCGTGCTCGTGCTCGTGCTCGTGGGCGTGCTCGTGCTCATCGTCGACGAGCTGCACGTCGAACTTCAGGCCCGTGATCGCGTGGCCGCAGTCGATGCGGCGGGTGGTGAGCGTGTAGCCGTGGACGGGGAGGGCGCGGAGGTGGGCTTCGAGCCAATCGAAGGGGACGCCGCAGTCGAGGAGCGCGGCGACGGTCATGTCGCCTGCGATGCCCGAGACGAGATCAAGGTGCAGATGCATTCGGTTTGCCGGTTTGCCGGGGTCGGTTGATGGCGGCGGCGGCACAGGCGGCGCCGAAGCCATTGTCGATGTTGACGACGGTGAGGCCAGATGAGCAGCTGTTGAGCATGGTGAGCAGGGCGGAGACGCCGCCGAAGGCCGTGCCGTAGCCCGTGCTGGTCGGGACGCCGATCACAGGGCGGTCGACGAGACCGGCGATGACGCCCGCGAGGGCGCCCTCCATGCCTGCGACGGCGATGATGACCTCGGCGGCCATGAGGCGCTCTCGGACGGCGAGTATGCGGTGCAGGCCCGCGACGCCGACGTCGAGGATGAGGTCCGTGCGGTTGTTGAGGAGGGTGGCGGTGGCGAGGGCCTCGTGCGCGACGGGGAGGTCGCTGGTCCCGGCGCAGACGACGGCGATGACGCCGCGTCCCTTGTCCATGAAGCGGTTGGACCGGATGACGAGGACGCGGCCGGAGGCGTCGTAGTGGCGGGAGGGGATGACGATCCCCTTGAGCTCGGCCTCCTCGAGTCCGCGCTCGACCTCGGAGGCCTTGTTGGGGTCGAGGCGGGTGACGAGGATGTTGCTCTGGTTCCTGGCCATCGCCAGGGTGATCTCGACGATCTGGTGGGCCGTCTTGCCCTCGCCGTAGATGACTTCGGGGAGTCCGGTGCGGAGTTCGCGGTGGTGGTCGACTCTTGCGACGCCGATGTCCTCGAAAGGGAGGTTGTTGAGCCGGCCCATGGCCTGTTCAACGTCGATGTCGCCTTCTTTGAGGGAGAGGAGCAGGAGTCTGAGGGCGTTGCGATCCATGGGGGGAGTTCCGACGTGTCGAGGTGGGAGGTGGCCAGGCGGCCCGGGTCGTAGCGGGCGTGTGGCGTGGGTCAGGTGACGCGCGGCCGCAGGGTCCGGGCGACGGAGCGCGCGAGCCGCCACCGTGCGGCCGAGGTGGTCGCGCGAAGGCGATCGACCGCGCGCGCCAGGGGGCGCTCGTGATCACGGCCGTTGAGCTGGACGACGCGTCCGAGGACCTGCGTCCCGTCGATGAGCGGGTCGGGTCGCAGGAGGCTGTCGCCTTTGGTCTGGTACAGGTTTGGGCGTGAGATTGCAATGAGGCGGTGGAGGCGGAGTCGGTCGGCGTGCAGGGTGAGCAGGACATCGCCCGGGGCGAGGGGGGGCTCGAAGGGCGGCGGGGCGAGCACGACGGTGCTGCCGGGCCAGATGGCCGGCAACATGCTGAGCCCGGAGGCGCGCAGGGTGGCGCGGTGCCCCTGGCGTAGCAGCTCGAGGAAGAGGTCGCGGTCGGTGAGGTCCATGGCGAGGTCAGGGGGCGTCGTCGAGGAGGTGCGCGATGTCGATGGCGAGGTCGTGCTCGCGATCGTCGAAGGCGAGGCGGGTGACGGTGGCCGCCCGGCACATCTGGGCGCTGATGCCGCGGGCGTGTCCGGTCTCCTTGTGCGCCTTGCCCGGGCATATTTCGCAAAACAGGACATTCTCGCAGGTCGCGCAGCCGTAAAAGCTCTTTCGGGTCGTGTCTCGGGCCAGCTCGAAGACCTCGCCGTGGTTCCATAGCTCGGTGAAGTCGGTGTGGCGGAGGTTTCCGGCGTGCTGCTCCCAGACGAGGCAGGGCGAGACGTTGCCCTCCGGATCGATGTAGACGGCGGAGCGTCCGGCCTTGCAGACCGGGGTGGCGAGGTCGTGGCGCTGGAGGTGCGCCCAGGTGAAGCCCTGGCCGTGGGCGGCGCGGACGACGTCGATCTGCTGGTCGACGTTGAGGTTGAGGTGGGTGAGGGAGTCGCAGTGGCCGGTGAGGCCCTCGGGTGGCAGGACGCCCAGGGCGGGGATGATGCGGTGATCGAGCTTGAAGGTGCAGTCGTAGCGTGCGGCGAGCAGGGGGATCTCGAGCTCGGCGCCCTCATTGTCGGCGAAGACGGGGCACTTCATCTCGACGGCGATGCCGCGCCGTCGGAGCCAGCTGATCGCGCGCAGCGAGGCGTGCAGGGAGCCCGGCACCTTCGTGATGCGGTCGTGTACCTCGGCGCGTGAGGAGTAGATGCTGACGTGGATGAGGGCGACGCCCATCGTGGTCAGCTCCTCGGCCACCTCCTCGGTGATGTGGCCGGCGTGCGTGATGATGGAGACGTAGAAGCCGCGGTCGGTGGCCGCGCGGAGGATGTCGAGGGCGTCGGGGCGGAGGAAGATGTCGCCGCCGGAGAAGAGCATGAAGAGGCCGCCGAGGGCGGCGATCTGATCGAGCACGTCCTGGAGCTCGGCGAGGTCAAGCTCGTGCTTGACGCGCTCCTCGAGGTAACAGTGGACGCAGGCCAGATCGCAGCGCCAGGTGAGGTCGATGTGGGTGTAGAGCGGGATGGCGCGCTGGTCGGCGTGCTGCTTGAGGTGCGCGAGGGGGGCGGCGTCGACGATCATGGGGGGCCGTCCGGGGAGGCGGTTCGATAGGGGTCGTCTGCCAGAAGCAGGTCGAGGCGGCCGATGCGGTCGGGCTGCAGCGACGTCAAGAGGTCCATCACGGCGGAGAACAGCGGGGCCTCCGACGCCATTTCCAGGTTGAAGCGGACGGTCTGTTGCAGGACACCCACCAACACCTCGTCGAGCGGGAGCGGCACGAAGCGGGTCGTCGCCTTCGCCTGGGCCAACAGCGCGACGTGGGCGACCGGGAAGGGCGTGTGGACACGCGGATCGGGCTCGAAGTGACGGTCGGCGTTCCAGAAGGGCGAGGGCCAGGCGAACCAGGCGCCGTCGTGCTCGGTCAGCAGGGTGATCTCATCCGACAGGACGAGGTCGCCCGGGGTCAGCCGTGCGAGGGTGGACTTGCCTGTGCCGCTGAGCGCCGGGAAGATCCAGGCGTGCCCGTCATGCACCGCAGAGGCCGCGTGCAACATCAGGCCGCGCGGGCGCTCGTCGACGACCGTCCGAAGAAACCACAGCGGCAACAGGCAGCCGTCGATCGCCGGGACCGAGGGCGCGACCTCGCCGCGCAGCCCGTGGTGGTCGGCGTCGAGGGTGACGTCGACGTCCCAGCGGCGGAGGCGGCGGGTGCCGTCGGGGGCGAGGGTGGTCTGGAGCTCAGGGTGGAGGTGGGTGCTCTGGAGGGGGCCGAGGTCGTGCGGATGGCGCAGGCGCACCGAGACGACCTCCGGCCCGGCAGCCTCGACGACGAAGGCGTCGAGGCGACGGGCGAGGAGGTCGCGCGACCAGCGCAGATCGTGAGCCTCGACGTGGAGCTTGAAGGTGACGGGGCCGATGCGCAGCAGACGGTCAAAGGCCGTCTCCATGGGCGCTCTAGCTCCCGGCGCCGCAGGCGAAGGGCGAGAAGGCGCCGAGCACGACGCCGTGGAAGATCCGCGAGGACTCGATGGCCGGCGCACGGTAGGGGCGGCGCGTGGGCGCGGCGTGCCTTGGGTCGGGCGCAGGGACGGCCTGGTCGCCGGAGGCGGGGTGAGCGTTGAGCCTGGGGTCCTGGTTCTGGGTCATGGGAGGTCACCGTGGAGCGTCGAGCGTCCAGGGCCGAGACCGTGGACGGTGGGAGTAGCGCCAGCCTCGAGGTGAGCGTGCACCGCAGGGGTGTGATCTCGTTCACCTTCCCAGGCCCGGGAGGCTGCACGCGGCCTGGCACCGGCGCCTGCGCCACCGCGCGTCGCGGTGGTTCAGACGCTCTGAGCAGAAGTATAGGGCCATCAGTACATGATGTAAACCTGCTGGGCGTCAGTCTGCCCGACGACGAAGTCAGCGAGCCCGTCGCCGTTGAGGTCGCCAGCGGAGGTGGCCTCGTTGCCCCAGCCCTGCCCGCGGCCAAGGAAGGTGATGTTGGCGGTGCTGGGGAGGGTGCCGTTGTTGTTGAGGTAGATGGCGACGGCGTCGGTGGTGCCGACGGTGGAGCCGACGAGGAGGTCGTTGAGGCCGTCACCGTTGACGTCGAGGATGGAGAGCTGGTCTCCGTAACGCGCGCCGACGCTGTAGCGCCAGTTGAGGTCGACGGCAGGGTCGACCGGATCGTCGAGGAACCAGGTGAGGATGCGGTCGCCCTGGGCGGAGACGGGGCAGTTGGCGACGATGTCGGGGATGTCGTCGAGGTTGATGTCTCCGGCGGCGATCGCGGTGCCGCACTCGGCCCCGGTGACGGGGATGGTGAGGCGATCGCCGTCGTTGGAGGTGATGGCGGCGCCGAGGTTGGCGAGGGTGTCGCCGTGGAAGATGAAGACGTCGCCGTCGCCGCCGCCGTAGTAGTCGGGGGCGCTGACGGCGATGTCGTCGTAGCCGTTGCCATTGAGGTCGCCGACGCTGGCGACGGAGAGGCCAAAGAAGTCGCCGGCGCCGAGGGCGGAGGTGATGCGGACGACGTTGTTGGTCCGGTTGGTGGCCTCGGTGGTGCTGACCGTGAGGGTGGTGAGGGAGCCACGGACCCAGGTGTCGCGCCCGAGGACGATCGTGGCGCTCTGGTTGGCCGAGCCTGCCAGCGCGGGGCCGCCGATGAGGATGTCGGGGAGGCTCTCGCCCGCGGCGGTGTCGGCGAAGTTACCGGCCGAGGAGATGCCGTAGCCGAAGAGGCCGGCGGGCGCGATGGTGGGGCCGGTGATGCGGACGTCGGGGGCGCCGGTGAGGGGGGTGTTGTCCGCGCCGAGGTAGACGTAGACGTTGCCGGGGCCGCTGTTGAAGGGGGCTGCGCCGACGGCGAAGTCGTCGAAGCCGTCACCGTTGACGTCGCCGAGGGGGGCGACGCTGATGCCGAACTGACCGCCAACGGCGAAGGTGAGCTGGGTCATGGTCGGGGCGGTGCCGTTGAGGGCGGCCAGATCGGCCTGTCCGTAGAGCAGGAAGAGCTGGTTGGCGGTGTAGGCGCCGACGACGAGGTCGTCGAAGCCATCGTTGTTGACGTCGCCGACGCCGACGGCGGTGAGGCCGAAGTTGGCGAGGGCGCGGCTGATGACGGACTCGCGGATCTCGAGGGTGATCTGGAAGGCGTTGGAGACGGCCGAGGCGTTGCCGACGTTGTCGAAGGCGACGACGGCGACGAAGTGGTCCTGGCGCGGGTTGTTGTTGGGCGGCGTGAAGGGGAGGCTTGCGACGTTGGCTGCGGCCTCGCTGCCGGGGTTGACGGGGTCGACGACCTCGGTCACGAGGGTGCCGAGGCGGAAGGCGTCAAGGTCGGTGGGGGCGGTCGCGAAGCGGCGGACCTCGTAACGGGTCGCGGCGGTTCCGGCGGCGCCGTCGTCGGCGGTGGCGATCCAGACGAGGTCTGCGGCGCCGAGCCTTCGGTTGGTGATGGAGCCGGCGAGGTTGACGGTGGCGGGCGGGGTGAGGTCGGCCTCGAGGGAGAGGGCCGCCTGCGCGGTGGAGCGGGCGAGGTCGGTGACGGTGACCGTGATGGTCTGCTGTCCCTCGGGGAAGGTGAGGTTGCAGAGCTGCTGCGCGTTGGCCGTCACGGCGACGTTGGAGGTGATCGGGGCGCCGCGGAGCGAGGACTCGACGGTGAAGGTGCCGCCGATGGCGTTGGTGGTCTGGAGGTCGAGGCAGATGGTCAGACCCGCAGACGGCGACAGGTCGGCGGCCTGGCCGAGGTGGGCCGGGTCGGCGGGTGTGGTGATGGCGAGCGTGGGCGGGATGAGGTCGACGTACGCCGTGATGACGTTGGTCGAGCTCTCGTTGGCGGGCATGGCCGTGTCGAGGATGGTGGCGAAGATGTCGTAGCGGCCGGGGTTGGCCAGGACGATGTCGGCGAAGGTGAGGCCGCCGGTGCCGTCCGGGGTCGCGGTGGCGACGACGACGTTGTTGAGATAGAGGCTGGCGGTCTGTCCGAGGCACCCGTCGATGTCGCCGATGGCGGCGCGGAAGGTGAGGTGGACGCCGTTGGAGGGGTCGTTGTCGTCGTCGACAGCGATGTACAGGGGGCTTCCGGTGGGCTCGGTGAAGGCGATGCCGCAGCCGGGGATGTCGACGGTGAGAGTCACCGAGTCGGAGCTGGCGGTGTTGGCGGCGGCGTCCTCGACGGTGGCCACGAGGATGCTGGTGCCGCGGCTGAGGGTGGCGACGATGGTGGCGGTGCCATTGGCGCCGCAGAGGGTGTCGTCTCCGACGACGGTGTCGGTGCTGAGGTCCTCGAGGAGGACGGGCCGGCCGGGCTCGGAGCAGTCGACGACGACGGCGACCTGGAAGCCGGGGCGACCGCGGAAGGCGGGGTCCTCGGCGGTGATGGTCTGGTTGCTGGCGGGCGCGGTGATGGTGACGGTGGGGGGCGTCACGTCGACGACGATGTTGCGGGTGACCGTGGTGACGTTGCCGGCGCGGTCAGAGGCCCTCAGGGCCAGGGTGCTGGCGCCGTCGGGGATGGTGGTGGTCGGATCGAAGGTGGCGAAGCCGTCGGCCTGGACCGTGGCGGTGCCGAGGACGAGGTCGGGCTGGCTGGGGTCGACGCTGTCGAGGGCGCCGACGACCTGAATGAGGGTCACGTCGCGTCCGATGGCGCTGCAGGAGGCATCGACGCCGCCGGCGAGTTGGAGGCCCGGGGTGTTGAGGTCGCCGTCGCGGGTGGCGTTGACGAGCTCATTGGCGGCGAGGTTGGCGAAGGCGAGGGTGGGGGCGACGGTGTCGACGGTGAAGGCGACCTGGGGCAGCGGCTCGAGGCAGTTGCCGGCGCGGTCGCAGGAGGCGATGCGGACGGTGTGGTCGCCCTCGGGGAAGTTGAACTCCCACTCGGCGGTCAGGGCCGCGTCGAGGGGGATGGTGGAGCTGGGCTGCTGGTTGGCGTCGACGAACATGCGGATGTTCTGGGCAGCCTCGATCTCGGTGCAGGTGGCGCGGAACCGGCCGCGGAAGATCGCGGTGCCGGGGTTCTCGTCCTCGCTCTTGTTGACGATGCCGAAGGGCTCGTCATCGGAGAGGAACTGGAAGTTGCAGGTCGGCCGGAAGGTGTCGACGCGCACGCGGACGGGATTGGAGATGACGAAGGTGGTGTTGTCGGGCGGGACGGTGGTCTCGGCGACGACGTTGCTGTTGCCCTCCGGCAGGAAGACCTGATCGAAGGCAACGCTGAACGCGTCGTTGTCGAGGGTGCCGCGGGCGATCTCGCGGGCGCCGCTGGTCTGGCAGGCGGGGGCGTTGGCGGGGGCGGTGTCGGCGCACAGGGCGATGCTCTGGTCAGCCAGCGCGGCGACCCCGAGCACGCGCGCGGAGATGCGGAGCCCGCGGGGTGCATCGAGCTCGGGGAGGCCTTCGTCGAGGCCGAGCTGGGCGTCGTTGTCGGGCTGCAGGATGCGGAGCTGAATGGGTGAGGCGTCGACGACGACGTTGGCCAGGGCGGTGGCGCCGTTTCCGGCGAGGTCCTGGGCGCTGGCGCGCATCTCGAGGGGGCCGTCGGGGAGGGTGATGATGGCGAAGAGCACATCACCGTTGACGTCGACGATGGGGTCGCTGGTGAGGTCGATGACGATGTCGCCGGTGTCGGTGGTGCCGGTGAGGTGGATGGTCTGTCCAGCCTCGAGGCCGGCGTAGTCGACGCGCGGGGAGAACTGGATGCCGGGCTGGGCAGCGTCAGCGTCGAAGTTCAGGCCGAGGAACAGCCCGTCGCGGAGCCTGCGGAAGCCGAGGGTGGGGGCGATGCGGTCGACGCGGACGTTGATCGTGGTCGAGCCCTGGTTGTTGGCGAGATCGGTGGCGGTGCCGGTGAGGGAACAGCTGGCCTGATCGGCGAGGGTGACGCGGCGGAAGATGGCGAGGCCGCCGGTGAAGGTGGCGTTGGCCGTCTGGGGGCCAGCGCCACAGTCGACGGTGAGGGTGCCGGGCTGGCCGTCCTCGACGCCGTCGGCGCGGAGGGTGATGGTGGTCTGGAAGCCGGCGGTGCCGTCGGTATCGGTGTCGGAGCGATTGTAGACCTTTCCGTCGGCGGGAGAGACGAAGCTCACCACGGGGGCGGTTGTGTCGACGGTGACGGAGATGCGGGGCGAGAGGCCCGTGCCGCGCGGGTCGGTGCCGCGGACCCAGATGAGGTTGTCCGCGGCGAGGGCGACGCCGGTGAAGGTGGCGTCGCCGTTGGCGTCGACGGTGGTGGAGGCGGCGGCAGTGTTGGCGTCGTTGACGAAGAGCTCGACGGTGCTGCCAGCGACCAGATCGGAGTCGACGACGACGTCGATGGTGTCGCTGATGAGCGAGGCCCCGTCGGTGGGGCTGGTGATCTCGAGGCGCGGCAGGTCGAGGGCGACGGTGATCGCCATGGACGCCGTACCGATGTTTCCGGCGAGGTCGGTGGAGGTGGCGGTGAGGGTCTGTGCGCCGGGGGTGAGCTGGACGCCGGTGAGGGTGACGTTGCCAGCGGTGTCGGTGACGCCGCAGATCGGTGCGCGGTTGCCGACCCGGAGGCAGACGGCGGTGCCGGGGGGCACGCCGCCGACGGCGAGCGCGACGTCGATGGTGATGCCGTTGGCGAGCGAGCCGGAGAGCTCGTCGATGGTGACGACGCCGTCGGTGAGGGCCGGCGAGGCGAAGCTGAGGGTCGGCGCGGTGGTGTCGAGGACCACGGTGACCGTGTCGCTGGCCGTGGTGTCGTTGATCATGACGGTGAGGGTGTTGCTGCCCTCGGTCAGGACGACGTTGGCGAAGCTGACGCCCTCAGCGACGATGCCGCGCGGTCCGTAGACGTCGCTGTTGGCGGTCAGGGTGGCCATGCGGCCGTTGGCGTTGGCGGTGATCGCGCTGACCTCGATGGGCGAGGCGGCGAACAGGCCCTGGTCGTCGGGGTAGGAGATGGCGATCGTCGGCAGGTTGATGGAGACGGTGACCTGGATGACGGCGCTGGTGAGGCTGGGGGCGTCGGAGGCGGCGCGGCAGAGCCAGGTGCCTTCGGGCAGGCTGACGGGGATGTCGAGGGTCGAGGCGTCGCTGGCGGTGGCCGCGCCGCGGGAGAAGAACACCTGCGCGGTGGGGCGACGGCACTCGACGCGGAGCTCGGTGCCGGCGATGAAGCCGGTGAGCTCGGCGGTGAAGGTGGTCTGGAGGCCGGCGGTGACGGGGTCTTCGTCGGCTTCGGGGCCGAAGGCGGTGCCATCGGCGGGGGCGAGGAGGGCGAGGGTGGCGTCCGCGTCGAAGACGACGTTGACGGTCACGGTGTCGGTGGCGGTGTTGCCGCAAGCGTCGCTGACCTCGACGGTGACGTCGTGGTCGCCCTCGGTGGTGAAGCCGACGTTGCGGAAGGTGACCACGCCATCGTCGGCGGGGTCTCCACCGTCGACGATGGCGCCGTCGAGGCTGAGGATGGCGGAGGGCGAGTCGCCGTCGGCGCCGGAGGTCGAGGCGGTGACGGTGGCGAGCTGGATGCCGTCTTCGGCCATGCCGTTGGCGTCCTGGGAGGGGTCGATGCGCTGGCCGGGGGTCAGGTTGAGGAAGGAGGTCTCGGGCGGGATCGTGTCCACGACATAGAGCAGGGGTGCGCTCTCATAGAGGAAGTCGGGCGTCGAGCCGAGCAGCCGGAGCGTGTTGGTGCCCTCGGTGAGCGTGACCAGGACGGTGGACTCGCCGTTGGAGATGGGGAGGGCGTCGCCGAGCACGCCGTTGAGCTCGAGCTGGAGGTCGTCGCAGTCCGTGCTGGCGACGAACTGGGTCTGGAAGCCATCGGTGTCGGGGTCGAGGTCGGTGCTGGCGGCGGTGAAGTCACAACGCCCGCCTGCGACCGCGGCTGGCGCGAGGGTGGCGGAGCAGGTCACCTCGGCGAAGCTGACGGTGATGGAGTCACGCGCCGACTCGCCGGTCTCGGTGGTGGCCTCCACGGCGATGTCCCAGGAGGAGCCGGGCGTGGGCTCGAGCGTGATGCCCTCGAAGGTGAAGGCGTTGCTGCCGTCGGCGCTGGCCGTGGCGACGGCCTCGGGGGCGTTGTTGACGAAGACCTCGAGCTTGTCGCCGTCGGCGACGTTCTCGAGGCGTCCGGTGAGGCTGAGCTGGAAGCCGGGGGTCGCCGCGTCGGCGTCCTGGGCAGCGGACAGGACGGCGTTGTCCTGGGGGCTGGTGATGGAGACGAAGGGGAGCTCCACGCCGCCGGCGTCGACGTCGACGGTGATGGAGGTGGAGATCAGCAGCCCACCGGAGGCGTCGAGGAGGTCGGCGCGGAGCTCGACGCCCTGGCCACCGGGCACGGTGAAGGTCTGTCCAGCGCCGGTGTTGAAGGAGTAGGTCCCTGCGGCGGGGATCTCGATGGTGACGCTCTCGTCGGGGTCGGTGGCGTTGGGGTCGACGCGGGCGCTGAGCTCGAGCTGGGCCCCGCTGACGTTGGTCGTCTTCAGGGTGATGGTGGGCTGGAGGCCCTCGAGGGTGTTGTTGTTGTCATCGAGCAGGGAGAGGCTCGCGCCATCGGTGGGCTCAACGAACTGCAGCGTGGTGACCGCCTTCTGTGTGGACTCTTCGCAGTCACACCCGGCGAGCGTGCCGGTGAGGGCGAGCGCGAGGACGACGCTCACCTTGAGGGAGAGGCCGAGAGAACCCGAGAGGCTGCCGTGTCCAACGGCGGAGATGTCGCCGTTCGCCAGGGTCACGCTGGGTTTGTTCATGGAGAGCTCCATTTTTGATCGTGTGTCGGCCAACGTCAGCCACGGCGGATCGTGGGCGTGGCGGCAGAGTGTTGTTGGAGGCCGTTGACCTTCGGCGCCTTCGGTGCCTTGGGTCGGAGTGAGAAACTCGCCGGGCCTGTTCCTCACAGTAGCGTCTGGGAGCGCTGCTCGCAACTGGCCCGGCGGGCGAGGACGCAGGCCGTCGGTCACGGGGTTCCGGGCGTGTCGTCCTCTCGCAGGAGGCCCTTGCCAATGGCGAATTGCAGGAAGGTGGCGACATCGAGCCGCAAGACGTCGTCGGGGACGTCGTAGCGGTCGCGAAGGGTCTGCAGGAGCTGTTCGAGGGTGGCGCCCTCTCCTGCGCACAGCTCCCAGATGTCCGCAGCGACGTCGTTGAGCCGGTGGATCTCTGAGGTTCCGGGGGTGATGACGGCCATGACGCCCTGGACGTTGCGAGCGGGCAGGCGCGGGGTTTGTCGGTATCGGGTCACGTTGGCTGCTGGGGGCTGTGCGCGGTCGGCGAAGGGTGACCGCAGCGGTCCGTCAGGCCCCACCTCGCCAAGGATACGGCGGAGGCGTTCAGGCAGGGATAGCGCCTGGCTGGAGGGCTGTCAAACGCCCCGGCGGCCGCGGCGCAGCATCCCGAGGCCGAGCAGCGCGAAGGCGAGGAGCGCCGCGTTGGAGGGCGAGCCCTCGGTCGTCCTGCACCCGCAGCCGCTCTTGGCCTCTGGCGGGGCGGGGGGCGGCGCCGAGAGGGCCTGGAGGGCCTCGACGCCCTTGGCGGGCATGCGAACGAGGTGGGCAAAGTTGGCGGTGTTCTTGTAGTCGGGCTGCACGGCGATGGCCTGCTCAAGCAGCACGCGGGCCTCGTCGCGCTTGCCGCGATCGAGCTTGAGGAGGGCCTGGTAGGGCAGGGTGAGGTTGCTGGCGGAGCTGTGCTGCTTGACGTGTTCGGCGAGCAGCGACTCGGCTTCGTCGAGCTGCTTCTGCTGACGGAGGCTCTCGATGAGGGCGATGATGAAAAACGTCTGCCCGCCGTCCGCGGTGGCCTTGCGCAGGAGCGGGGTGGCCTCGGCGGCGTTTCCGGCAAAGAGCCGTCGCAGGCCAGCGCAGTATGCGAAGGCGCCGCTCAGCGCGTCGGGTGCGCCGAAGGGCTTGAGGACCTCGTCGGCCTTGTCGAACTGCCCGGCGAGCACGTGCGCGAGGCAGAGGCCGCCGACCGCGAAGGGGTCCTTGGGCCGGTTCACGCTGAGCTCCTGATAGATCTTGATGGCCTCCTCCGAGCGGCCGAGCGAGAGGTAGGCCATCGCGAGGTTGAAGCGGCCGTTGGCGGCGCGGGGATAGGCCTTGACGTACTCTTCCAGGATCGCCGCGGCTTCAGAGTAGCGGTTGAGCCGAAGGTAGAGCGCGCCGAGGTTGTTGAGCGCGACGTTGCTCTTCGGGTCCAGCTCCAGGGCGCGCTTGTACTCTGCGATGACCTTGCTGTCGTCGTTCTTGTTGAGCCTGGCCAGGCGGAGGTGGACCTCGGTGTTGTCGGGGAACTTCGTCGCCGCCTCCTCCATGATGGAAAGCGCCAGCGCGTCCTTCTTCTGTCGCTGCTGGATCCCGGAGATGAAGAAGTAGGCCTGAGCGGCGTCCGGCTTGCGCTTGCGATAGGCCTCGAGCAGCTCCAGGGCCTTGTCCGGCCGTTTGGTCCGCTCAAGCAGCACAGCGTAGTTGAGCAGGACCTCCTCGAAGTCCGGTGTCTTGTCGAGGATCTCGACAAAGAGCTTCTCCGCCTCCTCGTACTTCTTCTGCTGGAGCAGCCCTGTGGCCTCGCGCCCCTTCTTGCGCGTCTCCTCGTCCCACGGGCTATCTGGCGTGTCCTTGCCGCCCGCCGCGTCCTTGTCGACGGCCGCGTCGGCGTTGATCCCGGCGTCCTTGTTGGCGCCCGCGTCCGGTTGCTGGGCCAGCGCAACACAAGGGATCAGCATGAGGCAGGCGAGGAGGGGGAGCATGGTGATGGAGGCAGCGCGCATGGGCATGACCCTGGTATTGGAGTCGCAGCAAGCGAGGCGCGGTTCGGTGGACAGCGAGCCAGGCGACCTCTGGGAAGGCGTGAGAGTAACCTCAGGTGGTTCGGGGCGCAAGCGGCCCTCACCCCCCAGCCCCCTCTCCCGTATGACGGGAGAGGGGGAGGCCCTCACCCCCCGACCCCCTCTCCCGTATGACGGGAGAGGGGGAGGCCCTCACCCCCCAACCCCCTCTCCCCTATGAGGGTAGAGGGGGGGGGGTAGAACAGGTTTTTTACTTATGCAGCAACAACTTACTGCCCGGCTCCCCCTCTCCCGTCATACGGGAGAGGGGGTTGGGGGGTGAGGGCCTCCCCCTCTCCCGTCATACGGGAGAGGGGGTTGGGGGGTGAGGGCCTCCCCCTCTCCCCGTCGAGGGGAGAGGGGGTTGGGGGGTGAGGGCCTCCCCCTCTCCCGTCATACGGGAGAGGGGGCTGGGGGGTGAGGGCCTCCGTGATCCGCACCCCCAGGCTGCCCTCGATGTCGACGAGCTCACCGCGCGCGACGTCGACACCACCGACGGCAAGCGTGACGTGGCCGTGGACGGGGAGGTCGAGGTCGAGGACGTGGCCGGGGGCGAGGGTGGCGAGCTCGGCCAGGGTGGTCGTCCAGCGGGCGAGGCGGACGACGACCTCGACGGGCAGTTCAGCGAGCGGGGCGGGGGAGGTGGGCATGGCAGCTCCGGTGGGCGCGAGGTTGAGGCCGAGGACGATGGGGCGTGTGCCGGGGCCGTCCCAGCGGCAGGAGCCGACCTCGCGGCCCGCGACGGTCCAGCGGACGGAGGGCTGGTCGAGGGGGCCGAGCGACGGGCCGAGCAGCGCTGCGCCGGGGGTCATGTGAGCGAGGGCGGTGGGCGTCAGGCGCACCGGGCCAAGGGCCAGCTCGGCCGTCAGGGGGAGGTGCTGGACGCGATGGAGGGGCGCGGAGGCGGTCGAGAGCGCCGAGGTGGCGTCGCCGAAGAGGAGATCGAAGGTGCGCTCGGGGAGCAGCCACCGAGCCTGGCCGGACAGCTCGCCGCAGCGGAGGACGAAGGTCGCGACGATCGTGCGCGAGGCCGCCGCCAGCAGCCGCAGCTCGGCGTGGGGGTCGCGAGGCTCGAGCGGGACGGACAGGGGCGCGTCCGGGGTGGGGAGGGAGCCGGCGGCTCGGGCGAGCAGCGCGGCCAGGAGGGTCGTCTCGAGCTGGGTGAGGGGGCGGGTGAGGGCCCGAGGGGGGCGGGCGCGGTCGAGGAGGGCGTCAGCGAAGGCGAGCGCGATCGTGGGATCGAGGGTGACCAGGGTCCAGTGGTGGGCGGACAGATCGACCCGGCCGACGAAGCCCACGGTGAGGTGGGTGATGGCGCGGTCGTCCGCTTCGTAGAGCGCGACGTCGCGCAGGCTCAGCGCCAGTGGGCGCTGGAGGAGGTCGGCGAGGCCGTCGAGGTGGGCCTCGCCGGCTGGGGCCAGGGCGGCGGCGATGGCGCCGAGGCGTCGGCGCATGCGCACGTCACTCCGACGCAGCGTCGGGAGCGAGGCCGCGGTCCAGGCCGCGACGGGGCCACAGGCGCGGCGAGGTCTGGCGACGTCGCCTCGGCTGGCGGCGACCTTCATCAAGGCCTTCGCCTCAACGGTTGATCTCGGGCACGCTCATGTAGAGCGCCCGGAGTGGATCGAGCTCCTCGCCGTACAGATACGCCGGTCCGAGGCCGACCGCACGGGCGCCGAGAACCGAGACGGCGCGCTGCGCCGCCGAGGGTCCGTCGTCGCCGCCGCGGCGGCTCTTCCAGGCGGCCATCTGGGCCTCCTGCTGCTGCTCCCACTGGGCCTGCAGGACGAGGATGTCCTCGAGCGGCGCCGGCAGCTCGGGGCCGAAGGCCATCATGATGAGGCCAGCGACCTTGGCGTCGTCGGTGGCGCGGTGGGCGTTCTCGAGGTTGATGCCGAGGCGGGCGGCGACGTCGCCGAGGCGCTTGCTGCGCTCCTCCTTGTGGAGCTCGCGGGCGAAGATGAGCGGGTCGAGGGTCGGGGCGTCGAGGGGCCAGGCGAAGCCGCAGCGATGGAGCTCGGCGTCGACGAACTTGCGGTCGAAGCGGAGGTTGTAGGCGCAGATGCCGACGCCCTCGAGCCGGCGCATGACCTCGTCGGCAACATCCTCGAAGAAGGGCGCGTCGGCGACCTGGGCGTCGTCGATGCCCGTGAGCTCCTGGACCTCGGCGGGGATGGGCTTGCGAGGGTTGACCAGACTGCCCCACTCCTCCAGGATCTCGCCCCGCTGGAAGGTCACGATGCCGATCTCGATGATGCGCTCGGCATCGGCGTCGAAACCGGTCGTCTCGACGTCGATGGCGGCGAGCTTGAGGTCGGTCCAGAGGCTGGGCCAGGTGTGTGCGGTCATGGGGCTCCGTGGGGCTGGGCTCGGGGGCGAGCGGAGGCGGGGACGCGGCGTCGCGTGCCCCGGGCCCGGCCGAGTGTGGCACGGTCAGGGGGGAGGCTCAAGAAAAGCGACGCGGCCAAGCGGGAAGGTCGTCCAGGCGGGGATCGGTGCGCGCGTTGCGGTGGCCCGTGCGTGGCGATGGGGCATGTGGTATGGTCGGGTCGAAGTGGCTCGACGGGGGCGTTCAGGCGCGTCCGCGCCGCAGGAGCTCGGCGTATGGTTTGCGATCGCGCCCTGCCGAGGGGCCGTATCCGTGAGGTGGACAACACGCCGATGGGGGAGCGCAGGTCAGTGCAGGCGAAGGCGCAGCGGTGGGCGGTGACCTGGGGGCTTCTGCTGGTGCTCGGCGGCGGCGGCGGATGTGCCACGCTGTCGGGTGAGCCGGAGCGGGGGCTCGGCTACCTCGAGGTGGACTGCTCGCCGAGAGACGCCACCATCGTCATCGATGGGGAGCAGCGGGGCAACCTGGCGCTGTGGCGCGGTGGGGTGGTGCCGATCGACGCGGGGCATCACCGCGTGGAGATTGTTCACGCGGGCTATTTCCCGTATCAATTCGACCTTGACGTTGAGGCAGGGCGCAGCGTGCGTCTGGGGCTGGATCTGATCAAGGAGATCGAGGACCTCGACGATCTGGACGACACGCCGTCGTCCGGGGACGAGTCCGCGGACGGGAGCACCGGGGGGCTGTTGCCGCCCATGCCCCCGATCGAGCCGCGCTAGAGGCGAGGATGACCGAGACGCTGGACACCCTGCTGGACCGGGCCGCGGCGCTGCGAGAGCTGGTCGACGACATCGGCGTCGTCGAGATCCAGATCCACGCGTCGGGCCGGGTGCGCGCGCTGCGTCAGGGCGACCGCAAGCGCACGACGTTGGAGCGTCGGCTGCCGGCGGAGGTGTTCGCGGCGCTGGGCGCGGCGATCGAGCGGCTGTCTGCGGCGGAGGCGGCCGAGGCGTCGAGCGTGGTGGCCGATCATGGGCAGCTTCGGTGGATGCGGGTGAGGCCGCCGGTGAGCAAATCCGGCGAGTTCTTGTTCGCGCTCCGGGTGCGCTCTCCAAGGCCACGACCGCGGGATCTCGTGCATGAGGGCGTGCTTCGTCGGCAGGCGTTGACCCACCTGGAGGAGGCGCTCGGGGCGGGGCAGGGGGTGCTGGTCGTCGCGGAGTCGCGGGAGATCGGCCGCCGGCTGCTCCAGGCGCTCTTGACGCTGCTCGACCCCGACGCTCAGACGGTCGTGCTGGAGGGGGAGGAGGAGCTCGACACAGAGGGGCTCGAGGTGCTCTCGTTGCGCCGCGGTCACCTTCCGGCGTCGGGGCCTGCACACCAGGCGATGCGTCAGGTGATCAGCGGGGCGGAATGGGTGGTGGTCGACGGACTGCTGGCGGACGACGGGGAGTGGCTGAGGCGCGGCGCGCAAGCGCCAGGCCGCACGCTCGCGACACTTCACGCAGGCAGCCCGAGCGAGGCGCTGGCCGCGCTGATCTCGCCGCGGCCCGGGCGCTCCGGCTCGGCGCAGGCGCTGGGGCTGGATCTGCTCGTGTGGCTCCCGTGTCGGGACGGTGAGTCTCGTGTGCAGGGGATCTATCGACTGGCCGAGGGCAGCGGAGCGGCGGCGTTCGAGGTGGTCTGGGGCTCGGAGCCTTCGTCCGCGGCGCCGTTGGCTTCCGGCGTGACGCCCGCGTCCTCGCCCCCGCCGCCGCTCGAGCCGGTCGCGGCCGCTCCTGTGCCGACGCCCGTGCCCCGCCCGTCGACCGAGGCGGAGCCGAACTCCACGCGCTCCCGGCCCTTGCATACCGTGGAACCGGAGTCGGCGCGCCGGCCGCCGTCGGCGACCTCAGCCGTGCCGACCGAGCCTGTCGCGCCACCGCTCGCGGCGGAGTTGGTGCCTGAGTCGCCGCGCGCGTTCGATGTCGAGCGGCGCCCTCGCGTCCCGCGGCACGAGGACGGCTCGACGCGGCCTGAGGGGCGCGTCGAGCGGGACGAGGGCAATCGCTCGGTCGCTGCGGCCGACGCACCACCGGTGTCCTCCGTGGAGTCTCCCCGGTCTCCTCGCCCGCCGCTGGAGCGACCGGGTCGCGTGGACCGCGCCGAGCTGGGCAGATCGTCCCGGACGGGCTCAGAGTCGGGACGCGGCGCATCGGCAGCGTCGGTGACCGCAGAGGTGGAGTCGAGCAGCCGGCGCGAGGCGCGGACGGCGGTGGTCCCGCCGGTGCTCGATCGCTCGGCGGCGCTCGTATCGCGGCGCGTGGAGCGGACCACGATCCCTGATCCGGTGCCTCGCGGGGTCGGTGAGGCGCCCTCGCGCCCGCTGGTGGAGGCGGAGGCTGCCTCCGAACCGGGTCCGGCAGAATCGGACTCCGGCGCGGCTGACGCGCGCCCGAGGGGGCGCACCACGCCCACCATCCAGCCGATCGCGAGCGAGCGGCTCCGACCGCGGCTGTCTGCACCGGATGCGCCTGCGGTGCCTGCGTCTTCCCTTGCACCCGCGCCGCCGCAGCCGATGGTGGCCTCGGAGGAGCCGTCCGGACCGAGCGAGGCGTCGGATGGTTCGGCGAGGCTGTCGAGACGGTTGGGGCGCCGCCCGGTGCGGAGCTTTGGGGCAGGGGGGAGCCGGGCGGAGGAGGGGGAGGCGCCGGATGCCGTCGAGGTACCGCCCGCCCAGCCGCCGTCCAGGCCGCTCGCCAGCCGCGCCGAGCCGCTGCAGCGACCTGCGCCCCTGAGCAACGTGTCCGGGCTCGGCGTGCTGCCCACGGCACCCGCCGGCACCCACGATGACCTCGACGCGCACACCCAGGAGGTGCGCAATGTCGACTCGTTGATGCAGCGGGTGAAGGAGTATCAGGATCGCAAGGTGCTCCACCGGCGCTCGGACAGCGACGCACGCTCTGCCCCGGAGGTGCCAGCGCGAGCGGCAGCCGCAGCGGCGGAGCCCACCGCCGAGCCCGTCGGGTCCCCCCGCGCCGCGGAGGACAGCTCGGGCGGCGCCGAGGCAGGGCGGCCCTCCAGACGTCTGCCGCCGTCTCGCATGCTCGATCGCAGTCGGCTCGGGACGCGCTCGGCGATGGTGGCGCCGCCGGCCTCCCCGCCCCCACCTGTGCCCCCCGTGGCTCCTGGCCCGCCCGTGGCCAGCGCCGAGGAAGACGCGCGCGCTCAGGCACGGCGCCGATACAGCAACATCGACCGTTCGTTCTCCAGCTACCGCGTGCTCAACCGTCCCGAGACGCAGGAACCGCCGCCTGTGCCCGAGGTCGAGCCTGAGAACAAGTACGAGAAGTACACCACCAAGGACCTCACCCAGGAGATGCAAGAGGCCTCGCGCATGCTCAAGCGCGACGTGTCCGACCTCGTCAGCTCCATACTCGCCGAGCGCGACAAGGCCGACGACGACGACGACGATCCCGGAGGCCGCGCTGCCGCCTGGGCAGCGCGCCGCAGGGCCTACGGCGGCCGCATCCCCACCAACCGCAACCGCGTGCCCGACGTCGAGGCCAGCCCGCTGATGCGCCGTCCACGCTCGGATGGACGCGATCCGGCCAGCGAGATCAAGCCGATCTTCGACGACGACGAGGAGACCACCACCGAGTTCCGCGCCTCCCGCGGTGATCGGCGGCTCTCTGCCCGCACCCTGCTCGGCGACGACGAGACGACCCGTGAGCGCGAGAACCCTCTGCGTCGGCGGAGCTACTTCCCGGACGAGGGAGGGTAGGCCGCCCTCACCCCCCAGCCCCCTCGTTGATTACAAAGCTCCGGCCTACGGCCGTTCTCGCTTCGCTCGCCCGTCCTGCGCAACTCGCTGCGCTCGTTCCGCCGGCCTACGCGCCCTCACCCCCCA
>Ga0100377_1000475_pt1 | contig 34266 bp, 27 predicted proteins | sample CryGeymeta201501_FD_83664 | JGI IMG/M metagenome (GOLD analysis project Ga0100377, IMG submission 83664) | Groundwater microbial communities from Crystal Geyser aquifers in Utah, USA - Crystal Geyser metaG 2015-01 | ecosystem: Environmental > Aquatic > Deep subsurface > Groundwater | place: USA...
CGCAGCCGCGCTGCCCCCGAAGAGCCGGCCCGCCCGGCTCGTCGCCAGGCCGTGCTCTACGCCCGCGTCTCCACCAAGGACCAGGAGCGCGAGGGCTACTCCATCCCCGCCCAGAAGGAGCTGCTGGTCGCCTACGCCGCCGACAAGGGCTTCGACGTCGTGCACGAGTTCGTGGACGTGGAGACCGCCAAGCGCGCCGGCCGCACCGCCTTCTCCGAGATGGTGGCCTTCCTCAAGAAGAACAAGACCTGCAAGGTCGTGCTGGTCGAGAAGACCGACCGCCTCTACCGGAACCTGAAGGACTGGGTGCGCCTGGACGACATGGACCTGGAGATCCACCTCGCCAAGGAGGGCGTGGTGCTGTCCGACGGCAGCCGGTCCACCGACAAGTTCATGCACGGCATCCGCGTGCTGATGGCGAAGAACTACATCGACAACCTGTCGGAGGAGGTGCGCAAGGGCATGCGCCAGAAGGCCCAGGAGGGTCACTGGCCGAACCCGGCGCCCATTGGCTACCTGAACCGGCGGGAGGCCGGGAAGAGCACCCTGGTGCGGGACCCCGAGCGGGCTCCCCTCATCGCAGGGATCTTCGAGCGCTGCGCCGCCGGCCAGTCCATCGACGACATCGTGGCCTGGGTACGGCAGGCGGGCATGAAGGGCAAGCACGGCGGCGTGGTGACCAAGAGCACCATCCACTCGGTGCTGCGCAACCCGCTCTACGCGGGGCAGTTCTGGTGGGATGGGGTGCTCTACGACGGCAAGGACCCCACGCTGATCTCGGTCACGCTCTTCGAGCGGGCCCAGGCTCGGCTGGACGGGCACCACGACACGCGGGTCAACACCCACGAGTTCGCCTTCTCCGGGCTCATCCGCTGCGCCCACTGCGGGCTGGCCGTCGTCGCCGAGATCCAGAAGAAGAAGTACATCTACTACCACTGCTCCCGGAACTGCCAGAAGGAGCCCTTCGTTCGCGAGGAGAAGCTGGTCGACCTCTTCGGCGCGGTGCTGCGGGCGCTGCACCTGGGCGACAAGGGCATGGAGCTGGCCCGCCAGGTCCTGCTGGACTCCCGCAAGAGCATCAAGGCCGATGCCGAGGCCCGGCAGCAGGCCGCGCGGCTGCGCTACGACCGCCTGACCCACCTCATCGACAAGGCCTACGAGGACAAGCTCGAGGGCAGGGTGGACGAGGAGTTCTTCCAGCGCCGCCGGGAGGAGTGGGACCGGGAGCGCACGGCCCTGGTGGAGACCATGCAGCGGCTGAACAAGGCCGACCGCGAGAACCTGGACCTGGCGGTGCAGGTGCTCGAAATCGGAAACCGGGCGTTTGAGCTTTACAAGGAAGCGTCGGTCACCGAGAAGCGCCAACTGCTGGATCTGCTGTGTTCGAACTGCGAAATGGGCGACGGCAAGCTGAAGATCAACCTGCGAGATCCCTGGAACAAGCAGCGTTCTCTGGCAGAGGCCATGCGCAACGAAGAGACCCCTTTGACCGAGATCAAAGGGGTCCGTTCGGAATGGTGGGCGATACTGGACTTGAACCAGTGACTTCCACCGTGTGAAGGTGGCACTCTCCCACTGAGTTAATCGCCCGGGAGGCACGCCTCTCAGCGCGCCCGCAGTGCTTATTGGGCCGCGCCCGAGGGGTCAAGGGGCAGGATGAACAGCTCGCTGGGGCCCTGGACGCCGCCGTAGTCGTTGTCCCGCACCAGGGCGAGGCGGAGGAGGCCGTCGGGGCGGGGGCTGAGGAGGGCCAGGCCCTCCAGGTTGGGCTCGCCCGGGAAGGCGGGGGCGAGGTCCCAGCTGCGCTCGGGGGCCAGCAGGGCAGGGGAGGAGGGGCCCGGAGCTGGGGTGTCGGGGAGGAGCCAGGTCGACAGGCGCATGACGGAGAAGTGGCGTTCGATGGCCCACAGGCGCAGGCCCTCGGGCGTGAGGGCGCAGGCGGCGGCGGAGAGGCGGCCGGTGGGGGTGCCGAGGGCCAGCCGCAGGGGGGGGGGAGGCGCCGGTGGCCGCGAGGATCCGCCAGGCGACGGCGGCGCGGCGGGCGGGACCCTGGTCGGCGCCGGAGAGCACCACCTCGGAGAGGGCGACGAGCTGCCCCTGGGCGGCGCACAGGCCCTCGATGCCGCGGTTGTCCTCGCCCCCAACGCCGAAGGGGGCGTAGGGCAGGCTCCAGTGGCCCTCGACGGTGGCGGTGTCGCCCTCGATGCGGGCGAGGAGCACGAGGTCGGCGGCGCGGCCGGTCTGCCGGGTCTCGGTCCCCAGGGCCAGCCGGCCATCGGGCAGCAGGGCGATGGACTCGGTGTCGTGGCCCTCGGGCACCCCCGCCAGGCGGAGGGTCCCGGCGGCGTGGACCTGGTGGGGGCCGACGGCCAGGCGCAGCAGCTTGGGCTGGCGCTCGGGCAGGGCCAGGAGCAGGTCCTCACCGGCCTCGCTCCGGCCTGCCGGGCTCAGTCCGGACAGGCCTCGCAAGTCCTGACCCAGCTCCTGTCGCAGCTCCAAGCTGGCGGGCACGGGCGCGGCCGGCAGCGTGGGGCCGTGTGGCAGGACAACAGCAGCAGGGCGGGGATCAGGGGATGTGCCGAGGGGAAGGGCCGGCGATGCTGGACGAGGGCGGCGCGGGTGCTACCTTTCGCGCCATGTCGCCTTCCCCGTACCGCCTCGACGTGGTCTCCGCGAACCTGATCGAGCGGCTGGAGGGCGCCCGACCGACCTGGATCGGGGACGCCGCCGCCGCCCGGGATGGCTTCCGACGCATCGCCGCCGAGCAGGTCGACACGGTCGTGGCCGAGCACGACGAGCTGATGGGGGATCGGCCCTGGGGCCGCCTGCTGCGGCGCGAGGTCATGGAGACCTTCCTGCCCCGCTACACGCGGCTGGCCCTGGACCACAACATGGACGAGGGCGCCGGCTACCACGCCTGGCGCCGCGGAGATCCGGTGGCCCGGGTGCTGGCGACCTTCGTCGGCCTGGCGGTCGCCGAGCTGCTCTACCGCTTCACCCACCACCCCCTCAGCCTGGGCGTCTTCGTGCTGGCCCTGGCCATGCCCTTCCTCCCCGAGATCCGCCGCGGCTGGTATCGCCGCCGCTACCGCTCGCTGCTCCAGGAGGTGGTGGACGACATGGGGCGGATCCAGGACAGCCTGGAGGCAGCTCCTCCCAAGGACATTCCAGAGCTCGCCGCCGAGCCGGAGCCGCGCCGCGCCACGCAGTCGGCCAGTGCGCGCTCCGAAGCCACAGCGCGCTCCGAGCTTCCGACTGGGGACGAGGAGCCCGAGGCATAGGGGCACAGCCCGCATGGCGCTTCACGGAGTGCGGTAGTGTGCGCAGCGGCGACACAGCGGTCCTCGGGACGTCGCCCTGGAGGAGATGTGGCGCAGGTGAAGGTCAACCTTCCTGGCGGGCCCAGCGGCCGGGCCAAGATCGCAGGTGCCGGCATCCTCGTCCTGGGGGGCATGCTGGTCTCGGTCATCGCGATGTCCCTGTTCACGACCGAGGTGGCACCGTCGGAGTTCGCGGTCCGCCAGGTCTTCCTTGGGCCCAAGAAGGGCGTACAGGACGACATCTACGGGCCGGGCCTGCACTTCGTGATGCCCGGCTACGAGCGCCTGCACACCTTCCCGCGCAGCATGCTGGTGCTCGAATTCAACGATGACGAGGTCACCGCCTCCACCGACGCCCTGATCGCCCCCTCGATCCGCATCCAGACCAGCGAGGGCTACCAGGTGACGGTGGACTGCACCATCGCGTACCGCATCGCCGATCCCTACAAGCTGATCACAGCGGTCGGACCCGGGAATCTCTACGAGGCTTCGCTGATGATCCCGCGCAGCGACAAGGTGCTGCGGCAGAAGCTCGGCGAGCTGAACGCCGAGCAGTTCTACCAAGGGCACCTGCGCCGCCAGAAGGCCGAGGAGGCCCGCGAGCTGCTCCAGGCCGACATCGAGGCCGACGGCATACAGGTCTGGAACGTGATGGTGCGCCACTACCGCTACGACAGCCGGTACCAGGAAGCCATCGAACAGCGGAAGATTCAGGATCAGACCGTGTTCAAGAACCGGGCCGAGGCGGTGGCCGCCAATCGCGAGGCCGAGAAGAACCGGGTCCTGGCTGAGGGCTCCGCTGCCATCGCGGTCGAGAAGCAGCGCGGCTCCTCGGAGATCCAGCGGATCGAGGCCGACGCCGACCTGTACTACCGGGAGACGGTGGCCAAGGGGGACCTGGAGGTCGCCCTGGCCGAGGCCGAGGGCACGCGGCTGGAGAACCAGGCCCTCCAAGCGCCGGGCGCCAGCAACATGGTGGGTCTGAAGATGGCAGAGGTCCTGCAGAACGCCCAGATCATCGTGGTCCCGACCGACGGCCCGGGCGGGGTGAACCCGCTGGACCTCGACCGCCTGACGCAGGGGTGGTGATCATGGCACCCACGATGTGGCTCCTCGCGGCGATGTTGGGCTGCACCCCCCACTCGACCGGCTCGACCGAGGTCGGCGTGCGGGTCGCGAAGGTCGGTATCTTCGAGCCCAAGGGCGTGTCCCCGGAGGTCTACACGCCCGGCGCGACTTACTTCTTCGTGCCGATCGTCAACGACTTCTACCTCTACGACACCGCGCTGCAGAACATCGTCATGACCGGCGAGCAGGGCGTGGGGGCCCGGACCGGGGACGACTCGCTGCGCTTCAAGACCATCGACGGCAACGACATCTCGGTCAACGTGACGGTGGCATGGAGCATCGACGGCAGCAAGGCGCCGTACCTGCTGCAGTTCGTGGGCCCTGACACCGACACCGTAGGGGAGAAGCTGGTGCGGCCGGTCTCGCGGACCATCATCCGCGACGTGCTCAACTCCCTGGCCAGCGAGCAGTTCTACGACGCCGGGATCCGCTTCAAGAAGGCCGAGGAGGCGGCGAACCTGCTGAACTACTACCTCAACCCCGAGGGCATCCGGATCAGCCAGGTGCTGCTGGGCGAGCACAAGTTCAACGAGCGCTACGAGCAGATCATCCGGGACAAGAAGGTCGCCGAGCAGGACGCCTCACGCCTGCAGTCCGAGACCGAGGCGGCCCGTGAGCTGCGTCGCCGCGAGCTGGAGCAGGCCAAGGGCGTGGTGACCCAGACCATCGAGAAGGCGCGGGGAGAGGTCGAGAAGCGCCACATCGACGCCGACGCCATCTACTACCAGCGCCAACGACAGGCCGAGGCGATCCTGGCCGAGCAGCGCGCAAAGGCCAAGGGGATCGCCGAGCGCGCCCGGGCCCTGTCCGGCTCCGGCGGCCGCAGCATCGTGAAGCTCAAGGTGGCAGAGGCCCTGCGCGGCAAGCCCATCATCTTCATGCCCACCGGCGGCATGGATCTGCGCACGACCAATATGAACCAGCTGCTCCAGACCTACGCCGTCGTGGGCGCGACCAACAGCTCCACCAGCAGCAGCTCGACCGACAGCTCCACCAACAGCTCCACGGGCGACGGCAGCAAGTGAGGGCTCCCCCGCGGGCTGAGGCCCTACTGGCTGTAGCCGAGGTCGGACAGGCGCTGGGCGAGCAGCTCGCGGTCCTCTTCGGGGACGGTGCCGCCGCCGATGCGCGGAGACAGGCGACCGGCCACTTCCAGCGCTTGCACCAGGCGCTGGGCGGCCTCCCAGGGGCTGAGGTGCGACAGGTCCACCTGGGCCTCGGGTAGCTCGGGCGCTTCGTAGGGGTCGTCGACGCCCGTGAAGTGCGTGATCTCGCCCTTCATGGCCCGCTGCCACAGGCCCTTGTCGTCCCGCTCGATGCAGACCTCACGCGGCGTCGCGACGTGGACCTCGAAGAAGTCGCTGAGCTCGGCCCGGATGGCTTGCCGCGTGGCCCGGTAGGGGCTGACGGCCGCGACGATGGCGACGACGCCGTTGCGGGCCAGCAAGGAGGCGGCGAAGGCGTGGCGGTGGACGTTGACGTCCCGGTCGTCCCGCGAGAAGCCCAGGGTCGCGCCCAGGGGCGAGGAGCGCAGCTTGCCGGAGTCGATGACCTCCACGGCGATGCCGCGATCGCGGATGACGGCTGCGAGGGCGCTGGCCAGGCTCGACTTGCCTGCGCTGGGCAGGCCGGTGAGCCACACGGTGAAGCCATGACGGACGGCCAAGAAGTCTCCAGCGCGAAGGGAAGGCAGAGCTGAGCGTAGCGGGGCGGGAGCAACGTGGCTACTGCGGGGCCATGGCCTCGAAGGATCGTCTGCGCTGGCTCGTCGTGGCCGCGGCCGGGATGCTGCTCGTCGTCCTGGCTGCGGACTACACGCGGCAGGTGGTGTCGCTGCCCGACGGGATCCCGGCCTGTCTGGCCCACCCCGCCGAGCTGGACGGCACCCGGCTGGTGCTGCCGGTGTGGTTCGTGGCGGGCGTGGACGGGCCTGATCGCTACCGCGTCTCGCGCGTGGCGAAGGACGTGCCCGTGCAGGGTGACACGCAGGGCATGGAGCGAGGCCAGGTCATCACCCTTGTGGGGCGCTGGCGGGGCGCGGACGGCGTCGTCGTCGAGGAGCGGCACCAGATCCACACCCTGCGGCCCTACAAGAAGGCGCTGTCCCTGGCGGGCCTGGTGCTGGCGCTGGTGGCGGCGCCGCTGACCTTCACCTGGCGCGATGGCTACCTGCGCCTGCGCCGCGACGAGGGAGGGCCGGATGCCTGACCTCATCACCCACGGCAGCGTGGGTTTGCTGCTGGGCATGGCCGTCGCCGGCCGTTGCCGGGCGCCTCTGCTGCCGCTCTTCGTCGCGGGCAACCTGCTGCCCGACGTCCTCAGCCGCCTGCCCGGCATCCTCATGGGCGAGCTGAACAACCGCTTCCCCCACGTGCCGGCGCTGCTGCTGTACGGCTGGGAGCCCTTCCACCAGCCCTTCGGGGCGGGCCTGGCCAGCCTGGCCCTGGCCCTGCTGCTGCCTCCGGCCCAGCGCCTCAGGGCCTTTGCGCTGTTGTGGTCGGGGATGCTGCTGCACCTGCTCCTGGACCTGACCCAGTTCCACGAGGGCGCCGGCTGCATGCTCCTCTTCCCTCTCGACACCCGACCCTTCGAGCTGGGCTGGGTCAGCAGCGAGGCCTGCGTCTATGTGGCCCTGCCCCTGGCCCTCCTCGCCGTGCTGGCGAGCCTGGCGCGGCGGCGGGTGTTGGCCGCGAGCGCACCTTCGCCGCGGACTTCGGGGTAGGCTCGGTGGGCCGCCCAGGCGTGCCCCCCTCTCGAGTCGGACGGTCGATGACGACGGACACCATCCCCGGTCGCCTGATGAGCCACGCGCTGACACGCCCCGAGGCGCCGGCGTGGTGGAGCCACCACCAGGGGCAGTGGGTGGCCACGCCCTGGCGCCTGGCCGTGGAGCGGGTGCGGACCGCCGCCCGCGCATTGCTTGCCCTGGGCCTGCATCCTGGCGACCGTGTGTGCATCCTGGGCTTCAACTGCGAAGCCTGGGTCACGGCGGACCTGGCGGCAATGGCCGCCGGTGGCGTCCCGGCGGGCATCTACGAGACCTGCTCGGCCGAGGAGGTGGCCTTCATCCTGGACCACGCCGAGGCCGCGATCTGCTTCGTTCAGGACGCGACCCTGCTGGCGCGGCTGCGGGACGGTGAAGGCAGTCGCAGGGCCCTGCGGACCATCGTCCTGTTCCCGGGCGCCGAGCCGGTGGATGATCCCCAGGTGCTGAGCTGGGAGGCCTTCCTGGCCCGGGCCGAAGACGTGAGCGAGGGGGCCCTGGACCAGCGCCTGGCCGCCCTGGACGAGCACGGTCCGGCCACCTTCATCTACACCTCCGGCACGACGGGGCCGCCCAAGGCGGTCATGCTCACCCACCGCAACCTGGCCTGGACCGCCGCCCAGGCCACGGCGCTGGGGCAGGTGGTGCCCGATGATCGCACGTTGTCCTACCTCCCCCTGTGTCACATCGCCGAGCTGATGTTCACGGTCCTGGTCCCCGTCACGGCGGGGGGGCAGGCCTGGTTCGCCCGCTCCCACGACAGCCTGCCCGAGGACCTCAAGGCCGTGCAGCCGACGGTCTTCCTGGGGGTGCCGCGGGTCTGGGAGAAGATGCACGCCGCCATCACCGTCCGCCTGGCCCAGGCCAACGGAGCCCGGGCCTGGCTGGTCCGCTGGGCCATGGGCGTCTCGCGGGCCGTACACGCGGCGCGCAACCAGGGCGCACCGGTGGGGACGATGCTGGCGCTCCAGCACCGCCTGGCGACCCGCTTGGTCTTCGGCAAGGTCAAGGCGGCCCTGGGCCTGGGCGCGGCGCGCTTCTGCGTCAGCGGGGCTGCGCCCATCTCCGCCGAGGTGCTGTCCTTCTTCACCGGCCTGGACCTCACCATCCACGAGGTCTACGGGCAGTCCGAGGGCTCGGGGCCCAGCAGCTTCAACCGGCCGGGCAGCACCCGCTTCGGAACGGTGGGCACGGCCTTCCCCGGCACCCAGCTGCGGATCGCCCCGGACGGCGAGGTCCTGGTCAACGGCCCCAACGTCTTCCTGGGCTACTTCAAGGATCCCCAGGCCACCGACGCGGCCCTCCAGGACGGCTGGCTGCACTCGGGAGACCTCGGCAGCCTGGACGAGGGGGGCTTCCTGCGCATCACCGGGCGCAAGAAGGAGATCATCATCACGGCAGGCGGAAAGAACGTCGCGCCGGCCAACATCGAGGCGGCCCTCAAGGACCTGCCGCTGGTGAGCCAGGCGGTGGTGCTGGGGGATCGCCGCCGCTTCCTCTCGGCCCTGATCACCCTGGATCCCCAGGCGCTGCAGGAGCACCTGGGGGCCGAGCCCCCGGCTGACCCCATGAGCCTGCCCGAGCTGGTGGCCGAGCTGCAGCGCGGCGTGGACCGGGTCAACGAGCGCTTCGCCCGGGTGGAGCACATCCGGCGCTTCACCCTGCTGCCCGGCGACTTCACGGTCGAGGGAGGGGAGCTGACCCCCACGCTGAAGCTCAAGCGCCGGGTCGTCGAGGAGCGCCACGCCGCGCTCATCGAGGCGATGTACGCCTGACGGGCCCTGGGCGGGCCAAGGCGCCTCCCCCCGCGAGCGGCGAGGGGAGGGCCCTGCCTGCTGCTAGAAGGGGATCTCCTCCTCTGCCACGACGACCGGCACCTCGGTCCGGCTGCTGCCCTGCCCACCTTCCAGGCCGGCGGGGGGCCGGCCGAGCAGGTGCAGCGCGTCGGCGACGATGGTGGTGGAGTAGCGCTTCTCCCCCGACTTCTCGTCCGTCCAGCTCTCGGACTTCAGGCGGCCCTCGATGCAGACGGGGCTGCCCTTGACCAGGTAGCGCTGCGCGACCTCGGCCCGCTGGTCCCACAGCTGGACGCTGTGCCAGTCGGTCTCCTCGATCCACTGGTCGCCGTTCTTGCGGCTTCGGTTGGTGGCGATCCGCAGACGACACACCGGCGTACCGGTTCGCGTCGTCCGCAGCTCGGGGTCATGGCCCAGATGGCCGACGATGAACACACGGTTGATCCCACGCATGATTGACCTCCTTTGGTGGGGGCCCGGTCATTTGCAGGAGCTGTGCCAGCGCAGGTGTGCGAGATCTGGAGGGGGGGTGACGGACGCAGTCCGGCAGGTGCCGGCGTACCGACACCTGCCCGACAGGCGCCACGCCACGCTCAGGGGTTGAAGACCCAGACCCGCCCGGTGCTGCTGCTGTAGGACGGCGCGGACACGACCAGCTCGGGGGTGCCGTCGCCGTCGAAGTCGGCGCCGTTCACGTTGTAGCCCAGGGCGTTGATGCCGCTGCCAAGCACGGTGTAGCCGGCGTCGTCCGAGCTCATGCTGCCGGTGAGGCCGGCGCCGCTGAACAGGTGGACCGCCCCCGGCTCGTCCGCGTAGTAGGACGCGTAGGCATAGCTGTTGGTGTCCGGCGCCCCGACGGCCAGGTCGGCCATGCCGTCGGCGTTGAAGTCGCCGGCGTACATGGACAGACCGAAGTCGGCCGGGCCGGTCCCGGTCAGCGTCGCGTCGGCGTCGTCCACGCTGACGGCGCCCGACACGCTGGCGGCGTCGTGGAAGACGTAGACCATGCCCGCGGTGGGGGCGGCCATGGCCAGGTCGGTGTGGCCGTCGCCGTCGAAGTCGGCGAGCTGCACCGGTGCGCGCAGGCCGAGCTGCCCGCCCGCGGCGGTGCCGTCGAAGCGGGTGTCGGCGATGAGGCCGATGGAGCCCGAGCCGCCCAGGGTCGTGGAGCCGCCGGTGATGACGTAGATCTTCCCGAGCGTCGAGTCTGCGTAGTAGTAGCCGGGCGCGCCGACGAAGAGCTCGTCGTAGCCGTCACCGTCCACGTCCCCGCCACCCAGGCTGTCGCCGATCTCTGCGTAGGTGGAGTCGCCATAGGCCCGCATGCTGGCGTCGGTCGAGAAGTCGATGTCGGCGCCGACGGAGAGGTCGCTGCCGGCCACGACGCTGACGATACCGCGGTAGTAGGAGCGGCTGACCGTGGCGGTGGGGTTGGCGTAGATCACGTCGTCCAGGCCGTCGCCGTCCACGTCCAGGGAGCTGTTGCCCCGCATGGTCGCGGTGTCGCTGCCCCAGAAGGTGACGTCGAAGCTGCCGTCGTGGCTGCCGCTCAGGCCGTCGCCGCCGTAGACCAGGGCCGCAGCGACGGCGTAGCCGTAGTAGCTGCTGCTGTAGAGGTCGGAGCCGGCGACGAAGAGGTCGGCCACGCCGTCCCCGTCCTGATCGCCCTGGGTGGGCGAGAGGGAGGACAGGTAGTTGTAGTAGCCGGCACCCGTGACCGTGGCCCAGGCGAGGCTGTCCCAGGTCTCGTTCCAGCTCGACCAGCCCGTGCCGTCGATGGCCGCGACCTCGCCCTCGTAGGTGCTGGTGCCGCCGCCGGTGTAGTAGCCACCCACGACCAGGTCGGGGGTGCCGTCCCCGTTGAGGTCCCCCACCGACAGCGAGTCGTCACCGGTCAGGTAGTCGTTGGCGTTGCCCTGGATGTAGGACACCGCGTCGTCGGGGCCGGCCACGTCCACCAGGCCGTCACAGTTGTTGTCGATGCCGTCCCAGGACTCGACCTGTCCCGGGAACAAGGTGGGGTCGGTGTCGTCGCAGTCGCCCTGGTCGGGCGAGTAGCCGTCGCCGTCGTGGTCCACATCGGTGCAGTAGTCGTTGGTCGCGCCGGGGGTGCCGTGGTCGCCGGCCCCGAAGGTGCTGGACGAGGCGCACCAGACCGAGGACTCGGAGAGGTTGTCGCCCAGGCCGAAGCTGGGGTCCAGGGACATGGAGGCGCCAGCGGTCAGCGGCCAGCCGGAGGTCCAGGACACGTCGAAGACGGACACGCTGCCCATGTAGAGGAACAGCGAGTCCGAGGAGTCCGACAGGCTCAGGTCGTCGCGGCTGTACACGGCGTCGGGCGTGACGCCGCCGTTGAGCAGGGTGTCGTCGGTGAGGGCGAAGACCGCGATGTCGCCGCTGTCGACCAGCAGGTGGTCGCGGACGGTCATGTCGTCCCCGTCGTCGCTCTTCACGTGCCAGCCAATCAGGTCGATGGTGAAGGCGGCGGCGTTGCGCACCTCGAACCACTCGCCGTAGCCGTCGCCGACGGCCAGGGGGTTCATCATGACCTCGTCCACGTAGACGTCACCGATGTGGATCCAGTCCTCGTCCACCGTGCCGTCGCAGTCGTCGTCCACCAGGTCCTGGGCGTCCTCGTGGTCCTTGGGGTGGACCGCGGGGTTGCTGTCGTCGCAGTCATCCCCCCCGGCCGCCACCGAGTCGAAGCCGTCGCCGTCCGCGTCGGCGACCACCTGGGCCGACAGGGGCAGGTCCACCGAGGGCAGATCGACGTCGTTGCTGGTGACGGTGAGGGTCCCGGTGTAGCTGCCGTAGTCGGCGGCAGAGAAGCTCACTTCCACGGTCGCCGCAGCGCCGGGGCTGAGGGTGGTCGTGGCCAGGGCGCCGCTGAAGGCGCTGTCCCCGGCGAGGGCCGCCGAGACGTCGAGGTCCCCGGTGCCCGTGCAGGCGTTGGTCAGGACCACGGTCTCGCTGACGGTGGAGCCCAGCGCCACCGCCGGGAAGTCGATGGCGGTCATGCTGACCGACAGCGCCGGGCAGGAGCTGGTCCAGCCGGTGTCGCCACCCCCGTCGCTGCCGCCGTCGCTGCCGCCGTCACTGCCGCCGCCATCGGCGCCGCCGTCACCCGCGGTGTCGTCGGTGCCGACGGAGCCCTTGTTGCAGGCCAGGAAGAGGGGACTCAGGCCGAGGGCAGACAGGATCAGCAGGCGGTTCATCGTGGCTCCTGGGAGGGGGATCTCCTCGGAGGGCGGCCGAGGGCGGGGCGGACTCAGCGATGTATCATACGCGAGCCAAAGCGCGGCTGGCGACCTGCAGTGAGGTAGGACGTCAACAGCCCGTCAAGTGCTGGCCTAAGGCGCCGTCTCAGGTGCTTCCGAGGCGGCTGCCGGGCAGCGGGTCTGCTGCACCCGCTGGACCCGGCGCGAGTAGGCCACGGTCATGCCCAGGGGATCCAGCTTGACGTCGACGTCGCCGTCGCGGGCGGGCACCTCGAAGGGACCCAGGCCATCCACCACCTGCACCAGCGCGGAGACGCTGCGCTTGCCTGCGCGGTCGATGACCTCGATCGGCACGTCGAAGCGGCCCCAGGGCACGCTGGAGACGACGCAGCCGTGCACGATGGTGCCGCCGCTTCCGTCGGCCTCCTGTGCGACCTCGACGGTGAGGTCGGGCACGAAGCCGCCGTGGACCGCCCAGTCGAAGAGGTCATCCAGGTCCTGGCCGCTGCCCTCCTCCAGGGCCGCCTGCAGGGCCTCCGTCGTCACGGCCCGCCCCATGCGGGCGCGGGCGAGGCGGTCGAGGGCCGCGAAGTAGACCTGGTCTCCCAGCCGCAGGCGCAGCACGTCGGCCACCAGGTAGGCGCCGTACTCGCGGCGCATGCCCTCCGGCACGTCGCTGGCGGGGGTGGCTCCGGTCAGGGACAGGAAGCGGTGGGCGCGGTTGACCTGGCCCTGGTTGGCCTGGTACTCGGTCGGGTCCTCGACCAGCTTGCGCAGCTTGCCCATGCGGTCGGCGTAGGCGTCGTTGCCAAAGGCCGCCCGGACGTAGAAGGCGGCGTAGGCGTCGGCGAGGGCCGGCAGCAACCAGGCGTCCCGCTCGGACTGGGGGGCGATCTCCTGGCCCCAGTACTGGGCGGCCACCTGCCGGGCCATGAGCGCCTGGGTCAGGTAGGGGTCCACGTCGTCAACCTGGGCCTGATCGGTCACGGACGAGGTCTTGATGGTCGCGACCTCGACCAGGCCGTTGCCGCCCTCGGGCGGGTCACCCTGCAAGACGCTGCTGACGAAGCCGCTGGCGCCCTGGTAGACCTCGAGCTCCTTCATGGGCAGGTCGGGCAGGAAGCGCTCCAGGAAGGCCAGGACGCGGCGGACCTCGGGCGGGAACTCCGGCAGGGCCCAGGCATCCCGGCTGAACAGGTGCACGCGCACCCCGGGCATGCCCTTGCCCGGCGGGTCGACCTGGGTGGACCACCGGCCGATGGCCACGGCAGGCGCGGCCGCCCCGTGGCTCTCGGCCTCGATCCAGGACCAGGTGTCCTCGTTCCACTCGCGCACGGTCTCGCCGGTCACGGCGACGTCGACCTCACTCAGGCCGGCGGCGGGCACGCCGACGCGGATCCGGCTGTGCCAGCGCGCGCCGGCAGGGGAGGGGACCGGCTGCGGCACTACGCCTTGCAGGCCCGTGGTGGACCCCAGGCTGCGCCCCTCGCTGCTCCAGTTGGCGAAGGGCCACCGGGCCTCCCAGTGGACCCGCAGCTTGATCGTCTCGCCCTCGGCCACGTCGTGGGGGAGGATGACCTGGACGAAGTGCTCCAGCGGCGCGTCCTTGACCAGCTCGGTCTCCAGCCCCGTGGACAGGCCGGCCCGGCCCTCTGCCCCCGAGACGATGCTCTCGGGCGCGTCCAGGGAGGTCGAGGTGGTGGGCTCCAGCGAGGGGCCCGCGACCTGGTTGGATGTCGTGCCCTGTCCGCCTCCCAGACCTGAGGGCCGCGGCACCGAGGTGGTGCCGGACGCGGTCTGGGTCGGGTTGGTCGACGGCTGGGTGTCCGCTGTGTTGCTCACGGCCTCGGGGCTGTTGTCGCTCGTGGTCTCGTCGGCCTGGTCCTCTTGGGCGCCGTCGGCCCGGGCCACCGAGCCGTGCCCGAACAGGTCCTCGGTCAGCCCGACCCGGGCCAGGGGCGTGCCGTCCTCCAGGCTGAGCTCGTCCAGGCGCCAGGAGCCGCGCACGCTGCCGTTGACGGGCATGGACAGGGTGACCGAGCGGACGGAGCCGCCGACCGCGGTCAGGCTGAGCACCGAGTCGACGTCGACATAGCGCTGGTTACCCATGCCCTTGGGGCGGCTGGTGACCGTCACGTCGGCGTCGGTGCCCTCCATCCAGGCGCCCGGGCGCTGCGTGGTCGGCAGGGCCGGCTGCCCGCTGATCCGCTCGAAGTGCCGCTTGCCCTCGGGGTCGGTTCCGCCGGCGAAGGCCATGCTGTCGAAGCCCAGGCCCTCTTGATCCAGGGGGTCCCGGAAGCAGGTGATCCACCGGTCGTAGTCGTTGTTGCCGACGCCGGCCCCCAGCTCGGCCGCCACGTGGAGGGGCAGGTCGGTGCGCCAGTCGGCGACCAGGCGCAGCGCCCCGCCGTCCACGCCCAGCTCGTCGTGCTGAAGGCGATCCTGGCGCAGCCAGACACGGGGGTCCAGGCCGGCCCGCTGCATCTGCAGCCGGCGCTGGGGCAGCAGGTTCGTGGCGACGGCCTTGAGCTTGATGAGTCCCCGGCGGGCCGTGATGACGTAGGCCTCGTCGATGTCGCCCTGCTCGTCCCCGGTGGTGCGGATCATCGAGCCGCCCCCCACCGGCTCCAGGCCGGCCAGCAGATCGCGCACCTTGGGGTCTGCCGACAACACCAGGCCGCGCTCCAGACCGGCGCGCAGGGGCTGCTGGGCGTGGGCGATGGCCGCCTGGATCTCCGGCGAGAACAGGTGGTAGCGGGCTGCCTGGTTGGCCAGGCGCCAGCGGTCGGCCCGCAGCGGGATCTCGACCTCCAGCGCGCCCGTGCCCATGAAGACGAAGCCGACGATGCGCTCGGAGACCGGCGCCTTGCCCGCCCACACAGGGATGAGCATGCCGTCGTCCATACGCGCCTGGCACACGCCGTCGGCCAGGGTGACGGGCTCCTGGATGCGGTAGGCGGTGTCTCCGAGCCAGATGTTGCCGGCCCCGGACCACCAGTCCTGCAGGGCCTGCTGGTAGGTCAGGCCGTCGGCGTCGGCTTGGACCTGCACGGCTTGGACCTGCACGGCCTGGACCGGCTCGACCTGGACCGGCTCGACCGGGTCCTCCACGGCCTGGACCGGCGCGACCGGGTCCACGGTCGCAGCAGGCTCCTGTGCGCCAGCGGCAGGCATGGCGGTCAGCAGCAGCGAGCTCAGGGGCAGGACGAGGAGCGCGGCGAGGGGCACGGCGACCTCGGGACGGACGGGGACAGGGAGAGGTGGGGCCGGTGCAGCTTCTGCTAACGGCTCCGACCCGCGACGCGGTGCCCGGAAGACACGGTGCCCGGAAGACACGGTGCCCGGAAGACACGGTGCCCGGAAGACACGGTGCCCGGAAGACACGGCGCCCGGAAGGCGGCAGCCTGGGCAGGGCGGATCCCTAACGATGCAGCGCGTGGCCTGCGGCTGCGCTAGACGACAGCCGTGCAGGACGACAACGCGCCCGCTGGCCCATCGCTCCCCCGACGCCTCGTCGGCCGCTTCCTCCGTCCGGCGGCCGAGCTCGTGGGCATGCTGCTCCTGGTTGTGGTGCTCATGCAGGTCATCGGATGGCTGCGGGCCCCCGACCTCCCGGAGCAGGCGCCGGACTTCCGCCTGGTCACCCTGGAGGGGGAGCCGGTCCACCTCGCCGAGCTCCAGGGACAGGTCGTGGTGCTCAACTTCTGGGCGACCTGGTGCGGGCCCTGTCGCGTGGAGCTGCCCTCCTTCTCCCGCTACGCCCAGGCCCACCCCGACGTGGTCGTCCTGGGCATCGCGACCGACGGCACCCAGGCCGAGCTGCGGGCCGCGCAGCGCAGCCTGGGCATCTCCTACCCGGTGCTGCGCATCGACTCCGCCACCGCTGCGGCCTACGCCGTGCAGACGCTGCCCACCACCGTCGTCATCGACGCCCAGGGGCGGGTCAGCTCGGCCCACAGCGGCATCATGCTGGGCCCCCAGCTCGCCATCGCGGTGGACCTGGCGCGCTGAGGCGGGTGGCGACCTGGGCCTCAGCTGATGCGGTACTTGAGCTGGCGGTCGACGCCCCGGGGGCCGGTCACATCGACCCGCAGGTAGTCCTTGTGCTTGAGCCGGCGGTAGGCGGCGATGGCGCCGAAGATGGTCCGGACCTTGTGCCCGTTGACGCTGTGGACGACGTCTCCGTTCAGGAAGCCGGCCTGGGCCAGGACCGTGCCGCAGCGGATGCGACGGATCCGGAAGCCATCGACCCGACCCTCCTCGTCGCGGTGCCAGCTCACGCTGGCCAGGCTCTCGGCCAGCTCCAGGTCGCTGACGTACATGTCGACCAGCTTGCGCTCGACGACGTAGACGCCGTCGCCCTGGTCCTGGATGGCGCCGGTCTGCTCCTCGCAGCGCCGGCCGCGGGGCGCCGCCGCGGCGGCCTGTAGATCACGCTCCCGGAAGAGGTCGGGGCGCATCACGTGGGGGATGACCTGGGGGCCGGGCACGGAGGGACGCCGGGCCCGGACGAGGTCGGGCGCCCGGGTGGGGCCTGCCGCCGTGGGCTCGGTCCGGGCCAGCAGCTCGGGGTCGGCCGGCGCGGCGTCGGTGCCGTCGCCCGCGCCGTCGCCGGCGCTCGGGCCGTCGCTCGCGACCGCGTCCGCACCGTCGGCCTGGGTGTCGGACTGGGGCCGGGTGTTGGCGTCGGCACGGTCGGCGCGTGCTGCTCCCGGGGGCGCTGCCGCGGGTGGCGCTGCCTCGGGTGGCGCTGCCTCGGGTGGCGCTGCCTCGGGTGGCGCTGCCTCGGGTGGCGCTGCCGGTGCTGGCATGCTCAGGGCGGGCATGCTCATGACGAAGGCGGCCTCGCGGGCCGGCGGGAGGTCGATGAGCATGCCCAGGTCCGGCGTCATGCTGAGCTGCATGAGGGCCAGCGCCACGGGCAGGCCAAACATGGTCAGGGAGATGGTTGCGGCGCCGGTGGCGTCGCGGATGTCCCGGAGCAGGCCCTTCATGGATCCCTCGCGAGCGGTGCGACGCTGAGACGGACGACGCCGCCGGGCATTCGACCGGAAGACGCAAGCCCACGGGAGGCATGACCCTCCCTGCGCCGGGAGGACCCCTCAGGGGCCGTCGCCCATCCCTCGCCGCCTATCTTTCGCCGCGCGTCGCCCGTCTTCAGCCCTTGCGGACAGGCGGCTCGGCGTCCAGCAGGTCCGGCAGGATCGGTGCGCGGTGCCAGGCGAAGATCAGGGTGCTCTCGACGCGCCGCACCTCGGCCCGCGCCGTGAACTCCTCCAACACCAGGTGCTGGAGGTGGGAGGTGTCACGCACGCCGACATGCACCAGCAGGTCCAGGCGCCCCGCGACCTCGTACCAGGCCAGCACCTCGGGCAGGGCGCGCAGGTGCTCCCGGAACAGGCTGTAGGTCTCGGGCCGGGCGATGCTCAGCTCGACCAGGAGCATGGCCTGGATCTCGACGCCCATGGCCCGGGGGTCGACGTCGGCGTGGATGCCTCGCAGCACGCCCAGGCGCCGCAGACGCCGGACCCGCTCGTAGACCGTCGAGGCGGCCAGGCCGACCATATCGGCGATTTGCTTGAAGGAAGCGTGTGCATCGCGTTGCAGCAGCAGGAGGAGGGCGCGATCCGTTCGGTCCAGCTCGTCAGACACGGCAGCCTTCCGTAAAGCATTCGAGGGACGTGTTCCGTACCGGTGGGTAGCCTTGTCGGTGTCCAGATGAGCGAACGATATTCGTTCCTGAGGCCACCAACATGGTCGATTTCATGGAAGATGCTCCCCAGGTTCGGGAGCCGTGGGTCCAGCACTCCGAGGCTGCCCTGCTCGTGGTGGAGCTGGCCCGCTCCCTCCACGCGGCGGGGGCTCCCTCCCACCGGCTGGAGGCCAGCGTCGGCGCCGTCAGCCGCGCTGTCGGCGTTCATGCCGCGGTCTTCGCGCAGCCCACCTCGGTCCTGCTCGAGCTGGACGGGCGCACCTGCATGATGCGGGTCGAGCCCGCGGACCCGGCCCTGGCCGACCTGGTGATCATCGACCAGGTCGCCCGCGACGTGGAGGTGGGCCTGCTGAGCCCGGGGCTGGCCCGCCAGCGGCTGGGTGCCCTGGCCGCCCAGCCGGCCCCTTACGGTCGCCTGGCCATCGCGGCGGCCTGGGCCGGGGTGGCCGGTGGCGCCGCTGTGTTCTTCGGCGGCGGTGCGGCCGATGTCCTGGCGGCGGCCGCACTCTCGGGCCTGCTCGGCCTGCTGCCCGGGCGCCTGGGCGAGCTGCTGCCCCTGCTCGCGGCGCTGGTGGTGGGCCTGGGCGCCCGGCTGTTGGCCCAGCTCCACCCGCTGCACGTGGACATCGTCATCCTCTCGGGCGCCATCGCCCTGCTGCCCGGCTTCACCTTGACCGTGGCCCTGACCGAGGTGGCCACGCGACACCTGGCCTCGGGCACGGCGCGGCTGGCGGCGGCCGGGGTGACCTTCCTGCAGCTCGGCGTGGGCCTGGGCCTGGCCGAGGCCGTGTCGCGGCGGCTGCTTCCCCCCGTGATCGTGCCAGCCCTGAACCCCGGCTCCGGCGTGGTGGAGGCCCTGGCCATCACGACCGCGGCCCTCTCCTTCCTGGTCCTGTTCCGCTCCCGGTGGCAGGACCTGCCCGCCGTGCTGGCCGTGGCCTTCCTGGCCGTCCATGGCACGCGCCTGGGGGGCAGCCTGCTGGGCCCGGAAGCGGCCCCCTACCTGGGTGGCCTCGCCGTCGGGCTGGCAGCGAACGCCCACGCCCGCCTGCGGCAGGTGCCCGCCCTGGTGCTGCTGGTGCCCGGCCTGCTGCTGCTGGTGCCGGGGAGCCTGGGCTTCCGTGGGGTCCAGGCCCTGGTCGACAGCGGCGGGGACCTGATGGACGGGGCCCGCATGTTCATGGTCGGCGCCTCGCTGGTGGCCGGCATCCTGACCTCCAACGCGCTGCTGCCGCCTCGCCGAGCGCTGTGAGCCCCTGACCCTTGGCCCTGGCTTACCCTTGGCCCTGGCCGGCGAGCAGACTACAGCGCGCCCATGCGCCTCTGCCTCCTCCGCCTGTTGCCCCTGCTGCTGCTGGTGGCGGTCCCCCGCCCGGTCCAGGCCGGGCAGGTCGAGGACGCCGAGGTCCAGCGCCTCTCCGTCGAGCTGCGGGACCGCGTGGCGGACGCCCGCTGGGAGGCGGCCGACACGGACTACCGCCGCCTGGTGGCCGTCGCGGGTGGGCAGCCGGCCTATGCGGACCACTGGCGCGGCTACCTGGCGGCCCAGGCCCTGGGCGACGCCAACGCCGAGCACGGCCGCCTGCTCGCGGCCCGCGCCCTGGACGACAGCGACGAGGTCAGCGTCGCCCTGGCCCAGCTCCTGGCCTGGTACGGCTCGGTGGACATCCGCCTGGGCGGGCACCTCGACCCGCGCCCGCCCCTCACCATGCTGGACGTGCCCTTCGAGGCCGACCAGCGCCGGGTGCTGGAGGCGGCGACGATCGCCATCGCCGAGCAGGGGCGCTACCAGGGCCTGCTGCCCCTGGGCATGTACACGCTGGGCAGCGCGCGCTTCGAGGTCCTGGGTGAGGAGCGGCCGGTCCGGGTGCGCGTCGCGCGCTGAGTGCCCGTGAAGGTCGGGACGACTCGCGCGTCCAGGGCTACGCTTCGCCTGTGGAGTCCGACTGTGGAGGTCCCGATGCGCCGTTCCCTGCTCCTGCTCGTGCTGCCCCTTCCCCTGCTCGCCACCGGCTGCGACACCGTCAGCGGCGTCAACATCTTCTCGCTCCAGGACGACAAGGACCTGGGCGCGCAGCTCGCCGACGAGATCGCCAGCGACCCGGCGACCTACCCGCTGCTGGACGAGGGGCAGTACCCCGACGCCTACGACAACCTGTACCGGATCCGCGACGAGCTGCTGGCCACCGGCGAGGTCGACCACGCCGAGGACTTCGACTGGGAGCTCCATATCATCGACGACGACGAGACCCTGAACGCCTTCTGTGCGCCGGGGGGCTACATCTACGTCTACAGCGGCCTGATGCGGTACCTCGACACCGAGGACTCCTTCGCCGGCGTCATGGGGCATGAGATGGCCCACGCCGCCGAGCGCCACTCGACCGAGCAGCTCACGCGGATCTACGGCATCACGACGCTGCTCGGCCTCATCGTCGGCAAGGACACGGGGATCGCCGGCGAGGTCGCGGCCTCGCTGTTGACCCTCTCCTTCAGCCGCGAGGACGAGGCCCAGGCCGACGAGGACAGCGTCTACTACCTGTGCCAGACCGACTACGCGGCCAACGGCACGGCGGAGTTCTTCGAGAAGCTGCTGGCCGAGGGCGGCACCGACGTGCCCGAGTTCCTGAGCACCCACCCCAGCTCCGAGAGCCGGGTCGCCGACATCAACGCGCTGGCCAAGGAGCTGGGCTGCGACACGACCCTGAACCCCGACTCCGACTGGCAGGCGGTGCTGGGCACGCTGCCCTGAGCGCTGCCCTGAGCGCTGCCCTGAGCGCTGCCCTGAGCGCTGCCCTGAGCGCTGCCCTGAGCGCTGCCCTGAGCGCTGCCCAGAGCGCTTCCCTGTGCGCCGCTCAGTCCGGTTGGGCCGGCACCTCGACCACGCCCACCAGGGGCCAGCGGTGGGTCTCCCACCAGCCGCTGACCTGGCCCCGGGTGTCCACCAGCGCCAGGGCCACGGGGAAGAAGGGCGGGAGATCCAGGACCAGCGCCTGGGCCAGCTCCTGGCGCCGCGCCTCGTCCAGCGGACCGTAGGCCAGGCTGAGGTGGGGCGCGTAGCCGCCCTGCGCCACGGTGCGGCGGATCGCGGCGGACAGGGCGAAGCGCGCCTCGGTCACCGCCTCGGTGCAGCTCAGGTCCACCGCGAGCAGGTGGTTCCAGCTGGGCCCCGTGCCGATGCCGATCGCGCGCAGCTCCGGTGCCGTGCGCGCCGAGGTGTCGGCGTCGATCAGGCCGGCGATCTCGTCGGGTGACTGCGAGAGCCCCGCCTCGACCGTCACGTGTGGAGGGAAGGAGGGCGTGCCCAGGCGGCCGGCCAGCGCGTCGATGATGCCTTGGAGGCGCGCGGAGAGCGCGGGCGGCGGGAGCCACCACAGGCTCAGGCCACGACCGTGGAAGGGCTGGGCAGACATCGGCATGCTCCGCTGGCGGCCTTGCGAAGCCGGCCGCGACGTGGTGGCGTAGCCTGTCGCGGGACCGCGGTCGTGTCCCCAGGGAGGAGCCTTGCACGTCGAGCTGTACAGCCTCGCAGAGCTGCGGGAGCACGCCCGCCAGCAAGGCGATCTGCGGCGCGTCGTGGTGCATGGCCTGGACCTGCACGGGCTGGAGGAGCTGCTGGAGCGGATCTCCTGCGAGGGGGCGGTCTTCCTGGGCTGCGGCCTGTCGCCCGACGCGCTGCTCCACGTCCAGAGCAGCGGCGGCGCTGTCTTTCCCCGGCTGCCCGGCCTGCCCTTCCGCCCCTACCGCTCGCGCCTGTACACCGTCGCCGAGCTGCTCCAGGGCTACCACCCCGGCGACCCGGACAGCCTGACCGAGACCACCGACGGCCGGATCTGGCGTTGGTACCGCCAGGTCGTGCACGACCGGGCGGCCCGCATGCCCGTGCTCGAGGCGCTGACCCAGCGCCTGCACGACCACGCGATGGACGACGCCATGGCGGCGCTGCTGGACTCGCCGGGCCAGGGCCAGCCCCTGGGCTCGCGCCGCCGGGTCGTCGCCATCATGGGGGGCCACGGCCTGCTGCGCACCGAACCCGCCTTTGCCGAGGTCGCTCGCCTGGGGCGCCGCCTGGCTCGGGACGGCTACCTGGTCACCACCGGGGGCGGCCCTGGCGCCATGGAGGCGGCCCACCTGGGGGCCTGGCTGCGGGACCAGGACGACACCGTGCTGCGCGCCGCCCTGGCCCTGCTCGCCCGCGCCCCGTCCTACACGGATCCCGACTGGGTCGACACCGCCTTCCAGGTGCGCTCCCGCTGGCCCCAGGGCGAGGAGGTCGAGAGCCTGGCCGTGCCGACCTGGTTCTACGGCCACGAGCCCACCAACCTCTTCGCCTCGCACGTCGCCAAGTACTTCAGCAACAGCCTGCGCGAGGACGGCCTGCTGGCCATCGCCACCTCGGGGGTCATCTACGCCCCGGGCAGTGCCGGCACCGTGCAGGAGGTCTTCATGGACGGTGCACAAAACCACTACGGCACCTTCCGCTTCGTGAGCCCCATGGTCTTCCTGGGCCGGGCCTTCTGGACCGACACCCTGCCGGTGCTCCCGCTGCTGCGCGCCCTCTCCGGGCGGCGGCAGTACGCCGACATGATCGGCCTGGTCGACACCGCCGACGAGGCGGTCACCCTGCTGGAGGCCCATCCCCCGGTCCCCTGGAAGGAGGGCGCGAGCTGATGCGTGATCGTCCGAGCCGTACCGCCGAAGCCGTCTGCCTGTTCCGGGCCCGCGAGCAGCTCCGCCCCGAGCCGGCCCGGATCCTCACCGATCCCTACGCCCAGGTCTTCCTGTCTCCGACCGGTCGCCTGGGCCTGCGGGCCGCCGCCGCCGCCGCCCCGCTGGCCGACGCCGCCGACCGCCTGAGCAGCGGCCTGGAGACCGTCGCCCTGGCTCGCCACGCCCTCCTCGACCGGTGGTTGCTGGCCGCCCTCGACGAGGAGCCGGCCGCGACCCAGGTGGTGATCCTGGGTGCCGGCTACGACACCCGCGCCTGGCGCCACGCCCAGGCTTTGGCGGGCCGCCCGATCTTCGAGGTCGACCACCCGGCCACCGCTCGCCGCAAGGCCCGCCTGGTCGCCGAGCACGGCGGGGACTGGCCGGTGACGAACCGTCACGTCGTCGAGGTCGACTTCGAGGTCGAGGACTTCACCGAGGCCCTGCTGCGCGCCGGCTTCGATCCCTCGCTGCGCACGTTGTGGACCTGCGAGGGGGTCACGATGTACCTGCGGCGCGCCGCGGTGATCCGCACCCTCTCCGCCATCTCGGCGCACAGCGCGGCGGGCTCTCGCCTGGGCCTGGACTGGTGGTTCCTGCTCGACGATCCCGACCTGCGGGCCACCATGATGCGGGTGAGCGCCGGCCTGCTCTCGCTGCTGGGCGAGCACATCACCTTCGGCCTGCACCCCGACGACGCCCCGGACTTCCTGGGCCGCCGGGGCTTCCGGGTGCGGGAGCGCATGGACGCGGGTGCGCTGCAACGCCACGTCGTGCCCGATGGCCGGCCCGTCTACCCGGCCCTGTGGGTCTGCCTGGCCGAGGTCGACCCCACCCTTCCTGACCGCTGGTCACCTTGACGCAGCGGGGGTCGTGCCTAACCTGAGGACGTCGGCCCGCTGACCGCCCGCCCAGGCCGCGGGCGGGAGATCCATCCCCGGATCGCAGGGAACGACGCCAACCCTGGCGGACCCCATGGTCCGCGAGGCACCCGTGTGTGTGTGCGGGTGTCGCTTCGCACCTGCGCCCCCCATCAGCGCCCGGCCCGGCCGGGCAGGAGCCCGCATGTCGGACCCCAAGAGCCTCCGTAACCTCGAGCACCCTGACACCCTGGTGCCCGAGGACCTGCCCACCGTCCTCCCCGTCATCCCCCTGCGCCGCGGCGTGCTGCTGCCCGGCGGCGTGTTCACCTTCTCGGTGGGTCGCCCCCGCTCCCTGGCGGCCTTGCAGAAGGCCTACAGCTCCGAGGAGGAGAGCGCCGCCGCCCGCCACGACGGCTGGATCCTGCTGGGCGTCCAGCGCGAGCCCGTCGCCGAGCCGGCCCCCTCGGACCTGCTGCCGACCGCCATCCTGGCCCGGGTCACCGAGGGCCCCCGCGCGGTCAAGGGCCCGGCCCTCTACGTGGCCACTGGCGTCCAGCGCGTGTGGCTGCGCGGCTTCCCCTCGACCCACCCCTACTTGGAGGCCGCCTTCGAGCGCATCCCCTCGGACTGGCCGGATACTGTCGAAGCCCAGGCCACCTGGGAGGCCTTCCGCGACGAGGTGCTGGCCAGCGCCGAGGTGCTGGGCGGCGAGGCCCAGGCCCGCAGCCTGCTGGCTGTGACCAGCGGCGATCACCGGGCCCGCGACCGCATCGTGGACCTGGTCGCAGGCAGCCTCGAGGGCCCCCAGGAGTGGACCGTCGAGGTGCTGCAGACCGCCGATCCCCTGAAGCGGGCCGAGGCCGTCATGCAGGGCCTGGTGCGGGTGCGCGAGGTCAAGGCGGCCCGCGAGGCCATCCGCGAGCGCCTGCAGGAGGACGCCAAGGAGCTGCAGAAGGAGCACCTGCTGCGCCGCCAGATGGAGGCCATCCGCGGTGAGCTGGGTGAGAGCGGCGACGACGAGCTGGAGCGCCTCAAGGAGCGCCTGGACGCCGCGGGCCTGCCCGACGAGGTCCAGAAGGTCGTCGAGCGCGAGGTCCGGCGCCTGGAGCGCCTGGGCAGCAGCTCGCCGGAGCGCAGCGTGGCCATCGACTGGCTGGAGCGCATCTCCGAGATGCCCTGGAACGTCTCCAGCGCCACCAGCGGCGGCAGCGCCGAAGAGAACGAGGAGGGCGAGGAGGCCGAGCCCCGCGAGCGGGTCGACATTGACGCCCTCGAGGCGGCCCTGGACAAGAGCCACCACGGCCTGGCCGAGGTGAAGCGCCAGGTCGTCGAGCACCTCAGCGTGCGCCTGCTGGCCGGCAAGGGCCGGGCCGACGTGCTGCTGCTCGTGGGCCCCCCCGGGGTCGGCAAGACCAGCATCGGCCAGGCCATTGCCGACGCCATGGGCAAGAAGCTCGTCCGCGTCGCCCTGGGCGGCGTGCGCGACGAGGCCGAGCTGCGCGGTCACCGCCGCACCTACATCGGCGCCCGCCCCGGCCGCCTGGTCGAGGGCATCCGCCGGGCTGGCACCAACGACCCGGTCATGCTCCTCGACGAGATCGACAAGCTGGTCCAGGGCTGGCAGGGCAACCCCTCGGCGGCGCTGCTGGAGATCCTCGATCCCGAGCAGAACCACCACTTCGTGGACCACTACCTCGAGGTGCCCTGGGACCTGTCCCGCACCCTGTTCATCGCCACGGCCAACGACATCTCCCAGATCCCCAGCCCCCTGCGGGACCGCATGGAGGTGCTGACCATCGAGGGCTATACCCCCGACGAGAAGCGCGTCATCGCGCGGGAGCACCTGCTGGCGAAGCTGGCCGAGAACGCCGGCGTCTCGGTGGACGACGTCGAGATCACCGACGCCGCCCTGGACCTGGTCATCCGCGGCTGGACCCGCGAGGCGGGCGTGCGCCAGCTCCAGCGGGCCCTGGGGCGCATCTTCCGCGCCGTGGCGGTCAAGAAGGCCAAGGGCGAGCTGGAGGCGCGGCTGGTCGTCGACGCGGCAGACGTGGTCGGGCTGCTGGGCCGCCGCAAGGTGCCCGATGACGAGGAGGAGCAGCTCGAGCAGCACCGGCCGGGGGTCGCGACGGGCCTGGCCTGGACCCCGGTGGGCGGCGATGTGCTGGTCATCGAGGCCAGCACCCTACCCGGCAAGGGCCAGCTCATGCTGACCGGCCAACTCGGCGACGTGATGAAGGAGTCGGCGCGCGCGGCCCTGACCTACGTGCTGTCCCACGCCGCCGCCCTGGGCATCTCCGAGGAGGCCATCCGGGACAAGGACGTGCACCTGCACGTCCCGGCGGGTGCTGTGCCCAAGGACGGTCCCAGCGCGGGCGTCACCATGTTCACGGCCCTGGCCAGCCTGCTGTCCGACCGCCGGGTGCGCTCCGACGTCGCCATGACGGGCGAGGCCACGCTGCGCGGCCGCGTCTTGCCGGTGGGCGGCATCAAGAGCAAGGTGCTCGCCGCCCATCGCCTGGGCTTCAAGACCATCATCCTGCCGCGTCGCAACGGGCCGGATCTGGAGGAGGTGCCCCAGGAGGTGCGCGACCAGCTCCACTTCGTCCTGGTGGACCACATGGAGGAGGTGCTGGACACGGCCCTGGAGCCCGCGGACGAGCCAACCCGGATCCACCACGGTGACGTGGGGGCGGCACCGCTCGCCAAGTAGGGGACCCTGCCTGGTGTGTCGGCTCAGGGAGCGGACGCACCGGGCTCGCGGCTCGGAGCGCTACTTTGTCGCGGGTGCGGCCTCGCCAGAGCCATCGGCGGCCGGCGCGGCGGCGGCGGCCTGGGCGGCCTCCAGCTTGGCCAGGCGGGCTTCCAGCGCCTGCACCGTGGCGTCCCTGGCCGTGCCGGTCGTCTTCTCCTGGCGCGCGTCGCGCAGCTCGAAGGCGGCGACGGCAGTGGCCGTCTGGTTGATCTTGATGGTGTTGAAGGAAGCGACCGCCAGACCGAGCAAGGCCAGCACGAAGGCGACCGCGGAGATGGTGGGGAGGTTCTCGTTGCTGAGGACAGACATGGCACGCCCCTGGGAGGTACGGCCATCCTACACAATGGCGGGCATCAGGACACGTCTGTTCAGAGAGACGGCTCCCGGTCCGCCCCCGGCAGGTGGCCCTTGCGCTGCTCCACGGCGCGCAGGATGGCCTCGGGGGTCGCCGGCAGGCCCAGGCGGAAGGGCTGTGCGCCGAAGGCTGCGATCGCCTGCTCCAGCGCGCCGACCACGCCCAGGGCCAGCATGAAGGGCGGCTCGCCGACGGCCTTGCTGCCGCCGATGGTGCCCGGCTGGGTGACATCGGGCAGCAGGGTGACGTTCAGCTCCAGGGGCACGTCCCCCATGGCCGGCACCTTGTAGGTGCTGGGTCCCTTGGTGCGCTGGGCGCCGTCGGGATCGATGCGGACCTCCTCGCCGGTGAGCCAGCCCAGGCCCTGGATGAAGGCGCCCTCGACCTGGCCCCGGTCGATGCTCGGCACCAGGGAGTCCCCCACGTCGTGGAGGATGTCGACGCGCCGCAGCCGGTGCTCGCCGGTGAGGCCCATGACCTCGACCTCGATGAGGGCGATGCCGTAGGCGAAGTAGAAGAAGGGTGTGCCCTGGCCCACGTCCCGGTCGTAGGCGATGCCGGGGGTGGCATAGAAGCCGGTGCTCGACAGGCTGATCCGGTCGAGCCAGCACTGGCTCGCCAGCTCGGCGAAGGACACGCTGCGCTCCGGCGCCGACCAGACCCGCCCCCCGTGCCAGCGCAGCTCCGCGGGGGTGGCCCCCAACATGGCCGCCGCCACCGGGGCCATGCGCTCGCGCAGGATCAGGCAGGCCTGGTATACCGCCTGGCCGTTGAGGTCGCTGCCGCTGCTGGCCGCCGTGGGCGAGGTGTTGGGCACCTTCTCGGTGTGGGTCGGCATCTGCCGGACCTGGTCGGCGGGCACCCCCAACACGTCGGCGCAGACCGCCCGCATCTTGGTGTGCAGGCCCTGGCCCATCTCGGTGCCGCCGTGGTTGAGCTGCACCGTACCGTCGGCGTAGATCAGCACCAGGGCGCCGGCCTGGTTGAGCAGGCTGTTGGTGAAGCTGATGCCGAACTTCAGGGGCATCAGGTCCAGGCCCCGCTTGAGGTGGACCGAGCAGGCGTTGAAGGCGGCGACCTGGGCCTGGCGCGCCGCCAGGTCGACCTGGGCGACGAGCTGGTCGTGCATGGCGGCGATGCGCGGGGCGGGCACGAGCTGGCCGTAGGGCGCGCGGTCACGCGGCGCGGGCCCGTAGTAGCTGCGGCGCCGCAAGACGGTGGGGGACAGGCCCAGGGCCGCCGCGCCCTGGCGTAGGGCGTCCTCGCAGACGGCCATGCCCTGGGGGCCACCGAAGCCGCGGAAGGCGGTGTTCGAGGGGCGGTTGCTGCGGCAGATCCGGCCCTCGAAGCGCAGGTGGGGCACGAAGTAGGCGTTGTCGAGGTGGAACAGCGCCCGGTCCAGCACGGGGGCCGACAGGTCGGCGGTCCAGCCGCCGTCGCTCCACAGGTGCACATCGAGGGCCAACAGCCGCCCGTCGGCCTCGAAGCCGGCCCGGTAGCGCCCCAGGAAGGGGTGGCGCCCGCCGGTCATGGCCATGTCCTCGCTGCGGGACAGCCAGAGCTTGCAGGGGCGCCGGGTGAGCCAGGCCCCCAGCGCCGCCAGGCAGGCCCAGGTCGTGGACTGGCTCTCCTTGCCGCCGAAGCCGCCGCCCATGCGCGGCACCTCGCAGCTCACCCGGTTGGCGCCGATGCCCAGGATCTGGGCCACCATCTTCTGGGCCTCGGCGGGGTGCTGGGTGCTGGACAGCATGTGGATCGTGTCGGCCTCTCCGGGCAGGGCCACGGAGGCCTGGGTCTCCAGGTAGAAGTGGTCCTGGCCGCCGGTGCGCAGCTCGCCCTGCACCACCACGGCGGCGCGGGCCAGCGCGGCCTCGACCTCGCCGCGCTGGATGATGTGGGGCGTGCCGTGGAAGCTGCCGGCCGCGATGGCCTGGTCGATGTCCAGGATGGCCGCCGTGGCCTCGACCTCGACCTGCACCGCAGCGGCGGCCTGGCGCGCCTGCTCGCGGCTCTCGGCCAGGACCAGGGCGACGGGCTGGGCGTGGAAGCAGACCTCGCCCAGGGCCAGCAGGGGCTCGTCGTGTACGACGGGGCCGATGTGCGGGTCCCCGGGGATGTCGGCCGCGGTCAGCACCGCATGCACGCCGGGCATGGCTCGGGCCAGCTCGGTCCGGATCGCCACCAGGCGGCCCGCCGCGACGCCGGCCGGGACCACGACGCCGTGCAGCAGTCCCTGGGGGGCCGGCAGGTCGTCGACGTAGCGGGCGCGCCCGGTGACGTGGCCCGTGGCGCTCTCGTGGGCGGCGGAGCGGTGCAGGGGGCTGTGTCGAAGGGGAAGGCTCATGCCGGGCCTCCGGGCAGGACGGTGCCGGTGTGGCGGGGGGGGAGGGCAGCGCAGCCGGCCGCCCGGGACTCATCATGAAAGCCCAGCAACAGGTTGCGGGCGACGGTCGCGCGGTACCAGGCGCTGCCGCGGTGGTCGTCGAGGGGCTGGAAGTCCCGGGCCAGGGCGAGGCCGGCCTCGGTGAGGCTGTCCAGACTCCATGCCTGGCCCAGCAGCGCGGCCTCTGCCTTGCGGGCCCGGGCCGGGGTCGCCGCCATGCCGCCGTAGGCCAGCCGCACGTGGGCGATGCGCTCCCCCTCCAGGCGCAGGGCGAAGCCGGCCGAGACGGCGCTGATGTCCAGCTCCCGGCGCCGGCTGACCTTGTAGGCCGCCAAGCGGGTCTCGGCTGTGGGCTCGGCCAGCCGGATCCCGCCCAGCAGCTCGCCCGGCCGCAGCGCCGTGTGGCGGTAGCCCAGGAAGAACGCGTCCAGCGGCACCGTGCGGGCGCCGTCGCGGCGCAGCAGGTGGAGCTCGGCGTCCAAGGCCAGCAGCACCGGGGCCAGGTCACCGATGGGCGAGGCGTTGCACAGGTTGCCGCCCACCGTGGCCCGGTGCTTGATCTGGCGGCTGCCAAAGTAGCGCAGCATGCGGTGCAGGACCGGCAGGCCCTGGGCGCTCCAGGCCTCCAGGTCGGTCAGCCGGGTCCCGGCCCCGATGACCAGGTGCTCCCCCTCGCGGCGGATCCCGGAGAGCTCGGGCACCCGCTCCAGGCTGAGCAGCACCGGGAAGTGGGCGTGCCGCTGGGTCACCTCCAGGCCCAGGTCCGTGGCGCCGCTGACGATGCGGGCCTGGGGCTCGTTGGCCAGGATCTCCAGGGCCTCGGCCAGCTGGGTTGGGGCCAGGAAGCGCTGCCCGCCTGCCTCGTAGCGCAGGCTGTGCGGCCTGGCGCTGGCGGTGTGGGCCTGCAGGTGGGGGCGGATGGGGTCGTCGGGCTGGTGCCCGGCCACCTGGCGCAGCGCGTCGCGGATCGGCCGATAGCCGGTGCAGCGGCACAGGTTGCCGCAGAGCTGGTCGTCCAGGCGCCAGTCGTCGGGGGCGGCGTCGCGGAGCTCGGGCCGGTGGGCGGCCTCGGCCATGCTCATGACCACGCCGGGCGTGCAGTAGCCGCACTGGCTGCCGTTGTCGTCGACCAGGGCCGCCTGGGCGGGGTGCAGGGCCTCGCCCCGGGCCAGCCCGGCTACGGTCCAGACGCGCCGGCCGTGGACCATCGGCAGCAGCAACAGGCAGGCGTTCACGGCGCGCAGGCGCGGCGCGGCCGGGTCCTCGTCCAGCAGCAGCACGGTGCAGGCGCCGCAGTCCCCCTCGGCGCAGCCCTCCTTGGTGCCGGTGCGGCCGGTGCTGCGCAGCCAGTCGAGCAGGGTGGTGGTGGGGGACAGGCCCTCGATCTCGATGGGCTCGTCGTCGACGTGAAAGCGCAGGGCAGACATCGGACCTCGTTCGCGGCTCTCCCCAGCCTACCCCCCTGGGGCTACCCTTGAGCCGTGCTCTCCTCCTCCCAGGCTGTCGCGCTGCTGCTGGTCCTGCTCTCCTGCGGGGGCGCGGGCAAGCCCGGCACGGGCACCGACAGCGACTCCGACAGCGACTCCGACAGCGGCGGCGAGCCGGCCGTAGACGCCGACGGAGACGGCGTCAGCGTGGCCGATGGAGACTGCGACGACAACAACGCCGCCGTCTGGCCCGGGGCCCCCGAGCACTGCGATGGGCGGGACGATGACTGCGACGGCGCGGTGGACGAGCAGGCCGTGGACGCGCCGACCTGGTACCCGGACCTGGACGGGGACGGCTTCGCCGGGGCCGAGGAGACCGTCGTGGCCTGCGCCGATCCCGGGGGCTGGGCGCGCTACGCCTCGGACTGCGACGACACGGACCCGGCGGTCTTCCCCGGCGCGACGGAGGTCTGCAACGGCGTCGATGACGACTGCGATCCCGAGACCACCGAAGACGGCATGCTGAGCCTGGACGGCCTGCCGGCGGCGAGCCTGGAGGGGGCCCTGGCCGCGGCGGGCGAGGGCAGCGTGATCCACCTGTGCGCCGGCACCTGGACCGGCGAGCAGCTCGTAGATGGGAGCCTGCGCATCGAGGGGGCCGGCGCCGGCCTGACCGTGCTCCAGGGCACGGGCGCGGGGCCGGTGCTGACGGCCCTGGGCGGCAGCCTGGTGCTGGCCGACCTGACGCTGACCGGGGGTGAGGCCAACGTCGGCGGCTGCGTGGAGGCCGAGCAGGCCCAGGACCTGATCCTGGACGGCGTGGTCGTGGACCGCTGCCTGGCCATGCAGCGCGGGGGCGGAGTGGCCGGCCCGCGGGAGGGCACCACGACCCTGCGCGACAGCCGCATTGAGGGCGGCCGCCTGGGCGGGGGCGACGGCGACGGGGGCTGCCTCGCCGCCCACGACGTGGTGCTCCAGGACAGCGAGCTGCTGAGCTGCTCGGGTCACCACGGCGGCGGCTTGTGGCTGGATGGCACGGGCCAGGCCACCAAGGCCAGCCGGATCCGGGAGTGCGTGGCCTTGGGGGCCGGGGGCGGCCTGTACCTGGCGGGCGCGTCCTTCACGGGGGGCATCGTCGAGGACAACGTCGCTGTCGCCGGGGGCGGGGTCGCCGGCGAGGACGGCACGCTCTCGGGCACCCTGGTCGCCGGCAACGCCGCCGAGGACGAAGGCGGCGGCATCCGCGGCAGCAACCTGGTGCTGGAGGACGTGGACCTGCGCGACAACCTGGCGCAGGGCGACGGGGGCGGCGTGTACGGGGCCGACCTGGTCCTGGTCGGCGGCGATGTGCAGGGCAACCAGGCGGAGCGCGGCGGTGGGGCCTTCCTGAGCGCCGGGCTGCTCCAGGCCACCGGCACCGACTGGGGCAGCGCCGACCAGGACAACCAGCCCGACGACGCCGCCAGTGAGGGCCACAGCAGCGTCGACCTGGGGGCTGTGATCAGCTGCACGGTGGACGGCTGTGGCTGACCCGGCATAGGCGCGGCAGGCAAGCCCTGGAGCCCGCATGACCTCGCCCCCCTCCGCCCCCACCAGGGCCACCTCTTCCCCCCGCATCGCCGTCGTCGCTGGAGACGGCATCGGCGCCGAGGTCATCGAGCAAGGCTGCCGCGTGCTGGAGGCCCTGGCCCCCGACCTGGTGCTCGAAGAGTTCGACCTGGGCGCCGACCGCTACCTGCGCGACGGCACCACCCTGCCCGACGAGACGCTGGAGCGCTGGAAGAGCGAGTTCTCCGCCATCTTCCTGGGTGCGCTGGGCGACCCGCGCGTGCCCAGCAACGTGCAGGCCAAGGACATCCTGCTCGGCTCGCGCTTCAAGCTGGACCTGTTCATCAACCTGCGGCCCATCCAGCTGCTCGACGCCCGGCGCTGCCCGCTCAAGGACCGCGGGGTCGACGACGTCGACATGATCGTCTTCCGCGAGAACACCGAGGGCCTGTACACGGGCATCGGCGGCCAGTTCAAGCGCGGCACCCCCGACGAGGTCGCCATCGAGGCCGAGCTGAACACCCGCAAGGGGGTCGAGCGCATCATCCGGGCCGCCTTCCAGTACGCCCAGGACCACGGTCGCCGCCAGGTCCTGATGAGCGACAAGTCCAACGCCATGCGCCACGGTCACGACCTGTGGCAGCGCGTCTTCAAGGAGGTCGCCGCCGAGTACCCCAGCCTGGAGACCCGGCACCTCTACGTCGACGTGCTGGCCATGGAGATGGTCCGGGCCCCCCAGACCCTGGACGTCATCGTCACCAACAACCTGTTCGGCGACATCGTCACCGACCTGGGCGCCGTGCTCCAGGGCGGCATCGGCCTGGCCGGCTCGGGCAACATCCACCCCGGGCAGGTCAGCCTCTTCGAGCCCGTGCACGGCAGCGCCCCCGACATCGCCGGCAAGGGCATCGCCAACCCCCTGGCCACCGTGCTCACCGCCGGCATGATGCTGACCTTCCTGGGCCGGCCCGAGCTGGAGGAGCGCACCCGCCTGGCGGTGAAGGGGTGCCTGGATGATGACCAGGTCACACCCGAGCTGGGCGGGAAGCTGAGCACGGTGCAGGTCGGGGACGCGGTGCTGGGGCGCTTGGAGGGGTAGGGCGGGTTTGGAGGCGCTGCGCTTGCACGACCTGGGGCCTGGGGTGTAGGGTTGCCTCGTTATCGGGGGGCGCGTCCTCCCGTTGAAGGGGGTGCCTCAATGCGTTTCTCGCCCCCCCCCCCCAAGCTCTGGGCGCGCTTGCCTTCCTGCTGACCTTTGCCTGCACCGGCGGCAAGATGGGGTCGGATCCCGAAGGGGGCGCGGATACCGCAGGTGACCTCGTGGCGACGGGCACAGCCTCGGCGGGTGCCTGCACCGCGACGCCGTCTGCCCGCTCCTTCCCGCAGATGGCGTGGTTTTCGACCGCGCCAGGAGTTGGTCCCTTGGACCTGGTCTTGCAGGACCGGGACGTGTTCGTGGAGAGGGGGATCGTGCTCTTTGGGGGCGAGGATGGTTCTGGAGCGCGCAAGCATGACCTGTGGCTCTTCGATCTCACCAACAGCGATGTCATCGACGGCACGCTCGGCGACGCGCCGTCGCTGGACACGGACCCCGCAGACCCGGTCCCGGATGACCTGAAGCGTTGTCGTTGGCACCTGCTCAACGACGATGTTGGCTTCGGGCTGTCGCGCGGGACCCTCAGCATCGTGCCGGACCGCGAGCAGCTTGTCCTCGTCGGCGGCTGGCATGACGCGGGTGGAGAAGACGAGACGGCTTCCACGATCTGGACCATGAACCTCGCCGACCTCGCGTCGTCCTCGCCGACCTGGGGCACGTGGAGTGCCAGCCTGCCGGACAGCTACGCAACCCGCGAGTCCGACGCCAAGAGTGCCGCCTACGGCAGTGCAGACGACTGGTTCTGCGAGGGGGACTTCAGCAAGACCTGGAACTGGACGGGCACGGACGGCACCGTGACCCCAATCTTCACGGTGTGGCTATCCGCTTGACGCATCCTGGTGTTGACCGCCGGTACCCGGGTGGATACTGAACATGCATACAGTACCCCGGCCATCCAACCACCCTGCCGGACTTCGCGCGTCGCTACGGCGACGACGACTCGTGCGCCGTCCTGCTGGCGGAGCTGCAGTGGCCCGAGGGGATCGCTTGCGACTGTGGTTGCCGGGAGGCATGGCACCTTCACTCGCGGCCGCGCGTATTCCAGTGCTCGATCTGTCGTCGCCATCACTCGGTGACCGCCGGCACGGTGATGCATCGTTCGAAACCGTGTGGCGCTTGCTTTACAAAGTCCGAGC
>Ga0100377_1000477_pt1 | contig 34222 bp, 35 predicted proteins | sample CryGeymeta201501_FD_83664 | JGI IMG/M metagenome (GOLD analysis project Ga0100377, IMG submission 83664) | Groundwater microbial communities from Crystal Geyser aquifers in Utah, USA - Crystal Geyser metaG 2015-01 | ecosystem: Environmental > Aquatic > Deep subsurface > Groundwater | place: USA...
ATCCCCCTCACCCCCACCCTCTCCTCTCCGAGCCAGAGGCTCTTCTGAGCCGGAGGCCGCCAGTGGAGAGGGAAATAAACCGGCCCCCATTAAATCCCCTCCCCCTTGATGGGGGAGGGGGAGGGTGGGGGTGAATTTATATCAGTGTGGCGATCACATATCCAACAGCCAAGAGGGCTTGTGTCCCAAGGATCGTAATGACATTCACTCCCAATATTGGAACCAACTTTTGGGTATTATCATAATATTTCAAAGCTCCCTTCGCGGCCTTCCATCCAAACCCAATCGTCCCCAGACCAATGAGAGTTAACACCGGCATCATCTTTGTAAGAACTCCGACAATAATGCAGAGATAAGAGACAGTGAGCAAGGCGACGAAAAGATAACTCGCATCCTTTTTCCCCAAGGAGATGACCAGATGCTTTCTCCCCCCTTTCTGGTCGGCCTCCCTGTCTGGGAACTCATTTAGAAAAAGTAGATTCGCTGTGAGTATCCCCGGCGCAAGGGATGCGAACAATGTCTCCCAGCTATATCTTCCTGTCTGCACATAATAGGAACCCAGGACGAGTAAGGGACCAAAACTGAGGCCTGCAAAAATTTCACCCATGAGCCATTTGGCAAGGTAAACATTGTAAAAATAAGCAGAGAATCCTGCTATGAGAAGGAGCGGAAAGAGAAGCCAACCCTTTACCATCACGAAATAGAATCCAATCACCATGGCAATGAGCAAACAGAAGGTTGCAAACCAGAAGGCCTGTTTGGGCTTTAAAAGATTCAAGGGGAGGATACCGCTTCCTCCACTGAAAGGAGTCCTTTGAGTGTTTAAATCAATCCCATCCATATAGTCGTAGTAATCATTGATGACATTGACGGTCATGTGAACAAGGATGGAGCCGATCATGGCCAAGAGAAAATGACCAAAATAGAAATAGCCTTCATAAGCAGCAATGGCTGTCCCTAAAGAAACCAGAATGACGGTGAGGGGAATAAAGTGGAAGCGAGGAAGTATTAGCCATGCTTTTAAGGAACCAGGATTTACTCTCTCCATTATTCAAACCTCCGAACTCAAAAGCAGGTTGAGGATGAGGTTAAGGTGTCATCCTGAGTGAAACGAAGGATCTCTGAGATTCTTCACTGCGTTCAGAATGACAAGAGGCGAAGGGTTCAGGATTACATTCCTAAACCTTGACCCATTCGGCGGCGCCAGGCCCGCCTTTGAAGGCGGGGTAGAAATCACCGCTCAGGGTCAACCCTGAGCAAGCCCCGACCTTAGGGTCGGGGGGCCGAAGGGTTGACCTTAACCTTTACGATATTTCTTTTCTCCTTCAATATAGAGGTCATTTCCTCTCACATCATTGACGACAATCACTGGAAGGTCGTCGACCTCCAATCTTCGGATCGCTTCTGGCCCCAGATCCTCATAGGCCACGACCTCAGCCTTCTTTACCCGTTTGGCCAGAAGGGCTCCAGCCCCTCCTGTTGCAGCAAAATAGACTGCTTTGTACTTTTTCATTGCCTCCTTCACCGTATCGGACCGCATTCCCTTTCCAATCATTCCCTTCAAGCCTCTCTCAATTAAAGATGGAGAGTAAGCATCCATCCGATAGCTGGTCGTGGGACCTGCTGATCCCAAGACCTGCCCTGGCTTAGCAGGGGTAGGACCCACATAATAGATGATCTGGCCTTTAATATCAAAAGGAAGGTCTTTCCCTCCTTTCAATAAATCCAAAAGCCTTTTATGGGCAGCATCCCTTCCTGTATAGATGATTCCACTGATCACGACTCGGTCACCAATTTTTAATTTTTCCACATCCTCATCACTTAGGGGTGGTTTCAATCGAATGGATCGGTTCATTTTTTCTCCGTACCTAATCCCCCCCAACCCCCCTTTAGCAAAGGGGGGAGAGGGGGGATTTGTAACGTTATATTACAATTTCTTTATGTCTCTGGGCATGGCACTGAATGTTCACTGCCAAAGGGAAGCTAGCGATATGACATGGCATCATTAAAATGTGAACTGCCAAAGAGGTAGTTCGCCCACCTAACCCTTGTGGTCCAATACCAAGATTATTGATCTCAGTCAAGATCTCCGATTCTAATTGATCTAATTCTGGATTCGGGTTTTTACTTCCAAGGGGTCTGAGCAAACTCTTCTTCGCAAGGAGCGCAGCCTGTTCAAAGGTTCCTCCAATCCCCACTCCCACGATGGTTGGAGGACATGGATTCGATCCTGATTCCTTTACTCTCTGAACCACAAAACGCTTGATGCCTTCGACCCCATCCGATGGAGTGAGCATGACCACACGGCTCATGTTTTCACTGCCGCCTCCTTTGGGTGCAATTGTAATTTTAATTTTATCTCCGGGGACCACTTCTGTATGAAGTATCGCAGGCGTATTGTCCCCTGTATTGGCCCGGGTGAATGGATGGCAAATAGATTTCCTGAGATACCCATCTCGATATCCTTGGCGAACACCCTCCTGGATGGCTCCATTCAGATCTCCTCCAACTAAGTGGACTTCCTGTCCCAATTCAAAAAACACCACGGCAAAACCTGTGTCCTGACAAATCGGGACATTCTCCTCTGTTGCAATTCGAGCATTCTCCTTTAATTCTTTTAATATCTCCAACCCTAAAGGAGACTCCTCCTTTTCCATCGCCAGATCAAAGGCTTGAAGTACATCGTCTCCAATATCAGTATTGGCTTTCATACAAAGATCTCTCACCTTCTCGGTGATCAGCTTCACAGGAATTTCTCGCATATTTTGCATCCTCATTCAGGGCTAAAGCCCTGAGCTACAGGTGACCAGGACTATGTAACTCAACCCTTTAGGGTTGATGATTCACAATTTTAACTCTGCAATGCTCTTCTTCACACTCTCTGCGGATTTGGCAAACAGTTTTTTCTCTTCCTCTGTCAATTGGAGTTCAATGATCGCTTCCACACCATTGGCTCCTAATTTAACAGGGACACCGAAGCAGATATCTTTCAGTCCGTATTCCCCATCGAGATAAACACAGCAAGGGAGAATTCTCCTCTTATCTTTGAGGATGGCCTCCGTCATCTGGATGGCTGCTGCAGAGGGTGCATAGAAAGCGCTTCCTGTCTTGAGAAGATTGACGATCTCTCCACCGCCTTTACGAGTTCGATCTACTAAACGATCAATGGTCTCCTTAGGGAGAAGCTGTGAAAGGGGAATGCCGCTGACAGTGGTATACCTTGGGAGGGGAACCATCTCGTCACCATGTCCTCCCAACAGGAGCGCTTGGATATCCTCAACTGAAACACCTAATTCCATTGCAATGAAAGCCTTGAATCGGGCTGTATCGAGGATCCCTGCCATCCCCATCACCCTCTGTTTGGTAAGCCCGCTCTTCTTCAAAGCCAGATAGGTCATGGTATCCAGAGGATTGGTCACCATGATGAGAATAGCCTGCGGAGATTTTCCCACCACTTCTGTCACAACCGACTCGATGATCTTCTTATTGATCTCCAGTAAATCTTCCCTACTCATCCCTGGTTTTCGAGGAACACCTGAGGTAACGATGACCACATCAGAATCCTTTGTCTCCTCGTACCCATTGGAACCGATAACCCTTGCATCGAAACCCTCTACAGGGCTTGCTTGGAAGAGGTCAAGGGCCTTGCCTTGAGGAATCCCTTCGAGGATATCCACTAAAACGACATCGCCCAGCTCTTTTTCAGCAGCCCAGTGTGCCGCCGTAGCTCCAACAAATCCTGCGCCGATAATGGAGATCTTCTTCCTTCTCATAAAACCCCTCCTCTTTTGGATAAACGATAGACGATGGACGTAAAACAATGAACAAAAGTTCACCGCCATCGTTCACAGTTCATCGTTCATTGTTCATCGTTACTCTTTTTGGATTCAATTTGATAACCCTTCGAATGAAAACCGCAAGTCTTCCGTATGATCAGTTCGGGCTCTAAAATAATCTCCTTTGAAGGCCCTACCTTCCCCCCCTCAATCCTTTCAACTAATGTTTTCACAGCCAAAGCCCCCATCTCATACTTTTTTTGGCCAATCGTTGTCAATTCAATCCCTCTCATTGAAGTAAATTCAATATCATTAAACCCAATCAATGCCATATCTTCTGGAATCTTCAGCCCCTCTTCAAGGATCGCCTGATAAGTTCCCAAAGCCATGTAGTCGTTCGCAGCAAAAATCGCTGTTGGAGGCTCGTCCATCTTAAGAAATTTCTTGCCTCCCTGATAACCCGATCCTTTTAAAAAATCCCCCTCCAGAAAATAATCGCCTATCACTTTCAAACCGTAAGTCGTAAGCGCTTTCTTTCCACCCTCAAGACGTTCAAAACCAACGGAGGATTCGGAAGATCCACCGATCACTCCAATCCATTTATGGCCAAGTTTGATCAAGTGCTCAACAGCTAAAAAACCACCGAGAATGTTATCCACACCGACGTAATCGACTTTCTCTCTGACCATCGGATGATAAGTTCTACGATTGACCAATATAGCGGGGAATCCCTTTTCAGCCAATCCAATGATATTAGGGTCGCCCATATGTGCAGAAGTGAAAATGATGCCATCCACTCCTTTGCTTCGCAGCATATTAATATACTGTTTTTCGGCTGAAAGGTCGTAATTGGAACTGCAGAGAATGATATTATACCCCAGACTTATGGCCGTTGTTTCGATCCCTTGGGAGAGTTCCGTATAGAAGGGGTTGGCAATGGTCGTGATGACGAGACCCAATGTTTTGGTTCGATTCATCACCAGACTTCTGGCGATGAAATTTGGCTGGTAGTTTAATTCACTTGCGATAGCGAGAATTTTTTCTTTGGTCTCATTCTTGATACGAGATTTATTATTAAGCGCCCTTGAGACCGTGGTGTGGGAGACATTGGCCAATCGGGCAATATCTTTAATGGTAATCTTCTTATGCATGTTCTTGCGTTAACGGTAACACAAAAATTGTAATTTCACAAGTAATCAGAAATTACTTTATTTAAATCAATAAGTTATGACGCAAATCCATTACCCTTTCACGCTGTTTTTCTTTGCGCATCTGTCTTGGCTTTAGCGATGGCTTCATCTTCTTTTTTCACATCTTCTAAGCTCTTGGGTTTCACTTTCTCCGGCATGGGCTCCAACCCATACTTCCACTTCAAAAACTCAACCCCCGTCTTTGGATAAAGAGCATAAATCAAGGTATCACAAAGATCTTTGGCCAACCCTTTAGTCTCCTCCTTGGCCTTCTCCAACTCCGGCTTAATCAGATCCGCAGGCCGACACGTAATCGGCTCTTTGCCCTTTTTATATCCCTTCAATACCAACTTCTTAATCTCATCCGTGATAGGCACGGGCGGCCTCCCATAAAGACCATACACATAGTCCTGCGTCTCCATCGATACCATCTTATAGCGACCAAAAAGAACATTCAGGACAGCCTGAACCCCTACAATCTGAGAGGTAGGTGTCACCAGCGGAGGATAACCCAAATCCTTACGAGTCTTGGGAAGCTCTGCATAAACTTCATCAAGACGATGAATCGCCTTCTGCTGTTTGAGCTGGCCCACCATGTTCGAGGTCATCCCACCAGGGATCTGATGCCTCAGCACCCTCGTATCAATCACTGCCATCTTCGTCGTATCCAAAAAGTCACGATATTTTGGAGCAATGGTCTCCAAATATTCTCCCAACTTAAGCAATTTCAAAAGGTCCAAACCCGACTCCCAGGGCGTACCCTCCAAGGCGACAACAATCGGCTCCACCGCAGGCTGTGAAGACCGAAGCGCGAAAGGAGCGAGAGCTGTATCAATAATGTCAACCCCTGCCTCAATCGCCTTAAGGTATGTCATCGATGCCATGCCGCTTGTATAATGGGTGTGAAGCTGAATTGGAATCTTAATCGTCTTTTTCAGGGCTTTTACCAATTCATAAGCATCATAAGGAGCCATTAGCCCGGCCATATCCTTAATACATAATGAATCTGATCCCATATCCACTAAGATCTTCGCCTTCTCCAGATAATAGTTGAGATTGTAGACTGGCCCCCCCATCCTCCTCTCGGTTAAAGAATAACAGATCGTTCCCTGAATATGCTTTCCACACCTTTTGATCACCTTAAAGGCAGCCTCAAAATTACGCTCGTCATTGACCGCATCAAAACAACGAAAGATGTCGATCCCAAGTTCGACTGCCTTCTCGACAAAGGCCTCCACCAAATCATCCGGATGATTTCGATAAGCGACCAGGTTCTGCCCTCGAAGTAACATTTGAAAAGGTGTCTTTGGCATAAGCTTTTTTAAGGTCCTAATCCTCTCCCAGGGATCCTCCCCTAAAAAACGATGGGCCACATCAAAGGTCGCTCCTCCCCACATCTCCACCGAATGAAAACCCACCCGGTCCAATTCCTCTGCGATGGGGATCATATCCTCCGTTCTCATCCGTGTGGCTAAACTCGATTGATGCCCATCCCGAAACGTCGTATCTGTTATCTTTATCGGCTTCTTCGTTATCTTATCCATCCCTTCCATCTTAGTTCCTCCTTTCTTTAAAAAGAGAAATTTTCAATTTTTTAAATCAAAATATTTTTCTAAATGTTCTCAAATTGACTCAAAATGTTTAATGAATTTTGGATGTTAATAATTTGGCAAACATAGATTTTTAGATTTAATCAATGATTTTCACTAAAATATGCGTTAACGTTAACACTTAAATTAAACTTAAAGAAATTCTAAATTTTTGTCAAGAAAAATATTTGAGCTTTTTTGGGTTTATGGAGAATTTTTGGTTAAGAGACTGCAAATTAGTACGTTAGGTGATTTTTCTATGTGCGACTATTTGGTTTAAAATCTAAAAAAGTTTAGTGGACTTTTTTCTCGTAGCCTTCCCAGTATTTATCCCTTAAACCCTTCTTGTGGATCTTTCCAGAACCGGTTCTGGGAAGGGCTTCAATGAAATCAATCGATTTAGGCGCCTTGTAATGAGTGATCTTCTCCTTACAAAACTGGATGATTTCTTGTTCGGTCGCCCTTTGGCTGGGCTTTAACACCACGATCCCTTTTACAGCCTCACCCCATTTTGGATCAGGGATTCCAATGACCGCACATTCTAAAATGGCGGGATGCATATAAAGGACATTTTCAACTTCTGTCGAATAGACATTTTCTCCACCGGTCAGAATCATATCCTTCTTCCGATCAACGATCGTGACATATCCCTCTTCATCGATCACCGCCATATCGCCAGTATAGAGCCAGCCGTCCTTAATTGACTTCTTCGTTTCTTCGGGTAATTTCCAGTACCCTTTCGTGACACTATCTCCTTTGACAATAATCTCTCCAACCTCTTTTTCATCCTTCTTAACTTCCCCTCCCCGATCATTGACTACTTTCAGCTCCACACCGATGAATTCCCTTCCCGTCTTAGATTTGAATCGAAGTTGATTCTCATTGGATAAATTTTTTAAATGATCTTTTAAAATGGATAGGGTCAAATACGGGCTGGTTTCAGTCATCCCATAAGTCTGTATGTAATCGCATTTAAAAGTCTCCACGATCTTTCGAACCACTTCTGGAGCAATGGGCGCTCCTCCGCTTAAAAGGACTCTTAAACTGCTATAATTAAATTTTCCTACATCAGGATGATTGACCATCAAGTTGAGCATGGTGGGGATGAGATTGGTGAGTGTGACTTTCTCTTTCTGGATGGTTTCCAGAACCATCTTCGCATCGAACTCTCTGACCAAAACATGGGTCCCCCCCACCCATGTGACAGCCCAGGTCGCCCAAGCATCGGCAAGATGGAAAAGCGGCGCCACATGAATCCACACATCACAATCTGTAAGATGAATTTCTGCGATGGTGCCGAGCGCATGCGTGGTCACATTCTTATGAGAGAGCATCACCCCTTTGGGACGGCCTGTCGTGCCACTCGTATAGTAGATCTGAGCAATATCTTCACCATTAATCGGGGGGTCGGGAAGGGCGCTAAATTCCGCCTGCTGCAACACCTTCTCATAATTCAAATCAATAGAGTCCTCTAATTCCTGGGGTCCTCCAGTCCAGAGAATTTTCTCAATCCCTCGAATTTCTTTTCGAATTGGATCCACTTGATTCTTAAACATCGAATCAGCGATTAATATCTTCGATTCTGAATCCTGGAGGATGAAGGCGATCTCTCTGGGTGAGAGCCGATAGTTGATAGGCACAGAGATCGCTCCGATCTGTGGAATGGCATAGTAGGCTTCTAAAAAATAGTGACAATTAGGGTGGAGAATGGCAACCTTATCATCCTTCTTAATCCCAAAACCCTTTAAACAATGAGAGAGTCGATTGATTCGGTTGCAGAAATCTTGATAGCTCCAACGCTTTTCCCCGCACACGATCGCTTGTTTCTGTGGAAAGAGTTTGAGCGCCTTCGTGAGCGTTTCGGTTAAAATCATTTTTTTCTTTTATCCTTTCTATCAAACTATTCTTCCTCACTCTTGGTCAAATCCTCAAATCGGATATCCAGACCCAAGATGCCTCTAATCTCTCCCACTTCATTCCGGATGGGCCCGGAGAGTGTGATACAGAGGGCACCTGTATGTTTTGAGGTATAAAGATCAGTAATATGGATTTTGCCGTCCTTCAAGGGTTCAATGAACCAAGGCCGATCCGAGTAGTCTTCTCCTATTGTTACATGTGTAAATTTGGCTTGATCTATTGGTTGACAGATAGTCCGTGTCACCTTTTTCCCACGTATATCGACGACATAGACGTATTGTAAATAAGGATATTCATCAACCATAGATTGTAAGATTGGCTCCATCTGGGCTGGATCCATTGATTTCATTCCAGGTTCCTCGATCACCCGCTCAATGATATGGGCAGCCATCTCATGGGCCCTTGCCTTGAGGATATCGAACTCAGAAACAAAGATCTCAGCAAGATATTTCCGGGTTACCTTCTCCATCTCTTGGTCTGAAATGGAAGTTGTTCTTCCTTCCTCATATTGCTTGGTAACCCACCGATTGATTTTGGCCACTCCTGGATGCGTCTTTTCGACTCGATTCTTTCCAGTTAAGGCAAAATGGGAGTTAATCCATTGGGCAATCCCTGCCAATCCGGACTTATCGTTGACCGAGATGGAAATGGGGCGATTGAGAATTTTAGCCGTATTAAAAATATTGTAAATCTCCTCGCTTTTCAGAATACCATCGGCGTGAATCCCGGCGCTCGTTGAATTGAAATTGGACCCCACAAAGGGCATATTCGAAGGTATATGGACACCCACCGTCCGTTCTAAGTAGTTTCGGATTTCTGTAATCATCGTGGTATCGATGCCATTGTTATGCCCCATTAAACTGATATATTCGATGATCAGCCCTTCAATGGGAGAGTTTCCGGTCCTCTCTCCAAATCCGAGAAGCGTCCCATTGGCGGCAGAACACCCATAAAGCCATGCCGTTGTAGCATTGACGAATCCCTTATGAAAATCATTGTGCCCATGCCACTCCAAATATTCAGAAGGGACACCCGCATCATCAATCATCGCTCGGATGATCTTGGGTACGCAACGGGGAAGCGCAGCGCTTGGATAGGGCACTCCATAACCCATGGTGTCACAGAGTCGAATCTTGACTGGAAGTTTGCCCTCTTCAGAAAGACGCACGATATCCTGAGCAAAAGGAACACAGAACCCATAGATATCCGCCCGTGTCACATCCTCAAAATGGCACCGCGGGATGATCCCAAGATCCAGTGCGGCAGAAACAATGGAGAGGTATTCCCGCATCACCACCCGTCTATTCTTCTTCAGTTTTAAAAAGATATGGTAATCCGAAACAGAGGTGAGAATGCCTGTTTCCTTCAACCCCATCTCTTTCACCAGTTTAAAATCTTCCTTGACCGCACGGATCCATCCTGTAATTTCCGGATAGCGGTAATTCCTCTCCTGACATTTTCTCACAGCTTCTTTGTCCTTCTCACTGTATAGAAAAAACTCACATTGCCGGATCACTCCATTGGTGCCCCCTAATTTATGAAGCATCTCGTAGAGTTCTACAATCTGCTCTACCGAATAAGGAGGCCGGGCCTGCTGTCCGTCCCGGAAAGTGGTATCGGTGATGAAGATCTCTTCAGGGGGATCGGTAAAGACAAATTTATTATCGAATTCTACCCGGCAAACATCATCGTATGGAAAGACATTACGGTAGAGGTTCGGTTCTTGGATATCCAAGAGGGGAAATTGCTTGATGGCATGCTTACTTTGAAATGTTCTCTTCTTCCGGGTGATGGTCATATCTTCTCCTTGCCTAAGAAATAAGAGTTATGTCTCCCGGCAACGGTAACGATGCCCGTTTCGTCATTCGGTTATGTCTTTCGTTTTAAGAAATTCACGTAACCCTCTGACCCTAAACCAAACGGGCCTCGTAGCCGTAACCTTAACTTAAAGCCTCAGACCATTTTCATTGTTCGAGGGTGACGTAATCGTCACCAAAGGTTGCCTTAAACTTTTATCTCTTTTATCTTAATCCAAAGTTCGTCTAACTGCTTGGGATCCACTCTCGAAGGCGCATCGGTCATCAAACAGGTACCCTTTTGTGTCTTTGGAAAGGCAATGACATCGCGTATGGACTCCGAATGGCTGAGGATCATGATGAGTCGATCGAACCCAAAGGCAATCCCACCGTGAGGGGGAGTCCCATATTCAAGGGCCTCTAATAGGAATCCGAACCTTTCTCTGGCCTCCTCCTCTCCTATCCCCAATTTATGGGTAAAGTCTATTAGGCCCTCTGTAAAGATAAGTAACTTCTCGGACATTTTTTAGATTGAGTAGGCCCATCAATGTTCTAGTCAAACCGAATCCAAACCCTCCGTGTGGTGGACATCCATATTTAAAAAAGTCTAAATAGAATTGAATAGGTTCTAAGCGTAAACCTTTCTCCAAAGCCTGTTTAGTAAGTACATCGTAACGATGTTCTCTTTGGGCCCCAGTGGTTATTTCAAGTCCTTTCCAGAGTAAATCAAAACTTTTTGTTGTTAGTGGGTCGTTTTCATATCTCATATGATAAAAAGGGCGAACAGCAACTGGATAATCTTTTAGGAATACAAATTCATGGCCATAATTATTCTTTACATACTCACAAAGTAATCTCTCTCCTTGAGGATCCAAATCGCCTTTCTTGTCTGGCGGTGGCATATAGCCTTGTTTCCTAAGAATTTCGATTGCTTCTTTCATTGTTATTCGTGGGAATGGAATACTCGGAACCTTGATTTCAACATCATTTTTCTCAAAAATCTCTTCTCCATGTCTCTCCTTTAACAAACTAAAAGCATGTTGAATCCATTTTTCCTCGAATGACATTACGTCTTCATGCGAATCAATCCAAGAGATCTCTACGTCAACACTCGTAAACTCGGTATCATGTCTCGAAGTAAATGATGGGTTTGCACGGAAGACAGGACCAATTTCAAAAATTTTGTCAAATCCTGCTGCCATCGCCATTTGTTTATATAATTGGGGAGATTGAGCAAGATATGCTGTTTTCCCAAAGTATTCTAATTTAAATAATTCAGCTCTTGACTCGCTTTCACTCCCCATCAGTTTTGGAGAATGAATCTCTATAAATCCTTGTGAATACCAATATTCACGCATTCCCATTTCTAATGTAGTCTGAACTCTAAATATAAAAAAATTGTTGGGTTGACGCAAATCCAGAAAACGCCAATCAAGCCGTTTATCTAATTCAGGCTGTACTCTACCAAATAAATCAAAAGGTAATGGTAATGAAGCGCTACTTTCAACACGTAGATCGTGTAATTGAACCTCAAATCCACCTAATTTTACTATTGGGTTTTCAACTACACGCCCAATAAGAGTAACAGCGGATTCTGTTGTAAGATTTGACACTTCTTCAGCCAATTTTGCATTTTTAGAACGTTCCAATACAAATTGAATGAGACCGGTATGGTCTCGAACAACAATAAACTGTACCTCCTTCTGGTCTCGGATAGTTTGAACCCAACCTTGAACCTTTACATCTTTATTGATGAAATTTTTTAGTTCAACGATTAATGTTCGCCTCATTTCATCTCCTCTCCTTGTTTTTCTTTTTTATTGCAGACTAAATTAATTCCTTGTCCCCATAACAGCTTAAATTCACGTAAAAAGAAATCGTATTTTTTGCCATCTTCTCGTGTAATTATAGAGCAGGGTCTGCTCGGATCCTCTTGTCCAAAACTATATATAGTTGCGTACATTATCCCATCGTTTCTCTCTTCATCTAAAATTGTAACGATGTGACTGGGAATATAATTTATTAGTTTCACCTCGAGTAGTTTCACCTCGAGTCGCCCTTTCTTTATGTAATTTTCAAATTTTGTACATATATCGTCTAAAACCTGTTTTCCATGAGTAAAATTTATATGGCGGCCTCGAGCGATAAGATTAATGGCCTGAGTCTTGGTTTCGTCTGGGTTTACAAGTATAATTTTGATTTCTGCATGCTCATGGTCAAGAATTCCTTTCAATATTTCTTCGTATCCTCTAATGAAATGAAGTGGACTGATTGCTATAAGTTTAATCTTTCTAGCCGATTTCAATCTTTCTGCCATTCTCGATTCAATATTAATCCAGCTGTATTGAGGGAACCACTCTTCCTTGAATTTCTCACGCAACCGGCGCTCATTTAGAAAATCTACGGCAAACAAGGCCAAAACGGCTAAAATAACTGTGTCAATAAAATTTGTTAAATTAGGTATCCATTCAACCTTGGAAGGCCAGATAGTCCCAAGAAAGGAAAGGAGAGTTGCAAGTACGGAGATTAAGAAGGTGATGTAGAGCATCATATTCTTTCCTTTTTTAATTTCTTCCCACGCTCGCAAAAACATTTTGATCACCTCCTAGGGATTTGGATGGCGTCTAAAAAGCCTTGGAAAAGGGATTGCATCTCGCACATGGCCCAATCTTAACAACCACCTTATCAACCTTTCAATACCCATACCAAAGCCACTATGCGGGATAGAGCCAAATTGGCGCAACTCAAGATACCATCTATACCTCTCATCAGAATCCTTCCCTTTTTCTTTCATCCGTTCAAGGAGTTCATTTCTCTGCCAGATCTTTTCTGCTACACCAAGTAACTCGCCAAACCCCTCCGTGGCTATCAAGTCAGCTGTTTTTGTTAGTTGTGTGTTTGAAGGATCGATCTTGTAAGGGAAAGCTTCTATCCTCCGAGGATTCCCCGTAACCCAAAACGGAGTATCGAATGCTTTTGACAGGCTCGATACATCCATATCACTTAAGCTCTTCCCCCATTCCTTTATTGTGTTCATCGCCTTTAGGCTATTTAAGGCCTCATCATAGGTAATTCTAGGGTAAGGAGTCTTTGTTAGCCTACTCTCCTCTATATCAACTTTGAGTATTTTTAGTTCGTCCTTACTTTCTGCCCTAATTCTTCGTATAACGTATGAAATCATGCCTTCTGTAAAAGCAATAATATCATTGAAATCAGCAAAAGCGATCTCAGCTTTGATATGCCAGAACTCCGCTAGATACCTTTTGCCTCTGCTTTTTTCTGCCCGAAAGCTAGGATTAATATTATATACCTTTTCGAAAGCGCAAACAGCACTTTCAAGGTAAAATGCTACGCACTGCGTGAGAAATATTCTCTCACCAAAAAAATCAAGACTAAACAAGGTGTCATCATCGTACAGCGGCAATTGTGTTAATATTGGAGCGTGGATTTCTATAAAACCTTCCTTACGAAACCACTCACGGAAGATTTCTATAAGTTTATGCCTAAACTTAAGGACTGCCATAAGCCTTTCATTCCGTAAATACAAATGTCGCTTTGTTAAAATTAGGTCCACTAACTTTTTATCAAAAATGTCAAAGGAACTTCTAGGTTGGGGAACAACATGAGGAGAGGCATCGCAAATGAGCTCAATGACTTTAACCTCTATTTCTTTAGATTTCCGTAACTTCTTAACTACTCCTTCTACTCTCACAGAGGATTCAGGTGCTAACTCTCTTGCCTTAAGAAATATATTGGAATCTATGCCCTTACTCACGGTAGCCTGGATTTTCCCAGTAGAATCTGCCAAATCGAGGAAAACTATCTTTCCCATATTACGCTTTGATGCAACCCATCCTAATATTTCAACTATCTGACCCACTTCCATTTTGTCAAAAATATCTTTGATATAGTAAGACTTCATAATGAACTCCTTATTCCAGGCTAGATTTCGTAAAGACGTAGACCACTGACTAGGCACACTGCATATAGAAGCAGCTATTATATTTCTGAATACATAACATAGACGTACTCTTTAAATAACTGTCTTATCCAGAATGATTGAGCTACTTCATTCTTAGAAGACACGCGTAACTCAATTCGGGTGATACCTTGTTTTGAAAACCAGTTTTTAATTTTATGCAAAATATCCCCTCCGATCCCCTTTCTCCGGTATTCTTGTCTGACAGCAATATCCGATATAAAACCATAATTCACATTCTTAAAAACGGGAGGATGATGGGCTAAATGTGCTATGGAATAGGCAACAACTTTCCCCCCGTCGAGAGCTACTAAAACTCGTGAATTCTCTGACTCGATTAATTTCCTTACGTGTTTTTCAAAATTAAGATGTCCATCCTCGCTTCGGGTAAAGAATGCATCTCTCTCCATATGAAAATCTATAAATTCTTTCCATATCTCCACAATTTCCGGTACGTGAGCATATTTTGCATTAACTATTTGGATCATTTAGCCTTGACCTCTTTCCGGGATTTGACATGCAACCTTAGGGAAACTTGTGTTCTGCAATGCTTATTATAAAAATAGAGGTAACGCCATAAGAGCTAATATAAGGAACTGTAAGGTTTTTCACAAACACTTGGTTATTTATTCAAAAGGTTGAGGCATGGGTCTCATCTTCTTTACCAACATCCCACAATAATCTGTCCTTTTCAGGCTTCCTAAAAGGTCAACCATCATTCGCGATTCGTTCATCGGGATTCGTTTTTTTGCTGGTGATCAGTTCGATTCTTTGGTGAATGATATCTTCTCCCATGGGTTATGATTACCAACACGATTCATAAATATGGAGCTAATATTAACCAAATATTGTAGATTGGTCAAGGACTTACAATTGTGTGAAATTGACCCAACACTTCTTTCAGGATGGCAGCCTTTTCACTTAAGAAGGAATACCTGATGACTATCCTTTTTTTGTCTATTGTTTTCCTCCCGGTGTTTTCCATTTACCGCCTTCTGCCCACTGCTTACTGCCTACTGCCTTCTGCTTTCTGCTTTCTTCCTTGGGACCATCCTGAAATTGCTATAAAATTAAATTTTTGGTATAAATAGGTCAACTTTCGGGGGTGATGAAATTTTGATAAACATTTTGGGATTGAACTTGAACCTATTCTCAAAAAGAATGGGCTTTTTGTTTTCGCCCCTTGCGACTCGCGCCTCACGCCTTACGATGAAAGTTACGCTATGCTCTAGGCCTGCCCGCCGGAGGCTGAACTCCTTGCCGTAGGAGGGCGCTATGCGCTCTGCGATATGTTGAGGTAACCATACCAGCAATTGCATCTCTTGAAGATTTAAAATCAGCCCAGAAAGAAGGTTTGAGTATTTACGCTATGCGGTAGGCAGCGGGATTAGGTCGAATAGAATGAGTTTTAACTGGGTTGACAATTCCGCATTCCGCATTCGGCAATCCGCATTTGGCATGTTCCGGAACAATTGAAAGGTGAGGAGAGTTAATGTAGAGCATAGGTGTCGCGTCTACACTATTGACAGGTGTCATTAATAATAAAAAGGGACTCGAGGGCAGGTTTGATTTTTGACATTTCCCTCTGATTCAGGTTTATGCATAGCTTGATGTATTAAATGGGTAGCGATGGCTACGATGATGCCCAGTGATATCGGGGAGTTTGAGACAGAGGGGGAAAAGACCTTCTACAAGTTCCTCGAAGGGGTGGCAAAGCCGGATGCTCACTACCTCTGCTGGTATCTTCCGGAAGTCAATGGTAAGGAACCAGATTTTTTATTGTATTCCGATGAGGTGGGCCTCATTATCTTTGAGATGAAAGATTGGATTCTTAACCAGATCGAGGAAGCCAACCCCCATCACTTTCTCATCCAGATCAAAGGAAAGACGGAATCCAGAAAAGAAGGGAGGACAAAAGGGTCATCCATAAGTTGCGGCCTGGCAAGGTCGCGTAGTCTTGTAGGTGAGAAGCCTACCCAGGTAGCTATTAGCCACGGTTATACATCTTCATTTGCCATTTTGAAGAACAATTTTTACCAAAGCGTTTTGATGTACGGAACATTTTGCAGGGCTCTGTCTTTTGTGACAATAGGAGAGTTAAGATATCTTGCTGTGGAAACGATTATCTTGTCATGAAGTTCAGGGATATCTTTTAAGTCCACCATTTTCTGAAGAATTGAGTAATCAAGGGGTATGAGCACAAAATTTTCACTTTCATATATTTTTCTGAAGAGTTTTTTTGAAGTCAAACGAGACTCGCTTCTTTTCAAAGATACTAAGACCCTCCGCAATAACAATTGAAGGGATAAAGATGATATTTTCTCCTTTCTCACATTTTTGAAAAATCTCTGATGCCTTAGGACTTATTTTAGGGCTGTCTATGAACCACCAAAGAAGGGCATGTGCATCGGTCACAAAGTTCATGAATTCCCTATAATCCTATTTTACTATATAGAGATTTCTTTGCAGAAGTGATATCTTCTTCTGTAATATCCACATTTTTGAGGATACCTTTTAGCGAGATCACCTTTTTATTTGTGGGAGCAAGTTTTTTGAGCACAGACACTTTTAAATCCATGACCTCTTTCTCTATCGTCTCTATTTTCTGCAGCATATCAACAGTGCTCTTAATAGCCACTTGTTTCATGATATTCACCTCCTTTTTAAGAAACTATTCTTGGCAACAATTTACCATATAATAGGATTGTTGTCAAAAATCTGAGAAATCGGAAAATAGGGGGAATATGGGGGGAAGGGATCGAACGGCTGAAGGTCCTGGATAACCACCAGGAGGCCATCGCCCGAAAGTACGACGGAGGACACCGGATCATTGTGGGTCCATCAGGGAGCGGCAAAACACTCATCCTTATCCACAAAGCCGCCCTGCTCAAGAAGTATAACCATGCCATCAAGAGCATCCTCTTTGTCTGTTTCAATATCACACTCGTCAATTACATCAGGAGGCTGCTTTCGGATAAGGGAATCGCCTTGGGCGAAGGGGGTGTCGAGGTTTACCATTTCTATCAGCTCTGCTCGAAGATAATGGGGGAAGAAGTTTCGTACGAGAGCGAGGACTCGGAGTATTATAGCCTTGTTGTTCAAGAGACATTATCTAAATTGAAGGGGAAAGAACCCAAATACGACGCCATCCTGGTAGATGAGGGGCAGGATTTTTCAGACGACATGTACAGGGTTATTACCTCCATCTTAAACCCTAAAACAAATAACCTCACCATTGCCTTAGACGATCATCAGACCCTCTATGAACACTCCCAAACCTGGAAGGACTTGGGTATTCAAGTCCAGGGACGTGTCCACAGAATATCCCATGTTTACAGAAATACCAACGAAATTGCTGAATTTTCTGCAAAGTTTATTGGGAAAAAAGATGTTGAACCAAAAGAAGAGCAGCAAAGATTATTCCCTGATATCTATGGATTTAATGGACCCAAACCTGAAATGAAGCAATTTAAAAGTATTGAGGAGATGATTACTTACGTTTCAGACAATATTAAAAAGCTGGTTGATTCGAAAGAATGCCCTTTTTCCGAAATAGCAATCATTTATGCCGTGAAGACACCCTGGAATATGCCGGATACGCATCTTCCCCAGATGTTTGAAAAGGCCCTGGAGGCGAGGGGAGTTCTTTATAAATGGGCCTCGGAGGATTATCGGTCAAAGAGATCTTACGATGTAACGACAAACAGCGTGACGATTTCGACCATCCACAGCGTGAAGGGACTTGATTATTCTTGTGTGTTTCTGGTTGGATTGGATTTTATCGGTCCCAAAATAACGGCTTTGGATCAAACAAAAAATCTGGTCTATGTGGGCATCACCCGGGCAAGGTATCGATTATTTATCCCCTATGTAAACCCCGTTAGAAATTCCAGCGGGGCATTACCCCCCGCCCTCCGGGGTGGAGCCCCCTACGGGGCGGAACCCGGAATTATTCTAAAATCTAACCCCGCTGCAGCCGCCGGCCCAGAGGGCCTCTGGCCCGGAGGGAGCAGCGGGGCATTATTTCTAACGGGGTAAATAACAATGAATTGATCAACGATTTATTGAATTGCATATAGAGTGAAAATGAGAATGTCTCTGGTGTCATCCATAAAAAAGTTGGCCGTTTTAAATTCGGATTTCGGATTTTTATGGATTAGGCCTTCACAATTTTCTTCTTCCACTGTTTCATATTCTTTGTCACATTTCGAGTATCGATGACGAGGGGAGCGTGCTTCATCACCCAGAGGGTGGGCTGTGAAGGTCTTTATATAAGGAATGTGAGCCAGCGATAGTCGAGGCGTAACAAAGCGCTCAGGAGTGGCAATCCGTCTGAGCGATCCGTTAGACTTAAAATAAGAAAAACATGCAGGAGATTTTGGTTGACTTCTGACGCAGAGTAATGTTAGTTTGGAGGGACTAAAAAAAGGGGTGAAAAATGGCTTCGGATGAATTGAAGATTGTCTTGGAAGATGTGAAGGAAAAGTTCGATACGGTAATAGAGGGTATTAATATGGTTAGGGAGACCTTGGAACGTCACAAAGAGGAGAACCAAAGGGAGCATGAGGAATTTAAGAAGACGATATTAGGAGTTCAGGTTGATGTGTCCGTACTAAAGACAGATGTAGCAATCCTAAAGACCGATGTAGCAACCCTGAAGACCGATGTCTCCGAGATTAGGAAAGATCTGAATGACCACCGGGATAATACCGAGCTCCATGCAGGGGAAAGGAGGAAAAAGGCTTAATCGGAATAACCCGCCAATTAAGAGCAAATCTCTCATCAAGATAAACTGTTTCCCCACCAAAAACCCTAAGACAAAATCTGCCAGCCCCAATACGAAAAGCCGTTCGGCGTAAGGCGTCAGGCGCAAGGGGTAACTACCAAAAGTACGCAGAGCGCAAAGCGCATAGCGTAACCGCAGAACAAACATCTGACCTTTCGTCTTCGTTTCCTATCCATCGATCCTTATTATTTGTTGCCATTTTCCTCCAATTTGACTCTCCCCTGCCTCCTCGATCACGGAATCGCTGCTCAGGATGGAAACCTTTGGGGTCGCACCTTCAAAATTCATTTTTGGACTTACAGTACCCTACAGATCAGCCCCCTTAGATATTCTCCTTCAGGATGGCTTAAATTGATGGGATGATCCCAGGGGTGTCCCATTCGACCTACGAGTTGAACGCTTCTCCCTGAATCCAATGCTGCAGAAAAAACAATTTTCTGAAATAGATCCCAACTCATATGGTGAGAGCAGGAGAAGGTGAAGAGGAGACCTTGCCTATTCAACAAACGAAAGGCCCAGAGATTAAGATCTTTATATCCTCTCGAAGCGCTCGGAAGATGCCCCTTCTTTTTAGCAAAAGGAGGAGGATCGAGAATAAGGATATCATACCCGGGTTCAAGGCCTCTCATGATCTCAAAAACATCCCCTCGAATGAATTGATGAGGGATTTTCTCCAATTGGTTTAAAGCAAAATGCTCCTTGGCTATCGCCAATGCTTCTTCAGAGGAATCGATGAGTGTAACCTCTTTTGCGCCTCCTGATCCCGCATGAATAGAAAAAGTCCCTGTATAACAGAAACAGTCTAAAATTTTCTTTCCTTTTGAGAGTCCTTTTAAAAAGAAACGGCTTTCTCTCTGGTCTAAGTAAAAACCAGTCTTTTGGCCTTTTTTCACATTGACTCTAAAACGGCAACCATATTCTTCAATCTCAATAAATTCTGGAACATCCTTCCCATAGAGAAGGCCTCTGCTCTCCACCAATCCCTCCTCACTCCTCGTCGCTACATCACTCCTCTCAAAGATACTTTGGGGATGGAATTCTTTTACTAATAAATTGGTTAAAATCCCTTTCAATCGTTCCATCCCTGCTGTCAAACATTGGAGAACAAGGGTCTCTCTATAACGATCCACAATGAGCCCTGGGAGATAGTCTCCTTCTCCATTGATGACCCGATAAGCATTGGTCTTCCCTCTAAACCAATCCTCTCTTAAACCAACCGCTCTTGAAATTCTCTCTCTAAAAAAATTTTCTCCTAATTCTTCCTTTTTTTGCGTCAGGAGGCGTAAGATGATCTGGGAGCGGGGATTGAGATGCCCAAGGCCTAAAAATTGGCCCTCCTTGGAGTAAACCTCTCCAATATCTCCAGGAGAGACTTCTCCCTCTACTTTGGCGACCGCTCCGGAGAAAACCCAAGGGTGTCCCCGCAACACCGGCTTCTCTCTGCCTTTCTTCAATATGATCCTAGGAAGGGTAACCATTTTTCTAACAGCGGACGAGGTGATGGGGAGATTGGGTGATAACGATGACCCATGAACTGTTAGGAAAATTTGCTTAATAGACCAGATGCTGAAACAAGTTCAGCATGACAACAAGGTTTCCTCTTATGTTCTGTCATCCCGAACTCGATTCGGGATCTCGGTTTTTATTTTAAAGAATTCAGGTTTTAAAACCCCGCCCTGTGAGCGATGTTCTTTATTTCTGCTTTGGTAAATCCCCGTATCTCCCTATCCCCTTATCTCCCCATCTTTTCTTTGAAGCGCTCTCTCGAGCAAACTTCTCACGAACTCCGTATAGGTTTTCCCTTCAACTTTGAGGGCTCTGGTCATGCCGGATTGAGGAGAGATATCTGGGTTGGGATTCACTTCTAACACATAGATTTTCCCATCCCGGTCGATGCGGATATCCACTCTGGCATAATCCCGACATCCGAATAATTTAAAAACCTTGATCGCAATATGCTCCACCCTTTTTTTCATCACCCATTCTAAGGGGGCAGGGCAGATCGGTTTTGATTTTTGATATTCGGGGCTCTCTGTCACCCATTTAGCTTCGTATCCGCATATTTTGGGAACCTCTTCCGGGAACTCAGTGTAGTCGATTTCTGAGATAGGAAGAACTCCCGTCTTCCCATTGGTCTCCATCAAACCCACATTCAACTCTCTGCCATCGATGAATTCCTCCACTAAGGCGGGTTGTTGATATTGTTCGATCACATATTGAATCTGCTTGCTCAAGGACTCATCGTCAAAAACCACACTTCCTCTCGAAATCCCCAGACTTCCATCCTCATGAAGGGGTTTGACGATGATCGGAAAGATATTCCCTTTCACAGGGCCTGCCGCCCGTTCGAAGATTTTATACCGAGGGGTTAGGATGCCTTGAGACTGTAGGATGTCCTTTACTTTCCCTTTATCTTGGCACAAACCCAGTGTAAGAGGAGAGGATCCGGTATAAGGAATCCGAAAAAGATCCAACAAGGCGGGAACATTCATCTCCCAGCAGCTATTTCCATAAACACTCTCACATAAGTTAAAGACAACATCGGGCTGGTATTCCTTTAACCAGTGGATGACTGGGAAAATTTCTTCACGAACAGCCATCACAATGCATTGATAACCGAGAGATTGGACTGCATTTTCTACAGCCTCAATCTCTTCGATGATAGCACTCTCTGCCAGGATATCCTTTTCTTCCCCTTTCTGGAGCCGTTCAAAAAGATTGTATAGTATCACTACTTTTAGCACGGATCCTCTCCTCCCCTTTTCACACTTATTTAAGCGATCACCTTCTTCGAAACAGCCTTTTCCTCCCCCATGGACCTGGTTTTTTTGAATTCGATAATATTCGGCTCTGGATACTCAAAAACCTTCCCCTCATAATTTCTCAAGACGATCTTCCCCCTACCCTTTGAGACCAGATAATCAGGTTGCAACGGGATCTTTCCTCCGCCCCCTGGCGCATCGATGACATAAGTAGGAACGGCATAACCCGTGGTGTGACCACGCAATTTTTCTATGATCTGAATCCCTGTGGCAACAGAGGTTCGGAAGTGATCCGTTCCCATGGCCAGATCGCACTGGTAGATATAATACGGGCGGACCCGAATCTTGAGGAGTTCCTGAACCAGCTTCTTCATAATATAGGGTTTATCGTTGATGCCTTTGAGAAGGACCGTCTGGCTCCCCAAAGGAATCCCCCCATCTGCCAGTTCGCTACAAGCTCTCCTCACCTGATCGGTGATCTCTTTCGGATGGGTAAAATGGATAGAGATCATGAGGGGATGATACTTCTTCAACATCCTCACTAACCCACTGGTAATTCTCTGGGGAAGGGTTACTGGAACTCTCGTCCCGATCCGGAGGATTTCAATATGGGGAATCGCCCTCAATCGGCTTAACATCTCCTCCAATCTCTCATTTTCCAGAAGGAGCGGGTCCCCTCCTGATAAAAGGACATCTCGAACCTTTCGATGGCTCTTCAAATACTTGAGGACCTCCTCAAAATTTCCTTGGGTGATAGACCGCTCGCTGCTTCCCACCAATCGTCTCCGTGTGCAGTATCGGCAATAGACGGCACATTGATCCGTGACGAGCAAGAGCACTCGATCGGGGTAGCGATGGACAAGACCCGGCACAGGGGAATGCGTGTCCTCTCCTAATGGATCCACCATTTCATTTTTTGATAAATGGATTTCCTCGATTCGAGGGATTGCCTGTCTTCGGATGGGGCAATTGGGATTGATCGGGTCCATCAGGCTTGTAAAATAAGGGGTGACGGCTAAAGCTAACCTGCCTTTCGAATGTTTGATCCCCTCTATCTCCTCTGGGGTCAAATCGATGATCTCTTTGAGTTGTTCAAGAGTGGTAATACGATGTCGAAGTTGCCATCTCCAATCATTCCATTCCTTTTCTGAAACTCCTTTCCAAACTTGAGGAATGGTTTCTCTCGACTCTTCAACCTTTTCCCCTCCCATTTCAAGGGGAAACAAATAAAGCTGCAAGGCCCTTCTCACCCCCCTTGGGGGGACAGATAAATTAGAGTCTGAAGCAGGCTCCATCTTCTCTCCTTCCTGCATATCTGCTGAGAGGACACCGGTTCGTTGTCTGACAAGCCTTTTCAAAAAACAAAAAAGGAGATATCATTCGATACCTCCTCCTTCAAGACAAAGGAAAAGCCTTCCTTCCTGCTTAGCAGATATGCACCTTTTTTTCCTTTTGCGTTGCACTCGGATAGCAGGCTCCTCTCTTAGATAAAATTCACTCTTGTTGGCGCCCCCTTCCATCAATGAGGGGGGCGCCAACGCTTCGGCCATGAAATAAACTTTACTTCTTCGGGGCTTCAGCAGGTTTCTCTGGAGCTGGAGCCGGAGCTGGTGTTGCTGCAGGCGCAGGTGGAGCCGGCGCCTCAGCAGGTTTCACCTCCTCTTTGGCTGCTGGTGCCGATGCCTCCTTGGCTTTGCACCCAATCCCCATTGAGGCAATATTAATCACCAAAACCATTGCGAGGAAAAGAAAAATCCACTTCTTCATGTAACTTCACCTCCTTTCTGAATGAAATGGGAACCCTCCCCTTTTTTCCCAAATGAAGGAGTTTTCACCTCATCGGGAAAAGAAATCTCTCGTATCACCTTCCTTAACAATCTTGGATCAACAGGCTTTTTGATAATACGATGAATGCCCATTTTTTTCAATAGAAGAGTGAGTTCGTCAGTGACCAAAGGGGTCATCAATATAAAACGATTATTCCATTTCTTCAGGAGGGGAAACCCTTTTTCCAAAACTTCAATTTCTACATCGGCTAAGATCATCCCTCCTTCGATATCCTTTTTTCTTTTCTCTAGTTGAGAAAAATCCTCAATCTCTTCTACATGAAAACCATACTTCTTCAAAATCTTGTTCAGGCTGAGCCTTACAAACTCATCTTTATCAAGGATAAAGGCCCACTTCATCTTTTCCTTCATAAAGATATGATTACATCAAATTTCATGCCAAATTTTTAAAGGACCTTTTAACGAGATATTCAAATAAATATAATGATATTAATAAGTTATATTGTTATCTCTTTCCATTTATTTCTTCTAATCTAAAATGTCAAAAAGAAAAAGGGGAAAAATGACATACCATTTTAATAACTATGCGACAAAATGCCATCCTTTCCTGCCACAATTTTAGATAATACGCCTTTTTGCCACTCTTTTTAACTTTCCCCCCATTCAACCCTTATGAAACTTCATTTAAATCTTCTATTTCTTCCATCTTGCGATGAATTGTCCGAACATTAATCCCTAATAACTGCGCTGCCTTCCTTTTATTTCCTTTGGTCGCTCTAAGAGTCTGAATCAACATCTCCTTCTCCACTTCCTCAAGAGGCGTTCCTATTTTGATGGGAATCACCTCGAGTCTCTCTTTAAGATCTCGGATTTCTTGCGGAAGATGCTGGATATCAATCACCTCTGGGCTGTTGATGACTAAAATGGACTCGATGGTATTCTCCAACTCCCTTACATTTCCAGTCCATTCGTAATCGGTCAAGAAGTTCATCGCCTTCTGAGAGATCCCTTTTGCCTTCATATGATATTTCTGATTATATTTCTCTATAAAAAAATTGATGAGAAAGGGAATATCATCCCTCCGATCTCTCAACGGAGGAAGCTTGATATTCACCACATTCAAACGATAATAGAGATCCTCTCGAAATCCCCCCCTTTTAACGGCTTCCTGAAGATCCCGGTTGCTTGCCGCAATGATTCGAATATTCATTCTGATCGTCTTATTTCCTCCTACCCTTTCAAATTCACCTTCCTGGAGGACTCGTAAAAGTTTGATCTGGGTGGAAGGGGGAATATCTTCCACCTCATCCAAAAAGAGGGTCCCTTGATGGGCCAATTCAAATCGGCCCTTTCGAGAGGCAATTGCTCCGGTGAAGGCCCCCTTCTCATGGCCAAAAAGTTCACTCTCAATAATCCCTTCACTTAAGGAGGCGCAACTCACTTTAATAAAGGGCATGGAGGCTCGGGGGCTATTGTAATGAATGGCATTGGCAATCAGTTCTTTCCCGGTTCCGCTCTCGCCGATGATGAGAACTGAACTATCATAGGGAGCAATGTGATGGATGAGTTCAAAGATCTTTACCATCTTCTCACTCCTTCCGATAATGTTTTTCAAATGGAACTTGTCTTCTAATCTGGAGCGCAAGTCTCGATTTTGGAGGATCAGCGTCTGTTTCTCTAACGCCCTCTCCACTAACAATGAGATGACCCTGGGGTTGATCGGTTTTTCAATAAAATCGGAGGCGCCCAATTTCATCGCCTGAACCGCCTTCTCAATCGTCCCTTGGGCAGAGATGACGATGACCTCGGTTTCCGGCCTCAGACCCTTCACGGCTTCTAAAAGTTCAATCCCATCCATCTTTGGCATGACCACATCGGTAATCACCAGATCAACGATCTTATGCCGAAAAAGTTGGAGGGCCTCTTTCCCATTCGAGGCCAGGAGGATTTCGTGCCCCTTCTTTTTCAACAGAAGTCGGAGGCTCTCCCCAACGGTGGGGTCATCCTCCACAATTAAAATGACTTTCTTATCCATCTTTTTTCAATTCACCTTCTGGCCGAGAGGAATTCGTATTTTAAAGACGGATCCTTTATTGACCTCACTTTTCACAGAGATTTCTCCATGATGGTCTGAAATAATTTTTTTAGCAATCGAGAGCCCCAATCCCGACCCCATGGGCTTGGTGCTGAACATAAAATCGAAGATCCTGGGGAGATGCTCTTTAGAGATCCCCACCCCATTATCTTGGATGATGATGAAGACATTCTTCTTAGATCCCCGGGTGAAGAGATGGATTTCCCCTTTCTCGGAGACCGCTTGAATGCTGTTGATGAGGAGATTCGAAATGGCCAAATTGAATTGGCTGATGTCGATCTTCAGCATGGGCAACTTTTTTTGAAAATGGGCTTCAATCCTCGCATTTTTTATTTGGGCATCCGGTCTTAAAAGTCGAACCACTGAGTCCAATACTTCATTCAATTGAATCCATTCAAATTTCAGGGGAGGGAGACGATTGAAATCTAAAAATTCTTTCAGATTATTCTCCAATCGGAGCGTTTCGTAACTGATAAAATTGATAAGGGAATGAATCTCTTCTTTCTGGGAGAGCTGGGTTTCTCCTCCCAGTTCCTCTCTCAATAATTCAATATTGATGTTCAAAGAACTCAATGGATTTCGAATTTCATGGGCCATCCATCTCGCCAGCATGCCGATGGTGGAAAGATCACGACTCTTACTGATCTCCCTTAAGAGTAAGCCTTTCTCTGTGATATCCGCAAAAGTTGCCAAACAACCTAAAAACATCGCCCCTTTCTTATCAAAAATGGGGTAAAAGCTACAATGAAGGATCAGGGTCTCCTGGTCTGAAGAAGGGGCTGGGGGAATATGGATCGCCAGCTCGACATCGTGATTACTTTCTCTCTTTTCGTAAACTAAATCAAAGTGCTTCTTAATATTTTTATAAGGGATGACTCTCTCCAATCTCTTTCCCAGCACTTTCTTTCCGCTGATCTGAAAATACTTCTCGGCGATAAAATTGAAGATTTGAATTCGCTCTTGGGCGTCGGCAAAAACGACTGCCTCTTTAAAATTTCTCAAGATAATCTCGTAAAGGTTCTGCTCTGTCCGATTCATCCTGAATGGATTACTCCATCCATCCATACCGCTTCAGGGCATGATGGAAAATGGTTTTTACCAGCCTGTCATAATCCCATCCTATGCTCCTCGCTATAATCACGAGGTCCCCATAAGCAGGAGAAAGGCCTGGAAGGGGATTGATCTCTAAAAAGTAAGGGGTATTATCCTCCCCGACTCGGATGTCCACCCGCGAAACGTCTCGGCATTCTAGGGCCTGATAGGATCGGAGGGCCACCTCCTCAATCTTTTTTAAGAGATCTTGGTCAATCGAGGGAGGACAATGGTATCGGACTTTTTCTTCCCACTCCCTCTTAATCTCTAAAGAGTAAATGGATTCTTCTGGAGGTCTTCCCTTGATCTCGATCTGCATGACACCAAGGACAATAGGATCTTTGTTGCCGAGGATGCCCACCGTGAACTCTGGACCTTTGACAAATTCCTCCACAAGAAGGGGGGAACCATAAGTTTTAATAGCCCTCTAGCTCTCTCTTCCAAGGATTGAGGGTTCAAAATTTTTGAATCCAACCGAACTCCCTTGCTCGACCCTTCGTAACATAACTTGACGAAAAGCGGGTAATGAAGGTCTGACCCATCGAGATCCTCCATCCTCCCTACTTTTTTAAATCGTGGGGTCGGAATGTTTTGGCTCATCACAACTCTTTTCGCCATGGCCTTATCCAGGCTGAGGGAAAGGGTAAGGGGATCGGAGCCGGTATAAGGGATATTTAAAAATTCCAAGAGAGCTGGAATATGGGCTTCTCGGTTTCGACCTTGAAGGCCTTCTGCAATGTTGAAAACAATATCGACCGATGTCTGCCTTAACCGATCGATTAAACCAGCGTCCCCTCCCAGTTTGATCACTTTGTGCCCTTCGCTCTCCAGCACCTTGCGAATGGCATCGATCGTTTCCTCGGAATCAAACTCCTCCAAAAAATCAATCGGCTGATTTTCTCGTTGAGAAAATTCTTTTTTGAGATTATAGGTGATACCGACTTTCAATTTCATCTTCGGAACATTCCTGCTGGCGGCAGGCATCCATAATCTTTTTCTTTTATCTATCTCTGTTTTAAATCTTTGTCAACCCTGTTGTTACACCCCCTCTCGACCCTTCTGATATAGATTGCACCAGACGCTTTCGGAAGACCCCCTTTTATGTTACATTATCTTCATGGTTCGTAAGGGCAAAGGGCTTGGGGTGGGGATGAAGAGAGAAGAGATTTTCCAAGCGTTGACCCAGTTGCGGAAAGGTCTCTTTCAGATCATCATTGTGATCATTCTATGTGGGATCATCATCTTCCCCATTTCAAAAGAATGGTTACGTTTTCTCCGAGACACTTCTCTCAAAATTGATTTGGTCGCCTTCTCCATTCCTGAAGCTTTTTTCTCCCTCCTCAAACTGACCCTTTACACCAGCCTATTCTTTTCTATCCCTGTAATCTTTTACCACATCTGGAGAGCCTTCTCCCCTCTCTTTCGATCAAAGGGATTGAATTCGGGAAGTGCTGTTCTTATCACCTCCATCTTGCTTTTTTATCTGGGCGCTTTTTTTTGTTTCTTTGTCACTTTGCCATTTGGCGTTCAATTTCTATTAGGGTATCAATCCGCCCATATCAAACCAATGATCTCGGCAGGGAAATATGTTTCTTTCTGTACCTTTTTCATCTTTGGGTTCGGACTGACGTTCGAACTTCCGCTGATCCTTGCTTTATTGAGTTACCTCAGAGTGGTGAATGCAGCATTTTTGACTCGAAATCGGAGGTATGCTATCCTGCTGATAGCCATTGCAGCCGCTGTAATCACACCGACCCCAGATATTTTTAATATGGCTTTAATGGGAGGCCCTTTATATATATTATTTGAGATCGGTGTGATCTTGGTAAAAATCATTGAGCGAAAAAGGGCCAGGGCTGAGATGTCTCTCTCCGAAAGATAGAGATGGAAACAGACAAATCAACTTCCATTATCCCCCCCTCTATTCGATGGGTTAGATCCCTGATCCACCAAAGGATCCCTCAAATTGGACTGAAGACTAAGATTACCTTTCTCGTCATCCTCATTGTTACCGGAGTTCTTCTCCTCAGCAGTTATTTAGACTATCATTTCGCAAGGAAGGATCAAATCGACCTCTACTTAGATCGAAATCTTTATATTGCAAAGCAAATCGATGCTTCGATCCCGGATCAAAAGATGATTCACGATCTCCCCCACATCCGAGATGAAGTGGAGGAGTGGTTGTTAAGTCGCCCCAGTTTGATGGAAATTGATGTGTTTCTTTTTTCTACCAAAGGGTGGGAACTGGTCGTTTCCAACTCAAAGGATGTCCATCTGACTCCATTGACCTTATCGAATGAACAGAACAAACGTCTAAAGAAGGATAAATATCTTTCCACACTCCATGATGTGGGAGAGGAGAGATGGTTGGAGGTCATCGTCCCTCTCCATTCGGGGACAAGAGTGATCGGTGGAATTCGAGTGGTCAGCACTTTGGATGAAGCTCATAGCTATTTAAGTAAAAAGAGGGATCGGGCTGTTATCCTGACTTTCTCAAGTATCCTCGTCATATTAATCACACTCACAATGCTCTATGGGAAACTGGTCGGAGACCCAATCCAGAAATTAGTAGAAGCCATGTCCCGTGCAGAAAAAGGCGACCTGGAGGCTGAGGCCCACATCCAAAGTGGAGACGAACTGGGAAAATTGGGAAGAAATTTTAATCGGATGCTCAAGACAATCCGGGAAACCCATGAGCAAAATATTCAACTCTTGAGACAGGTCAACCAGTTCAATGAGGAGTTGACGAGAAAAATCGAGGTCGCCACCTCGGAATTAGCAAAAAGAAATGAAGAACTGAGGCTTCTCAATGAAGCCCTGTTTGAATCCCAGAGGCAATTAAGTCAATCTGAAAAACTTGCAGCCGTGGGGCAAGTCACCGCCACCATGGCCCATCAAATCGGAACCCCCCTGAACTCGATCTCCGGCTATATTCAACTCATCCTTCAGGATGGGAATCTTCAGCCTCAAGATCGAGATCGACTTAAAATCATCGAATCGCAACTGGACCGGCTGGCCGATTCGGTTAAAGACCTTCTCTCTTTTACCCGACAGCCCAAACCCCAGTTGAGGTCTCTGGATGTAAATGAGGTGCTGGAAGAATTGATCCATTTGAGCGAACCCTGGTTTCTCGCGCGAAATGTGAGGTTTTCTGTCACCCTCTCCCCGGATCTTCCTCCTATCTTGGGGGACCCCACCCATCTCCAAACCCTCTTCCTTAACCTTATCACCAATGCTTTAGACGCCATGCCCCAAGGAGGAGCGCTGACAATCAAGACCCGACAAGTTCCACCTTTATTCTCCTCAGGGGATGGGAGATGGTTGGAAATTTCCATTACTGATACCGGAATCGGAATCACCGAGGAATCGAAAAAGAGGATTTTCCGCCCTTTCTTCACCACAAAAAAGATGGGAGAAGGAACTGGATTGGGGTTGGCGATCTGTGAAAAGATCATAAAAGAACATTCTGGGAGAATAGATGTGGAAAGCGAAGTGGGGAAAGGGAGCACATTTTTCATTTTCATCCCCGTTTTTGCAAGAAATAAAACCGATGAACAGAACATTAGCTCATCTCTTGGTCGTGGATGACGATCCGGTCACCATCGACCTCTTAAAAGAAGTGCTTTCCAAAGAGGGGTATGAAGTCTCCACCGCCTTGAGCGGTGAAGAAGCCATTACTCGAGGGATGGACAAATTTTTCGACATCATCATCACCGATGTACGGATGGGAGAAAAAGACGGGATGGAAGTGCTTCGGTTCTTCAAAAAGAATGTTCCGGACACCACCGTGATTATGATCACCGCTTTTGGATCCATTGAGACGGCCATTGAGGCCATCCGTGAAGGGGCTTACGACTACATCAGCAAACCTTTTAAACTGGATGAGATCAAATTTACCCTCCAGAGGGCCTTGGAGCAGAGAAGGCTTATCCAAGAAAACAAATTTTATCGACAGGAACTTCTCGACAAGTACCAATTTAAAAATGTCATCGGACGAACCCCTCAAATGTTTCAAGTCTATAAAACCATCGCTAAGGTGGCGGATACAAAGTCCACGGTCCTCCTCTGTGGAGAGAGAGGGACAGGAAAAGAACTGATCGCCCGCTCTATTCATTACAATAGCCAAAGAAATAACCGACCTTTCATCCCTGTCGATTGCGCTTCATTGGTGGAGACGTTAATAGAAAGTGAGTTATTTGGCCATGTCAAAGGAGCTTTCACAGGAGCCGCCTCTGCCAAAAGGGGCCTTTTTGAAGAGGCGGACGGAGGAACGCTCTTTCTTGATGAAGTGGGAAATCTCAACCTTTCGATGCAATCAAAACTTTTAAGATTTCTGCAAGAGCATGAAATCAAAAGAGTGGGCGGGACGGAAAGTGCGAAAGTGGATGTGCGGGTCATCGCCGCTTCCAATCAACCTTTGGAACCCCTTGTGAAAAGTGGGAAATTCAGGGAGGACCTCTTCGATCGACTCAATGTCGTAACAATCACCCTCCCTCCCTTGAGGGAAAGGAAAGAAGATATCCCACTACTGGCGAATCATTTCCTCCAGAAATTTTCTGAAGAGAATCACAAAAATATATCTCACATCTCACCAGAGGCTCTCGAAATACTCACCCAATACTCCTGGCCAGGAAATGTCCGTGAATTGGAACATACAATAGAGAGAGCAGTCATTTTTTCAATTCTTCCCATTATCCTTCCTGAAGACCTTCCAAGAACAATGTTCGAAGAAATCAAGGGCCCGGAGATTCTCATTCCTGAAAAGCCCTTATCATTAAGAGAGTTAGAAAAAAGATATGTTTTAAAGGTGCTTCAGGAGACCCGTGGAAATAAAAAGAAGGCATCCGAAATTTTGGGCATTGATCGTACAACTCTCTATAGAATACTCGAAAAGGAAGGAGTGTAGAAATTTACAACACTTCTCTGAATTGTGTTGAATTTTATAACATTTTCTTCCCCACCAAATTTTCATAAATAAAATTTTGTTAAATCATTTCAAATACTTAAAAATTATTTTTTTTTAGATTTCTTTGGCATTTCTTTTGCTACTTATAACCTCAGTGCTTCGATTCGCAAATACGATTACGTATCTTCATGCTGCGAATTGAAATCATTGCTCACTCAGCACTAAGTCCTGAGTAAATAAATACGTTACCGAATTTATGAATCGATGGACTTAGCTTTAATAAGAAAGGAGGTGAAATTGAATGAAAAAGACGATTCTGTTAATAGTCCTGCTTACTTTGGTAGCTTTTGTTTCTGGAGCCATGGCCCAAGGAAAACCAGCAACAACCCCTGCTCCGACCGCATCAGCCCCCACCAAACCAGCTCCGCCTGCTAAAATGGAAAAATTCAGCGGTGAAGTTAAGAGTGTGGATGCAGTGGCAAAGAGCGTTGTTGTCGCCAAAGGGAAGGTGGAGAAAACTTTTATCATCAATGATGAGACAAAGATTACCAAAGGCAAAGACACTCTCTCCTTCGCTGATCTGAAGGCGGGAATGAATGGCGTCCTCGAGTACAAAAAGGATGGGGACAAGTTGATCGCTGTGGCCATCAAAGTCGCTGCCCCGAAGGCTGCGCCAAAGGCAAAGTAATCCAAAAAGGTATTGGAACATTTCTATTACAAAAAAGGCACACCTTCTGGGTGTGCCTTTTTTTATGATAGAAAATAGGATTCACTGTGATTGAAATGATCTCCTCTCTACTTTGAACCTTCCAAGATGTTGACCGTAAACGCCACAGGGGTTCCCCGCTGTATTAAATATTCCACCTTTACTTTCTCCCCAGGATTGGGGTATCGTCCTCATTTTCTAACCTCCTTGGCTAAATAGATTGATTTTCTTTTCCTTTAATGGCTTGTTTCCATCCCGAACCTCCTCTTAAGTCGGGACAGTCCATTGAGCAGACTTTCCTGCAAAAATACAGACTTTATTCCGTCCGCCTCTTTTGGCGTCATAGAGCGCTTGGTCTGCCATTTTTACCAATTCTTCTTTCGACTTTGCTCGATGGCTTGGAAAATTGGAGATCCCCATGCTAAGGGTTAAATTAACTTGAGCCTGCCCCACTTCGCAGGGGGTGTTTTCAACCAACCGTCGAATGCGCTCCGCAATCACAAAAGACTCTTCCAAACCAGCTTCAGGTAATATCAAAATGAACTCTTCACCGCCATAACGAGCGACTGTATCTTTCTTCCGAACCGAAGTTTTCAATAGAGAAGAAATTTTGCAAAGAACCTGATCCCCTTCGGTATGCCCAAAGGTATCATTCACTTTCTTAAAATGGTCAATATCCACCATCACCAAAGAAAGGGGCGTGCCACCGTAAAAATATTTTTGGGTTTCTACTCCGAGCCTCTCCTCAAAATATCTCCGATTATAAAGACCGGTCAGGGTATCATAAATGGCAATGTTTTTAATCGAACTAAATCTTTGAAAATGTTTTAAGGTCGCTGCCATCTGGTATCCGATGACAGAAAGGAATTGTAGATCTTGAGCATCAAAGGCATTGGGTTGATCGCTGTTGAGAGAAATGCATCCTAAGATCTCCCCCTCCACGGTCAGGGGCAAAGTGAGGTAGGACTTCAATGTCGCTTTTGGATCCATCATCATCTGTCTGGGCCTCAGCTTCCTTTTTTCTACTTGAAGAGCAATTCGGTCGGCATCAACGGCCTCCTCTCCCAAGATTGAAAAAACTTTGATCATGTTCTTCACCACCTCTTGGGCAAAGGAAGGGGGACAGGATTCTTCTTGGTAAAGGAAGAGGAGGAGATCCTCTTTCCAAAATACTCCAAATGAGGAGAAGTCAAATAAATTGGGGAGATTGGTCCCCGCGGATTCAACGATCTCCTTAATCTCAATACTTGTGCTGATGGCATTGATGGTAGAGCGCAGCACGTTCAGATTTTTAAAAATCAACCTCACGGATGTCCCCTCCCCTATTTTTGGGAAATAATTCGCTCGGCCTCTTTGACTTTCGGAAAGACTTTTGGAAAGAGTTCTTTGTTGATCACGCCTTCTGCCAAAGCTGAGAAAAGATGGGAGAGATGATTGATCAGGCTTTGAAAACCCCGATGAATCTCTACTGGGGCAACGGTTCGGCAATCCTCTCTTACCCCATCCAACGAAATGCCGTCTTCAGAGACCTTTAGAGAATTCAAAAAGGGATGCTTCTCTCCAAGTTTTCTAATGGCCAAGTTAAAAAGAAATGCTAAAATGGCCTCGCCGATCAATGCTGACACAAGCTCCCAGATTTCCGCCAAAAGATTCGAATAGAGATCTAAAACGAGATCAGAGGACCATTTTCCTCCCTTATCGTCTTTCAACGCAGGCGCCATCTTCGCTCCCTACAATTCCTTACCTTTATCCGGTTTTAGTTTCTTAACAAGGTGATGAATTTCATCATGATAGATATAAAAGACCAAAATGACCAAGAAAGACGCCCCCAAAAGAACCCC
>Ga0100377_1000479_pt1 | contig 34167 bp, 18 predicted proteins | sample CryGeymeta201501_FD_83664 | JGI IMG/M metagenome (GOLD analysis project Ga0100377, IMG submission 83664) | Groundwater microbial communities from Crystal Geyser aquifers in Utah, USA - Crystal Geyser metaG 2015-01 | ecosystem: Environmental > Aquatic > Deep subsurface > Groundwater | place: USA...
CTTCGTGCTCATCGACCACCCCACGGTGCCCGCCTCGGTCAAGGCCTCGCGCCTCGAGTCCGCGCGGCAGCTCACGGCGGAGATGATCGAGGCCTGCCAGCAGAACGGCATCCGCCTGCACGGTCCCGGACGCGAGTTCGCGCCTGGTGTTTGCCACCGCATCGTGGTCGAGGACTACGCGCTGCCCGGTGACATCGTCGTGCTCACGGACTCGCACACCCCCACCTCCGGCGTGCTCAACGCCTTCGCCTTCGGCGTCGGCTCCACCGCCATGGCCTTCGCCCTGCGCACCGGACTCATCCCGGTCACGGTGCCCAAGGTCGTGCGCGTCGAGGTGAGCGGCACCCCCGGCGACGTGCTCTCGCCCAAGGACCTCATCCTGCACCTCATCGGCGACCCCTACTTCCGCGAGGAGCGGTGGCGCGAGACCCCCACCGACACCTGCATCATCGAGTTCGGCGGGCCCGCCCTCGCCCACTGGACCGTGGACGAGCTGTCGGTGCTCACGAATATGACGGTCGAAGGCGGCCTTATGACCGATATCGTCGAGCCCTGCCAGCCGATCGTCGACTTCCTGAAGGAGCGCCGCGGCCTCGATGTGTCAGACCGTCTGGTCTACCCCGACCCCTACGCCTCCTACGCCCGCGTCCTGCGCGTCGACCTCGCCGACGTGCCGCTCACGGTGGCCACCCCTGGCGACTCGCGCAACCGCGCGCCGCTGGACGAGCAGCTCGACGTCGCCGTGCACAACATCGTGATCGCGAGCTGCACCGGCGGCTCCCTCGCGGACCTGCGCGCCGCCGCCAACGTGCTGCGCGGCCGCAAGCTCGCGGACGGCGTGCGCGTCACCGTGACGCCCTCCTCCACCGCGGTCGCCGCCGCCGCCAAGGCCGAGGGCCTGCTGGAGCTGTTCCAGATGCTCGGCTGTGTCGTGTCGGAGCCCGGCTGCGGCAGCTGCATCGGCAACGGCCCCGGCATCCCGCTCGACGGCGAGATCACCGCGAGCACCACGAACCGCAACTTCGACCGCCGCATGGGCGGCCCGGGTGATGTGTACCTAGTGAGCCCCGCGGTCGCGGCCGCGAGCGCCATCACCGGCAAGCTCACGGACCCGCGCAAGCTGTAGGCCTTCGGGTCTAGCGCTCGATGGGTCGAACCGTCTCATCGAAGTCGCGCAGGAAGTGGACGACAGGCGCGTAGGCCTCGTCATTAGCCGCTTCAAACCTTGACAGCTCCATGCGCTGCAGCCACGCCCGCCCCTGCGGGTGGGTGTGCAGCGCGAACAACAGCTCGCCCACCTTGGCGACCAGCTCGTCGGGCACGTCATCGCGCACGACGAGGCCGTTGTTTGGCAGCGGCTCGGTCTGCCACTGGACCTGGAGGGCGTCGGCCAGCTCGGGCCTCTCCTTCACCAGCGCGTTCCAGGGCGGCGGCCACGTGGATCCCGCAGCGGTGTCCCCCAGGTAGACGTTCATGATTGACGACTCCTGCGAGCCCACGTAGCGCAGGTCGAGCTCGTGCATGACGTCGACGCCGTGGGTCTGCAGGAAGAGCTGCGGCATCATCGTCGCCGCCAGCGCAGTCGGGGCCGGGAAGCTGACCGCGCGGCCCTTGAGGTCGGCGACCGTCTGGATTCCTGAGTCCTTGCGGGTCAGGATGATCCCGCGGAAGTTCTCGTCGTCCCCCATCTTTCCGAACACATGATAGCCATGTTCGAGGGAGAGGACGGTCTGATAGGGGTTGGGCAGCGCGAAGTCGAAGCGCCGCGCGTAGAGCTTCTCGTCGAAGGCCGCATAGCTGCGAGACGCCTCCAGCTCGAAGGTCACGCCGGGGATGTTCGCGGTCAGGTGGTCCGTGATGGGGCCGAAGATCTCGTGGAGCCGCTTGGGGTTGTGCAGCGGATGCACACCGACCACGTAGGTCTGGCCGGTGCGCGGGGGGGTCTTGCCGAAGGTGGGAGCGTAGGGGGGCTCCTGGCGCGCTTCACAGCCAGTCAGCAGGAAGATCAGCAAGAACGCGCCAGCCGCGAGCGCCCAGGCGACCGAATAAGTGGCCTTGTGGCCGGAGCGCGCGCTGGTCAACCTGCTATGCATGTGGAGGCGCCTGGTCCGAGTCGAGCATGGCGGACGCGAGGGCCTGTCGCAGCTCCTCGAGGAAGAAGGGCTTGCTGACCGCCGCGCAGAAGCCGTGCTCGAGGTGATGCGCCATCACGGGGTCGTTGGAGTAGCCGCTGGCCACGATGAGCCGAGCTCCGCGGTCGATCCCCAGCAGCGCTCTCGCCGCCTCCTTTCCTCCCATGCCGCCGGGCACGGTGAGGTCCAACACGACGACATCAGGGGGGGTCCCGGCCTCCACTTGCTGCTTGTAGACCTCGAGCGCTCGCTGCCCGTCCTCGACCACCAGCGCCTCGTGCCCGAGCTTCGCGAGCAGCCGTCGGGAGAGCTCGCGGATCATGGCCTCATCATCCATGACGAGGACGCGGAGAGGACGAAGCACCGGTGCGGGCTGCGTCCCCGCGGCGGAGGTCGCTGGGGCCGAGACGCGCGCCGGGAGAAAGATCTGGAAGGTGGTCCCCTCGCCAGGGATCGAGTCGACGAGGATTCGCCCCTTGTGCTTCATGACGATGGAGTGGCAGACGGCCAACCCGAGACCGCTGCCCTGCACCTTCGTAGTGAAGTAAGGATCGAAGATGTTATCCAGGATCGCCTTAGGGATACCGATCCCGGTGTCGCGGATGGCGACGCAGATGAAGCGCCCCTCCGGCAACCCGACCAGGGCCTCCGCGTCCGCGTCGCGGACATTGCGACCCTCGATTTGGATCGTGCCCCCCGCTGCCATGGCCTGCGCGGCGTTGAGCACGATGTTCTGAATGACCTGGCTGATCTGCCCCGTGTCGACCTGACCCATCCAAAGATCGTGCTCAAAGTGACACTCGCACGCGACCCGAGAGCCACGCAGCACAAAGCGCGCCGACTCTTGGACCAGGGTGGGCAGGGCCGCGGTCTCCATGACCGGGTCGCCCCCCTTGGAGAAGGTCAGCAGCTGCTGGGTGAGCTTGGCCGCCCGGCTCGTCGCCTTCAGGGCATCGCCCAACATCTGGTGGGTCTCGCTGTCCTCCATGACGTCGAAGGACGCCACCTCGATGTTGCCCCGGATGGCGGTGAGGATGTTGTTGAAGTCATGGGCGATGCCGCCCGCCAGGACACCGACCGACTCGAGCTTCTTGCGCCGGATGAGCTCTGTTTCGAGGCGTCTCTCCTGGGTCATGTCCCGGAAGACCACGACCACACCGATCACCTCACCATCCTGGTCCCGGATGGGCGAGGCCTGCGTCCGAATGCTGAGCTGACCACCACCTCGGCTGCACAGCACGGCGTCCTCGTCCTGGACAACGGCGCGACCCGCGGAGAGGGCCCGCGAGGCGGCCGACTCCCGAGGGGGCTCACCCTCGGTCTGGACGAGCCGGAAGACCTGTTCGTAGGGCTTGCCGCGGCCCTCGGCGTCCCTCCACCCGGTCAGGTCCTCGGCGACCCGGTTGATGAAGACGATGCGCTGTTGGGTGTCGGTGGCGATGACGCCATCACCGATGGACTGCAGGGTGACCCGCAGGCGCGCCTCCTCTCGGACGAGGGCGTGCTCCGCCGCTCGGCGCTCGGAGATGTCGCGCCCGACCCCCAACACACCCACCAGCACGCCTTCGTCGTCGACCATGGGGGTCTTGATGGTCTCGACGTACTCGTGGTGCCCGTCGTCCGCGTAGACGAGCTCCTCCTCGTTCATGGTGTGACAGCCAGCGTCCATGGCCGCCTGGTCGTGACTGCGAAAGAACTCGGCGACGTCTGCTGCGACGAAGTCGTGATCCGTGCGCCCGACGATCTCGGCCTCTGTCGCACCGAAGAAGCGCTCGAACTTGTGGTTGCAGGCCAGGTAGCGCCCCTGCGGATCCTTGAGCCACACGAGGTCGGGCAGGGTGTCAATGAGGGTGCGCAGGTGGGCCTCGCTGAGGCGCAGCGTGGACCGCACGGCCGCGGTCTTCTCCTGCTGGAGGATCAGGGTGTCCAACATGGTGTTGAGGGTGTCCCCGAGCAGGCCGATCTCGTCCTCCCGCCGGAGGGTCACGCGCTGACGGCCGTCGCCAAGCCGCACCTGCTCGGCGACCTGCACGAGGTGGGAGATCCCCGTCGTGAGCCCACGCGCCATAATCAGGGCGATCAGCGAGCCGATGGCGATCGCGACGAGGGTGTAGGCCGCTCCGTCGCGGCCCACGACCTGTAGCCCTCGGCGAATCCCGTCCTGGGAGACGCCCACCCTGGCCCAGCCAACGAGCTGGCCGTTGGCCAGGATCGGGCTGGCGACGTCGACCAGCCACGGGTCCGCGACGAGGGTCCGCGAGACGGGCGCCGCGTCCAGCAGCCCCAAGCTGACCTGGTCGCTCATGTAGAGCCCGACCAGCGAGCGATCGCTGTGGCCCAGGACCTTGCCATGAGGACTCAAGATCATGGCGTACGCGAGATCGGGCCGCTGCGCGATGGAGTCGACGACCTCCTCAAGCCCCACGACATCGTTGGACAACACCCACGAGACGGCGTTGCTGGCCAGGATCTGCGAGAGGCTGCTGGTGTTGCTGACGCTCTGTTCGTGCAGGAAGGTCCGCTGCCGGGACACCAAGTCGACGACGAACACCGTCATCATCGCCGCGTGCACGAGCGCGATGCCGAGGACCAGCTGGCGACGGATAGAGCGAGCCCAGAGTCGGCGCACGAACGAAGACATCGTCTCCTGATGTCGACTCGGACCCGTCGAGGCTGAAGGTCTGAGCCAACCCAAGCTGGAAATAACCGAACGGACCCTACTCGACCCCCGCCGGCTGGGGCTCAGCCGCGCCGGGTGACACGGGCTCCACCAGCAGCAGCCGCGCCGCGACCACCACGATGGCGATGCCGACGAAGCCGGCCAGCGCCTCGAGCTGGAGCATCTGCTGGGGCGTCACGCCCCAGGTCAGGCTGTGGCCTAGCAGCACGCCCATATAGGTGATCGGGAAGTTCGAGAGCGAGGCGAAGATGTTGTACTTCGTCGCCGCGGCGCCGCCGCCCACGACCTCCAACACCAGGCCGGTCCACGAGGCGTAGGCGAGCCCGGTCACCAAGGCGTAGCTCATGCCCCCGGCGATGAAGACCATGCGCGTCGGGGGAGCCACGGACATCCCGAGCCCCACGAGCGCCATCACCAAGCCCACGATGGCGTAGACGACCCGCGGGCGCTGCAGCAGGCAGAGCTGACCGCCGATGAAGGAGCCGAGCGCCATGACAAACCCAGCAAGGAGCCCGTTCACCAGCGCCACATCGTCAGCGCCTGCGCCCCAGTGCGCCGCCACCGTGGACTGCGCGAGCACGCCCATCGCTGCGCCGGTGCTGATCGGGACGAAGGAGATAATCGCCGCGAACACCGTCTGCCTGGAGCGGGCCAGATCGAGCACATGGGACACGAGGGCGCGCGTCGCGTGGAGCACGCCTTGGTCACTGTCATCCGCGGGCACCGTCGGCAAGAAGTACAGCGGGATCGCGCAGATCGCGAACACCACCGCGACCACCGCCCCCGACATCCACGGCGCAGGCAGCGCCCCCATCAGCCACAGGGCGAGCCCCCCCCCGATGCCGGAGCCTCCCAGGTTGCCCGCCTGAAGCCAGCCGCCGACGCTGCCGCGCTCTCCCTCGGGCGTGAGGTGCGCGATCATGCCCTCGACCGACATGCCGAGCAGGCTGGTCGCCAGGTTGGTGATGAGCACGATCGCCTTCATCAGCGAGATGGTCGACGCGTTCAGCGGGATCGCGCCCATCAGCACCACGCCGGTGATGCACAGCGCCGACATCGCCAGGTACCAGCGCTTGCGATCGAAGGTAAGGTCGGCGAGCGGCGCCCAGAAGAACTTCACGATCTGCGGCGCCATGCCGAAGGCCACGATGTCGGCCGCGTCGCCCTCGCTGAGCCCGTTGTGCGTCGCGGTAAAAGCCAGCGCGACGCTGGTGAACCCAGCGATCGCTCCGAAGGGCACGATGAGCGCCATGTAGGCGGCTGGATGCGGCGATGTACGTGACGACACGAGGGCCTCCCGGCTCAAGCGGCGCAGGGTAGCACCGCGAGGCTGGGAGGCGCCAGCGCCTACTGCCCCCAGGTCGTGGGCGTCGCCGACAGGGTGACCTCCAGCGTGCCCCCCGCCACGATCGTCGCGTGCGCGATGCGGGCCTCGGTCAGCGGCTCGCCGTTGAGCTGGGCCGAAGCGATGTAGGGCATGGTGGCGGGGTCCCCCACCGCGCTGATCACGAAGCTCCCGCCGTTGTAGTAGCCGGGGTGCAGATACAAGGTCGCGCGGGTGAACTGCGGGGTGGACAGCGTCCAGGTCGGGTCCCCCGGGGCGATGGGGTACAGGCCGAGCATCGACAGCAGCCCCCACACCGAGGTCGAGCCAGCGTCGTCATTGCCGGGCAGGCCGCCGGGCCCGTCGGCGAAGTGGGCGAGGATCTCGCTCTGTACGCGGGCCTGGGTGAGGTCGGGTCGGCCTACCGCCGCGTAGAGCCAGGGGATGTGGTAGCTGGGCTGGTTGCTGACGTCGAAGTGGCCCTCGTCGAAGAAGGCGTCCAGGCGCGTCACCATCGCCGCCGAACCGCCCATCGCCTCGGTCAGACCTACGATGTCGTGGGGGACGAAGAAGCTGTAGATCCAGCTGTTGCCCTCGACGAAGTCGTTGCTCGCGCCGCTGTTGGCGGGATCGAAGGGGGTGACCCACGCGCCAGCGCGGTCGCGAGCCTGCATGAAGCCGTGCTCCGGGTTCCAGTGGCTCCGCCAGTTCGACGCGCGCGCGTCGTAGCGAGCCTCGTCCTCGGTACGGCCCAGCGCCTGAGCCATGCGGGCCGCCGTCCAGTCGGCGTAGGCGTACTCGAGCGTCATGGTGACCGACTGGTCGGGGTCGCACTCGGTCGGCACATAGCCCAGGCTCACGTACTCGGGCGGCGTCCCGAGGTTGATATAGCCGCAAGCACCATCGAGGAGCGGGTCGATGTCGGCGGTGCCGGAGTGGTCCACGGCCTCCCACGCGAGCGCGGTGTCAAAGTCCGTCAGGCCCTTCACGACCGCGTCTGCGAGGATCGGCACCGCAGGGTTGCCGGTCATCACGCGGCTGTAGCCCGTCGCGTTCCAGGTGCACTTCGGCAGCCAGCCGCCCTGCTGGTACTGTGTGAGCAGCGAGGTGGCGATGTCGCCGACCGCGTCGGGCTCGACGAGGGTGCGCCACGGGTGCGAGGTGCGGAAGGTGTCCCACATGCACCAGTCGTCGGTGTAGTAGTCGTGGCCGAGGTCTTCGAGGACCACGACGTGGCCGCTGGTCGCGACCGCGTAGCGCCCGTCGGTCTCGGTGTAGTCGGCTGGCTGGAAGAAAGAGCGGTATAACGCTGTATAGAAGCGGCGCTTGGCGCGCTCGTCCCCCTCGACCTGGACGCGGTTCAGGACCCGGTTCCACGCGCTGTCCGCGGCGCGCTTGACCTCGTCGAAGCTGGCGTCACCGACCTCGGCCGCGAGGTTGAGCCTGGCCTGCTCGGTGCTGATGTGGGAGATGCCTAGCCGTAGCTCGACGGTGGTCGGCGCGGCGAGGTCGAAGTCCACCCAGCCGCCGGCGTAGGGGGCGGAGACCGTGTCCACGCCGGGGCTGACGGTGAGGTGCCGGTTGCCGTAGAAGGTGCCTGAGGCGGAGGGCACCTGCGAGAGCTCCGCGTAGAAGTACAGGGTCGAGAACGCCGTGGTGCCGTCGCTCTGGGTGAGCAGCGCCGCTATCGGGTGCACGTTGTAGGTGGCGCTGCCGGACAGCGTCGCGCCGTCGATCGCCAGGTCCGCGTTGACCGACAGCCCCTGGGAGTGGCCCAGGTCGAGCACCAGGTGGGCGGGGCCCGCCGGGTAGGTGTAGCGCTCGACGGCGGCGTGACCGGTGGCGGTCAGCTGCACGTCCACGCCGTAGTCGTCGAGGCTGACGGCGTAGAAGCCGGGGTGCGCGGCCTCGGTGCTGTGAGAGTACGCGCTGGGGCGGGTCTCCGGGTCGAGGTTGAGCTCGCCGGTCGTGGGCAGGACGAGCAGCTGGCTGTAGCCGTTGAACGAGCCGCCGGGCCCCTCGAGGTTGGTGTGGGTGAACCCATGCAGGCGCGTGGCGTCGTAGTCGTAGGGAGAGATGGCGCCCGCCGCGTCGACCGTGTCCGGCGAGGCGCGCATCACCCCGTGGGGCACCAGCGCGCCGGGGATCACGTTGCCGCTGCCGCTGGTGCCCAGCATCGGATCCACGAAGCCGGTGAGCGGCACCTCGTCGATGACGAAGGGCACGTCGCGTGGGTCGCGTGGGTCGCGGTGGCAGCTGACGAGCGCGCAGCAGGCCAGGAGAGTGAGCGGGCGCAAGGAGCCTCCAGTGGCGGCCTCCTAGCAGCCCAGCGACGCGGGCGCGCGTGACGAGTGGGCCGAACGACGTCGGCCGAGCCCTCGGCGTTGTCCTCGCGAGCCCCCCGCCGTACACTGCGCTCCCCCCGCCTCACTGGAGCGCAGCATGGCCCTCTTCCAAAAAGCCCCCTCAACGCCCGAGGAGCTGGAGCTCTCCAAGCCCCTCGACATCCCGCCCGGCGAGGTCGCCGAGATGGATGAGGAGACCTGGTACGCGCGCGCCTACCGCGGCGACGACTCGCCGCAGCTCACCCTCCGCGCGGTGGCGATGGGCAGCTTCTTGGGCTTCTTCCTAGCCTTTACGAACGTGTACATCGGCCTGAAGACCGGCTGGCACCTGGGCGTCGCGATCACGGCCTGCATCCTCTCCTTTACGATGTGGAACGGCCTGCGCGGGGTTGGGCTCGCCAAGACCCCGATGACCATCCTCGAGAACAACTGCATGCAGTCGACGGCGTCAGCGGCAGGCTACTCGACGGGCGGCACGATGGTCTCCGCCATCCCAGCGCTGTTGATGCTCAGCGTCACCGCGGACAACCCGAAGGGCACCCACCTGCCCATCGTCGTGCTGGTGCTGTGGACGGCGCTCTTGGCGATCTTGGGCGTCACCCTCGCCATCCCCATGAAGCGCAACATGATCAACCAGGAGCGCCTCAAGTTCCCGTCGGGCCTCGCGGCGGCGTCCACGCTGCAGTCGCTCTACGCCTCGGGGGCCGAGGCCACGCGCAAGGCGAACGCGCTGCTGCTCGCGGCGCTCTTCGGCTCCGTCTTCCCGCTGCTGCTCGACCTGCAGGCGCGCGTGACCGGCTACGCCGACGCGAAGGGAAACCCGCTCGAAGGCTCGGCGTTGGACGCCGCAATCGCAGCGGGCACCGCCAAACCCGTGCGCGACGCCGTGCTCCCTGGGCACCTCAACCTCTTCGACTGGCTCCCCGCCCTGGGCATGGACCGCGCCACCCACAAGCCCTTCAAGCCCTCGGACTGGACCGTCACCTGGGACGTGAACCCGGTCATGATCGCCGCGGGCGCGCTCGTAGGGCTGCGCGTCACCAGCTACATGATGATCGGCGGCGTTGTGCTCGCCTGGTACGCCGGCCCCATCGGCTACAGCGACGGTTGGGTGAACGCGCTCGGCGAGACCGTCTACGCGACCACCAGCCCGCACAAGGCGTGGAAAGAGATCGGCCTGTGGATCGGCGCGCCGATGATGGTCTCGTCCGGCCTCGTCTCCTTCGCCTTCCAGTGGCGCACCATCGGCCGCGCCTTCTCGGGGCTCTTCGGCTCCAAAGGCGCCCAAGCCTCCGATGCGCACAGCGCCGTCGAGGTGCCGATGAGCTGGTTCGCGGGCGGCATGGTCGTCGCGGGGCTCGGCGTCGCGCTGCTCTCGTACATCGCCTTCGACATCCCGCTCTACCTCGGCGTGCTCGCGGTGGTGCTCACCTTCTTCCTCGCGTTGGTCGCCGCCCGCGCCACCGGCGAGTCCGACATCACGCCCACCGGCGCGATGGGCAAGATCATGCAGCTCACCTACGGCGTGCTCATCCCCCAGTCGGCCACCGCCAACCTGATGACCGCCGGCATCACAGCGGGCTCGGCGGGCGCGTGCGCCGACCTGCTCAACGACCTCAAGTCGGGCTACCTCCTCGGCGCCAACCCGCGCCGCCAGTTCATCGCGCAGGCGATGGGCATCCTGTCGGGCACCGTCGCCACCGTCACCTGCTTCTACCTGCTCGTGCCCGACGCCACCGCCCTCAACGGCACCGCCGACAAAGCGCCGGACTTCCCCGCTCCCGCAGCGCAGGCCTGGCTCGCCGTGGCCAAGGTCTTCCAAGAGGGCGTCGAGAATATGCACCCGATGCACCGCGGCGCCATCGCCGTCGGCTTGGTCTTCGGCGCCATCATGGTCATCACCGAGCAGCTCGCCCCGAAGGACCTCCGCAAGTGGCTTCCCAGCGCCACCGGCCTCGGCCTCGGCTTCATCCTGCCCTTCCAGTACCCGCTGTCCATGTTCGCCGGCGCTGTCATCGCCGCGATCTGGATGGGCGCCCACAAGAAGAGCGCCGAAGACTACGTCGTGCCGTTGTCCTCGGGGATCATCGCCGGTGTGTCCATCGTCGGCGTGCTCGTCGCCGTCGTGAACAACATCGTGCTCAAGTAGGCTGCTAGGGCACCAACAGCGCGGGGTCGAAGGAGCCCGGCCCCGCGTCGTAGATGCGACCCGCCATGTCCGTCACCGGCGGCGCGCCCACCAAGTCGCCGTAGAAGAGCTTGATGGTGCCGCCGTTGTCGACGCGCGCGTCGCCGCCGCGCGCGCTGATGTAATCGGCCGTCGCGGTCATGGTGAGGACGGGGGCCTCGAACAGCAGCGTGCCGCCCGCGCCCGGCGCGCCCGAGGAGCCCGTCGCGACGCCTTGGATGCTGGCGCCGCCCCCGCCGCCCGCGCCGTTCGCGAGGAGCTGGGCGGACGCTGTCACTTCGAGGTGCTCCGCCGCTACGAGGCTGATGGCGCCACCGCCTGCGCCGCCGCCGCCGCCGCCGCCGCCGACCACGCCGGAGCCGCTCCCACCGCCACCGCCGGAGCCCAAGCGCACGCTGCGGTCGAGCGAGGTGTCGCCGTTCGCGCCAAAGCCCGCGTAGCCGCCGGCGCTCCCCGCGCTGCTGAACGGACCCGTGCCCGCCGCCCCGGCGACGCTGTTGTTGCCGCCGAAGCCGCCGGTGCCGCCGCCGCCGCCGCCCCCGTACCAGTCAAAGCCCTCAGCGCCGCCGCCGCCTGCGCCGTAGCCGCCGCCGCCGCCGCCGCCGCCCTTGACGCAGGTGTCGAGCGGTCCGGTGCCATCACAGCCCGGGTCCGCGCCGCCACCGCCGCCGCCGAGCGAGAGCTCGCCGAGGCCACCGTCCGCCGCGTTCGTCGCGCTGCGGGTCCAGCCCGTGGCGCCGATGGTCGACCACGCGCCCGCCAGGCCGCCAGTCGACGCGTAGCCGCCACGGGAGCCCGAGCCGCCCTCCGCGCCGCCGCCGCCACCGCCGCCCATGCTGCCCTGACCGCCTGCGCGCGCCTGCTGCGCGTACCCGGGCATGCCCATCGGCGAGCCACCGCCGCCGTTTCCGCGCGTCATGCAGCTCGCGCCCGCGGCGCCGCCGCCGCGCCCGCCGAGGCCGCCAATGCCACCGGCGCCGCGCGCGTCGTAGCCCGAGCTGCCGCAGTACCTGCCGCCGCCGCCGCCGCCGCCGTAGCCGCGCCCTGACGCGGTGATCGCGCCCCCCACGCGGATGTTGTTGGCGTAGAGCGCGAGCCACCCGTCCTCCGGGTACAGCACCGCGGCGCTCGTCACAGCGGCGTTCTCGCCGACGTTCTGCGCCTTGCCCCAGCCCTGCACCAACACCGCCACGCCGTCCGGGATGTTCACCGTCTCGAAGTAGTGCGCCCCGTAGACCGCGTTCACGCCCGCCGTCGGCCAGTCGAGGTTCGCGCCACCCCACGGGTCCGTGGGTCGCACGGCCGTCGCTGAGCCGCTCCAGGACACGGCCTCAGCGATGCGCACCGGGCCCGAGCTCTCGGCCGGGCACGCGGCGCCCCCGCGAACCGATCGCACCGAGACGTAGTAGGTCTCGCGCTCCTGCCACGCGCCGACGAGGGACAAGCCCGTCAGCGAGCGGGACTTGGCCGTGCCCGCGGACTGCCAACCGGCGACGTCCGTGCCCCCAGGGTGGGTGCCCACCGCCGTCTCGTAGCGATCCACCACCCGGGTGGACTGCCAGTTCGCGCGCAGCGTGCCCGCGCCAGGAACCACCGACGCGTACTGAAACAGCTTGGAGGCGCCTGGGTCCAGCGACCCCGCGAAGACATGCAGCGGCGGCAGGTCGTCCACGAGCTGGTTGCAGTCGTCGTCCTTTCCATCGCAGCGCTCGACCGCCCCAGGCCACACATCCTTGTCGCCGTCGTCGCAGTCCGAGGCGTCGGGGGTCCAGCCAGGGCGCACGTCACAGCCCGGCTCCGTCGAGGACGGATCGCCGTAGCCGTCCCGATCGACGTCCACATGCCACTGCACCGCGTCGGCCGCGCCTACGTCGACGAGGCCGTCGCAGTCGTCATCGACGCCGTTGCACAGCTCGTCAGCGCCTGGGAAGACGTCCGCGTTCGCGTCGTCGCAGTCCTCGGCGACCCGCACATAGTCCGAGGGGCCGTCGCAGACGCGGCGGCTGAGGTTTACGTTGCCGATCCCGTCGCCATCGCCGTCAAAGAACCAGAGCGGCGCGTCGACCGCGTTCGGCGCGTCGACGACGCCGTCGCAGTCATCGTCGAAGCCATCGCAGGACTCGGGGGCGCCCGGGTGGGCCTGCGCGCGGGCGTCGTCGCAGTCGTCATGTCCGATGACAAAGCCGGTTGGAACGACACAAGCAGCCTCCGTGACGCCGACGTCACCCGCGCCGTCCGCGTCCGCGTCCGCGTACCACACGGTCGCGTCCACCGCGTTCAGGTCGACGCCCCCGTCGCAGTCGTCGTCAAAGCCGTCGCAGGCCTCAATCGCGCCTGGGTGCGCGCTCGCGTTCTGATCGTCGCAGTCGCCGCCTATCGCGACGTAGCCGGGCGGCGCGAAGCAAGCACCCCGCGCCGTCAGCGGGTCCCCCGCGCCGTCGGCGTCGGCGTCGGCGTACCAAGTGCCGGCGTCCACCGGGAGCGGCGCGTCGACAGCCCCGTCGCAGTCGTTGTCGAGCCCATCGCAGCGCTCCGAGGCGCCGGGGAAGCTGGCCGCGTTCGTGTCGTCGCAGTCCAAGCCCGCGCCGACGTAGCCCTCGGGCTGCTCGCAAGCGCGGCGCGTCGCGCTCGCGTCGCCCACGCCGTCGCCGTCACCGTCCGCGTACCAGACGCGGGCGTTCACCGCGTCATCGTCGATGACGCCGCTGCAGTCGTTGTCGAGGCCGTCGCACAGCTCGGGTCGCCCGGGCTGCACCGCCGCGTCGTGGTCATCGCAGTCCAAGCACGCTGCGACGCCGTCCTGATCGGCGTCGTCACCGCCTCCGCCGCCGTCGCAGTTGGTGTCGACGAGGTCGTCACACGCTTGGGGCGCGCCGGGGAAGACGTCCGCGCGCTGATCGTCGCAGTCATCAGCGGCGCTGACCCAGCCCGGTGGCGCCTCGCAGGCGCGCTGGCTGACCGCGGGAACGCCGTGGCCATCGCTGTCGGCGTCGAGGTACCACTCGGGCGCGTCGACGGGGATCGGCTGGTCCGCCACCCCGGTGCAGCTCTGATCGACGCCATCACAGCGCTCAGGGGCGCCCGGAAACACGGCCGCGTCAGCATCATCGCAGTCCACGTCCGCGGTGAAGCCGTCGCCGTCCTCGTCGCGCACCGCGTCGACCGGCGCCGTGTCCGCGACCGGCGGGTCCTCACACGCGCTCACCCCCGCAAAGAGGCTCGCCAACACCACGGCGGAGCGAGCGACGCGTGTGGTGTCGCGAGGGACAGCAAACCAAGACATCGAGCAGCTCTAGCGAGAGGAAAACGCGCCGGAGTGTAGCACGCACCGCCGCGCTATGGCAGGAGAAGACCGCGTGCTCGCGGCTGTGGCCGGTGCTATGCTGTGGCCATGCGCTCTTCTCGCCTCACCGGCATGCTCGCGCTCGCGAGCCTCTGGGCAGCGCCCGCGGCCGCTTGGGCGGGTGACTGCGCCCCCGGCTTGCCCGGCGAGCGGGTCTGGTACCACGACGGCGACGGCGACGGCTGGGGCGACCCCGAACAAGGCCTCACCGCGTGCGAGGCGCCCCCGGACTACATCGACCGGATGGGCGACTGCGACGACACCGCCGCTGACGTGTTCCCCGGCGCCGCCGAGCGCTGCGACGGGCGCGACAGCGACTGCGACGAGGCGATCGACGCGCCCCATGCCATCGGCGGGGCGCTCTGGTACGCCGACGCCGACGCCGACGGCTGGGGTACGCCGCTCGCGCCGGTGTGGGCCTGCGAAGCCCCCATCGGCTACGCGAGCAGCGGGCGCGACTGCGACGACCAGCGAGCGGACGTGTCCCCCGGCGAGGCCGAGCGCTGCGACGGCGTCGACGACGACTGCAACGGGGCTGTCGACGCGCCGAACCCGAGCGATGGCGACGCTTGGTACCGCGACGCCGACCAAGACGGCTGGGGCGACGCCTCCCTCCCAACGATCGCCTGCGAAGCGCCCGACGGCTTCGTCCTCGACGCCACCGACTGCGACGACGGCAACCCCGCTACTTGGCCCGGCGCCGAAGAGCGCTGTGACGGCGAAGACAACGACTGCGACACCCTCATCGACCAGCCCGACCCCGTCGACGCGCGCACGTGGTACGCGGACGCGGACGGCGATCGCTGGGGCGATCCCGCGGCGCCGCTCGTCGCCTGCGAAGCCCCCGCGGGCGCCGTCGCTCGCGCTGGCGACTGCGACGACACCGACGCCGCCATCCTCCCGAGCGCCGTCGACCTCAACACGGTCCCCTTCGACCCGAAGTGCGAGCCGCCGCCCATCATCGCCAAGCTCACCGGCGGCGCAGGGTGCGCCCACAGCCCCGCCGGCCTGCCCGCCCCCGCGGCGCTCGCGCTGGCGTGGACGCTCGCGCAGCGTCGCCGACGTAGGCGTCCTACTCCGCTTGCGGCCACGGGAGCCGCGTGAGCGGCGCAGTCAGGCTCAACGCGCCGGCCTGCACATAGAGCGTGCCCTCGCTGCGTGTGAGCGACCAAGCGACGCGGCGCTCGAGCGTCTCGGCGAGGGCCTCTACAAAACGGCGGTCCAACAAGTACAAGCGGATGGTGTCGCGCGCGTGAACCTTCGCGGCCGCGAGGCTCTTGAGCCACGCGTAGGGGTCCTTGTGGCAGTAGACGGCGACGTCGTCCGCGGCCTTGCGCGCCTTGTGAACCCGGGCAGGGTCCGGCGTTCCCACCTCGATCCAGGCGAGCAGCTGCCCCGAGGGGTCGTAGGCCCACACCGCGGGCTCGTCGGCGCTGCCAAGGCCCTTGCTGAACGCGAGGTCCTCGCTGTACTCCAGCGCGTAGGCGATCACGCGGGCGATCAGGTACGGCCCCGACTCCGAGGGGTGGCGCGCCACCCGCAAGGTCAGCGTCTCGTAGACGTTGCGGTCGACGTCGGCGAGCTCGAGCTCAATCACATGCACCGTCGCGCTCAGCGCCATGAGGAGCCTCCGTGCGCACCCCTATCGCGTGGGGCGCGCGCGGCCTCGCTCAAAGCGCGGACGCCTCCATGCTCGCGGGCGCCGGGGCGCCAATGTCGTCGAAGCTGCGGCTGGGCGCCGAGCGCTGCATCTTCAGGCCCTGGTCGACGCGATCGAGCAGGTCGTCGCCGCCCTCGAAGTCGAAGTCGACGGCGTAGGCGCCCTCGGACCGCGTGAAGGCGTAGTTCGCGCCGTCCACAGCGAGCGTCGGCGCGAAGGCGGGCACCAGCGCGGCGCCGCGCTGATCGGTCACCGCCGCCACCACCCCCGACGGGCCGAGGGCGCGCACCGCGACCCCCGCAGCGGGCTTGCCGCCGCGCAGCACCGTCACGCGCCGCACGCCGCCGGCGTCGCTCGCGACCAGCTCGAGCTCGCTGCGCACCACGAGCACCGAGCTCGCCTGGCCCCCGGCGCTCACCTGCACCAGCCACGCGCCCGGCTCCGAGAGCGGCAGCCGCAGCTCATGCTCGCGCGGGAAGGGCCGGTTCGGCACCGAGCGCGCGCCGGACCACGCCGGGCTGATGCCCGCGACCTGCACGTCCGCCGCCCCCGAGAGGCCGCCGTCGCGCAGGAAGAGCGTGCGAAGATCGAGGCGGTAGGCCCGCAAGAACAAGCTGTCGACGCCCGCGACCGTCACGGGCAGGATGGCCGGCTCCCGCGGATCGAGCAGGACGAGGTCGGAGAGCTCCATGTCCTCGCGCCGCAGCAGGGCGAGCGAGGCGCTGGCGTCGCCGAGCGAGCCCGCCGCTGCCTCATAGGCCCGCAGCGCGCCCTCACGGTCGCCGTCCGCCTCTAGGATCCGCGCCAGCGCGAGCTCAGCGTCGTCCTTCATCTCCGAGGGGCCCTCGCGACCATCCGCCTGCAAGAAGCGCTGCCGCACGACCTTGCGCAGCAGCGTCGACGCGCGCCGGGACTCGCCCGCGCCGCTGCGCGCGAGGCCCTCGAGGTACGCGAAGTTGTCGGCGAGCTCGGTCTGCGGGAAGCGCGCGCCGAAGCGCTCGCCCCAGGTCGCAGCGGGATCCCACGCGCCGAGGCGCAGCAGGTCGACCACGAGCCGCTGTCCGGCGAAGGGGGCGAGCTCCGACGCGGGGTAGAGCGCCACAAACTCGCGGTTCCACGCGGCGGACATCAGGCGCAGATCGGTGGGGGTGACGCCGACCTTGCGCAGCTCTGGCGGCAGCGAGCCCCCCTCGTCGATGGCGAGGACGCGCGTCGGCAGCTCGTACAGCGCGTGCTCGACCTCGGGCACCGGCGGGTAGCGCTCGGCGATCTCGGCGAGCACCTGAATCGACGCCAGCGGCCCGAGCACCTGCTCCAAGCGGCTCGCGATGCCCGCCTCGTCCAAGAAGGCCGCGCCGATCGCCGCCCGCTGCACCGCCATCGCCCGCTCCGGCCGCAGCTCCTGGTAGGCGTGCGCGGTGATGAGCACCTCCTCGAAGCTCAAGCTCCCACGCGGATCTTCGTCGCGCAGGTCCTCGAAGGCGGTGACCACGTCCACGGCGGCAGCGCCCTCCTTCGCCACGGAGCGGAAGCGCACGCCAGCGACCTCGGCGCGGGTGTTGGGCTGCCAGTCCTCCAAGCGTGGGCGGGCGTCGAGCCAGACGCCCACGTCGCGGCCCCCCGCGAGCGCCTCCCGCGCGAGGGCGAGGGCGACCGAGGGCTCCAGGGGGTCGAGGGTGGCGCCGTCCGCGTTCAGCGCGAGCGAGAGCGTCTCTTTTCCTCGTTCGATGCCGTGAAGCGCGTAGCTTCCCGGCGCCGTGGCGCGCAGCAAGAAGCCGACGCCGTCGGGGTCGGGCAGGCGCTCAACCCCGGTCGGGAGCGCCACGCGCACGAGGCTGCCCTCGACCCGCAGCGCGTCGCCCACCGCGACGTGCGCGGCGGCGCCGCAGCCCGCTCCGCCAGCGCGAGGCGGCGGGGTCGGGGCGCGCACGACGAGGCCGTCCGCCGCGAGGGGCAAGCGCAGCGCGCAGGCGGTCTGCGCGGTCGCGGTCGCGGCCATCGCCGGCACAAGCGCCGACGGGGACGACGGGAGCGCGGCGATCCACGCGGGGCGCGCCGGGTCGCCGAGCGGCGGGGGAGCGCCGCTGAGGAGCGCTTGAACAGCGGCTCCTTGCGCCAGACGCTTGCGCTCGCGCGCGTTGGAGGCGAGCTCGCGCTCGGCGAGCAGCGCTTGAGGTCCCTCCCCCAGGACGAGCGGACGCGCGTCGGCGCGACGCCCGAGCAGGATCAGCGTGCGGGCGAGCTGGGACGACTCCTCGGCGTTCAAGCGCTCGGGCTCACGCAGCAGGCGGGCGACGCTCGCGTCATCCACCGGCAGCCCCGCGCGGGCCCGCGCCCAGGCCAAGGCCACGCGATCGGCTTGGGTGGCGCCCTCCACGTTGATCGCCGCGTCAAAGCCCTGCAGCGTGCCGCGCGGCAGGGTGAAGTGCTCGCCCAGCTCCGCGAGCGCCGCGAGCGCCTGCGCCGCCTCACCCACGCTGCGGTAGGCGCTCGGTGAGGTGTTGAGCGCCCCGACCAGCGCGATCGCACGCTGCAGCGCCGCCGCGCGCTCCTGACCGCTGAGCAGCGGCAGCGCCGCGAGCGCGCTCCGGGCGGCGATCGCCGCGCGACCGGCGTCAAAGGGCGCGGCGGGGTCCGCCTCCAGCGCGAGCGCCGCGAGGGGCGAGCGCGTCGGCCCTTGCGTCTTCGCCACCGCTTGCGTCGCGTCCACCGCCAGCTCCTGCTCCGCCCGCGCCACCCAGCCGCTCGCGACCGCGACCACCTCGACGCGGTAGCGCCCCTCGCGCGAGGGCCGCGGCGCGCTCAGCTGCACCAATCCTCGCTCATCCGTGTCGAGCACCGCCCAGAGCAGGCGCTCGCGGGTGCCCTGGAGCGGGCGCTCCTCGCGCGAGGAGCCAACGCCGCCGGAGCCACCCGCGCCCATGCTGCCGCCACCCCTTCCGTACCCGCCACCGCCCGAGCCGTAGCCGCTCATGCCGAGGCCCCCGAGGCCCTCCGACAGCGGCACATCCTCACCGAGCGCCGCTTGCACCCCGTTATTCATGAGGTGGCCGCTCAAGGCGCTCTGCGCGCGCCGCGCCTCCTCTTCGCGCGCGACCTCGTCCAGCAGCGCCGCGCTGATCGCCGTGGACCACGCGCCGTGCTGCAGCGCGCCGCCCCAGCCGCTCGCGTCGCTCCAGCTCACGCCACCGCGCTGCGGGCCCTCGCCCAAGCTCCGCGCGCGACCAACGCGAGGCTCCAAGCCGACGTCGACGAGTCGGATCGCCACCTGCGCGCGCACCGGCGCCCCACCCGCGTCGAGCACCTGCGCCTTCACCGTCCACTCGGGCCCGCTGCCGTCCACCGCGACCGTCGTGCGAAGCGCCGCTTCCACAGGGATGTTTAGCTGATGACGACCGCCAGCAGCCCCGACGGCGAGCACCTGCACGCGCTCGCGCCAGCCCGCGCTGCCGGGCACCACGGCCGACTGCCCCGGCAGGACGACCCGCGCGGTGACCTGCTCGTTGGAGCGCACCATCACCAGCGCGGGCTCGCCCTCGACCGCGAGCGTCAGGGGCAGGCCGAGGCCCGCCGCCTGCGGGGTGAGCAGGCGCAGCGGGTCGCCGTCGACGGCGACGCTCCACGCGTCAGCGGACGCGCGGCCGTCCACCGCCACCAGCTCGACCAGGTAGCGCCCCTCCGCCAGCGGCGGCAGCTCCACCCGCTGAGACCCGCTCAGAGACAGCGTCTGCTCGGTGGTCGTCTCTCGCGCGCTCGGCGGGTCCCAGGCGCCCGGCGTCGGCCACGCGACCACGCCCGCGAGCCCGTCCGTCCACCGCGGCTCCAGCGCCCAGGGCTCGACGAGCTCGGGCAGCTCCACCGCGGCGTGCAGGCGCACCACCCGCAGGCGGGCCTCGCCCGCGCCCTCGACGGTCAGGCGCAGCGGCTCGCCCGCGCGCAGGCGGTCGCGCTCGCCGGTCACCGACCAGGTCGCCACGTCCGCCGTCGGCGTCCACGCGCGCGCCACGAGCGTCGTCCCAGGGAGCGAGGCCTCGAGCGTCCACGGCACGCCCGCCGGGGGGCCGTCGACGAGCGCCTGGCCCGCGGCGTCAGTCACCACCTGCCCCTTGGCGCCGGTCTCGCTCCACGTCCACGCGACGCGCACGCCAGCGGCAGGCCGACCGTCCTCTTCGCGCAGGCGCATCGTCGCTTGTTGGCCGTCGACCTTTAGGTCCAGCCGGCGCCCCTCGGGGACGACGTCCGCGACGCGCGCGCTGCCGAGCGACAGCTCCGTGCCATCCGGCCGCCGCGCCATGAGCGTGAGCGTGCGCGTTCCCGCCGCAGCGCCGCGGTGGCCCGTGCTCGCGAGGGGGATGGGCAGCTCGCCGACGATCGTGCCATCCGCGCGCTCCTCGAACTCCTGGCGAACCAGCGCGCCGAAGCCAGCGTCCCCCGTCAGCCAGAAGCTCCAGTCGCGGCGCTCGGTCGGCTCCGCGCGGTCCACCGCCACGCGAAAGCCGAGGGTGTCGCCGGGCCGATACAGGGCGCGGTCGAAGTCCACGCCGGCGAGCGTGCCGCGCGCGGGCTCGTCGTCGACGACAGCGGCGAGCGTGGTGAGCGCCGGTCCTTGGGGGCCCTCGGCGAGCACGATGAGCGAACCGCCTCGGTGCTCGACCAGCGCGAGGCCCGTCGCGTCGGTGCGCGCCTCCAGCACCGTCGCCCCGTCCTGCAGCAGCACGCGCGCGCCGCTCACCGGCTTGCCGTCCGCGAACACCGCGATCGCCACCTTCGGCCCGATCCGCTCGCCGACGACCCGCGTGCGCGAGCGCAGCAGCAGCGTCTGCGCCTCGCGATCGGTCGAGGCCACCGTCACCGCGTACAGGCCCGGTCCGGGCAGGTCGACGGGCAGCTCCACGTCGCTCAGGCGCTGCGGGTGGGCGTTCGGCACCGGCACGCTCCAGCGGCGGTCGGGCTCAATGACGCCGAGGTCGAGCTGCGGCAGCGACTCGAGCGTGCCCGAGGCGCGCAGCCAGGCCTCCAGATCGACGCGGTGCAAGCGCAGCTCCACCTGCTCATAGCCGCGCGCGAGCACCCGAACGCTCGGTCGCGCCGCGTCGCCCCCGGCGCTCTCCACCGCGAGGACCGGCGCTGAGAGCTCGGCGCGCACGGCCTCAGCGTCGACCAGCCCCGCTTCGGCGCGGCCCTCGAGCCACGCGACGGCGCCGTCAGGGTCGTTGTTGTCGCGGGCGCGCATGTGGAACAGCGCCCACACCGCTGAGCGCGCCGCGCTCGTCTCGGGCCAGCGGGCGGGGATGGCCTCCAAGCGCCGGGTCGCCTCGGGCAGATCCCCGAGCTGGCGCGCCATGAGCCCCGCCGCGTAGGCCGCGTCCGGGTCGCCGCCTTGCTCCAAGCGGGTGTAGAGCGCGAGCGCCTGCGCCGCGTCGCCGCTCCCCGCCGCTCGCTGCGCGGCCCGCTGAAGCGCCGCTCCTCGCTGCGCGGTGGCCCACGACGCCTCCGCCGAGTGCGGCGACCGAGCCAGCAGGCCGTCGAGCAGCGCGATGGCGCCGAGCTCATCGCCCGCGCGCAGGGCCAGCTCCGCGAGCGAGCGCGTCGCCTTGGCCGCGTCATCGCCTTGCCCCTGCGCCAGCGGCGCGAGCACCCGCTCCGCCTCGACGCGCCAGCCCGCGAGCGCGAGGGAGCGCCCCACCGACAGCCGCGCCTCGCGCGTCGCGCGGTGGTCCGGGTAGGCCTCGATCAAGCGGTCGAGCTGCGCCACCTGCCAGCCGAGGTCGCGTCGCCGCCCCAGCTCGATGCGCAGCGTCTGGGTCTCGGGGTCTGCCGGCAGGTCGCTGAGCAGCTCCAGGCCGTCGTCTCCGCCCACCAGGCGCGCGAGGCGGCGCTTGTCCGCAGCCTCGCCGTCGCGCTGCACCGCCGCAGCGAGCGCCGGGAGCGCCGCTTCGCCGCCCGAGTACACGCGGTGCTCCGCGAGCAGATCCGCGAGCCTGCGCGCCAGCTTGAGCGCCGTCGCGTCATCCACCGCGAGCTGGAGCGCGAGGGTCAGCGCCTCCATCGCCTGCGCGACGCCGGGCGTCTCCCGCGCGAGCACGCGATCCGCGAGGTCCGACAGGCGCGCCACCGTGCGCGCGTCGCGGTTCGGCCCGAGGGCCTCTTCGCCCACCTGCGCGAAGAGCAGCCCCGCTTCGTCGGCGCGTCCGAGGGCGAGCAGCGCCTCGGCCCGCCCCCAGGTCGCGCGCATGGCGCACGGCGCGCCCGCTCCGACCGCCGAGAAGGTGTCGAGGGCCGCTTGGGTGCGCCCGGTGCGCAGCTCCACCTGACCGAGCAAGCACCGCAGCGACGCGGCCTCCTCGCCACCCGACGCGATGCCCGCCGCGAGGACTTGCACCGCCTGCGCGTCGCGCCCCTCCGCGAGGGCGACGACCGCGTCCTCGCGCGGATCCGCGTGGGCGATGGGAGACAACAACAACAGCAGCAGCGGCGAGGAGCGAACCATGGGGCACCCTGGGGACGGAGCTATGGACACGGTACGCTCCGCGAGGTTCCCGCAGGCTCAGCCGAGCTTGGCGCGCACGCGCCCGGCGTCCTCGGACGCGCTTAGCGCCTCCCACTGGCGCAGGGCGATCGCCCACGCGGCGGCGGCGCGTTCGCCCTGCTCCGCCGCGGCGCACAGGTCCCCGGCGAGCTCGGTGGCCTGCGCGATGTCGACGTCGACCATGCCCGCCGCGTCGAGGCGCTCGATCCCGCTCACGAGCAGCTCGTCGAGCAGCTCCCAGCGCCCGAGCCCCGCCGCCGCTGGCACGCGCGAGATCTGCGCGAGGCCGACATAAGCGAGGTTGCCGGAGTCGTGCCAGACCGCCTGCAGCGCCAAGAAGACCTCGTCCGCGCGGACATACTCGCGACGCGCCAGCAGGCAGAGGCCGAGGTTAAACCGCGGGATGACGGTGGCCTTGCCCACCTGCTCCTCGAGCTCGATGCAGCGCCGGTAGCCCGCCTCAGCCTCGTCGAGGCGCCCTTGCAGCCGCTGAATCTCGGCGAGGCCGTGCAGGTTGGCGGCGTAGCCGGCGCGATCGCCGAGCTCCGTGAACAGCTCCATCGCCCGCGCGAAGCAGGCCGAGGACGCGTCCCAGTCGAGCCGCAGCCGGGCGAGGTCGCCCTCGTTGCGCACGCAGTCCACGAGCCCACGAGCGTCGCCCACCGCCTCGAAGATCGGCTTGGCCAAGGCGAGCTCGGCGGTCGCGCCCGCGATGTCGCCCTGCAGGATGAGCCCGACAGCGACGCCGACGTGGCCATGTGCCGCTGAGGTGCTGTCCCCGAGCGCCTCGAAGGCGGCGATCGCCGCGCGGTGGTGCTGCAGCGAGGCCACGACATCGCCGCGTGCCTTGGCCACGCAGCCCTGCCGGTGCAGCGCCTTGGCCGCTTCGGGAGCCCACCCCGCCGCGACCGCGAGCGCGTGCGCCCGGGCAGCCTCGGCGCGCGCGTCCTCGGGGCGCTCGATGCGCTCCCACAGCTCAGCCCGCAGCAGCGCGAGCTCCACCTCGGCGCGCGCTTCTGAACTTTCGAGCTCAATAAACACCCGCTGCGCGAGCTCAAGCGTCGTGCGCGCCGCGAGGAGCGCCGCGGTGTCGAGCTGACGTCGCGTGGCCCGCAGCAGCGGCTGCATCGCCCGCACAGGCTCACCCGCGGCGACCCAGTGGCGCCCAAGCCGAAGCGCTTCGCCGCTCGCCGCCTCCAACAGCCGCGCGCAGGCCGCGTTCGCCGACGCCCAAGTCCCGCGCTCCACCGCCGCGCGCTCCACGCTCTCGCGCACCATGCCATGGGCGAAGGACCACCCTTGATCGCCGCGAACCGCAAGGCGCCTGGTCTGCAGCGCGTCGACGAGGTCGTTGGGCGCCGCCACGCCCGCCTGTGCGCACGCGGCGCCCCACTCGCTGGCGCGCACATCCTGCCCGAGCGCCGCCGCGAGCTCGAGCGCGACCCGACGACCGCCGCTCGCGTCGCAGCCGAGCGCCCGCTCGATGCGCGCCGCCCACACCTGGTGCACGTTGTCCGGGAGCTCCGAGCGCGCCCCCTCGCGCAGCTCAAAGCCGCTCGGTCCCGGCACCAGCAGCTCGCGAGCGACCCAGTCCCCCACGAGCTGAACGGCGAACAGCGGGTTGCCGCCGCAGCGCTCCTCGACCTGCGCCGCGAGCTCGCCCGAGAGGCCGAGCAGCTCGCGCACGAGCTCCGCGCGATCCCCCGCCGCCAAGGGCTCGATGGACATCGCCCGACAGCGCCGGTTCGACAGCAGCGGCGCGAGGAGCTCGCGCTCCAAGGTGCGCTCGGCGAGGGCCTCCTCTTGCACGGTCAGCAGGAGCAGCACCGCGCCCGCGTCGTCGCGCTCCAGCAAGAAGTGCGCGAAGCGCAGCGCGTCATCCCCCCACTGCACGTCGTCCATCCAGAACACGACCGGCCGATGTCTTACCTGCTCCGCCAACAAGCGGGCCATGAGCGCGTACCGCTCGCGATCGGAGCCAAAGCGAACCACGGGGCCGGCATGGTCTGCAGGCGCGGGGCACAGGAGCTCAGCGACCGCCAGGCGCTCGCTCGGGTCGCGATCGCCCATGCGCTCGCGCAGCCGATCTTCGACCGCGGACCGATCGAGGCCCAGCGTGCCCAAGTGGCGCTCCCACGCCGGCCCGAGCCCGTCCGCGCCGCCGCGCTGCGCGCTGTGCACCGCCTGAAGCACGGTCGCCGCGCCGAGCTCGTGGGCGCGCTCGCTCATCCACTGCACCACGCGGCTCTTGCCCGTACCCGATGCGCCCCGAAGGACGAGCGCGCGCGGATCAGCCGCTTCACGAGCGGCTCTCAGCGTCGCCCACACCTGGTCGCGCACCCCCTCGCGATCGACCATCGGGATGGAGCGCAGGCCGTACAGCCCGAGCCCAGCGCCGACGAGGCGAATGGACGGCGGCGGCGGTGACGCGCGCTTCCACGACGCGGGCAGCGGCGGAGGTGTCTGCGGCGCGAGCCGTGCCGCGGACGTCTCCCCGAGCTCGCGCTCGGCGAAGTTCATCTTGGTGTAGACCTGCGTCACAAAGGTACTATCAAGGGTCAACGTCGGGTTGGAGACCACGAGCGGTGAGCCCTGCAGCCGCTCACCGCTGTCGCCTTCGGGGTCAACCAGCGCGCCGAGCGCCCACGCCGCGTCCGCCGCACAAGCGAAGCGGTCCGCCGGTGCCTTCTCGAGCAGCCGAAGCAGCCACGCTTCGAGCCCACGCGGCATGGGCCGCCGCGCCGCCAGCGCAGGAGGTTCGGCGTACATGTGCTGCTGTCCCAAGATGCGCACGTCGCGGCCGACATAGGGCGGGCGGCCCGCCACGAGGTGCCAGACCAAGCAGCCGAGGGCGTACAGATCGGTCCACGGCCCGTAGCTGCGCCAGTCCGCGCGAAACTGCTCCGGCGCCATGAAGCGCGGCGTGCCCGAGACGATCTCGAGCTCCTGCTTGGAGCCCGCGACGTGGGCGAGCCCAAAGTCGGAGAGCTTGAGCCCAGGCCGGTGATCGGACGCGCTCCCCAGCAAGATGTTCGCGGGCTTGAGGTCGCGGTGAATCACGCCGCGAGCGTGGGCGTGGGCGAGGGCGTCCAAGAGCGCGATGATCACCGGGCGCAGCTCCGACCAAGGCAGCACCTCCTGCACCTGATCGAGCGAGCCCGCCGCCGCGAGCTCCATCGCGAGCCACGCGGCGCCCTCTGGCAGCTCACCGCCAGACTCCCGAGCGGCGCGCGCGTCGACGGTGCCGTGGTCGAACACGAGGATGACGTGGGGGTGCTGCAAGCGCGCGACCGCCCGGACCTCTTCCGCGAACGCGACCCGCCAGCGCTCCTCGCGCGCGACCTTGGAGGTCATCACCTTGAGCGCGACAGGCACCCCTTGTTGCAGGTGCCGCGCCCGCCAAACCTGCGCCATCGCGCCCGCGCCGATGAGCGCCTCGACCTCAAAGGGGCCCAAGCGGGGCGAAGCCTGTTCCGATCCGAGCTCTTGGACGTGCAACCCGACATCCTCGCGGCGGAGCATACCACCAATGGCGCCATGAGCGGGGGCTCCGACGGTAACACTCCGAAGCGACCTACGGATGGCGCTCGCGCTCGGCGATGCGGTACAGTGTCCGCGCTCGGAGGTGCGCATGCGCTCAACACTACGCTGGCTGCCGCTGCTCGCCCTCATGGCCTGCGACAGCACGGTCGCGGACAGCCACAGCTTCGACACCGGCACCCAGTCGGACCCAGGCTCCGACACCGCGACGGCCTCGGACACAGCCTCCGACACCGGCACAGACACCGCGTCGGACACGGGCTCGGACACCCAAGCCACGCTGATGGCCCCGGACTTCGGGCTGCTCGACGTGAACACCGCGTCGCTCACCGCCGGGCAGCTCGTCTCACCCCGCGACTACCTGCAGCAGGTCTCTGGGTGGTACTTCACCCACGCCACTTGAAGCTACTGCCGTGGCCAGTTTGGCCACCTCAACACCATGCAAGCCGAGCTCGACGCCGCCTCACCCGCTGTGCCCATCCACCTGTTCGGGGTGAACATGCCCGGCAATGAAGCGGGTGTGCCCGACATGATCCTCGGCAACACCATCGGCCTGCTCCAAGACACAGTCACCGACGACGTGAGCACCCAGTGGGGCGTCACCTACCGCGACGTCTACCTGCTCGATCAGAACAACCAGGTGGTCGAGGTCTACAACCTCACGACGTACAACCTGGATGATCCGGCCAACTACGCCTACCTGCGCGACCGCCTGCTCGCCATCGCCAACGGGCCGTAGCGCCCGCAGAGGTCCTCTTGTCCGAGCCCACCGAAGACATCGCCAAGCTCGTGCTCACCATCGAGCTCGACCTCCTGCCCGAGTGGTTCGAGGCCGTCAAGCGCGTCGCCGCCTCGCACGTGCGGCGCCTCGGCGTCATCGAGAAGCCCGATCAGTGGGTCGTGATGTGCGAGCTGGACCGCGACCGGGTGGAGCCGTTTCAAGCCGCGCTGAGCGAGGCGTGGACAGCGTTTCGGGCGAGTGAATAGGGCCTACCGCAGCGGCCCGCGGTGCTCCGTCTGCATCCACGCCGCCGAGTGCTCGGCCGAGTACACGAGCCGATCCTCTTGGAGGTAGCGGAACTTGTAGCGAATCAGGTGCGTGCCGTTCCAAACCTTGGACTCGAGCTTCTGAATCGACGCGCGCACGGGCGGCCCGATGAGCCCCATGCTCGGGAAGCGCGCCTTGTGAATGTGCGTGCCGAAGCCGACCCAGCCGTCCGTAGCGCGCATGTCGAGCACATAGGTGGCGAGCAGGCTGCCGAGCACCGCCGAGATCTGAATCACGACGGCGCCTGGAAGGTGTGGGCCGTGGCCGGGAAAGGGCCGCTGGGCCTCCACCATCAGGCCGAGCTGGGTGGTGTCCACCAACACCTCCACGCGCTGGGCCTCGCGATCGATCTCCAGCACGTCGTGGAAGTACCACACGTCTTGGGTGAACAAGCACTCGTCGGCGAAGTCAGCGGGGATGGTCATGCTGACGGCGTATCGCGGTGGATCCGAGGCGTCAGGGCGCATACAGCCGACAGTGGAACCGCGCGCCCCTCGGCGCTGCGCGGGGCCGCGGGAGGATGCGATGCGCAAGAAGCTTGGGATTGCCTCGGTCGTTGCAGGGCTCGCCCTCTTGGGTTGCAGCGGAGGGCTCGTCGGTGGGTGGGCCTTCCTGCAGAGCGTCATCGACAACCAGGTGCGCGAGGCCATCAACCAGGACATGGCGGCCACGGTCGACTTCGAGGACCTGAACGTCAGCCTGCTCTCCACGTTCCCGTCGGCGGGCGTGCGCCTCACCAAGCTGAGCGTCACGGGAAAAGATACGTTTGACGGCGTCTCTTTGGCGCAGGTCGACGAGGTGCTCGTCCACGTCGCGCTGAGCAGCCTGCTCTTCGGCGACGCCCCGCGCGTCGAGGGCGTCACCCTCACCTCGCCGCGCCTGCACGTCGTCGTGAAGCCCGACGGCGCGGCCAACTACGACCTCTGGCCCACCAACGAGCCCGCCGCCCCCGCCGCGGAGGCGAGCGCTTGGCAGCTCCAGCTCGACAGCTTGCACATCACCGGCGGCGAGCTCGTGTACGACGATCAGCAAGGCGGCACCGGCCTCATCGCGTCCGAGCTCAGCGTCAACCTCGGCGGCGCCGTCACCTCCGACGCCCTCGACCTGCACACGCAGGTCGGCATCGGAAGCCTCACCATGAGCGCGGGCGGCCTCGACCTGCTCTCCGGGGTCAAGCTCCGCTTTGACGGCGGCACGCGCTACGAGCTCGCCACCGGCGCCATCGCCCTCAAGGACACCACGCTCAGCCTGAACGAGCTCGGCCTCGTCCTCGACGGCGGCCTGACCCCGGTGGACGCGGGCTGGGACATCGACCTGAGCACCAAGACGCTCGACACCTCCTTCAAGACGCTCCTCTCCATCCTGCCCGCCGCGTACACGGCCTCCTTCGCCGACGTCGACGCCTCAGGCACGCTCAAGCTCGACGGCACCATCAAGGGCTTGTACGCTTATGAAGGCGATCATCTGCCCGCCTTCGACCTCGCGCTCGTGGTGGCGGACGCGCGCGTGAAGTACCCGGACCTGCCCGCGTCCGTCGAGGGCATCGCCGCGGACATCCGCATCGCCCACCCCGAGGGCGCGACCGACCTCGCCACGCTGGACGTGAGCCACCTCCGGCTGCGCGTGGGCGACGCCCCCATCGAGGGCCGCCTCTCCGTCCACAACCCGGTCACGGACCCCGGCGTCACCCTTCAGCTCCTCGGCAAGCTCGACCTCGCCGCGCTCCAGGCCGCGTGGCCCATGGAGGGCGTCACCGTCTCCGGCGCGATGGACGTGGACCTGGACGTCGCCGGCCGCATGAGCGCGTTCGAGGCTCAGGCGGCCGATAAGGTGCGCGCCACCGGACACTTCAACGCGCGAGGCGTGCGCTACACGAGCACCGACCTCCCGGTCGACGTACAGCTCGACGCCCTCAAGCTCGGCTTGTCGCCGCAGCGCGCTGACATCACAGAGCTGGTCACGCGCTTCGGCAACTCGGACGTGGCGGGCACCGGCCAGCTCGACAACCTCATGCCGTACATGATGGGCCGCGGCGCCCTCGTCGGGCACTTCGACCTGCACGGCAAGCGCATCGACCTCGAGCCCTTCGCCGGCGAAGATGCCGCTGCGACCGAGCCCTCAGCGGCGCCCCCCGCCGAGGACGTGCTCGTCGCCGTGCCCACCGACCTCGACCTCGCGGTGGACGTGCGCTTCGCGCGCGCGGACGCGATGGGCATGGTCTTCGACAACGTGAACGGGCGCATCTCGGTCAAAGACGGCGCCATGCGCATGGACGACCTCAGGCTCGGCCTCCTCGACGGGCAGCTCCAGATGTCGGGCGCTTATGTCGCGCCCACCGCCGCCCTCGCCGACCTCGACCTGACGCTCAACGCAGCGCGCTTCGACGTGGCGCGCACGCTGGAGGCCTTCCCCTCGCTCCAGCGGCTGATCCCCGTCGCCAAGGGCGCGACGGGGCACGTCAACTCGGGCTTCACCCTCAACGCGCGCCTGGGGCCCGATGGCTCGCCCGAGCTCTCGCTGCTCGCGTCCAAGGGCGCGCTGCAGACCTACGACGTCGCGCTCACGCCAGCCGCCCTCGCGCGTGTGGCCGAGCAGCTCATGGACCCCAAGTTCAAGCGGATCGAGCTCAATAAGCAGAACCTGCTCTACGAGCTCGTGGACGGCCAGCTCAAGCTCCAGCCCGCCGACGTCCTGCTCGGCGGCGTGCCCGCCAAGCTCTCTGGCGGCGCGGGCGTGCTCGACCAGACCATGGACCTCGCCCTCGACCTGCGCCTGCCCACCGCCAGCCTCAAGGGCGCGCCCTTCTTGGCCGGCGCCGCCGCGCTCGGCGAGCAGGTGGACGTGCGGGTCAAGCTCACCGGCGGCTGGGACAACCCCAAGGTGGGCGTCACGCTGGGACAAGCGGTCGCCGCCGCGGTCAAGGAGCAGGTCACCGCCCGCGTGAGCGAGCAGGTCGGCGCCGTGTCCGCCGACGCCATCGCCGCCGCCAAGGCCAACGGCGACAAGCTCGTCGCCGAGGCCGAGCGCCAAGCGGCGCGCCTCAACCTCGAGGCCAAGCAGGGCGCCGACCGCCTGCGCGCCGAGGCCAAGACCGCCGGCGACAAGCTGATCAGCGACGCCCAGGGCAAGCCGCTCGCGCAGGCCGCCGCCAGAGAGAGCGCGAAGAAGCTCAAGGAACAGGCCGACAAGAGGGCGAACGCGCTCGTGGTCGAGGCCGACAAGAAGGGCAAGGCGCTGGTCAGCGGGGCCCAGCAGAAGCGCGACGCGCTGGTGCGCGAGGCCGAGGCCGGGGCGGCGAAGGTCAAGTAGATGAGGATCGGGTCGAATCGAGCGGCCCCCCGAAGAGGCTGGGGTCGAATCGAGCGGTGAGCGGGTCGCGGCGCTGGCCACGCCTCGAAAGTAGGCGTTCTATCGTGGAGCCATCGGGCTTCGCGGCGCTGAGTGCTCGATTCACCGCCACCCTGATCCGGTGGGTGCTCGATTCACGGCCGTTCTAATGGGCGGGTCGGCAGATCAGGGCGCTGCTGGCACGAGCGCGGCACCGCCAAGTGTAACAGCTAGCAACCTGACCCCCTGTATTCGGACCTCGAACATGAGACCTCGAAGCCGTTAGCCTTCGCGTATGACCACACCGCTTCGCATCGCCTCCTGGAACGTCAACTCGCTGCGCGTGCGCTTTGAGCATGTGCTGCGCTACCTTGAGCAGGCGCAGCCTGACGTGCTCTGCCTGCAGGAGACCAAGGTCGAGGACCACAAGTTCCCCGCCGAGGCCCTGGCCGCCGCCGGCTACCCGCACCAGCTCATCTCCGGCCAGAAGACCTACAACGGCGTCGCCATCCTCTCCAAGCACCCGCTCGTCGACCCGCAGCTCGGCTTCACGGTGCCGCACCCGGCGGGCTTGGACGATGAGCAGCGCCGCATGGTCGCCGCCACCGTCAGCGGCGTGCGCGTCTTCTGCTGCTATGTGCCGATGGGAACCGCCCCCGGTCATGCAAAGTTCACCTACAAGCTCCAATGGCTCGCGCGCCTTCGCGGCGAGCTCAACCAGCTCGCCGCCACCGAGCCCGTGCTGGTCTGCGGTGACCTGAACGTCGCGCTGGGCGAGCTCGACACCTGGGACGCCGTCAGCACCGACGGCTCCATCCTCTGCCACCCGCACGAGCGTATGGTGCTGCGCAAGGTCATGGACTGGGGCCTGCACGACGCCTTCCGCGCGCTGCACCCCGACGAGCGCACCTACAGCTGGTGGGACTACCGAGGCGGCGCCTACCCGCGCAATCGCGGCTTTCGCATCGACTATGTGCTGCTGTCCAAGCCGCTCTTGGAGCGCTGCGTCGCCAGCCGCACCTGGGCCGACACCCGCGCCTGGGAGCCCACCGCGAGCGATCACATCCCCGCCAGCGTCGACCTGAGCTAGCGGCGGCGCACGCCGAGCTCGTCGAGAGCATTGGATAACGTTGAACGATGCGCGGGTGCGCTCCCTCACGCCTGCGCTGCGATACGCCTGCGGCAGGAGGGGCTCATGTCAGTACGCGTCGCGCTCATCGGAAACGCCTTTGCTTCACGGGTTCAGCTCCCGGCGCTGCGCGCTGTGGGGGGCGTGGACGTCGTCGGCATCGCGGGCGCCCAGCTCGCCAAGGCGCAGCGCACCGCGCAAGAGTGGGAGATCGGCCTCGCCACCGACCGCTGGCAAGATCTGCTCGCGCTAGAGCCCGACCTCGTGCTCGTGAGCAGCCCCGCCCACCTCCACGAGCCCATGGTGCTCGAGCTCTGCGCCCAGTCCGGCGCCGCCATCCTGTGCGAGAAGCCCATGGCCGTCTCCGAGGAAGAGGCCGAGCGCATGACCAACGCCGCAGAGGGTCGCTTGGCCCTCATCGATCACCAGCTCCGCTTCAGCCCGCCGCGCCAAGCGCTGCGCCGCTTGCTCGCGGACGGCGCGATCGGCGAGCTCTGGCACGGCTCCAACGAGGCGCTCTTCGACACGCCCGACTACGCCTCGCTGCCCTTCAGCTGGTGGTTCGACGTCACCCGCGGCGGCGGCGCCTTCAACGCCCTCGGCTCGCACTTCGTCGACCTCAGCGAGCGCGAGTTCGGCGAGACCCTCGCGATTCACGCGCGGCTTCAGAGCTTCATCCACCAGCGCCCCGACGAGCACGGCGAGCTGGAGGACGTGACCGCCGAGGACTACGCCGTCGCCACCTTGCGCTCCACCACGCAAGCCATCACCGAGATCCGCGTCAGCCGCGGGTACGCCGGAGGCCGCGGACTGCGCACCTCTTACCTCGGCAGCGAGGGCACGATCACCCTCGACAACGAGGAGCGCTTGGTGCTGCACCGCCACGGCCGGGAGCCCGAGCTCATCGACGCGCACCTGCCCACCGCCGCCGAGCTCGGCATGCCGCCGCTCGGGCCCTTCGCCCGCGCGCTGCCGCTCTACCTCAAGCAGGTCGTGGCCGCCGTGCGCGACGGCCGCACCGAGCTCGAAGACGCCGCCACCTTCGCCGAGGGCCTGCGCACGCAGCGCATCCTAGACGCGGCGCACGGCTCGCACTTCATGGGCTTCTCGGTGGGCGTCTTCCACGAGCACATCGAGGAGCCCTACGACCCCGAGAACCCTGTTCTCTAGCGCGACCGCTTAGCGCGGCGCGCGCACGGCCCAGGTGTAGACGACGCGCGCCGTCTCCACCTCGCCGACCTTGAGCTCGACCACCACGTCGAAGTCGACGCGCCCGTCCGCCTCGTAGGCCGCGCGGGTTGCTGCGGGGTCGCCGTCGAGCTGGGCCGTCGCGACGACGTCGCCGGGCGCCGCCTTGGAGTGGGTCACCACCGCCGACTTGAGCGCGATGAACACGCCAGGCAGCTGATCCGCGAACATGGACAGCACGACGCCACCCGAGGCGGACTCGCCCAAGGTGTAGACGGCGCCCGCGTGACAGGTGCCCATGTGGTTGTGCACCTCGGCGCGGCTCGGCAACGTAGCCGTCGATTGTCCAGGAGCGACGCTGTCGATGCGAAGGCCGACGGTGTTGATGAAGGGCACGAGCTTCGGAAGGAGCTTGGTCAGGTCCACGAGGGCCTCCTTGAGTGGCGCGGAGGCTAACCCATCGGCGCGCCGCGCGATGTTAGGCTGCCGAACGCTCGCCACGCTGCGCGCCATCCTATTAGGGGTTTCCCACCTGCTACCGGAGTCTCGATGAAGCTCACCCCCGCTCTGCTCGCGCTCGCCCTCGTCCTCGCCCCCGCTTGCCGCGATGACGCCGATGGTGACGGCTTCGACAGCACGCAGGACTGCAACGACGCCGACGGCACCATCCACCCCGACGCGACGGAGCTCTGCAACGGCCTCGACGACAACTGCGATGGGCGCGTCGACGAGGGCGACGGCGACGGCGCCAACCTCTGGTACGCCGACGCCGACCACGACGGCTTCGGCGACAGCGCCACCACGGCCACCGGCTGCTCCCTGCCCGTCGGCTACGTCGACAACGCGGACGACTGCGACGACGCGAACCCCGCCATCCACCCGGGCGCCGCCGAGACAAGCTGCACCGACAGCACCGACTACAACTGCGACGGCTCCACCGCCCTCGCCGACGGCGACGCCGACGGCACCCCCGCGTGCCTCGACTGCAACGACGCAGACGCCGCCGTGTTCCCTGGCGCAGAGGAGCTCTGCAACGCCGTGGACGACGACTGCGACGGCGTGATCGACGACAACCCCACCGACATGGCCACCTTCTACGCCGACGCCGATCGCGACGGCCACGGCGGCGACTCGATTCAAATCGTCGCTTGTACTGCTCCAACCGGCTTCTTGGACAGCGCCGATGACTGCGATGACCTCCGCGCCGACGTCTTCCCAGGCGCCGAGGAGCGCTGCGACGGCCTCGACAACGACTGCAACGGCTTAGCGGACGACGAGCCCATCGACCCGCGCACCTTCTTCGCCGACGCCGACGCCGACGGCTTCGGCGACGCGAACGCCGTCACCATCGCCTGCGACGCCCCCCCGGACACCGTCTCCCGCGCGGGCGACTGCGACGACAGCCGCGTCGCGGTCTTCCCCGGCGCCACCGAGCGCTGCGACGGCCTCGACAACAACTGCGACGGCACCGTCGACACCGACGCCATCGACCGCACGAGCTGGTACGTCGACGGCGACGGCGACGGCTTCGGCGACGCCGCGACCTTCACCACGAGCTGCACCGTACCTAGCGTCGCGGCCTTCATCGGCGGCGACTGCGACGACCGCCAAGCCGCCGCCCACCCTGGCGCGGCCGAGCGCTGCGATGGCCTCGACAACGACTGCGACGGCCAGGTGGACGCGAACGCCGTCGACCTCAAGAGCTGGTACAGCGACGCGGACGCCGACGGCTTC
>Ga0100377_1000480_pt1 | contig 34142 bp, 30 predicted proteins | sample CryGeymeta201501_FD_83664 | JGI IMG/M metagenome (GOLD analysis project Ga0100377, IMG submission 83664) | Groundwater microbial communities from Crystal Geyser aquifers in Utah, USA - Crystal Geyser metaG 2015-01 | ecosystem: Environmental > Aquatic > Deep subsurface > Groundwater | place: USA...
GCGGGCGCCGGGGCGGGGGGCGGGGGGGCGGCGGTGCGAGGGGCGCGCGAGCTGCGGGGGGCCGGGGCGCTGGGGGCCGGGGCGCTGGGGGCCGGGGCGCTGGGGGCGACGCGGCTCGGCGGGGCCACCACGGTCGCGACCGGGGCCTCTACGACCGGGGCCTGCACGACCGGGGCATCCACGACCGGGGCTTCCACGACCGGGGCTTCCACGACCGGGGCTTCCACGACCGGGGCTTCCACGACCGGGGCTTCCACGACCAGCGGCGCCGGCGCGTCCAGGGCCTCGCCCAGGGCCGACAGGGGGCCGTGGGCGGCAGGGGGCGGGGCCGAGGGGCCCACGGGCACTCGCTGCCCGGGCCACAACAGCCAGCCCAGGCCCAAGCCCAGGCCCACGACCACCAGGGCGCTCAGCCCGGCCACGGCGGCCACCAGGCCCCGCCCTCGCCCGCCCGAAGGGGCCAGCAACGGGCTCGGCGCCTTGCGGCTGGGCTGCGGGTCCATGCCCGAGGTCACGCCCCCCGAGATGCCCCCCGCCTCGACCAGGGTCAGGCCCGATAGATCGTCGTCCAGCGGCTCGCGAGCGGCGATGAGCGAGGGCACCCGCTCCTCGGACCACTCGCTGAGGAAGGGGGCCCCGAAGCGGGGGCGCAGGGCGCGGCAGGACCGCTCCAGCTCCCGGGCCGCCGGTCGGGCCTCGGGGTCGTAGAGCAGGCACTCCGCCACCAGGCGGTACAGGTCCTCATCGGGCTGGCGGGACCACAGCTCGGACAGGGAGGCGCGAAGGTGGGCGTCGTGGCGCTCGCGGCTGGCCGAGCTGCGGCCCAGCGGTCGGCCCATCAAGAGCTCGTAGAGCACCGCCCCCACCGCGTAGATGTCGCCCTTGTGGTCGTCGATGCCGTCCAGGCGCTCGGGCGACATGTAGTTGAGGGAGCCGAAGTAGATGGACTGGGTCCGGGCCTCTCGATCGGCGAAGTCGGCGCGCGCCACGCCGAAGTCCAGGACCTTGACCTCTCCGGCGGCCGAGAGCTGGATGTTGCCCGGCTTGATGTCGCGGTGCATCAGGCGCAACGAGCCGGGGCTGGAGGCCGCGACGCTGCGGTCCATGGACAGCTCGTAGGCGTAGTGCAGGGCGTTGGCGATCTCCTGGACGATCTCCAGGGCGATGCCAGGGGGCACGGCGCCGACCCGGTCCAGGAGCTGCTTGAGGTCCACGCCCTCCACGAACTCCATGACCACGGTCCAGCGACCGTTGAGCATGTGCAGGCCGTCGACCTGGACGATGGCCCGGTGGCGCAGCATGCCCAGGACGCGGGCCTCGTCGCGCAGGCGCTCTGCCACGCCGATCGCCTCGGGGGCGTCGGGGTTAAGCACCTTGAGGGCGACCTCCTTGCGGAAGCCCGAGGGCCCCACCAGCTCGGCCCGGTACACCGTGCCAAAGCCGCCGCGTCCGACGGCCTCGATCACCCGATAGCGGCGGACCTCCGTGTCCAAGTGCCAGGACTCCGAGCGGCCGGAAGGAGGAGGATCGAAGCACCGCGCCGGCCGTGCCACCGGGAGGGTAGCATCGCAGCGACGGGCGGGAACGCACCGCGGATAGGATGTGGGCCCTTCGACGGAGCTGCCCGTGCTCTTGCTGGCCCTGTTCGCCTGCGCCTCCACCCCTGCCGACACCAGCGCCGCGCCGCTGGGCGACCCGGTGGACCTGGTGCCCTATGTCGACCCCTTCATCGGGACGGGCGGCATCGGCTACTCGGTCGGCTGCGGCCAGCCCGGCGCCACCACGCCCTTCGGCCTGGTCAAGGCCAGCCCGGACACCGCCGACGTCAACGGCGCCAGCCCCGGCTACTACCACGGCGGCGGCTACCACTACGACGACGTGTACATCCAGGGCTTCAGCCAGATGCACATGTACGCCATCGGGTCCACGGACTACGGCGACGTCGGCCTGATGCCTGTGGACCGCGGCGCTCCCACGGCAGCGCTGGCGCCGGAGCAGACGATGGAGGCGGGCTACCGGGCGCGGTTCTCGCACGACAACGAGTCGGCCCGTCCCGGCTGGTACCAGGTGCGCCTGGACAGCCCCGACGTGCAGGTCACCGTCGCCGCCACCCGGCACACGGCCCTGTACCAGCTGGACTACGGCGACCTGGCCGCCCCCACGATGCTCGTGGACCTGGGCCACATGGCCAGCGATGGCAACGTCCAGGGCGGCGCGCTGCAGCTGGATCCCAAGACCGGCACCATCACGGGCCACCTGATCTCCGACGGCCGCATGTCGCCGCCGTTCTCGGTGTGGGTGGTGGCCGTGCCGGACACGCCGCCCAGCTCCTGGGGCACCTGGCAGGGCTACCAGACCGAGACGGTGGGGGACGCCAGCGCCATCCAGGTCACGAACGGTGCCACGACGGCCAGCGTCGACGCGGTGCGGCAGGCGGATGGCAGCTACGACCACGCCCGCTTCGGCGCATGGCTGGGCTACCCGGCCGGTACGACCACAGTGAAGATGCGCATCGCCATGAGCACCGTCGACCAGGACGGCGCCTGGGCCAACTACGACGCCGAGGCCGGCACCTGGGACGTCGATGCAGTGGCCGACGACGCCTGGAACCTGTGGGAGGACGCGCTGTCCCACCTGCGGGTCTGGGGCGGCAGCGAGGACGACCGGACCAAGCTGGCGACCGCGCTGTACCACGTGCTGCAGATGCCCACGATCTTCAGCGACGTCGACGGCCGCTACATCGGCTTCGACCAGCGGGTGCACACCAGCGACCAGCCCTACCACACCGACTTCAGCCTGTGGGACACCTACCGGACCACCCACCCGCTGTACACGCTGCTGTGGCCGGACTGGCACCGTGAGCTGCTGGCCAGCCTGGCCAACATGACCGCGCAGGGCGGCAACCTGCCCCGCTGGCCGGCGGGCAACGGCGACGCCGGCTCGATGGTCGGCACCCCGGCGGACATCGTGTGGGCGGAAGCCTGGCGCAAGGGCATCCGCGACTGGGGCGAAGACGCGGTCCTGCCGGTCGCCCTGGACGTGGCCATGGGCCGCCTGGCGCCCCCCTACGGCGGGCGGCCGGACGTCGACCAGCTCGACACCTACGGCTACCAGCCGGCCGACAACCAGAACACCTCGGTCTCGTGGACCGAAGAGGACGCCATCTCCGACTACGCCCTGGCCGAGGTCGCCGACCGCATGGGCGGCCACGGCGCCGACGTCGCCGTGCTGCGCAACCGCAGCCACGCCTGGAAGAGGCTGTACAACCCGGAGACCGGGTGGATCCAGGGCCGCAACCAGGACGGCAGCTGGAAGGATCTGCCCAGCCCTTCGAGCTGGGACGACGTCTACGCCGAGGGCAACGCCCGCCAGTACCTGTGGTTGGCCCCCCAGGAGCCCGAGGCCCTCTTCGACGTGCTGGGCGGCAGGGACGTCGCGCTGACGCGCCTGCGCGAGATGATGGACGGCACGAAGGCCGAGGAGAGCAGCCGTTCGCCGGCTGTGCCCAACTCCTGGTACTGGCACGGCAACGAGCCCAGCCTGCACATCCCCTGGATGTTCGGCCTGGCCGGCGCGCCGGACGAGGGCCGGGTCTGGGTCCGCTGGGTGATGGACACCTACTACGGCGTCGGCAACGACGGGATCACCGGCAACGACGACGCAGGCGCGTCCTCGGCCTGGTACGTCTTCGCCGCCATGGGCCTGTACCCGCTGGCCGGCACCGAGCGCTACGTCCTGGGCCTGCCCGCCTTCTCGCGGATCGAGTGGGACCAGGGCGACGGCGTCTTCACCATCACCTGCAACGTCGACCCCCTGGCCGGCGCCGACCCGGTGGACACCACGCTCAATGGCCTGCCCTGGCCAGCGCCCTTCTTGAGCCACGACGTGCTCCAGCCGGGCGGCGAGCTGCACTTCGGGCCCGGGGGGTGAGCCGCGACGCTGCGCCCGCGCCTCGGGGCGCCTGGCCGCACATCCGCGCTGCCCTGGTCCTCGCTCACGTCCTGGCCATCGGCCTGTGCGCCCTGCCGGCCCCCGAGGGCGGCATGCAGCGCGCCTCCTGGCAGGATCCGACGGTCCAGGACGAGCTGGCCGCCTGGGACGCCCGCCTAGTCCACCTGGGCCTGCACCTGGACCCGGCGGAGCTGGAGGACCGCCTGTGGGTCCTGGCCCGGGGCTACACCCACGTCCGCAACCGGGTCCTGGCCCCCTTGCAGCCCTACTACCGAATCCTGGGCACGAACCAGAGCTGGCGCATGTTCGTGGCGCCGCACCGCTACCCCGCCCGGCTTCACATCAGCGTGGAGGAGGGCGGCAGCTGGCGCGAGGTCTACGTGGCCCGAGACCCCCAGCTGGACTGGCTGGGCCCGCAGCTCGACCACGACCGCTTCCGCTCGGCGCTGTTCCGCTACGCCTGGCCCAGCTACGGCAAGGCCTGGTCCGAGCTGTGCGAGTGGATCAGCCGCCAGGCGGCCCGGGACTTCCCCCAGGCCCGCCGGGTCCGCCTGCGCTTCTGGAAGGCGCGGACCCCCTCGCCCCAAAAGGCGCGCCAGGGCATCGAGCCGCCCGGGCGCTGGGTCCGGGCCCGCACCCTCGATCTGGAGCCCCTGCGGCCGGCGGCGGCACCATGAGCGCCGGGAATGGCTGGGCCATGAGCGCCTGGAACCGCTGGGTGGCGCTGCTGTCGCGGCGCGAGGCGGGCACCGGCCTGGCCCTGTTCCGCATCGCCATCGGCCTGTGTGTGCTGGGCACCATCGGCACCGTGGTCGGGCACGACCTGGTCGGGGTGTTGTGGGTGGACCGCAGCCACGATGGCTACCGCACGCTGGGGGCCGGCCCCTGGCTGGTGGCGCTGCTGGGCGGCCCGACGCCGCGGGTGGTGTGGAGCCTGGTGGTGCTCACCCTGGCGGCGGGGCTGGCCATGGTCCTGGGCATGGGCGCTCGCCTGGCCGCGCTCGTGGCCCTGCAAGGGGTCCTGGCGCTGACCTGGCTCAACCCCCACGCCGGCGGCAGCTACGACGACCTGCTCACCAACGCCCTGTGGCTGCTGGTCCTGGGCGACGCCGGCGCGACCCTGTCCCTGTCCTGCCGCCTGCGCACCGGTCGCTGGACCAGCGATCGCACGGTGCCGGCCTGGCCCCGCTGGCTGGCGGTGCTCCAGCTCATCCTGGCCTACGCCAGCACGGGCATGCAGAAGCTCTCGGTCTACTGGGTGCCCGGGGGGGACTTCTCGGCGCTGTACTACATCCTCCAGCAGCCCTCCTGGCAGCGGACAGACATGCGCTGGGTGGCGGACTGGTTCCCCCTCACCCAGGTCGCGACGGCCCTGACCTGGGCCTGGGAGGTCAGCTCGCCCCTGGTCCTCCTGACCTTCTGGGCCCGAGCCGACCCGGCCCGCGGCGGTCGCCTGCGTGGCCTGCTGCTGCGGCTGGACTACCGCCGCCCCTTCGCCCTGGTGGGCCTGGCCATGCACCTGTCCACGCTGGTCCTGATGAACGTCGGCCCCTTCTCGGCCATCACGCTCAGCTACTACCTGTGCTTGTGGTCGCCCGACGAGCTGGCCGCCCTGGGGCGGCTCAGGCGCCCGGCCAGCGCCATGCCGCCACGGCCAGCGCAACCCAGCCCGTCAGGAAGCACAACCCACCCAGGGGGGTGACGGCCCCCAGCCACCGCTGCCCACTGAGCGCGAGGACCCACAGGCTCCCGGTGAAGAGCAGTGTACCCGCAGTGAAACCACCGCCCGCTACGGTCAGGGTCCGGCCCCCCAGGCGGTCGGCCAGCAGGCCTACCAGCACCAGCGCCAAGGCATGAACCTGGGCGTAGCGGGTCCCGGTCTGGAAGATGTCCAGCAGGTCCGGGCTGAGCCGGGTCTTGAGCGCGTGGGCGCCGAACGCCCCGCCGGCCACCGACAAGAAGCCGAAGATTGCACCTGCGAGGACCCATATCCGTGCCATGTCGCTCCCTGGGGGCGCGGTGTTGCAAAGGGAACCGTAGCCGCCGCCCCTTCTGCTTCGCGCCCATGCCTGCTATTATTAGAGGACGGGGGGGGGCTCGCGGCGAGTCACCACCGTCGACGCTCTTGTCGTCATTGATTCGGAGTACCCATGTCCCAGCAGGACTTGGCAGGGGTTGGCATGTCCGGCCCTGATGGCAGCGACCTCAAGCAGGACTTCGCCAAGACCGGTGAGGCCCTCCTCGAGATCCAACGCGAGCTGGCGGGCCTCATGGCGCGCGGCGCCGTGGATCCCTGGGTGGAGCTGAAGGACCAGGCGCGGGTCGAGGAGCTGCGGCGGCGGCGGCGCGAGCTGCTGCTGGCCTGGGCCCGCCAGGCCTTGAGCTGGCGCCTGCGTGGCGGCGAGGTCCGCCTGGAAGGGGCGGCCAGCCAGCCCGAGCGCCCCCGGCAGCCCGCCGAGCTCGAGGTCATCACCCGGACCCGGATCCGCCGTCCCGAGCCGACGCGGCGCATCTATGAGCCGGGCGCCGAGGAGTCCGAGGAGCCCCTCGAGAGCCACCGCGTCGAGCTGGAATTCGACCACGAGCGCCTCATCGAGCTGCTGCGCATGCTGGGTGAGCCGACCGTGCCCTTGGACAGCGTGGAGCGCGTGCGCGAGGAGCTGTCGCGCCTGAGCACCGGCACCGCCACCGCCCGACAGGACGAGTGGGCCAGCCACCCCAAGCCCATCCAGAGGGCGCTGGTCGGCATGGTGGTCGCGCGCTCGCGGCACCTCCAGGACGAGGTGGACGAGGAGCTGCTGCCCATGGAGCTGACCGGCGATCTCGATCGCCTGTTCTCGACCATGACGGCCTACTCCAAGCGTGAGCAGCCGGGCTTCGTCTTTGGCCTGCAGCGCCACCACCACCCCATGGGCCTGACCTGGCTGGCCGACGCCCGCCGCTGGTGGGCCGACCTGGTGGACTTCCTGCCCGAGCCCTCGGTGCTCAGCCCCGAGCGGGCCCTGGGCGAGCTGCGCCGCCGCATCCAGGCCGGGCTGGACGAAGAGAAGGTCCTGGAGCACGCCGGCGTCTGCCTGGAGGCCGGGATCAGCGCCGAAGACCCGCGCATGGTCACGATGATGGACCCCTACTACGACGCGCTGCGCAAGGAGGCCCGCTTCAAGCACCTCCGCAAGAGCATCCGGGACACCCGCAAGCTCGACGAGAAGTCCAACGCCGAGCTGGCCAACCCCGACTCGGGCCTGCCCGAGGACTGGCCCTATGAGGGCATGGTCGAGGGTCGTCGCGTCGCCGTCGTCGGCGGCCCCCTGCCCGAGGAGGCCCGCAAGCGAATGGTCGAGATCTTCAAGTGGGCCAGCGTCGACTGGGTCACCGGCGACCACCCCCGCGCCCTGGAGGACGTCGCCGAGCAGGCTCGGGACGGCGTCATCGACCAGGTCGTGGTGCTGCGGCGCTTCGTCGGCAACGACGCCGAGCGGGTGCTGATCCCCGTCTGCGACACGGCCGGTGTGCCCATCGCAGAGGTCGACGAAGGCTACGGCACCAAGGCCATCTGGCAGGCCCTGGAAGACGCGCTGGCCGAGGTCTAAGCGCCGCTGACCGCGAGGCCCGCGAGGCCGCTGCCCGCGAGGCCGCTGACCGCGAGGCCGCTGACCGCGAGGCCGCTGACCGCGAGGCCTGAGCGGCCCGCGGCCGCTTGAGGGCCGGTCGAGCAGGGCCGGTCGACCAGGGCCGGTCGACCAGGGCCGGTCGACCAGGGCCGGTCGAGCAGGGCCGGTCGAGCAGGGCCGGTCGACCAGGGCCGGTCGACCAGGGCCGGTCGAGCAGGGCCGGTCGAGCAGGGCCGGTCGAGCAGGGCCGGTCGAGCAGGGCCGGTCGAGCAGGGCCGGTCGAGCATCGTGCACCCGCCCGGGTCCCGGGCAGCCGCCGCGCTCCTGGCGCTACTGCAGGACCAGCTCGACGGGGGCGTCGGGGCTCGTGATCGGGCCTGACATCTCCGAAGCAGGCGCGCCCTCGTCCTTGGTCATGGCGTTGCCGTCGATGTCCAGGCGGGCCTGGATCCAGACCTGGTCCGGCCAGGGGCCGTTGACCATGGGCCGGTCCTTGTCGGTGATCGTGAAGTCCAGCGGCAGCTCGGAGGCCGGCAGCTTCAGCGCAGCCAGGGGCGGACCCGCCGCGACCTGGCTGGCCCGGGCGTAGACCAGCAGCAGGGCACCATCGGGCACGGTGGTCCCCGGAGCCAGCTTGACCGTGCCCTTCATGCGGACCTGGGGCGGCGGCGCGCGCACGTCGGCAAGGATGGCGGCAGCGATGCGCCGGTCTTCGGCGTCCTCGGACAGCTCGAGCACCTTGGACAGGGCCGCCTCGGCCCCCGGCTTGTCCCCCTGGACCGACGCCAGGTAGCCCCGCCACAGCCAGGCCTGGGGCTGCTTGGGGTCGGCCTGCTGGACCTGGTCCAGCACGACCACGGCCTTGTCGACGTAGCCGATGGCGATCATCAGGGCGGCCAGGCTGCTCTGGATGCGCAGGTCGTCGGGGGCGGCCTTGCGCCCGAGGTCGACGTACTTCATGCCGGCCTCGAGGTCCCCGTCGCGGATCGAGGCGTGGGCCAGCAGGGCGGCGTCGTCAATGTCGCTGGGGTCCTTGTCCAGGCGGGCCTTGGCGGCGTCCAGCGCGGCCTGCTGGGCGTCGACGGTGGCACCGGTCATGCCGCCCTCGCCCCGCGGCTTGACCGCCTTGGTCATGGTCATGCCCAGGATGCCGAAGAAGACCACCGTGGCCAGGGCCCAGCCCACCCGGTTCCAGGTGCTGCCGGCGCTGGCGGCGGCGACCTCGGCCGCGGTCTCTGCCTGCGGCGGCGCCGTGTCGAAGCGATCGATGGCCTGCAGGGCCCGCGCGGCGCGGTCCAGGGTGTACTGCCAGCGCTCGGCGTAGGCCTCGGCGCCCAGCTTGGAGCGCTCGGCCTCCAGCCCGCGGAGCTGCTCGACCAGCGCCTCCTTGCGGGCCAGCAGGTCCTCACGGGTCGGGCCGCGCGAGGCGGCGCCCCCCCGGCGGCTGCGGAGGGCCAGGGCCACTCCCGCGGCCAGGGCGATGAGGCCCACGACGATGGGGGGACCCCAGGTCGCCCAGCTCAGGTCGAAGATCACGTGGCCTCCGCGGGGCGATCCAGGCCCAGCTCAGCGAGGATCTGCCGGCGGTAGGAGTCGAGCTCGGCCTCGCCCTCGGCGCTCAGGGCCGGGGGCGGAGTCGCCACCGCTGCGCCCGTGGCCAGCGAAGCTGCCGTGCCCGCAGGGGCCGGCTCCGTGCCCGGCGGGGTCGCCCCGTCCGCGTCGGGAACCACGAGCACCTTGCGCCGCAGTGCCAGGCCGATGGCCCCCAGGCCCAGGACCACGAAGCCCACTGGCGCCACGTAGACCGTCCAGTTGCGGCCCTCGGCCGGCGGGGCGAGCAGGATCCAGGTGCCGTAGCGATCGACGAAGTAGTCCTCGATCTGCTGCCGGTTGTAGCCCAGGGTCACCAGCTCGCGGATCCGGGCCTTCATGGTCCGGGCCCCCTCGGCCGGCGAGTCGTCGACGCTCATGCCCTGGCACACCGGACAGCGCAGCCCGCTGGACACCTCGGAGGTCACGGCCTCGATGGTGTCGGGGTCGGTGAGCGGCGCACTCGCGGCGGGCTCGTCCAGACCCTCGGGGGCCGTAGAAGGAGGCCCGGTCACGCCAGCCGGCTGGGCCCAGGCGGGCGCCCCACCAGCCAGGACCAGCCCCAGCAACACGCCGCCCAGCAGGCGGCGACCCAGGCCGAGTGCGCTCACAGCATCCTCTCCAGCAGCTCGGTCATGAGGTCGGGCTCGATGGGGCCCACGAACTTGTGCACGATCTGCCCCTGGGGGGAGATCACGAAGGTCTCCGGCACGCCGGCCACGCCGTAGTCGAGGGCCGAGTGGCCGCCGGGGTCGAGCAGCGTGGGGAAGGCGTGGCCGTTGCGCTTGAGGAAGGCCTTGCCGTTGACCGCCTCGTCCCCGTACAACACGCCCAGGAAGACCACGCCCCGCGGCTCGTACTGCTGGGCCGTGCGGATGAGCCAGGGGTGCTCCTGGGCGCAGGGCACGCACCAACTCGCCCAGAAGTTCAGCACCACGGGCTTGCCCGCCAGCTCAGCGAGGTCGTAGCTCTGCATGCCGTCGAGGTCGCTGAGGTGGAACTGGGGGGCCGTGCGGCCCTCCATGACATTGGGCAGGGCCCGCGGGTCCTGGCCGAAGCCCATGGCCAGCACGGTCACCAGGGGGATGACGATCAGCGCGCCGGCCGCGAGCACCTTCCAGTTCATGACCGGACCTCGGCGCTGGCAGTGGCGCTGGCAGTGACGCTGGCAGTGGCGCCGGCAGTGGCGCCGGCAGTGGCGCTGGCAGTGACGCCCGCCGCCGTCCCAGGCGCAGGGCCCTGGGGAGCGGCACCCGGCGCGCGCGGGGGCGACACCGGAGCGCCGGCCAGGGCCGCCGCGCTGCGTCGACTCGGCCAGGCCGCCAGGATGGTGCCAGCCGCCATGATCACGCCGCCGAACCAGATCCACCACACCATGGGCTGGATCACGACCTGCAAGGACACCACCTTGCTGCCCGGCTCGAGCTGGACCAGCGACAGGTAGAGGTCCTCACCGGGGACCGAGCGGACCGCGGGCGAAGGCAGGGGCCGGCCCATGGTCGGGTAGACGTTCATGCGCGGATCCAGCTCGCCCAGCTCCTCATCGCCCCGCGCCACGTGGATGCGCGCGATGCTCGAGGTGCGGTGGCTGTCCTTCTGGGTGGCCTCGCCCAGGTAGGTCAGGGTGTAGGCCCCGACCGTGGTGGTCTGGCCCTCCATCAGGGTCAGCTCCTTGACCAGGCGCCAGCCCGAGGACGCAGCGACGCCGACGGCCACGCAGATGACGCCGATGTGCACGATGTACCCGGCCTGACGGCGACGGGTCATCACGCTGCCCTCGACCAGGGCCCGACCCAGGCTGCCGCCCTTGGTCCGCCACCGCGCCAGCCCGGGCGCTGCCATCTCCTGCACGGAGACCACCAGCGCCATGCCGCTGACCGCGAAGACCGCGACCGGCCAGGGCTTGTCGACCCCGAAGACCAGGCAGCCGACGACGACCAGCACCGCGGCGCCCAGGGGCACCAGGAAGCGCTTGACCACCGTGCTGCCCGCCGCCCGACCCCAGGGCAGGGCGGGGCCGACGCCCATCAGGAAGACGAGCAGGAAGCCCAGCGGGATGCCCCACCGGTTGAAGTAGGGCTCGCCCACGCTGATCCGGTCGCCCGTGACCGCCTCGTTGATGAGGGGCCAGGTCGTGCCGAGCAGCACCGTGAAGGTCAGGGCCGCGAAGGTCAGGTTCTGGGCCAGGAAGAAGGTGTCGCGGGAGTTCGGCCCGTTCAGCCCCTCTTCTGGCGGCGTGAGCTTGTCGACCCGGGCCGCCAGCAGCATCACGCTGAAGATCAGCACGATGGCCAGGAAGACCAGGAAGACCGGCCCGATGGGCGTCTGCGTGAAGCTGTGCACCGAGTTGAACACGCCCGAGCGCGTCATGAAGGTGCCCAGGATCGTGAGCAGGAAGCTCGACAGCAGCAGCGTCATGGACCAGCCCTTGAGCTGCTCCTTGCGCTCCATCAGCATGGCGCTGTGCAAGAAGGCCGTCGCCGTCAGCCAGGGCAGCAGGCTGGCGTTCTCGACCGGGTCCCAGGCCCAGTAGCCGCCCCAGCCCAGCACGTCGTAGCTCCACCAGCCGCCCAGGATGATGCCGAAGCTCAGGAAGCCCCAGGGCACCAGCATGGCGTTGCGGATGGCCCGCGACCAGGAAGGCGAGATGCGCCCGGTCAGCAGGGCGGCGGCGCCCATGGCGAAGGGCACGGTCATCCCGACGTAGCCCAGGTACAGGGTCGGGGGATGGACCACCATCAGGATGTGGTTCTGCAGCAGCGGGTTGGGGCCGGGGCCGTCCAGGGGGACCGGGCTCACCGCCGTGAAGGGGTTGGCCGTGCCGGCGACCAGGAAGGTGAAGAAGACGCCGACCGCCAGCGTGATCCCCAGGGCCCAGGAGGCGTACTCCGGGTAGCGGGACCGCGTGAACCAGGTCTGCCAGACCGCGTAGACGCCCAGGATGAAGGCCCAGAAGAGGATCGAGCCCTCCAGGCTGGACCACAGGCTCACGATGGCGATCCAGGTGGGGCTGCTGAGGCTGCCGACCTGGGAGACATAGTGGACGCTGAAGTCGTGCGTCAGGAGCGCGTACTCCATGAGGCCGACGGCCAGGGTCATCGCCCCGGCGAAGATCAGCGCCATGGCGCGCGCCCAGCGCAGGGCTTCCGTGCTGCGGCGGGCGCCGCCGTAGATGCCCGCGATGGCGCCGACCGTGCATGCGGCCAGGGCCACCAGGACGGCCGTCCGGCCAATGATCGAGATCACAGCTCTTCCACCGTCGCGTACAGCTTCTTGGCGTCGACCCCATCCTTGGGGACGCGGTACTCGTTGCTGTGCTTGACCATGACCTTGTCGGCCTGGAAGGTGCCGTCGGTCAGCATGGTGCCCTCGACCACGACGCCGATGCCCTCTCGGAACATCTGCGGGGGAGCCGCGTGGGCCTTGACCACGATGGGGGTCTGCGTGTCGGAGACACCCTCTCCCACGGTGAAGGTCAGGTCCTGCTGCTGCTGCTTCCAGTCCACCGAGCCGGCCTGGACCACGCCGCCCAGACGGATGGTCGCGCCGACCGCCTTGTCAGCGTTCTCGTGGATCTGGGCCGGGGTCCAGAAGTACACCAGGTTGTCCCCGATGCCGCCCATGGCGATGACCCCGAGGGCCAGCATGGCGACCAGGAGGGCGCCACCGAGGAACCCACGACGCTGCGTGGCAGGCGTCATCACACACCTCCGGGATCAGGAGCATCACTCTGCTCGGGGGCTGCCGACAGGCCCCGGGATGTGAAGACAAGGAAGCCGGCGTAACCCAGGAGCACCAGCCAGGTGCTCGCGTACACGGCCCACACGAAGCCCCATCCACCTTGAATCGCACCTTGGATCATGACTGCTCCCGTGCGCTCAGGCGCGGTCGTGCTGGATGTCGAAATCCAGCGGAGTGGGGACTTCGGGCAGGTCGGGGGCCTGGGCCTCGCTGGCCAGGTGGGCGGTCTCCGTGCGCCAGCGCAGCACCGTGATGCCGACGCCCAGCAGGAAGGTCCCGGCGAAGGAGATGGCCAGGGGCACCAGCATGGGCGAGTCGATGGTCTTGCCGCTGGACATGGGCTGGTGCAGCGAGTTCCACCACTTGACGCTGAAGTAGACGATGGGCACGTCGACGAAGGCGATGATGGTCGCCACGGCGGTGGCCATGGAGCGGCGGGCCGGCTGGTCGATGAGCCGACGCAGCAGCAGCACGACGAAGTAGGCGGCGGCCATGACGGCCGAGGTGGTCAGCCGCGGGTCCCAGGTCCAGTAGACGCCCCAGGTCGGGCGGGCCCACAAGGAGCCCTGCACCAGCAGCAGCGCGTTGAGCACGAAGCCCACCTCGACCAGGGCCGTGGTGGTCGCGTCCCAGGCGCGCCGCCCGCCCCACAGCGAGACCACCGCCGCCACGAAGGCGAACAGGTAAAAGACCATCGCGTTGATGGCGGTGGAGACGTGGACGTAGAAGATGCGGCCGACGTCGCCCATCATGGCTTCGGGGGGCGCGACGAAGAGGCCCTGGTAGTGCCCCACCGCCATGACCATCAGGCCAAGCAGCGTGAACACCAGACCAAGGGTGTAGGAGCGCGAGGTCATCCCTGCTCCAGGGGAGGAGGATGCCGGGGGAACCGGCGGGGTGCGGAGCTCATGTCTCGACGACCTTCTCGAAGAGGAGGCCGCACAGGCTCCAGTAGATGACGTCGAAGCAGGCCAGCAGGGCCAACCAGGACGGTAGCTGGCCCATGGGGTCCCCGGCCATCGACAACGAGGTCGCCTTGACCGAGGCCAGCAGGGCCGGGACGATGAGGGGGAAGAGCAGCAGGGGCAGCAGGAGCTGGCGACCCGCGACGCGCGCCGTGAGGGCCGCGTAGAAGGTGCCCGGCGCGGCGATGCCCGCGGCGCCCAGCACGATGGCGAGCAGGACGGGGGGGAGCTGCTGGATCTGCGCCCCGGTCAGGGCCAGGTCCACCGGCAAAGCGACCGCGGCCACGATGACCAGCAGGACCGTGTTGGCCATGGCCTTGCCGTAGAAGATGGCCGGCGCCCGCACCGGGGCCAGCAGCAGGCTCTCCAGCGCGCCGCTCTCGACCTCAACCTGAAGTGAGCGGGCCAGCAGCAGGGTGCTGGCCAGCAGCAGGGCCAGCCAGAGGTAGCCGCCGGCGTGGCGCGCCAGGACGTTGCTGTCCGGGCCGACCGCGAAGCTGAACAGCAGCAGCACGACCACCGAGAAGCCCAGCAGGGCGACGAGCTGGGCGCGGGCCCGCCACTCGACCAGCAGGTCCTTCTGCACCACGGTGGCCAGGCCGGTGCCCAGCTCCCGCAGCAGCTCGCCCAGGCCCTGGTCTGCAGGGCGCACCAGCGGGAGCATGGCGGGGGGAGCCGAGGCGTCGGCGGGCGGGCCGGGGTGAACGCTCATGCCGTCACCGCCGCGGCCGACGGGCGTGCGCTGCCCTCGAGCTGTACGGCCTTCCAGGCCTGGGCGGCCTGGGAGGCGGGGCCGGCCCAGCGCAGCAGCCCCTGGTCCAGCAGGATCGCCCGGTCGCAGATCGCCGAGGCCCGCTCGACCTGGTGGCTGGCCATGAGGACCGTGCCGGGCAGGTTGCGGACCAGGGCTGCGACATCCGCGCAGCCGGCGGGGTCCAGGGCGCTGAACGGCTCGTCCAGCAGGACCAGGTCCGGCGACTCCAGCTCCAGGGCGGCGAGCTGGAGGCGCTTGCGCATGCCCGCGCTGAAGGTGCGGATCGGCTCGGTGCGATCGTCCAGGCCGACGCCTCGCAGGGCGGCGGGGACATCGACGCTCCGGCCGACCAGGCGGGCCCGGATGCGGAGGTTGTCGGCGGCCGACAGGTCCTCGTACAGGCCGTGGGCGTGGCGCACGATGCCGATCCGGCGCCGGACGGCCAGCCGGTCCTGAAGCGGGTCCATGCCGAAGAGCCGCAGCGTGCCGCGGGTCGGCGGCAGCAGGGTGGCCAGGATGGAGAGCATCGTGCTCTTGCCGCTGCCGTTGGCCCCGACGATGAGCAGGCGCTCGCCCTGCGCGACGTCGAGGTCGACCCTGGCGAGGGCCCAGCGCCGCCCGAAGCGGCGACACAGGTCGCGCACCGAGACGGCAGGAGCTGAGGCGAGTGGGGACACGGCCTTGGACTTCCTGGCTTTGAGAGACCTTGAGGTCCCTTGTGGAGTGTGCCTAATCGCCCTCAGGAGAGCGGCCCTGCGGCGGGGTGCCACGGCTCGGGGCGGTCGGGGCGACGCGGCCCCTCCGGGATAACCAGACCCTTCCAAACCGGCCCTGCAGGGTGCCACCTCTAACGGAGAACCAATGTCCACCACCGTTGACACTGTCGCTGCTCGGGCCTCCGCCGCCTTCCAGGACACCCTGGACCGCCTCGGCGGCTACCTGCGCTTCCCGGCCATCTCCTGCGACCCCGAGCACGCTGGCGACGTCCGCGCCCTGGCAGCCAAGATCTGCAATGATCTCGAATCATTGGGCTTGCAGCGGGCCCGCGTGTTGGAGGTGGAGGGTGCCCTGCCCTGCGTGGCCGCCGAGTGGCTGGACGCCGGGCCCCTGGCCCCGACCGTGCTGATCTATGGCCACCTGGACCTGCAGCCGGTCAAGGGCGAGACCTGGGACAGCCCGCCACACCAGGCCACGGTGCGCGGCGACCGCCTCTACGCACGCGGCAGCGCCGACGACATGGGCGGCTGGGTCAGCCACATGGCCGCCATCCAGGCCTGGCTGGAGCAGGGTGGCCTGCCCTGCAACCTGAAGCTGCTCATCGAGAGCGAGGAGGAGGTGGGCTCCCCCAACCTCGAGCGCTTCATGGACGCCTGGCCCGACGCCTTCAACTCCGACGTCATGGTGCTGACCGACTGCGAGAACCCCAGCACCGAGGTGCCCGGCCTCACCGTCTCCCTGCGCGGCCTCATGGAGCTGAAGCTGTCCTGCCGCGCCCTGTCGGCCGACGTGCACAGCGGGCTGTGGGGCAACATGGTGCCCGACGTGACCATCGCCCTGTGCCGGCTCATCGCCCGGCTCACCGACGAGGACGGCCGGCTGGCCGTGGCCCGCGCCCAGGTCGATCCCGCCTGGCAGGAGGCCGCCTGGAGCGTGCCGCTGGGGGACGAGGTCATCGCCGACGGCGCCCACCTCATCGAGGGCGTGGCCCCCCTCCCCCACCGCGGGCTGCCCCCGGCCGAGTGGTTGTGGCGCCAGCCCGCTGTCACCGTGGTGGCGACGAGCATGCCCGACCTCGCCCACAAGAAAAACGCCCTGCGGCGCGAAGCCAGCGCCATCCTGAGCGTGCGGCTGGCCCCCGGCCAGGCGCGACAGGACGTGGTCGCCGCCATCTCCGAGGTGGTGCTGCGCGAGCCGCCCGGCGGCGTGCAGGTCCGCCTGACCGAAGAAGGCTTCTCGGGCGACGGCTGGCTGTACACGCCCCGCGGGCCCGCCTTCGAGGCCGCCGACCGCGCCTACCGCAAGGCCTGGGGCCAGGGCCTGGTCCACGTCGGTGTGGGCGGCTCCATCCCCTTCGTCGCCCTCTTCGGGCGCCGCTTCGGCGACCTGCCCCTCATCCTCAACGGCGTCATGGACCCGAGCACGACGGCCCACGGCCCCAACGAGAGCATGCACCTGGGCGTCTTCCGCAAGGCCATCGCCGCCAACGTGTACCTGTACGCCGAGCTCGGCGCCCTGGGCAAGGCCGCGGTCCGGGGCTGAGCGCCGCGGGGTAGCGCTCATTCGCGTCGCGTTCTCCCCCACCAACGCGACGCCACCCCGGGCCAGTCCGACACTGCACACGGCTCGCGTCGCGTCCCCTCACCCCCCGAACACCCGCTCCTCCACCTTGCGGAACAGGCCTCGCTCCCGGTCCTCGGCCCAGGTGTACAGCGCCAGGCGATCGAGCACGAGGGGCACACCGCCCAGGTCGAGGGAGGCGGCCCAGGCCAGGGCGCGCTGACGCTGGGCGGCGGTCGCGCGGCGCTGCACCCGGGCCAGGCTCAGGTGCGGCAGGGGCGGTCGAGGGTCGGGCCGCGCGCCAGCGGCAGCCAGCAGCGGGCCCCGCAGGGCGGCGATGAGGGCCACGACCGGGTCCCGGCCCTGCTCCAGCACGGCGGCGAGGGCCGAGGGCTGGCGCGGGTTGCCGAAGCCACGCACCGGCCCCAGGCCCGCCGGGATCGCCGGTCCCTGCCACCGGCACAGGGCCCAGGCCGCCTGCGCCGCCTCGGCCTCGACCGCGCCCAGGAAGGCCACGGTCAGGTGCAGATCGCGAGCCGGGAAGCGCCGGGTGCCGGGGGGCGCCAGGGGCACCCGGTCCGGGAACCAGCCCGCCGGATCGACCGGCAAGCCGATGAACCAGTTGGGCCGCATGGCTCATTTCCCGTCCTGCGCCTCACCGAAGCCGCCCAGGAGCACTCGGGCCGTGATGCCCAGCCGGTCGACGCGACCGCTGTAGCTGCCGTTGGACTGGGGGTAGTCGTAGCGGGTCTCCGGCCGCAGGGCCGGGTCCAAGGACATCGAGAAGGCGCTGTCCGTCACGGTGCGGCTGGCCAGGAAGTAGTGGGACCAGCTCGCCCCCAGCTGCACCTGCTTGACCACCCTCACCGCCAGCATGCCGCCCATAATCACCGTGTTGGCATCGTAGTTGTTGGCCGACAGCGCGCTGCTGGGGATGGCCGTGGCGTCGTAGATCATGCGACCGCCCAGGGTGAAGCGGTCGGCCAGGGTGCCCTTGGCGTCGAGCCCCGCCCAGAAGGTGTCGTGGTTGTCCCGGGCCCAGGCCTGGTCCCGCTGCACCAGGGGCAGGGTGTCCTCGGGCAGCTCGGGGTTGTTGGCCGCGACGTCCTGGATGGAGATGGCGTAGTCCTGGAACGCGCTCCAGAAGACCACGCCGCCCATGGCCTCCAGGCTCAGCTCCGGTGTCGGCTTGACCTGGATCCCGCCGTGCAGACGCGAGGGCAGGTCGTAGCCGACGACCGCGTTGGCATGGACGGCGCTGTCGCAGATCCCGAAGGACTCGGCCCCGAAGCGACCCAGGGTGTCCGACTGGGGCGGGCAGCCGAAGGCGATGTCCACCGGCCCCGTGTTGTCGACGTGGAAACCCTGGATCCAGGTCAGGCTGACCGTCACCGGCTCCAACGGCCGCAGCTGCAGCCCGGCCGACCAGGACACCGCCCAGTCCGACAGCCCCTGGAAGTCCAGGGCCGCGCCGTAGTCGGCATTCTCCAGGTCGGCGTCGGTGTAGCCGGGGTCCTGGCCCATGGCGTTGATCTGGTCCGCCAGGTCGGGCAGGTTGTCCTTGTCCAGCAGGGCGGACCAGGTGTTGTGCAGCACGTGCAGGCCGGCGCCCACCGCGACCTTGTCCTTCCAGGCGTAGCCGGCCCCCATCATGATCGCGGCCGTCTGGATGCTCCCGTCGCGGAGCTGGTACCGGACGGGCCCCAGGTCGGGGGTCTCGGTGCCGCCCCGCACATAGGGCGCGCCCACCCCCACGCCCACGCCCAGGCCGTGCAGCCCCAGGTCGGTCGCTACACCCGCGAAGGGCACCGCCCCTTGCAGGCGGATCTGGTCGGGTCCGCCGTGGGGATCACTCCGATCGACGTTGATCACGGCGAAGGTCGGCGCCCCCTCGATGAGCACCCGGGTGCCGTGCCCCATGGCCAGCCCCGCCGGGCTCCACCACACCGCCGTCGCGTCCGTCGCGGCCGGCGTGCCCCAGGGGCCGCCCATCTCCAGGTTGTCCAGGCTCGCGGCCTGCGCCACGCCTGCCTGGAGCAGCCCCACCAGCAGCCACACCGACCGCATCTTCACTGCAACGCGGCGGTGACGCCGGTGTAGACGCCGCTGGGATCCCGCGTCACCACGACCGCGTCCAGGGTGAGGCCCTGGATGGCCGGCACCGGGAAGCTGATGTTGCCCAGCAGGCCCAACATCAGGTCCAGGGGCAGCATCTGCTCGACGAGCTGGGTGACCGCGTCGTTGCTGGCCCCCCAGTCGCTCTCCCGGACCATCAGCGACAGGTTCACGTCGCCCAGGTCCAGGCCGATCTCGCCGTCGGCGTAGACCAGGTCCAGGTTGGCGTAGGCGGTCACCGCGATGACCAGGTGCGTGCCCAGCTCGCCATCCGGCGTGTCGATGGTCACCATCAGCTCGGCCACCTGGGCCTGCAGGCCGCCGTGGTCCTGCACCACCACCGGGGGCAGGTCGGCCTGCACGGAGATGGTGCCCTGGGTCGCGTGCAGCGGCGTCAGCAGGAAGGGCTGCAGGCTGCCGTCGTCGGTGGACAGGCTCAGGTTGAGGATCCCAGCGCTCCATGCCTCGTAGAGCATGCGGTTGAGGAGGTCGTCGCTCACCGCGGCGCCCAGGTCCGCGTGGCGGTCCACCGAGGGGCTGCCGCCGTCGCTGCCCAACACCCCCTCGCCGTGCACGCCCGCGTCGGGCATGTCCACGTCCAGGTCCAGGCCCAGCTCGATGCCGTCGCTGTCCACCCCGGCCCGGGCCACCGCCGCCGACACGTCCAAGGGGGTGTCCATCAGCTTGGTGGAGAAGGACAGGTCCAGGCCGCCGAGGGCCTCGTCCAGCAGGGCCGGCACCTGGTCCTGGACCATGGCGACCACCTGGTCCTCGATGGTGGCGCGCAGCGTGTCGACCAGAATGTAGGACTCGATGTCGCCGGGCAGCAGGCTGGTGTCGTAGCCGAAGCCCACCAGGTCCATGCTGACCTCGTCCAGGCTGACCACCAGCCGCCCGTCCCGGGCCCCCACGCTCACCGTGCCCACGAAGTCCGCGCTGCTGGCCCACATGCTCACGTCGGTGTCGAAGCCGATGCCGACCACGTCGCCGGTGGCCTGGGCGTCCACGAAGAGGTTGGGGATCGAGCCCGAGAGCTGCAGCTTGCCGCTGCTCGGCGTCACGTGCAGCACCGGCGCGTCGAAGCTCACCGAGTCCACGTCGGCCGAGATCGTGACCGCGTCCCAGCCCCAGAGGCCGTAGCTGTCCTCGTAGACCGGGTTGATGCCGGCCAGCGAGTCGTTCAGCGTCGCCGGATCGACCAGGCCGCCGACCATGCCGACCAGCCGGTCCAGGCCCCCCTGGTTCAGCCGCACGACCGCCGCCTCGGGGATGGCGCCGCTGGCCTTGTCGAAGCTGCCGGCCAGCACGCCGTGCCGCACGTACAGCTCGTCGCCGTTGACCGCCGTGCCCCGCGCCTCGACCACGTTGACGCCCCGCACCAGGTCGGCCTGGCCGGCGAAGGTCCCGCCGTCGCCCACCGTGGCGGCCTGGCCGTTGACCTTGACCGCGCGCACGTCCTGGACCAGGCCCGAGACCGGGGTCGGCCCCACCGGCAGCCAGGCGGCGGCCTGAGGCGTCACCAGCTCCAGGGTGGGATCGACGGCCGCCATGCCGTCGCCGGTGCCATCGTCCTTCTTCTTGCAGCCCGTGCCCAGCAGGGGGAGGAGCAGCCCGCCCAGGGCGAGGCAGCGCAGGGGGTGGCAGGAGGCGGCCATGCGGGATCCAGGAGAGGTCGGGCGAGCGGGGCCACGGCAGGTCGCCGCGGTCCGGAGCTCCCATGTGTCCCTCAGCAATGCGCCGCTTGCAACTCCCCGCTCCGCTTCGTCACCGTGCTTTCGCAGAACCGGGCGCTTTCGCAGAAGCCCGTCCCCGACAATGCGGCATCCCCCTCCCACGCTCCCCTTCGCACCCTCCCCTTCGCACCCTCCCCTTCGCACCCTCCCCTTCGCACCCTCCCCTTCGCCCCCCCCCTTCGCACCCTGCGCGTCGCACCCACCCAGGGTGACCGCGAGCCGCGCACCCGATAGCCGACCTGACCTACCCGGAGTCCCGCATGCACCTGCTCCTCCCCCTCGCCATGAGCCTGGCCGTGCCAGCCCACGCCGACGAGGGTGGGCCCCTGGAACGCCCCGCGGACAGCAGCCGCAGCCTCGTGGCTCCCGAGAGCGTCTCGATCCCCTTCGAGAAGTACGAGCTGGACAACGGCCTGCGCGTCATCCTGAGCGAGGACCACAGCGTGCCCTTCGTCCAGGTCGAGGTCTGGTACCGGGTCGGCTCCAAGGACGAGGTGGTCGGCCGCACCGGCTTCGCCCACCTCTTCGAGCACCTGATGTTCCAGGGCTCGGCGCACCTGGACGACGACTACTTCGTGCCGCTGCAGCCCATCGGCGCCCAGGTCAACGGCACCACCAACACCGACCGCACCAACTTCTTCGAGGGCGTGCCCAGCGAGTACCTGCCCCTGGCCCTGTGGCTGGAGAGCGACCGCATGGGCTGGCTGCTGCCGGCCCTCACCGACGCCAAGCTCCAGAACCAGAAGGAGGTCGTCCGCAACGAGCGCCGCCAGCGCTACGAGAACACGCCCTACGGCGAGGTCTGGGTCTGGCTGGACGAGGCGCTGTACCCCGAGGGGCACCCCTACCACGTGCCTACCATCGGCCGGCACGAGGACATCGAGAACGCCACCATGGGCGACGTCCAGGCCTTCTTCGAGACCTGGTACGGCCCCAACAACGCCACCCTGTCCATCGTCGGCGACTTCGACCCCACCCAGGCCCGACAGCTCGTCCAGACCTACTTCGGCGACGTGCCCCGGGGCCCCGAGCCCCATCCCACGCTGTCGGCCGCCCTGCCCGAGGGCTGGCTGAGCAGCGAGAAGGTCATCGAGAAGGAGAACGACGTCCCCGCGGCCCGGGTCTGGCTGGCCTGGCTCTCGCCGGCCCTCAACCAGCCCGGCGACGCCGAGCTCGACATCCTCAGCACCGTGCTGACCGACGGCAAGGAGAGCCGCCTGTACAAGCGCCTGGTCAACGACGACCAGATCGCCAAGGACGTCTCCGCCTACCAGTCCAGCAGCCTGCTCCAGAGCGCCTACGTGATCGAGGCCACCGCCGCCGAGGGCCACGACACCACCGAGCTGGTCGCCGCCATCGACGACGAGCTGGCGAAGCTGCGGGCCGAGGGCCCCTCTGCCGAGGAGGTCTCCGTCGCCAAGATCAACTGGCGGGTCCGCTTCTTCCAGGGCCTGCAGACCATCGCCCGCAAGGCCGACATCCTCAACGCCTACGACGCCTGGACCGGTGACCCCGGCTTCATCGGCAAGGACCTCCAGCGCTACCTGGACGTCACGCCCCAGGCCGTCCAGTCCACGCTGGACCAGGTCCTCATCCCGGATCACCGCGTCGTGCTCCACGTCCGCCCCCAGGGAGGTGCCAAGTGACCGCGGTCCTGCTGCTCCTGCTGTCCGCCTGCGGTCCCAAGACCGTCGCCCCGCCCGTCGCCGCTGCTGCGCCGGTATTGGCGCCGACCCGCACGACCATGCCCGGCCCCCTCGCCCCGCGGGACTTCCAGATCCCCGACCCCGTCGAGGGCACGCTGCGCAACGGCATGCGCGTCGTCGTGGTCGAGAACCACGAGGTGCCGCTGGTCTACGTCAACATCGCCTTCAAGAGCGGCGCCTGGACCGACCCGGCCGGCAAGCCGGGCCTGGCCAGCGTGACCATGGACATGCTCAACGAGGGCGCCGGCGGCATGTCGGCGGCCGAGCTGTCCAGCGCCGCCCGCGAGCTGGGGGCCAACGTCGGCGCCAGCGCCGGCCAGGACGGGGCCGCCGTCAGCGCCAGCTGCCTCAAGGACGAGCTGCCCGGCACCCTGGCCCTGATGGCCCAGGTGCTGCTGCACCCGGACTTCCCCCAGGCCGACTGGGAGCTGATGCGCAAGAAGCGCCTGCAGGACCTGGCGGCAGCCCGCAACGACCCGCGCTCCATCGCGTCTCGGACCTGGGCGGTCCTGGGCTACGGCGACCAGTACGAGGGTCACCTGACCACAGAGGCGGCCTACAAGTCCATCACCACCAAGGACATGCGGGCCTGGTACGCCGCCAACCTGGCACCGCGCCACGCCATCCTGACCGTCGGCGGCGACGTGAGCCTGGACGAGATCCAGCCCCTGCTCGACCAGGCCCTGGGCGGCTTCATCACCAAGGGCAAGGACCTGCCCGCCCTGCCCCAGGTCGCCAGGCTGCCGGTCCAGGCACCGACGCGGATCTACCTGGTGGACAAGCCCGGCGCGGCCCAGTCCGTGCTGCGGGTCGGGCGCTTCGTCGGCAGCCGCACGGACCCCGACTACAGCGCCTTCGACCTGGCCAACGAGGCCATGGGCGGCATGTTCACCGCGCGCATCAACATGAACCTGCGCGAGGACAAGGGCTGGACCTACGGCGCCTGGGCCTGGGTCAGCGACGACTACCTGCCCGGCCGCTGGCAGGTCGGCACCAGCGTCGTGACCCCCGCCACCGTCGACGCGGTGAAGGAGATCCTGCGCGAGGTGGACGACGCCCGGGGTGCCCGGCCCTTCACCCAGGACGAGCTGGACAACGGCCGCGGCTACCTGCTCGGCACCCTGCCCCTGCGCTTCGAGAACCCCGGCACGCTCATGGGCGAGACCACGGACATCTGGCGCTACGGCCTGCCCGCGGACTGGCTCACGGCGCGCCCCGCCCACCTGCGGGCCGTGAGCCTGGAGCAGGCGCAGGCCGCCTGGAACGCGCGCATCGACCCCGATCACCTCTCGGTGCTGGTCGTGGGAGACGCCGCGACCGTGCGCGAGGGCCTGGTCGCCACCGGCCTGCCCGTCGTCGACATGCTGCCGGACGGCAAGCCCGCCCGGTAGGCAGAGCCGACGCGTTAGAGCTTGCGCCCCCCCCGCCGGAGGACCCCCATGGGCATCGAGAGCAAAGTCGTCTGGATGGACGGTGAGCTGGTCCCCTTCGACCAGGCCAACGTCCACATCCTGAGCCACACGCTGCACTACGGCCTCGGCGTCTTCGAGGGCATCCGCGCCTACCGCCAACCCGACGGCTCCGGCGGCGTCTTCAAGCTCGACGAGCACATCCGGCGCCTGGTCGACAGCGCCAAGATGTGCCGCATCGAGCTGCCCTATACGGCCGACCAGATCCGCGCGGCCTGCCTGGAGACCCTGCAGGCCAACGGCTTCGACGAGGGCTACATCCGGCCCATCGTCTTCCTAGGCATGGGGGCCATGGGCCTGGGCGCGCGCACCAACCGCGTGCACGTGGCCGTCGCGACCTGGGAGTGGGGCGCCTACCTGGGGGACGACGGCCTGCAGAAGGGCATCCGCGTCGCCACCAGCACCTTCACCCGCCACCACGTCAACGCGAACCTGCAGCGGGCCAAGGTCATCGGCCACTACGTCAACTCGATCCTCGCCCGCTACGAGGCCAACGACAACGGCTTCGACGAGGCCATCATGCTCGACCAGATGGGCTGGGTGGCCGAGGGCACGGGCGAGAACCTCTTCGTCGTCCGCGACGGCGTGGTCAAGACCCCGCCGGTGGTCAACATCCTGGCGGGCATCACCCGCCGCACCGTCATCGACATCCTCCACCGCGAGGGCCTGGCCGTACACGAGGTGCCCTTCGGGCGCGACGGCCTCTACGTGGCAGAGGAGGTCTTCATGACCGGCACCGCCGCAGAGATCACGCCCATCCGCGAGGTCGACCGCCGGGAGATCGGCCCGCCCGGCCCGGTCACCCGCCGCGTGCAAGAGGTCTACACCGCTGGTGTGCGCGGCCAGGTCGAGTGGCTGCGGCCCTTCATCACCAGCTTCTGAGACGTCTCAGGCGCCTCCATCCAGCGCCGCCCCAGCCCAGCCGGGTCCTCCCAGTCATCGGGCAAGGCGAGGGGGGCAAGGCAAGGGCGTGGTGGGGGTCATCTGCGGTCTTGGGGTCGGTCCCATCGGATACGGGGCGAACCGGAGTCTCCCATGAAGCTGCAGGCCGACATCGCCACCTTCACCCGTCGCTGGCATGCCCTGGAGAAGTCCCTGGGGCCCAAGGGCGGCCTGGTCATCGACTTCGACCTGGCCCCCCGCGACCTGGCCGCTGCGGACCTGCCCCCTTACGCCGGCCGCGAGGACGCGCTGGACGTCCTGACCGAGCTGCAGGCCCAGGTCGAGCTCGCCGAGGGCCTGCACAACCGCTGCTTCCTGGCCCACCACCTGGCCGGCTCCGAGGCCTACCTGCGGGCGCTGCTGGGCGAGCGCGCCCCCTTCTCGGCCTACCTGCAGGCCACCATGGGCATCGCGCCCTGGCAGAGCGACCCCCGGGACATCGAGGCGCGTCGCGAGGCGCTCCAGGCCGAGCTGTCCCGGCTGCGCATCCCCTGGGGGCCCGATGGCTACGCCGCCATGCGGGCCCGCCTGGGGCGGACCGATCTGCAGGGCTTCGAGGCCGAGCTGCGGGACCACGCCCAGGGGCTGGTCGCCCAGGTCCGGGCCCGGGTGCCCGCCGCCCCCGCGCCGACCTACCGCATCGAGGTCGTCGAGGAGGACGCCTACTGGGCCAACTGGATCGACGGCAGCGTCGAAGAGGGCGTGACCCTGAAGGTCAACCGTCACCCGCGCATCGAGTACGTCCAGAGCAGCCCCTTGCAGCTCGCCGCGCACGAGATCGCCGGCCACGCCGTCCATGTCGGCTGCTTGCGGGCCTCGGCCACCGTCGACCCCTGCACCCTGGCCCTGGCCGTGCACGCCTGCGAGGCCTTCCAGATGGAGGGCCTGGCCCAGGCCATGATCCACTACCTGCACCCCGAGGGCCTGCCCAAGGAGGTCGCCCTGCTGGAGCGCTACCGCGACTACGCCAGCGACGTGCTCAACGACGCCCAGCTCCGCGTCGAGGCGGGCGAGCCCATCGACCTCGTCTGCGCCGACGCCATCGCGGCCAGCCCCCTGACCAAGGCCCTGTCGATCCGATCCAGCCTGCGCGACCGCAGCCGGGACCCGCTTTTCCGCACCTACATCCCCGTCTACGCTCCGGCCCGCCACACCTTCCTGCGGGCGCTGGAGCTCTCGCCCGAGGCCCGCGACGCCTTCCTGGCGGCGGTGCTCACCGGCCTGTGGACGCCGGGCCAGATCGATCGCCTGCTCGAGGGCGAGGACCCGGCCGTGGTCCGCGCCAGCTAGTCAGGGCGCCTGCACGACCAGGCTCGTCGGACCCAGGTCCCAGATGAGCAGCTCGCCATCCTGTCCGGGGGGGCCCAGCAGGCGGCGCAGGCTGGCCTCGTCGGGCTGGCTGAAGCGCGCCAGCTCCCGGGGCAGCAGCACGTAGCGGAAGCCGGCGGCACGCAGATCTTCGGCCAGGTGGGCCGGGTCGCGGCGGGCCCGGTCCAGGATCGGGCGGACCCCGCGCTCATGCAGGCGCACATCCCGCAGCAGGCCGGTGGTGGGGCGCCGGTGGAACAGCGCCCGCAGCACGCTGGCCTGGCCGAAGAGCCCGTCGGTGGGGCCTTGCAGCGGCAGCTCCAGCACGGCGCCGTCGGCGGCCATCACCCCGCTGCCCGGGGGCGGCGCCATGGCCTCCAGGGCCGCCTGGTCGGCCACCGGCTCCACCTGCAGGGGCCAGCGCGGCATGGTGGCCCGCACCGCGTCCCCGGTCTGCAACAGCAGCAGGCCCCAGGCGAACAGGGCCGCCCGGCGCCGCCCCGCCAGGCCCGCCGCCACCAGGACCACCAGGCCCAGCTCGGCCACCACCGCGTAGCGGAAGTACAGGCCGCCCTGGCGGGTGGGGTAGCCCACCGCCTCCAGCAGCCGGACCGGCAGGGCCAGGGGCCGGCCGCCCAGATCCAGGTAGCGCCCCCCCAGGGCCAGCCAGGGCCCCAGGGACAGGAGCAGCCCGGTCAGGAGCAGGGCCGCGCCCAGGTTGCGCCCTGCCTCCCGCCGCCCGGCCAGCAGCCCGGCCAGCAGCAGGGGCAAGCCGAGGTAGCTCACGTGGACCGCCTCGTAGGGGCTCAGGGTCGCCTTGGGCCGGGCCCACAGCAGCGCGTCCGGGGTCGCCACCGGCGGCGGGCTCGGCAGCGCCGGCCCCACCGGGCTGCCCTGGAGCGCACGCGGCGCCGGGTTGACCAGGCTGTCGGTCCCCCCGGCCGCGCCGCCCCCGTAGTAGGCGCCCACCGGCAGCATGCCCAGGCCCAGGGCCACCACCACCAGGCCGCCGGCCAGCCAGGCCCGCCTCCGCAGCACCGCGGCCAGGGCCCAGCCTCCGGCCAGCAGGGGCAGGGCCAGCGTGTAGTAGGGGCTGGACAACCCGCCCAGCAGACCGACCAGGGCGACCTGGCCGGCGCGCAGCGGGCGCAGCGGCCGCCCCGTGTCCAGCGGACAGCAGGCATCGGCCGCCAGCAGGAAGGCCGGCAGCACCCAGGCCTGGGTGTTGCTGATCTCGCCCATGCCCAGGGTCGACAACACCGTGGGCCCCAAGGCGAAGGCCGCCGCCAGGGCGGCCCGGGTCCAGGGCCCGGCCCGGCTCAGCCGCCCCAGGGCGGCATAGGTGAACAGCGCCGTGACCGGGAAGACCAGCAGGTGGACCAGGGTCCCCGCCGCCAGGGGCGACAGCACCAGCCGCAGCGGCAGGTACAGCAGCAGGGCCGCCCCGCCCACGGCCCGCAGGTCCCGAGGCACCGGGTAGCCAGCCTCGGCCGTCTTCCCCAGCAGGGCCCCCGGGTCCTGGAGCAGGTGCCGCGCCGCCCAGTCCATGACCCAGACGTGGGAGTCCCCCCAGGCCGTGACCATGTGCCAGCTCCCCAGGTGCAGGACCAGGGGCCAGCTCAGGCCCACCACCACCAGCAGCGGAGCGAGGGCGGCGGCGAGGGCAGGCAGGAAGCGACGCATCGGCAAAGGGTAGCGCGCCGCGCGGGAGGCTTGGGGCGGAGGGTCCCATGTTCGTCCTGGCGCTCCGGGTCGTCGTCGCGCTGTCCGCGCAGTCCCACTCCACATGCGCAGCAACCGCCGCCAGGTCCCAGACCTCACCGGGGTTCCCACTCCACATGCGCAGCAACCGCCGCCAGGTCCCAGACCTCACCGGGGTTCCTGCGCCACATGCGCAGCAACCGCCGCCAGGTCTCAGACCTCACCGGGGTTCCTGCGCCACATGCGCAGCAACCGCCGCCAGCACCCCTGCCGGCCTGCCGGCACCCCCTGTCGGTCAACCGACACCCAGGCCGCACAAGTCCCTGGAATCCCGTTGGCACGGATCGTGGTTGGCGGGCCAGCGGAGGTGAATCATGCCCATCGGCTGGCAGCTCATTGTGCGACGACGCGACGACAGCGTCCTGGCCCCCACCGTGATCGAGCAGCGTGCCTTTGCAGCGTGCGTGACCCGGATCGCCCGCGGACACGCGCTCCTGGCTTTCGATGCGCCCGGCGGCCACAGCCACATGCCGGGGCTCTTCGATCGAGCTGAGGCCGGTCGCCTCGCCCGGGCGCTCCTGGTCGGCTTGGGCCGGGTCCTGGGGCAAGCAGGAGACTTCGAGCCCGTGCGCTTGCGCCCGATCAACGACCAGGCACACGCGCGCAGCCTGTTCCGCTACGCCCTCAACCAACCACAACGCCACGCGCTGAGCCCCGACCCGCTTCGCGAGTCGAGCGCCCTGCCCGATCTCATGGGTCTGCGCGTGACGGGCCGCTGGATGCGCCTGGTCGTGGCCCAGCGCCTGCCCGAGGTCCAGCGGCACCACCTGGCCGAGCTGCTGGGCGTCGAGCCGCGCGACCTGGACGACTCCAACATCCGCTGCCTCGCTGACGCCGCAGCCGCGTCCATCGCTCGGCCGAGCCTGTGCGGCCGCACGCAGGATGTCGTCGCGGCCCGAGCGGCGGCCATCCAGCTCGCGCGGCGCGACTTCCGGACCCGCTCCATCGCCGATGCCCTGGGGGTCTCGTCCCGAACCGTCCAGGTCTTCACCCAGGTCGACGTCGATCCGTACCTGCTCAAGGCCGTGCAGGACCAGTGGCACCTGCGCTCCTGGATGTCCGGCCGCAGCGCCCAAGCGCTCTGACGCCCTGCCACTCCCCCTGCTTGACCCGCGGGCTCGTCCTACTTCAGCTGCCCCACCGCCGCCTCGGCCGCCGCCCGGTCGCCCATCAGCACCACCGCCTGGCAGGTGCCCTGGCCCACCGCCTGCATGCTCTGCAGGGCCTTCACCACGCAGTCCGCCTTCACCGACCCCTGCGAGGCCTCGACCTTGACGCCCGTGGTGCTGGTGCCCTCCCAGGTCCAGGAGGTCCGGGCCGCCGCGCCCCCCGTGGCGCAGGTCTGGGCTTGCTTCACCCCTGCGCCCACGGCCGGGACGAGCAGCACCGTGCCCATGAAGGGCAGCTTGTCCAGGGTGCAGCGCAGGGCCACCGCCTTGGCCCCGTCCACCTCGAACTGGTCGATCTCCAGGCGCGTGCCCGAGGCGTCCTTGGACACCTGCACCTGGCCGATGCTCACCGCGCCGGCCGACACGTCGGTGGCGGGCGCCGCCGCAGCGGGGGCAGGATCAGCGGCGAAGGCGAGGGACGAGAGCAGCAGCAGCATGACTCCTCCAGGCAGCGCCAGTCTATCCAGGGCCGGTCGCGCCCGGGGCCGGGCCCGCCCGCCACCTCCGGCCCTCCCCGGCCCAGGCGCCTGCGACAACTCGCCCCTTCCTGGCGGGCCGCAGCGGACCCATCCTCATCCCACGTTCCTCGTCCTCCTCGCCCTGCTCGCCCAGCCCGCCCAGGCGGGCTTTGCCGCCGGTCTCCTCGCCGGGGCCGAGCTCCCCCTGCCCGGCAGCGTGCAAGGGCACGCGCTCGACGCCACGTCCTCCGACCCCGGCCTTGCCGGCGGCCTGTTCGCCGGCTGGCGCTTTCCCGCCGGCTCCCTGCGCATCCAGCCCGAGCTGCTGGCGCGCGGCTGCCCATGGAGCCAGGCCTCCCTGCTCGGGGCGGGCCTGGTCCTGGCCTCCTCCACGCCGCTCACCTTCGGCGGCTACGCGCACGCCGGCATGCCCTGGTACGAGGGCCCCGCCTGGGACGCGGGCGCCCTGGTCGAGGTGGGCACGTTGGGGGCCTTCCGGCCCGGCCTGCGTACCGGCTACGTCCGCTCGCAGGCGCCCCACGCGAAGTGCGGCACCTGTGCCCAGCCCGCGCACCCCATCGTCGCCGCGTCCCTGCAGCTCGCCGTGGTGCTCTGAGGATCAGCCCAGGGTCTCCCGCAGCGCCACCACCTGCCGCTGCACCTCGGACCAGGCCGTGCCTCCAAGGCTCCGGCGCCGCTGCACGGCCGCCTCGGGCTCCAGCCAGGCCAGCGCCTCCTCGCTGAAGGATGGGTGGGCCAGCTGCAGCTCGCCCAGGGTCAGGCTGGACAGGTCCTGGCCCCGCTCCTCGCAGCCCTTCACCAGGCTGCCCGCCACGTGGTGGGCCTCGCGGAAGGGCACGCCCTGGCTGGCCAGGAAGTCGGCCAGCTCGGTGGCGAGCAGGAAGTCGCCGCGCAGCTCGGGGCCAGGCCGCAGCTGGAGCGAAGACCAGCAGCCTGCCATGACCCGCACGCAGGCCCGGGTCGTGCCGATGGCGTCGAAGAGCGGCGGCCGGTCCTCCTGCAGGTCCCGGTTGTAGGCCAGGGGCAAGGCCTTGATGAGCGTCAGCACCGTCACGAGCGAGCCGTAGACCCGGCCGGTCTTGCCCCGGACCAGCTCGGCGGCGTCGGGGTTGCGCTTCTGCGGCATGATGCTGGAGCCCGTGCTCCAGGCGTCGGTGAGCCGCACCCGGTCGAACTCGGGCGTGCTCCACAACACCAGCTCCTCGGCCATGCGCGACAGGTGGCTCATCAGGATGGCGCAGGCCGAGGTGGCCTCGATGACGTGGTCGCGGGCGCTCACCGCGTCCATGGCGTTGTCCATGGGGCCATCGAAGCCGAGCAGGGCAGCGGTGCGGGCGCGGTCGATGGGGTGGGGCGTACCGGCCATGGCGGCGGCGCCCAGCGGGCAGCGGTTGACCCGCTTGCGGCAGTCGGCCAGCCGCTCGCGATCCCGGGACAGGGCCCAGGCGTGGGCGAGCAGGTGGTGGGCCAGCCAGATGGGCTGCCCGCGCTGCATGTGGGTGCAGCCGGGCACCAACATCCGGCCGTCGCGCTCGGCCCGGTCGACCAGGGCGCCGATCAGCGCCTGCAGCTCGCCGTCCAGCAGGTCCAGGCGGGCCCGCAGCCACAGGCGCACGTCAGTGGCCACCTGGTCGTTGCGGCTGCGCGCGGTGTGCAGCTTGCCGGCGACGGCGCCCACGTGGTGGTGCAGGCGCATCTCCACCGCCATGTGGATGTCCTCGAGCTCGATGCCCGGGACATAGCCGCGGCCTTCCTCACACTCACCCTGCTCCCCCTCGGCCAGCTCCTGGGCCACCAGGTCCAGGCCCGCGTACAGGCTGTTGACCTCCTCCGCCGTCAGCAGCCCGACCTCGCCCAGCATCGTGGCGTGCGCCTTGCTGCCGGCGATGTCCTCGCGCCACATGCGCAGGTCCGTGACCAGGCTCTCGCCGAAGCGCAGCATCTCCTCGGCGGGGCCGCCCGAGAACCGCCCGTCCCACAGGGCCATCAGCTTTCCTTCGCCACGGGCAGCTCCTGCAGCTCGGGGATGGCCGCCTTGGTGTTGCGACGGACCCGGGCCACGGTCTGGTAGGAGAGCGCGTACAGGTCGATGAAGCCCTTGGCCGCGGCGCGATCGAAGGTGTCGCCGTTGCTGTAGGTGGCCAGGCCCTCGTCGTAGAGGCTGTAGGGGCTGCGGCGCCCGGTGATCCGAGCCAGGCCGGCGCTCACGCGGATCCGGACCTCGCCGGTGACCGGGAGCTGGGTGTGGTCGATGAAGGCCTGCAGCGCGTCGCGCAGGGGCCCGAACCACAGGCCGTCGTAGATGATGTTGGCGAAGTCCTGGCTGACCTTGCGCTTGTAGTTGAAGGTCGCCCGGTCCAGCGTGATGCGCTCGACCTCGGTGTGGGCCATGTGGATCAGGGTCGCGGCGGGGGCCTCGTAGACCTCGCGGCTCTTGAGCCCGACCACGCGGTTCTCGACCACGTCGATGCGGCCGACGCCGAAGTGGCCCGCCACGTCGTTGAGGTAGCGGATGAGCGCCACCCCGCCCATGGGCCGGCCGTCGATGCTGACCGGGATACCCTGCTCGAAGCCGATGATCAGCTCCACGCTGCCCTTGGGCGCATGGCTGGGGTCCTTGGTCATGATCCAGGCGTCCGCCGGCGGCTCGGACCACAGGTTCTCCATCTCCCCGCACTCGATGGCGCAGCCCCACAGGTTCTGGTCGATGCTGTAGGGCTTGGCCTTGGTGATCGGGATGGAGATCCCGCGCTCGACGGCGTAGTCGACCTCCTGCTCGCGGGTCAGCAGGTCCCACTCGCGCAGCGGGGCCACGATGCCCAGCTCGGGGGCCAGGGACTTGATGGTGACCTCAAAGCGCACCTGGTCGTTGCCCTTGCCCGTGCAGCCGTGGGCGACGGCGTCGGCGCCGTGCTCCAGGGCCACCTCGACCAGGCGCTGGGCCAGCAGGGGCCGACCGAGCGCGGTGTGCAGGGGGTACTGCCCCTCGTAGACGGCCCCGGCCTTGACCGCCGGCCACAGGAACTCCTCGACAAAGCGGTCCTGCAGGTCATCGACCACGCCGTGGACCGCGCCGGTGGACAGGGCCTTGCGGTAGATGCCCGACAGGTCCTCGCCCTGGCCGAGATCCCCGGTGTAGGTCACGATCTCGGCGCCGTAGTGCTCCTTGAGCCAGGGCACCATGACGCTCGTGTCGAGGCCACCAGAGTAGGCGCAGACGATCTTCTTGTAGTCGGGACGCGACATGGCGAACCTCACAGGGGGAGGAGAAGGGGAAGGAGGAGGGGAAGGAGGAGGGGAAGGAGCGAAGGAGAGAGCGAGGGAGGCCGGGAGCTCAGGCTTCGTGGCCTTCGACCAGGGCCTGGATCCACGCGACCAGGGCCGGGCAGCGGGTAGGATCCGAGGGGGCCAGGAAGACCGTGTCGTCCCCGGCCAGGGTGCCCATGATGTCGCGGTTGCCCAGGGCGTCCAGGAAGCCGGCCACGCCCTCGGCCCGACCGGCCAGGGTCCGCAGCACGACCATCTGGCCATTGCTGCGCACGTCGATGATCTCCATGCCCACGACCTCGCGCAGGGCGCGCAGGTAGCGGGCGCGCTGGTCCAGCTCGTAGCGCGGGCCGTTGGGGCCCCGAGCCCGCGACACGCCCATGTCCCGCAGGTCGCGGGACAAGGTGGCCTGCGTGCAGAACACGCCCTCCTCGGCCAGCAGGCGGGCGAGCTCCTCCTGGCTGGAGACCTCCCGTGCTTGGAGGACCCGGCGGATGTGGGCGCGGCGATGCAGGCGTTCGGACATGGCGCTCCCCCGGGGCGGGGCGGGGCGCAGTTCTATACACGCTCGTGCATGTTCATTCAACAGAATGATCGCGCGGCAGGAGAGCGCTGCTCCCCACCGCTGTGCACCCGCCGCAGCCTCAGGCGGTCTGGCGCTCCTTCAGGATGCGGTCCACCTCGGGAAAGACCCGGTAGTAGGTGATGACCTCACCGAAGGTGTTCTTCCACTGCCGCACCCGCTCACGGGACACGCCGAACTCGTCGGCGATGGCCTGCCCGCTCTCGCCGGCAGCCAGGGCCTCCAGCAGGCGACGGAAGCGGGTCCGCCCGTAGGTCCGGATGAAGTTACGCGCCACGCGTTGGCGTGTCTTCGCACTCGACGTCGACATGAGGATCTCCCTTCCTGTGGGCGCGGCCGGGGTGGGGTGAGCAGAAGCAGCAAGGGGCGCGGCCGCGCGTTCCACGATCAGTCTGCCCCGCACCCATTGACGTGTCAAACCCAAAGAGCGGCCCGGGCGAGCCAAACCACGTCAATAAACATCGTTGAAGCAGCATCTTCTGCCCGCACACGGCAGGGGCACAGGGGTTGACGACGGGCCCTGCGGCCTGGCGCCGTGGAACGTGCAGGACCCGCCGCGTTAGCCGCGCCCTCGCCCAGCCTGCCTCCTCGCCTGCCGCCCCTGCCCCTCCCTCGCCCCTCCCTCGCCCCTCCCTCGCCCCTCCCCTCCCCTCCCCTCACCTCCCCTCCCTTGCCCTGCCGGAGTCCCCCATGCCGGAGTCTCGCGCCACCGCCCCGCGCC